>ERZ773059.494-NODE-494-length-21371-cov-4.457778_pt1 | contig 21371 bp, 22 predicted proteins | sample MGYA00580514_ERZ773059 | MGnify/ENA primary metagenome ERZ773059 (study PRJEB29015, sample SAMEA2737981) | human oral metagenome | biome: human oral; feature: human-associated habitat; material: dental | place: China | collected 2056 ...
GTAAATTTACCGTACCAAATCGAGGGCGCGTAAGAGCAGGTAGTAAATCGCTGCGACAAAGTAGATGCGCATAAATTTGGGCGCTAGCGAGCAAATTTGACGCTCAAAATCCAAAACGAGCGCCTGGAATAAAGCATAAAAAGGAGTAAATTTGGCAAAACAAAAAGCGCGGCTAGCCGCTATCGGCGTGCGAGTAAAGGCCTTTATCACCGATCTTTTTTTGATCGGCATGCCGATATATTACCTCACGACCTATGTTTTTTTAGGCGGCAAAGACGACTTTTTGCACAACCAAACCGCGATATTCGGGGCAAATCTCGCGGTCGCTCTCATCTGCTGCGCCTTTTTTGCGATCAAAGCCCAGACGCCCGGCTACCGCTCGCAAAACATCTACCTCATCGACCTGCGCAGCGGCCGCAAGCTCGGCTTCATACGCGTTTTACTCCGCTACGTCTGCTTTTTGCTCGCGGGAGTTAGCATCGTCGGGCTTTGCCTCTGCTTTTTCCGCAAGGACGCGTTAAATTTACACGATCTGCTCACGCACTCAGCCGCCGTTTGCAAAAAAGCCGAGTAAATTTAGCTCGCTTTTCGGCAATTTGAGCTAAATTTGCAGCGGTTACTTTTAGCAAATCCGCGCTCGTTTTTATTAGCCCAAATTTGACGCCGGATTTACCTCTAGCATTTTCGCGGTGCGGGTTTTGCAGACCACCTCTACATCTCGCCTCAAAGGCAAAATTTGACGCCTCCGCCGCCCCGTCAAATTTAAATCTTTAAACCAAATTTCGTTACAATCGCCCCCGACAAGGAAAAATATGCAAAAAATAATGGGATTTACGAGAACGCGGGAGAACGCGGAGAAAAAAGGCGCGCTGATACCTAGCGACTTCACGCACGCGGCCATCATCGGAGAGACCGGCAGCGGCAAAACGACGGCGATGATATATCCAAATTTGCTTGACCGCATGCAAAACGGCTACGCGGTGTTTGCCGTGGATTATAAAGGCGGCGAGAGCGCCAAGATCAAGGCTCTAGCGCGCAGAGCCGGCCGCCTAAAAGACGTCGTGAGCGTGGGTGCGAGACTGGACGCGCCGATAAACCTCATCGCCTCGATGAAGCCGCGGGACTTTAAAAACTGCGTGAAAAAGCCGATGGAGTCGAGAGAGAAGTTTTGGGAGGAGTTTGGCTCGAGCATCGCGACCGAGTTTTTTAAGGTTTTAAAAGCGCTTAAAATTTTTGCTAAAAAAATCACTCCGCTAAACGAATGCTACGTCGACGCGTTTTACGCCGACGTGCGCACGCTTGCACGGGATTTTACCTTTGACGTCGCTACGATACTGCGCCTCTCGCAAGACCTAGAAAAGATGCTCGAGTTTAAAGACGCGCTGAGCCTCATCTGCGACAATCTCGACTCCTCGACGCTAAATTTCACCCGCGAGACGATAATGATAAATCGCGCGTTTATAGCGACTGCGGACGAGTTTTTGGACGCGACGAGCCGCTACAAGGACATCGGCGACGAGCGCACGAGGGATGATTTTCGCAACTACTCGATGATGATGTCGCCGTTTCTAGGCCTCATGAACGACGACTCGCTAAACGGCGACGGCGAGGGCACGCGCGACGACGCGAGTATCGCAGGACTGCTAAATAGCGGCAAGATCGTGATATTTAACGCCGCAAGCTGCGACAAAAGCGCGCTGAGCTTCCTGCTAAACAGCTTCCTGCCCGAGCTTTTAAAGCGCGTAACGATGAAGCAAAAAAGGCCTATTAGCCTATTTCTCGACGAGTCGGCGAAGCTACTGAGCGAAAATACCGAGCTAAACGAAGAGATCCTGCGCGAGTGCGAGGTGGAGCTGGTGCTGGCGTTTCAAAACGAGTTTTTGCTTAAGCGCGCGATCGGCGGCACGGCGTACGAGGCGCTGATGGGCAACCTCACTAACCGCTACTTCATGCGCAACAAAGACGTCGTGAGGCTGGGCGGCAGCGAGGTGGACTGCTCTACGCTGGAGAAATTCGAGTGCGTGCTAGAGGGCGACAAGATCGCACTGGAGCCTATTTTCATAGACGAAGCGGAGTGTCTGCAAGCGCAGCTGGAGTTTGAGCGCGAGAACCGTCTACACGAGCGACTGCTGGGCAAAATCTACGAAAACCGCGTGATAGAGTTTGACGAGGAGATCGTAGACGACGGCAAAATCTGGGTGCGCGACGTGGATACGGGCGAGCGCAAATGCGTGTTTTTCAGCGACGAGGTGCTAAATATCGGCCCGCAAGATATCTATAAACGCCCGCCAAATACAGGCGGTTATAACATCTCGCTTGACGACGGTACGGACGATGCGCAGATAAGCTTTAGGTAAATTTGACGGCGGCTAGCAGGAGTGCGGGTTAAATTTGACCGCAATTTTAGGTCAAATTTAAAGGTCGGCGTAAATTTAAACAGCAGCGCAACTTGACGATTTTAACCGCTCGCCGTTTGCATAAAACTAGGCTAAATAATTTAAAATTTGGCTTTAGGCGGAGGATATGGACGAAAATATAGGCAAAGAAAATAAAGAGCCGGAGCTACTTTACAGACTAGACAAACGAAATCCGTTCATGGTAATGATCGACTTTATCTCATACAGCTTTTTCCTGCTCTTACCCGCCTTGCCTACTGCGATATATTACGACGGCTGGATGCGCATACTTGGGATTTTGGGCTCCGCACTTTTGATCTGGCTGCTATACTCGGTGATATTTTTTAACTACGTTGAAATTTATAGAGACAAGATTGTTATAGATAGATTTATATTTGGAAATCAAGTTATAAAAGCAGAAAATATAATACACTGTCGTACCTTTGAACGCGCTTTTTACCGGCGCACGTAGAAATAGCGCAAAAGACGCAACATCGTATAGCCAAGATGACCATAATAGCAGGCCTCATGCACAAACAAGCCGACGAGCTAAGAAGCCAAAAAGCTCGTATAATGCCGTGGGATGCAATTGATTAATAGCAATCAGTATAAACAGTCAAATTTGCCGCCGTTATCCGTATCCAAATTTAACGAGTAGGCCGAGAAACCCGCTCATCGGCAGTCAAATTTAACAAAACCGCCCGCAAATTTATCTCTCCTCGTTTCGGATCAAATTTAACCGTCAAACCAACCCCAAATTTAAAGCGTAAATCTTAAAATTTAGATTTTTATCTACGTTTTATATTTTTGCCGTCTTTATTTACGCACATAAAATCCACGGTAGCCCCGCCGTCATAAATCAAAGCTACGCCGTCTGAATGAAATCTATCGTCGCAACCAGCCTCTTTGTCGCCTCGCAGTATCTCGTCCGAAGCGTCGGCAAAAATCTCGTAATACGCGCCTCCAAAGCCCTCATTGCGATAATAAATCGTCGTCTTGCGCTCGCCCCCAAACGCCTCGTTACTCCAAATTCTTATGCCTATGACGTTTGCGCTTTTTAGTTTGGCTTTTAGTTCGCCAAAAGTCTGCGCATCCCAGCCCAGTATCCGCAGTGGTTCCTGCACGCTCGTTCGCTTATCTACGCGGATGAAGCTCGCAGTTTGGTTTTTATCGGTACTCACGGCGCTAAACGTCTCAACCAGGGCTCCGTTCAAGCGCAGGTCAAACCAAACTCCGCGAGGCCTAATCTCGCGCGCAAAATCACGCAATGCTAAAATCTCGATACGATTTTTTTCGTAGTTTCGCGCTAACTCTCGTCCGTCGTATAAATTTAAGTAGACGGCCGTCGCCGCGATTAGAAAAATAATAATAAAAGACGCTTTGTAGCTTATACTCATAAATCCTCGCAAATTCTTTTATTCTTAGTCTAATTTACGACGTCAAGCACGCTAAATTTAAAATTTAACCCCGTGATTTAGCAGTTTTCTCACGCCTAGATTCGTGTCGATGCCGGTGATTATGGCGTTGTAGATGTACTCTTTGCCTTGCTGGATGGCGCTTTCTAGGCTTTCGCCTCTTGCGAGCAGGCAGGCTAGCGAGCTAGAAAACGTGCAGCCTGCGCCGATGATAACCAGCGGGTCGGCTAACGGCGTCTCAAAGTTTTGCACGCTACCGTCCTTGCGGTAGAGCGTGTCGATGCTTTTGCCAGCGATGATGTGCTTTTTCACGATCACGTCGCACGGCAAATTCGTAAAATCATCGCCGAAAAGCACGTCGGCTTCGCGCAGGTTCGGCGTCGTAACGGCGGCAAATTTCATCAGCTCTTTTAGTCGCTCGATGGCGCTATCTTTGATGAGTTTGTGCCCCATTTTCGAGACGCAGACGGGATCTAGCACCACGGGAGCGGAGTTTTTTTCTAAAAAACCCTGCACGACGTCCATGATAGGCTCATTAAAGAGCATGCCGATTTTAATGGCATCGAAGCTAAACTCGGCCGAGAGCATCTCGAGCTGATCGGCGATAAAGGACGGATCTAGCGAAACGATGTTTTTGATCTTGTCCGTGTTTTCGGCCGTTAGCGCCGTAACTACCGTCGCACTATAGCAGCCAAAGTGCGCACACGCCTTGATATCGGCTTGCAGTCCCGCGCCGCCGTTGCTGCATGAGCCTGCGATGATGAGGATTTTTTTCATTTTTTGCCTTTTTTCGTTTTTAAAAGCCGTATTATAAACGACATTGCATTAACGACGCGTTAAACGCTAAATTTTATAAAATTTTAAAGCCGTTTGCACTACAATTTCTATAAAGATTATCAAAATAAAAAGGAAAAGCCGTATGGAAAAGATCGAATTTGAGGGAACGATCTCCGAGACGCTGCTAATAAATTTATACTTTAGAAGCAAAGAAAACCAAGAAACGACGCCTATACTAAAAGACGAGTTTTCGGGAGACGTCGTGAGCAAGATAGATTATGATTTCGCCAAATTTGACCGCTCGACGCTAAGCAGGGTCGGCACGGTGATACGCGCGAGGTTTTTTGACGACTGCATACTTAAATTTACGCGCGAGCACCCGAGTGCCGTCATCGTTCAAGTAGGCGCCGGGCTTGATACCAGGCCTTTGCGGCTAGCTCCCGTTTGTCCAGAGGCAACCTTTTACGACCTTGATTTGCCAGACGTCATCGCCCTTCGCGATAAGCTTGTACCCAAAGCGCCGCGCAACTACAGCCTAGCGTGCTCGATGCTAGAAACCGCGTGGATGGACGAGCTAGCAAAAAGCACGCGGGTGCGAAATTTGTTTTCGTGCTAGAGGGCGTGGCGATGTATTTTGAAAAAGCGGTATTTCGCGAGTTTGTGCTAAATTTGAGCGAGCGGTTCGAGGGGCTTTTGCTCACCGATTTGATAAACAAATTTGCCGCAAAATCAAACACGCGCAAGCACGACGTGCTCAAATTTATGAAAGGAGACGTGAAATTTAAGATGAGCGTAGAGGGTGCAGACGAGGTCGAGGCGTGGGATAAAGAGCGCATCAAGTGCCTAGAAATCGGCACCATGACAAACATGTACAAACACCGCTGGGGGCTTATCGCGCGCATGCTGGGCTACATAAAGCCGTTTCGCGAGGCGTGCAGGATGTTTGTTTTCGCTCTGGGCAAGCGCGGGTAAATTCGCTCAAATTTAAACTAAATTTGGCGGCAAATTTGACGGTTTTGCACCCTAACCCGCACCTTTATGACGCTAAAACGCTATGCGCGCTAAATTTGACGCCGCCGCAAAACGCGAACGAGCTCAAATATAAGTTTGCGCTTATTAAATTTTAGCTATAATCCAGGCTTCATAGATGGGTGTCCGAGCGGTTGAAGGAGCACGCCTGGAACGCGTGTAAAGTGCAAGCTTTCGAGGGTTCGAATCCCTTCCCATCTGCCATAATCTTATAAAACTTAACCCAAAAATTTTCCGCAAATTTACGCACAAGAACCAAAAATGATAAAGATAAAACACATAAATGAAAACGACTACGCGCGGATTTTCGTATTCGGCGATATGCACGGCTGCCTCGGGCTTTTTAACCTGATGCTTAAAAAGATAAATTTGACCAAAAAGGATTTGGTTATTATTTTAGGCGATAGCTGTGATCGCGGTGAGGATACGATCGGGCTATACAAAAGATACGCCGAGCTCGTTAGAAACGGATACGCGCTGATCCACGTGCTAGGAAATCACGAGAAAATGATGATGGACGGGTATTTTGGCGGCGACTCGCTAGATCATCAAATTTGGCTTAGAAACGGCGGTGATAAAACCAAAAGATCGATCTACAAGCGAAATTTAAACAGCTTCGCGCTCTCGTGGCTCAAGGATTTTATCAACGATATGCCCCACGTCGTAAGCTCTGAGCAAAGCATATTCGTCCACGCGGCCTTTGACGGCGGCAAAAGCGAAGAGGAGCAGGACGAGGACTACGTGCTGTGGAGTATAGAGCCATTTTGGGAGGGCAATAATACGGGCAGGAGGATATTTCACGGGCACGTCGCAAGCGAAGAAAATAGGATAACCAGACGCGCAAATAACGTCTTTTCGATGGACGTAGGAGCCGTGTTTTTTAAAAGGCTAGAGATAATGGAGATAAAAAGCGGCGAGAAATTTGAAGTGAGTTTAAGGGAGCAAAAATGATTTATTTTACCTCCGATTTGCATTTCGGACATAGCAATATCATGAAATTTCATCCATGCTTTAGGCCTTTTTCTAGCGTGGAGGCGATGGATAGAGCGCTTATTGGCCTTTGGAACGAGAGAGTAAATCCCTGCGACACGGTCTATAACATAGGCGATCTAAGCTTTCACAAGAATATGGAGACTAGTATATCAATCTTTAGCAAACTAAACGGCAAGCACGTCCTAGTGTTAGGCAATCACGACGAGGCGATAAAAAAGCATAAAGACGAGCTGCTAGCTATGAAAAAACAAGACGGCAACGCGCTGTTTGAGGAAATTTGCGAATACAAAGAGATCACCGTGCAGCAGGGGCAGGATAAATTTCGCCTCGTGCTCTTTCACTATCCGCTAGCCGAATGGAACGCAGGTCACCACGGCGCGATCCAGCTCTATGGCCACATCCACGCAAATATCGCAAACATAAAAGGCAAAGCTTTAAACGCCAGCTACGACCTGCACGGCAAGATTTTGAGCTTTGAGGAAATTTATGATTTCGTTAAAGAGCTGCCGCCTTTTGAACATAGCAAACACAGGATGTTTAGCGAAGAAGATAGCGTGGAGAGTAGAAGCGCAAGGATAAAAGATGTTTTGGAAAAGCTAAATTTTGACTGACCTTAGTCAAATTTGCGCTTTGGATTTACAAAGCGAATTTGGGCCGCAAATCTTAAATTTGAGCCCAAATTTAGCTATTTTCATAAAAACATCGCAAACAAAAACACGCCCAAAATCATGCGGTAGATAACAAACGGTAGCATGCTCGCACGCGCGATCAGCGCCATAAACAGCCGCACGCAAAGATACGCGCTAAGGCCGCTAACCGCCGCGCCGATGGCAAGGTCGCTCCAAGGCAGCGCATCCGGGGTTTTTAGCAGCTTTACCGCCTCAAGCCCGCCTGCTAGCACGATAACCGGGATCGAGAGCAAAAACGAGAAATTCGCGCTTGCGCTGTGACTAAAGCCAAGCATCAGCGCCGCCGTCATCGTCACGCCCGAGCGCGAAACGCCGGGTATCAGCGCGATCGCCTGCGCTAGACCCACGATGAGAGCAAGCTTGATCGTCATTTCGTATTCGGTTTTTAGGCCTGATTTTTTGTCCGCGACGTAGAGCGCGATACCGAAAATTATCGTCATCGCCGCGATCACGAGTCCGTTTCTAGCGTACTGCTCGATGGCGTCATTAAACGCCAGGCCAAAAAGCCCCACCGGCACGGTCGCAAAGCCGACCGACCACACGAGCGTGCTATCGCCGACCTTCTCGCGCCGCGCGATAGATGCGAAAAAATCTCGCATAAGCCCCGCAAGTCTGTCTTTAAAATAAAAAAGTATCGCCGCGAGCGTGCCAACGTGAACGGCCACGTCAAAGGCAAGCCCCTGATCCGCCCATCCAAGCAGCTTTGGCACCAGCACGAGATGCGCCGAGCTAGAGATCGGTAAAAACTCGCTAATGCCCTGAACTAGGGCCAAAACTATGATATGCGAAAGCTCCATCACGCGGCCTTTTTGTTAAATTTAAACGAATTTTGCGCGCTAAATTTGATTTTATCTTTAGCGCAAATTTGCTCGATCGCGCCTTTTTGCGCGTCAAATTTACCCGCGCCGCGAGCTAAATTTAAGATGAAATTTTCGTCGGCGAATCGCCCTGTTTTTTGCCTATATTTTTGCAAACTTTTCCTTTTTATAAATTTGATTTTACCGTGAGCGACGCTAAATTTTAAATTTAGCCGCCCGCGAGCAAACCGCGTAAATTTGATGCGGGTCTCGCCCGTCAAGAGTTATCAGATTTGCGCTTAAAATAGCGATATTGTGCTCAAATTTGACGGCCGTAACCCTAGCCTAAACCGTCAAATTTAAGAGGCCAAATTTACTTCGCCGTTTCCTGCGCAAACTCCGCAATCTTTTCAGGCGTGAAGCCGAAGTATTCAAACAATGCGCCCGCTTTGCCGCTCTCGCCGAAACTCTTCATAGAGTAAATTTCATCCGCGAATTTATACCACTCCAGCGCGCTTGCGGCTTCGACGGCGATGATTTTGGTTTGCGGATCTAAAATTTTATCCACGTACTCGCGCGGCTGCTCGCAAAGCAGGTCAAAGCACGGCGCGGATACGACGTTTGCACCGATACCGCGGGCGGCTAAGATTTCAGCCGCCTTGACGCAAAGCTCCACTTCGCTGCCGCTAGCTATTAGCGTGATTTTAGCGTTTTGCGCGCGTTTTAGCAGATACGCGCCGTTTTCTACGCCGCCAAATTCACCCTTTTCAAGCGGAGCTAGGCCTTGGCGGCTTAGCACGAAGGCGCTTGGAGCGCGTAAATTTAGCGCCGCCTTCCAGCAAAGCGCGTTTTCGTTGCCATCAGCCGGGCGGAAGGTGTAGAAATTCGGCATCGCGCGAAGCGTGCTAAGCTGCTCGATAGGCTGGTGGGTCGGGCCGTCCTCGCCAACGCCGATACTGTCGTGCGTAAAGATAAAAAAGTGTCTGATGCTCATCAGCGAGGCGATGCGCGCGGACGGCTTTAGATAGTCGCTAAAGATAAAAAACGTCGCGCTAAACGGTAAGAAAAGACCGTATCTAGCGACTGCATTGTTTATCGCAGCCATAGCGTGCTCGCGGATACCATAGTGGATGTTGCGTCCGTTAGGGAAGTCGCCCATGCCTTTTAGCTCGGTTTTGTTTGACGGCGCCAGATCCGCGCTACCGCCGATAAAGCCCGGCAACGCTCGCGCGATCTCGTTCATGATGATGCCATTGCTGTCGCGCGTGGCTAGCTTTTTGCCGCTAAAATCAGGGAAATCTATCTTGCTAAAATCAGGATTTAGTAGCGCGTTTACCATATTTTTGCTCTCGGCGCTTAAATTTTGCACTTTTTGATTCCACTGAGCTTCGGCTAGGTCGCCCTTTTCTAGCGCGGCGCGGAAGCGAATAAGAACGTCTTCGTCGATGGCAAATTTGCGCTCAGGATCAAAGCCCGCCGCAATTTTAGCGGCTTTTATGATCTCCTCGCCAAGCGGCGCGCCGTGGCTGTGGTGGCTACCCTCTAGCTCGCCCGCGCCCTTTGCGATGCGGGTGTTTGCGATGATGAGATACGGGCGCTCTTTTTCGGCGGCCTGCTCGAGCGCAAACTCGATCTGATCATAGTCGTGGCCGTCTATGCGCGCGACGTCCCAGCCCTGCGCCTCAAATCTAGCCTTCACGTCCTCGCTCCAAGCTATACTCGTGTCGCCCTCGATCGTGATGTTGTTGGAGTCGTAGATCAGCACGAGGTTGTCTAGATGCAGATTGCCCGCGACCGCACAGGCCTCGTAGCTGATACCCTCTTGCAAGTCTCCGTCGCCGCAGAGGCAGTAAATTTTATGATCGATGACGATGTTTTCAGGCTCGTTTAGTAGATTAGCCGCGTATTTTGCCGCCATAGCAAAACCCACCGCGTTTGCCACGCCCTGCCCTAATGGTCCGGTCGCGACCTCGACGCCTTTTGTGTGGATCTCTGGGTGGCCCGGGGTTTTAGAGCCCAGCTGGCGGAAGTTTTTTATATCATCAAGGCTAAGATCGTAGCCGCTAAGATGCAAAAAGCTATACACGAGCGAGCTTGCGTGACCGCCGCTAAACACGAGCCTGTCGCGGTTTAGCCAGTTTGGATTTTTAGGATTGTGGTTTAGAAATTTAGCCAGCACGACCATGACGTCCGCTAGCCCCATCGGCGCGCCCGGGTGCCCGCTGTTTGCCTGCTGCACCATATCCGCGCATAAAAACCTTATCGTATCCGCCATCTTTTTTAGCATTTTTTCTCCTTAGTTTTTATGCGATTATACGAAAATTCGGCTTAAATTTTACGCTTTTAGCACCGCCGTAAATTTTAAAAACTCGGCGAAATTTTCCTTTTTATCTTTTAGCTCGGGAGGTATCTGATGCTCTTTTTCGCCGATTATTATGACGTCCTCTTCGCTATCTTTTACCGTTATGGGCGCGCCCCTGATCTCGTCCCACGAGCTAAAAACGGGCTCTTCCATCAGCTCGCGGCTAATTAGTCCGCGCTCGTCCAGTATCACGCCGTAAGGCTTACCCAAAAGCGAGCGATCAAGGCTGTGAAGCATCGGTGAGACGGGCTTAAAGACGCTAAGCGATTTTGATAGCAGCTTCGTCTCGTCAAGCGGCGTTTTTAGCGCTTCGCCCAGCTCAAGCTCCAAAATTTTATCCGCGATCGTACGCTCCTCGGCCTTAACGCCCTCCTCTAAAACTGCCTGCAAGATCGCTTCCAGCGCAGTTTTCATCGCCGCTTTCATCTCGTCCTCGATTTCAAATTCGCATTTTTCCAGCTCTTGCCACGCGAGATTTTCCAGCTCGTTTTGCAAATACTTATCGAGCCTAAACGCCGCCGCTACCTCGTCTACGTTTACGGCCAACGCGTCAAATTTAACCAAAAGATGCCGACTCGTGAGTAAAAATCCTATGCTTTTTCGCCCGATCATCTGCGCATGCACGCCGATAAACGCGAGCGGCCGGGCACCATAAAATTTAGGAGTTTTGCTATAATCCACGCCCTTTTGCAACCCTAGGCTTTTATCTAAAATTTGCCTCGTAGCTAGCGCGAAAACCTCGTTCGCATCGTCCCAAACAGGGTGTTTTGCGTATCCTAAAACCAAAACCTTTTGCGCGCTCTCGTCTAGCGACGCTAAAATTTGCTCTAAATTTCGCATATTTCTCCTAAATTTTATTTAAAAACCATCATTCGCCGCTCGTCAAATTTAGATGCCAAAATCCACCTCACAGCCAAACATCATCGCGTCGCTGCTTGAAATTTGAACGATAAACGGCTCACTCGCGAGACGGCTCGCATTTTTCGTAAAACCACTCGAGCGTCTCGTTTAGCTTAAACTCATCGCCGTCTAAAAAATACTGCTTGCTGCTTTTGATCGCGTTTTCGCCCGCGGCTACGTAGTCGCCGATGAAGCCGCGATCCATAACGTCGCGCGCTAAGATATCCCGCTCAAAGGCGTTTATCGTCTTTTGCGTTTCGCGCCATTTGCCGCTCTCATCAGGCTCGCGAAGTGCCGAAGATACGTTATTCCCCGCCTCGTCGTAGACATAGACATACTCGCGCCGCTCGCCGTCTGACGTCTCGAGATTTTTTATCAAATTACCGCGCGCATCGTAGCTAAGCTCGTTTTCAAACACTATCTCCCAGCGCTGCGATTCCTCGCGCCAAAACGACGATGCGGAGTATTTTTGCCGACCTTGCTCGGTCTCCTCGCGCACGTTTTTGTAGCAGCCGTTCCACTCGCTCCTTGCAGCGTCCCAGCGGCATCTAAGATCGGTAAAGCGCCTAAACTCGGGCTCTATTTTTTGCACCGTCCTCTCCTGCGGCCGCCATGCGTCCTGGCTCCACGTAAAATTTATCTCGGTGCGCGCTCCGTCCGCAGCCGCAAAGGCCGCGTGCTTTGTCTGCGGCACCCATTTGCCGCGCCACTTATAGCCCTCGGAGCTAGCATAAACGTCGCCGTTGTAGCGATATATAGATTTTTCGTACGGAGTCCATTTTTTGGCTTTGGCGCTCCACTCAAAGGTCGTTATGAGCGCGGTTTTGTGGTTTTCGTCATAGAGTCTTTTGGTTAGATACGCAGGCGTCCATTTGCCGTTTTTTAGAGTAAAATTTTGAGAGATTTCCGTCGCGCCGGAACGCTTTTCGACGGTTTTTTGACCTTGGTTTAGCTTGCCGTTTTGACCGCGGGTGTCGATATAAACAAATGCGTCGTCCTTTGTCCTTTCTATTTTTAAGAACCCTGCTTTGCGCCATTTGCCGGCTCTAAAGTCCCACTCGTACTCGGTACTGCCGATTTCTCGTTCGCCTCTTTCGTCAAATTTAACAATGCTTTTCGTCCTGCGCCTGCCATCATCGCTGATTTCGTCGTAGATTTTTTCTAGCACGCGAGTCTTTGCGTCGTAAATTTGGCTCGTTTCGTATTTGTAGCGCGGCACGGCGTCGCCCTGCGTTTTATAGATAGTCTTTTTTAGGCAAAATTCACCAGACGCAGCTAGCGGCAAGGCACAAATCGCCGCCATCGCCGCCGCTTTCCAAAAAAATCTCACGTTCGCTCCTTTTTAAATTTAGCCGCCCAAACGGCGTCAAATTTGATGTGAAAGCAAAATTCAACGAGCCAAATTGACGCTCGGGCGCTCGTTAAATTTAACCAAATCCAAAGCGCCAAATTTACCGCAGTTGGGCTACTAGCAAAAGATCATTTGACCCTTTTATATTTCCACGTCTGCTCTGAGGCGAGCTTAAATTTACCGTCTGCTGCGACGAACTGCTTAAAGCTCTTCACCGCGTATCTGCTAGGCATCTCAAAGGACATCAGCGAGCCGCCGTGTCCGACGTCGTCGGCTAATATGCGCGGATCAAAGGTTGTTTCCAGGCGCTTATTTTGCACCCATCTTTTGCCGTTTTCGTCGCTAACTAGCTCATAGATATCCACGCTCACGTTATCGCCGCGCTCGTTGTAGCCATAGACGAACTTCTCGCTGCCGTCCATCGTGTCGTACCGCTGAGTTAGCAGACGCTCGCCGGTCTTGTCGTAGATGCTGCGGTTGGAGTACTCCTGCTTCCACTCTTTGCGCTCTTTATCCCACAAAAACGCCGCTGTCTCAAAGTCCGCGCCCTCTACGACCGAGACGCTTTTGCTGTTGTTTTCCCATGCGTTTTGTTCGGCGTTCCAGATGAGGTTTATCGTCACGTCTTTGCCGCTAGAGGCGTCGTAGTCATGCTTTGACATCTCGTCATAGCGCCACGCGCCGCCCTCAAATACGCTTCTTACCTGCTCGTATTTGCCCTTCACGTCTCCCGCAACAGTGCTTCTTTCGCGGTTTTGCCACGCGCCGTTTTCATAATCCCAGCTCTCATAGCCGCGCGTCTGTCCGTCCGCGCCGTAGAGCAGCTGCGTTTTTGACTTAGGCTGCCATCTTTTGCCGTCCCAGACGCTAAGCACTATAAGCTCGTTCTCGCCGTATGCGTTCTCGACGGTTTTGGTTAGCGCGGCTTTTTGCCATTTGCCCTTTACCAGCTCGTATCTGATCTCTTCGCTAGCGTTTTTTAGGTACTTTGTGATGATTTTGCTGGCATTTTCCGGCACTCCCCTGATAAATGAACTAGACTCCTGCGTGAGGACGCCTTTTTTATAATCGGCTTTGTATTCGGTTACTTTGATCCATTTTTTCGCGGTAAAATCATAGCTATAGGCTTCAAATTTCGTCATCTCGCCGGCTTTGTTGTAGTAGCTGACCTCTTTGTGTTTGCCCTTTAGGCCATCTGCGAGCTCGGAGCTGCTCACTAGCTCTAGGCGGCGAGCCTTAGCGTCGTAGCTTTGCTTGGTTTCGTAGCTAGAAGTCGGCTCCTCAAAAGTCTTTTGCGCGGTGCTAGCTAGCATGTAGTCGTACTCTTTGGCAAACGCCGCCGCACACAAAAGCGCAAGCGATAAGGCTATTTTTTTCATTATCTCTCCTTTTGATGAATTTAAAAGATTATAGCATAAAAAGGGCGCCGAATTTTGCCGAATTTACGGCGGCATCGGCACGGTTTGCGAGATAGTTTATTTATAATGCGCAGATAGCGTTTTGTAGTTATGGATAAAATTTGCGAAATTTGACGGCTCAAATTTAACCGACTCAAACGCAAATTTAAGTCGAATTTACCGCAAATGCTTGTCAATGAGACCCGTCACGATAGCGCGGATACCAGCATGCACGCCGCCTAGCTCGCACTCTATCTTTGCGATGAGCTCGTTTTTAGCCTGCACCGCGCCATCAACGCCAAGAAGGTTGGTAAAGGAGTTTTTCGCACCGTCGTTATGCGTCGGTTTGCCCGCCGTTTCGGCGCTTTGCGTCGCGTCGATGATGTCGTCTGCGATCTGAAACGCTAGCCCCAAATCAAGCCCGATATCGTAGATACGCGTAGCCTCCGCCTCGTCTAGCCCAGCCACGACGCAGCCTGCCTGCAAACTCGCCGCGATGAGGCGCGCGGTCTTGTGGATATGCAAAAATTTTAGCTCTTCAAGCCCTAGTTTTTGATTTTCAAAATAACAATCCACCGCCTGCCCCAGCGCCATGCCGTAGATACCTGCGTTGCGGCTTAGGATCTCGACGCATTTTATGCGCGCGTCCGCATCCAGCGGAGCCCTTGCTATCTGATAAAAGGCGTGGGTGTTTAGCGCGTCGCCCACTAGGATCGCCGTCACTTCGTCAAATTTGACGTGCAAGCTAGGCTGTCCGCGGCGCAGATCCGAGTCGTCCATCGCCGGCAGATCGTCGTGGATGAGCGAGTAGCTGTGCATCGTCTCAAATGCCAGCGCTACGTGAAACGCCGCCTCTTTGCGCTCGGGACGCACCGCCGCTACGACGCCTGCGACCAGCATCGCGCGAAAGTGCTTTCCGCCCGATTTTAGCGTGTAGGAAAGCGCGTCGTCAAAGCACGGATGAAAGCTGGGCGAGCTCGGTAAATGCGCGCTCAAAAACGCCTTAAACTCAGCCAAAAGCGCGTCCTGATCGGCGGCGCTGGGCGCTGGTTGCTGTAAATTGGCGCCCGAAGTAAAAGACGAGCCTTTTGCCGCGTTTAGCGAGATCAAATTTGATCGGTATTTCGGGCTTTGAGTCGGATTTTCGGAGCTAGTTTTGGCTTTGGTCGAGTTTAAAATTTGAGAGCGATTTTGAGACGAGCTCGCGCGCGAACTACGAGCTAAAATTTGATCCTCCGGCAGCGCCTGCGACTCGCTCAAATTTGACGCTTTCGCCGCGCTTTGAAGGCAAATTTGATCATTGCCGCTAAATTTTGATTTTACCGCTAAATTTTGATTTTGCATCTATTCTCCGTTTTATTTTGCCGACTGGGCGGGTGTAGGCTAAATTTCTCAAATTTAACCTGCAAAGGCGTCAAATTTGCCGCTCGCGACTACCGCGCATTGTAAAAAAAGTCAAAGCCGTTGCGTCTAAATAGCAAATTTTGACCGCCACCTTTAGCGAGCAGGCCGAGCGCTTCTTTGCGGCTTGAGACCGTTTTTTGCCCCACTTGTATCAGCTTGTCGCCGACTCTGATGCCAAATTTCGCAGCGCCCGAGTTTGCATCGACGCTTTTTACCGTTAGCTTCTCGTCAAAGGTTATACCGTAGAGCTTTTGCACGCTCGCGGCATCGCTACTTTGCGGTATGGACTGGGGTTTTGCATCGCTAGCGGCGGCCTTTTTATCCGTCTTCGTCGGCGCTTTTTGCTCTTTTTTGGCCGCGTCATCAGAGACCGCCACGCCAAATCTCAAGACCTCGTCGCCGCGCTTGATCTCAAATTTGAGCCGCTCGCCCTTTTTGGCGAACAAAATCCTCTCGTTTAGCTCGCGCAAACTCTCAAATTTCTCGCCGTTTACGCTCAAAATTTCATCGCCCGCCATCAGCGCTGCGCCGCGTCCGAGCGGATCGACGCTCTTTACGTAGAGTTTGCCGTCTTTTTCCTCAAAAACCGCGCCCACATCGCCGTAGTAAACGTCTTTATACGCCGCAAAGTGCCTTAGATAACGGCTCGGAACGAATTTATCCCCGCCTACCGCGATACCGCGTAACTTGCAGCACGGACTTAGTACGGCGCCCGTGCCGTTTACGTCAAACGTGAGTACGTCTAGCTCACCTAACGCCTGCGCCTGCGCCTTTACGTGGCCGTAAACGGTCGCGTTTAGATCGCGCGTGACGCTGACCCAGTCGCTTTTTTTCGTCGCGTTATCGTCGGCCATCTTCATAGGCTCGAGTTTGGCATCCGAGGCGACCAGATAGAGGCCAAGATACGGGTCAAATTTGACGTAGTTTTTCACGGGAGTTTCGCCTTTTGGCACGGCGATTAGATTTGGTGCGATCGCGATGCCGCCGTTACCCGCGACGTTTACCATGGCGGGCAAGTTTTTCTCGAAGCAAGCGTTAAAATCATCCTGCGTCGGGCGCGGCTCGGCTCTAAGCGACGCGGCAAATGCGCAAATCATAAAAACCGCAAAAAGCGGAGAGCAAATTTTGCGAGCTAAATTTGAACTCGAACTTAAAGCCGCACCGTCCAAAGCGCCGCTGAAATTTAACCGCGCGAGCCCCAAAACCGCGTCCAAACGGCGCGAGATAGCTGCGCGTTTCATTGCCCTAGCCCCATGCCGGCAAACCCGCCCAGCATCCTTGACGCGGCGTTTTTGCGGTCGTCCTCGATCATCTTTAGCACGTCGTTTACGGCGCTGATGAGCAAGATCTGCAAGCTCTCCTTGTCCTCTAGCAAGCTGTCGTCGATGCTAATATCGAGCACCTCGCCCTTGCCGTTTGCCCTGACGCTAATGAGCCCACCGCCGCTTTTTACGCTAAATTCGCGCTTTTGACTCTCCTGCTCGATTTCTTGCGCCTTTTTTTGCGCCTCCTCGAGCATCTGTCCCATTTTTGAAAAATCTATCCCCTCAAACATAAACATCCTTTCAAATTTCGAGTTATTTTAGCCAATTTAAGCTAAATTTACTTTATTTAAAGCCTGCAATGCAAGTTTCGTTCCCGCCTTGAAATTTGCGGCGGATACGAGCACGGACGGGTAAATTTGAGTTCGAAAAGCCGTCAAATTTGACGATGAAATTTTGCTTTAAATGAACTGCGCAAGTTTTGATCTATTTTGGCTCCCGCAAGCATGCCTGCGTAGTTTTCTAGCGTGGACTTTTTGTAAATTTGAGAAATTTGCCATAGATAATAGACGAAGTTAAGCGGCAAATCGCAGAGCTAAAAGAGCATTTAAGGTAGCGCGGGAGCGGCGGGCGCTAAATTTTGATCATTTCGGCAAATTTAAAAGCCGAGCGCAAAGCGAAACAAAATAAGCCCATAAATCAAGACCGCCCAAACGAACGCGCGTCAGATATCTTTAAAGCTCGCCGCGACCGATTTTTCGAGATTTTTCGCCTTACCGAGGATCGTTATCGCCTTTTGCCTGCATTTGTTTACGCATCTGTAGCAAATCGTGCAGCGCTCGCCAAATCTCGCCTTGCTGTGCGCGATTTTTATATTTTGCATCGGGCAGGATTTCGCGCACTCGCCGCACCCGTTGCAGCGCGCCGGATCAAGGCTCGGTTTGCGCCTGGCAAACGGCGTTTTGTCCCAAATTTTCATCCATAGCCGCTGCCCCAAAAGCCCCGCGATGCGGCATAGCACGCCTAGCCCCTCTTGCGGCGGATTACCCGCAGCAAACGCCTCCGAGGCACGCTCTAGCTTAGCGTTTGCCTCTTTGATCAGGCGCTCGTTTTTCTGCGCCGAATAGCTAAAAATCGCCACGTCGAGGATAAACGCGGGCATTCTGATGTGTGCGCCGCCCGTTATTTTCGCGCCAGCCCGTTTTAGGATCCTAGCCGCGCAACCCGCTCCGTCGCCGCTAAAAATCTCCATCGTAGCTATGATAAAGACGTTTTTGCCGCAAAAATTCGCGCTGTTTTCGCAAATGAACTCGCGCACGATCTGCGGCAGGTCGCTAAAGTAAACGGGATAGGCAAGGATGATGTCGCCATGGCACTTTAGCAGCTCGCCGCAGGCCTCATCCTCGATCGAAACCGCCGGGATATCGCCGCCCAGACGCTCTATAAATTTCCCCACGCAATACTTCGTGTTGCCAGTGGAGCTAAAATAAATCGCTATCATTTTGCGAATCCTTTTAAATTCAGGCGCAAAATTTTGCCCATTTTCGCCAAATTTTACTGACCGCGTCAAATTTAACGCCAAACGGCGGTAAATTTAAACAAACTGCTATTTAGCACGTCCGCCTTTCGTCCGCTTGCGAATGACCGTCGCGCCGCACCAGCCTAGACCTTATCGCAAATTTAGCTCGTCGCCATAAAACGTAAATTTAAACCTACCGCCGCAGAGACGGCAAATTTGGGCGTATATTATTTTACGATCTCGTTTTTCTCGTTTACCTGCACGATTTTTGGTTCGAAATCTCTTGCTTTTTTGGCGCTAAGAAGCGCGTAAGCAACGATGATGACGACGTCGCCGACGCAGACTTTGCGCGCGGCCGCGCCGTTTAGGCATATCTCGCCCCTTTTCTCGCCGCGGATCACGTAAGTAGCGAAGCGCTCGCCGTTATTGACGTTTAGGATCTCGACTTTTTGGTATTCGCAAAGCCCCGCAGCCTCGATGAGCTCGGGTCCGATCGTGACCGAACCCACGTAGTTTAGGTTGGCGTCCGTCACGCGTGCGCGGTGAATTTTGCTTGATAAAATTTCGATTTTCATCGGCAGTCCTTTGTGTTTTTTGGGAAAATTATACTATAAATTTAGCCGCAAAAAGCAACTTTATGTAGTCGTGGCGATTCGTTTTTGCTTGCTTGACGCGATAAAATTCGGAGTTAAATTTGTGATTAAATTTGATTTTAGAGGCATTTGCGCGAGCGATAAAAACTGCGATAAATTTGACGCCGCTCGGCAGTAAAATAGAAATTTAGACGCAAACAAAGGCAAATTTTACTCGAATTCACCCTTACTTCGTCGCCGTTTCATTCGTAAATTTAGGCGCGTTCGTTCAAAAGTTTGCGCACGACCTCTTTGTCGCTAAACGGATATTTTACGCCCTTGATCTCTTGATAGGTTTCGTCGCCCTTGCCTAAAATCACCAAAATTTCATCCCGTGCGAGGCTTTCAAGCGCGTATTTTATCGCCTCTTTGCGGTTTGCGATACATTTTACGCGCTCGTTCATCTCTAGGCCGCCGCATATCTCGGCGATGATACTTTCTGGCTCTTCGCTGCGGGGGTTGTCGCTGGTGACAACGAGTCTGTGCGCGTATTTTTGCGCTATTGCGCCCATTTTTGGGCGTTTAGTGCGGTCTCTATCGCCGCCGGCGCCAAAAACTGCGACGATCTTGCGATGACGCAGCGCATTTAGCACCTTTTCGATGCCGTCTGGAGTGTGCGCAAAGTCCACGATCACGAGCGGTTCGCGACTCACGACCTCCATGCGCCCCTCGACGCCGTCAAATTCTGTCGCGGCGCGCGCGATCTGCTCTAGCGGCCTATATGTCAGCGTCGCAACGCAAGAGACGGCTGCTATGAGGTTGTAGAGGTTAAATTCGCCGTGTAAATTTGAGCTTAGCGCCATCTGGCCGCGCGGAGTCTTTAGTGTCACGTGGATACCGCCTTCTAGCGAATACTCGCCTGGCGCAAAGTCCGCGTCCGCATGAAGCGCATAGGTTAAGGCGTTTGCTGGATTAAATTTGATCCCGCCCTGGTCGTCTATATTTATGAGTTTTGGCACGTCGTCTGCGAAAAACTCGCTCTTTACTCGCGCATACTCCTCAAACGTGCCGTGGTAGTCGAGGTGGTCTTGGGTCAAATTCGTAAAAATTTTCATCGCAAATTCCAGACTCTCGATACGTTTTTGCGCGATGGCGTGCGAGCTAGCCTCCATCACGAAGTACTCGCAGCTGCGCTCGCTAGCGGCTTTGAGGTAGCTAAGCGTGCGTAAAATTTCGCTCGTCGTTAGTGCCTTGTCGTCGATGCGTTCGCCGTTTATAAAAGCGCCGCGAGTACCGCATAGACCGCATCCGTAGCCTAAATTTAGCAGCGTGGCGCAGATAACCGCCGCGGTCGTGGTTTTGCCGTTCGTGCCCGTGATGCCGATGATTTTGATGTTCTCGTCGATACCTAGCAACCGCTTGCACTCGGCTAAGTTTATGATTTTTGCGCCGTTTGCTTCGGCGGCGGCTTCAAATTTGGCGTTCGTCGCCGTCTTTACGAAATAGCACCCCGCTTCGCATTCGTTTGAGTTGTCGGTGACGAAGCCTTCTTTAACGTAAATTTTCACTTTCGGCCTTTTCGTTTATTTCGCGAGCCAGCGCACTTAGCCGTTCGTCGCCGGCAAACATCACGGCTGCGGTCTCGATGTAGTTTAGCCCCATTTCTATGAAGTCATTTTTGATAAGATTTTGCAAAAACTCGAGAAAATCGTCGCGATTATCGATCATTACGCGCGTGGAAAACATGATATCCTCGAAGGTGCTTTTAAACCCGCCGCGCCTAACAGCGTCCATAAAATCGGCATAGCTGATCGCATTTTGCTCCTCAAGGCTCTCATCGTCGCTAAATTTCGCCTCAAGTGCGCCCAAAATTTCCTCTAGCTCGTCCGGGCTCATACCGAGCTTGTCTTTTAGCTTAAATATCTCAAAAAGCGTCATAGCCTCGTCGCGGCGAGTCTTAGCAAGCGAGCAAAGCATAATGAGGAAAAGTAGCTTTTTGTCCGGTTTTTTGTCGTAGGCAAGTGAAAAATAGCTCGCTGCGGCGTCAAATTCGCCCTTGTTAAACGCTTTTAGGCCCGCCTTTTTGTAATCAATCAAATTTAACTTCCTCGCTGATAGGGATGTTTACGACCTCTAGCTCAGGGTGGATATCCATACGGAGCTGGCGCTCGATACCGTATTTTAGCGTAGTCGAGCTAGCCGCACAGCCATGGCAGTGGCCGGTAAGGCGAACGTAAATTTTGCCGTTTTTGATGCCTAGCAGCTCCATGCCTCCGCCGTCGTTTTCAAGCATAGGCAAAACCTTTTGCAGGCTGGCTTTTACGGGCTTTAAAAGCTCTTCGTCGGTAAATGGAATCATTTTTCGCCTTTTAAATTTTTTTGGAGTATTATAGCAGATAAAATTTTAAATGTGCTATGAGTTTGGCGTTTTGGCCGCTATTTTTGACCTGGATAAATTTGGAGCTTTAAGCGATTCTGCGTGCGAATGGGGCAAATTTAAAAAACACT
>ERZ773059.498-NODE-498-length-21329-cov-15.155260_pt1 | contig 21329 bp, 19 predicted proteins | sample MGYA00580514_ERZ773059 | MGnify/ENA primary metagenome ERZ773059 (study PRJEB29015, sample SAMEA2737981) | human oral metagenome | biome: human oral; feature: human-associated habitat; material: dental | place: China | collected 2056 ...
ACAATAAGGCAAATAACACTAATAAAGCGTGCACGACACTTGAAATCGGTGATACGCCGCCGGATTTAACGTTTGCCGCAGAACGAGCAATGGCTGCGGTGGCTGTGATTCCGCCAAAAAATGGAGAGGCGATGTTGCCAAGACCTTGTGCTAATAATTCGTTATTGGAATGGTGTTTGGTGTCGGTCATGTTGTCTAAAATGACGGCACACAATAATGATTCGATCGCGCCCAAGACCGCCATGGAAAATGCCGCCGGCAATAGGCGTTGAATGGTGTCAAAATTCCAGTTAATTAAGTTACCTTGTGGATCAGGAATATTCCATGGCAAGGAAAATTCAGGCAAAACATTCGGAATACCGTAGCCGGTCGTGCCATCGGAAAGTGTGTATTGGAATTGAGTACCGATGGTTGCGACAGAATAACCGAAGTGGGTCAGCAATAACGAGAGCAATGTCGCGAGAATCACCGCCGGCAAATGACCGGGAATAGACAAGCGTAGTTTATGCCATTGGGTTAAAACAATAAGCGTAATTATCCCTACGCCGGTATCTGCCCAATTGATACTTGGAAGTGCGGTCAAAATAACTTGCACTTTTTCAAGATAATGAGACGGTATTTGTTCAATGCTCAAACCAAGGAAATCTTTAATTTGTAAGGTGGCAATCACGATACCGATGCCTGATGTAAAGCCGAGCGTGACGGGTAGCGGAATATATTCAATAAGTCGCCCTAAACGGAACAGCGCCATCAGCACCAAAATAATACCGGAAAGCAATGTAGCCATCAGCAGACCGCTTAAACCGAATTGCTGAGTAACAGGGAATAAAATCACCACGAAGGCGGCCGTTGGACCGGAAATATTAAAGCGTGAACCTCCCGTTAACGCGATGATAATCCCCGCAACAATGGCGGTGTATAACCCGTGCTGCGGTGGTACGCCACTAGCAATGGCAAGTGCCATGGAAAGCGGAATGGCGATAATGCCAACGGTTAACCCGGCAATAATATCTTTGGTCAAATGACGGGAAGTATAGCCGTTTCTGAAACTGTCTTTTAATGCGCTGAAAGGTTTAACTGACAGAAAGGCATTTTTAGTAAGAAACCATTTTTTTAACATAACGAATAATAGCGGATGAAAAATTGAGTGGGATAATCCTGAATGGACGCTTATTTTACCCGATTATTGGTGAAATTTTTATCTTATGAACGACAAAATTACAAAAATACTTGACGAAACTCAATGAAATCCTTATAGTTCGCACGTCCTAATCACGGTGAGATGTCCGAGTGGTTGAAGGAGCACGCCTGGAAAGCGTGTATGTGGGAAACTGCATCGGGGGTTCGAATCCCCCTCTCACCGCCACTTCACTTGTCAAATAACGTCTTTCTTGTCAAAAATCATAGCAAAAACAGCATATTATCATTTTTCTATTTGTCGTTTTTGTTCGTGAATGTTTATCTTTGTTGTCGTTTTTAACACCCCATATAACTCCCTCGTGCTTTGGGGCTTTTGAGGGAGTGGATGAAGGGTTAATTTATTCCACGAAATAATGGGGGATAAAATGGCTGTCGTTGCCGGTGACGGCGGTGAAGTCTTCACGCAAGCCCATGCCGCATGCCACATCGCCCACCACCCAAGAACCGATGACCGGATACATCCCATCAAAATTCGGTAACTCAAATTTCTTCTGATAAATGTAGCCTGCATTGGCGTAGAAGTTTGAATGCTCACTGCCTTTGGCAGCAAATTCTAAGCCGTTGCTTTTTTCATAATAAAACACGTTAGCCCCTTCGCGGCCTAATAACGGTTTTTTCACCCAAATAGATTTACGATCCGTTATGTCATGTCGATTAAAATAAGTCGGCAATAAATACGGATGGTTAGGGTGTTTTTGCCACAGTTTAGCGAGCAGTGCTTTATTGCTCAGCAATAATTTCCATGCCGGTTCAAAAAATTGCGTTGCACTGTTTAACATGTGCGGTGCGTATTCTGTGGTCGTCATCCATTCTAACGGATACAATTTGAACAGTGCTTCAATGGGTTGATTGTTGAGATCGACAAATTGTTGCGTGTCGTTGTCGTACCCAATGTCTTCAATGGTCAAGCGGTGAATATGCCAACCGGCGTTATAGGCTACATCCGCAAGATAATCTAAATTGCCCCAATCTTCCCGTCCGGCATCCGCCATCGCCGCAAAATGGAAACCGGTTTTGCCACTTTGCTGTTGTAGCACGGAAAAACGAGTAATCAATTCTTCATGAATCCAGTTGAATTGATCGCGATTCGGTAAACCTTCCGCTTGCTCCAACCACTGCCATTGCACCACCGCGGCTTCCAATAAAGAGGTCGGCGTGTCAGCGTTATATTCAAACATTTTGAGATTGTCGCCGTCATAGCCGAAATCAAAACGCCCATATAAGTGCGGTGCGTTTTCACGCCAAGATTGTTCGATTAGATTTTTTTGTAAATCGGTAAAGCGATAATGTTCGTAATCGCCTTGTTTCACTTCATCGGCGACAAAATCCATGCACATGGCATGTAATTCGTTAGTGGCGTCTTCAATTTGGTCAATTTCTGCCAACGTAAATTCGTAGGCAACATTGTCCGACCAATAATGCGAGCCATCGGTAGAAGGCAGATTGTAATAATCAAAGCCCACCTCAAGCAGCTGTTGCACCATGTCGGGACGGGTTGGAATACCGGTGATACGTTTCATGATTAACCACCGCCACTTTTACTGGTGTTACTGCTACTAAACCCACCGCGTGAAACAGGTTTGCTGTTCGCACTGCCGGCGCCGCCCTTAACCAACACCGGTTTCCCCACAGAATGGTTGCCTTGTGGTCGAATAATTTGCCCAGTTGGTGTCGAAACGGCGCGATTATTTGGATTGTAACTCGGCCCTAGAAAACCACTCATGGCTTTGGCGATCATATAACCTGCTGCCGCACCGGCAATGGCGCTGCCGATAGAAGGGCCTTCATCACCGCTGGCAGTGGTAGTTGGCGTTGCATTATTGTCGCCGGCAACCGCGTTATTTTCGCTGTTCGCCACACTGCCATTGTTATTTGCCACAGGGTTCGTGTTTGCGCTTTGAGATTTATCCTGTTCGCATAATTCCGGTCTAATCCAGTCCGCAATGCAATCGTCCAGACTGTTGTACACATCGCGTTGTACTTCATCTTCCGAGCAGCCGCCCAACAGCGCTACCACAGATAATGTCACTAAAATTTGATTTTTCTTTTTCATCATAAACGTTATACCGTTAAGTTGTCTTTTATTCTCTATAACAGGGAATGCTCATTTTATCAAAACCCGTTACTTCAAAAAGCAGAATAATAACACAGTGTTGTCGTTAACGATAAGAAGAGAGGAAAATTAAAAAGCCGGCTTGTGAGCTAGGAATTCGTTATATTTGATAGGTATAGGAGAATAATGTAGAGAAATGTGGTGGGTCGTATAGGATTCGAACCTATGACCAATGGATTAAGAGTCCACTGCTCTACCGGACTAAGCTAACGACCCGTTAGGATATACAGCTTTTCTAATGGCGAAGTGGTGGGTCGTGAAGGATTCGAACCTTCGACCAACGGATTAAAAGTCCGCTGCTCTACCGACTGAGCTAACGACCCATCTCGTGTGTTAGAACGGAGACTTATGATACTGATTTTATTTTAAAAATCAATAAAAAATTTATTTTTATTCGATTTTCTCGAACTTTATATGGTTTTTGGCTAAAAAGTGCCGCGATATGAGGGCATTGCAATTTCATTTCTTCTAACCCTCATTTCTCATTTTTATTTTCCGCCGTTGAGTTCTTCTAAACCGGTTTTTTCCTTTTGAGAAAGAATATCGGCTGCCCCTTCATTTAACGCTTCCGCATGTTGTGTCGGACGAACAAACGGTTTTGGCGTCCAATATTTTTTAACCAATTCCGCTGAGAAGCCATGTAATACTTCCTCATTTAAACGCTCTTGGTCTAATTGACGAATGGCTGTCACCACTTCATCTGCTTCAACTTGCGCAACCCCTAAACGTATTAGCGCTTCACGTCCTAAAAGTAAGGCAGATTCAAAAGTCTCACGAATTTGAAAATCAATATTAAGTTTCATTAAATTGACCGCACTTTGCCGATCGTAAGTTCTCGCCAGCACCGGCAATAACGGATATTCTTGCTTAATCTGCTCGACAATCAATTCGATACTATGGGTATCACTAATCCCCAAGATTAAACAAGAGGCTTTTTCTAGGCCACAGGCACGCAAAACATCTAAGCGGGAACCATCACCATAGTACACTTTAAAACCAAATTTTGCGGCAGAGCGAATACGATCAATATTCGCGTCAATCACGGTAACTTGGATGCCTCTTGCCAATAATGTTTGACACACAATTTGACTAAAACGCCCGAATCCCAACACAACAACATTATTTTCGACACTTTCAATTAAATCGATGCTATCTACCTGATCGTTATTGGTATTCACCGGCGTATTCGGTTTTGATAATCGGCGGAGCAATAACACAATTAGCGGTGAGAACAGCATAGAAATGATCACGGCTGCCGTAAAGGTGGCATTTAAGTCGGCAGATAACACGCCGGCAGTGGTGGCTGCGGAAAATAAAACAAAGGCAAATTCCCCACCATGCGCCATGATCGCCATGCGGCCAATGGCTTCGTTATGATTTAATAACGTGAGGCGAGCCACACCATACACACTGATTGCCTTACCTAAAATATAAAGAAAAACAATGCCAAGCAACCATAATGCATTATGCCAAACTAAAGCGAAATCTAATGACATCCCGACGCCCATGAAAAATAAGCCCAGCAATAATCCACGGAACGGTTCAATGTCCGCTTCTAATTGATGTCGGAAAGCGGATTCCGATAACATCACACCGGCGACAAATGCGCCCATTGCCATGGATAATCCGCTAATTTCCATAGCTAATGCCGCACCAAGCACCACTAATAATGCTGCGGCAGTCATCATTTCTCGAATATGCGCTTTGGATATCATTCGGAAAATCGGATTCATCAGCCATTTACCGGCAGCGACTAAACCCAATACGGCAGCCAACGCGACGCCAATGCCTGCCCAGTTGGTAGAATGGGCGGAATTATTGCTTTCTGGTGAAAGAAAGGCGACAAATGCCAAGAGAGGAACGATGGAAAGATCTTCAAATAATAACGTAGAAACCACGCGTTGACCTTTTGGCGTGGAACTAATCCCCCGTTCTTCTAAAACTTGCATCACGATTGCGGTGGAAGAAAGTGTAAAACCCATTGCCGCAATAAAGGCGACAGGAAAACTCAGGTTTAACAGGTTAATTCCGATTAATGTTAACAATACACCGGAAACAGCGACTTGCAGCAACCCTCGTCCAAAAATCGCTTTACGCATTGCCCACAAGCGTTCAGGGTGCATTTCTAAACCGATGATAAATAGGAACATTACCACGCCTAGCTCGGCCATGTGAACAATATTGGAAGGATCTTGAAACAGCCCAAAACCGGATGGTCCGATTAAACAGCCGGCGACTAAATAACCGAGTACGCTTCCCAATCCAATACGTTTAAAAAGCGGTACGATTGTGACACTGGTGGCTAATAAAACGACCGTTTTGACGAGCTCAGGATTGGATAATTCAGTCATTGTAAAACCTTATGAAAAAAGAAAGAGAATGGGTAAGAGAGTGCTATTAATTATACATGATGCTTGCTATAATTTTCAGGCATTTATCACATAAATCAAGAGGAAAAAAACAATGAAAAATACACTAAAACTGACTGCGGTTGCTGCAATGTCAGCCTTTGTATTAGTGGGTTGTGCACAAAATACGTCAAAAGGAGACGCGCAATTACAGCAACAAGCTGTATTAGGAATTAACTGGATGCAAGAATCCGGTGAATATAATGCGTTGGCTTATCAAGCATTTAACACCGCTAAAGTCGCCTTTGATCAGGCAAAAGTGAAAAAAGGCAAGAAAAAAGCCGTTGTCGTGGATTTAGATGAAACCATGATTGATAACAGCGCATATGCCGGTTGGCAAGTTAAAAACAACAAACCGTTTGATGGTAAAGATTGGACACGCTGGGTTGATGCCAGAGAATCTGGTGCCATTGCGGGTGCGGTGGAATTTAACAATTACGTGAATGCACACAAAGGCAAAATGTTCTATGTGTCTAATCGCAAAGATAAAAATGAAAAAGCCGGCACTATTGACGACATGAAACGTTTGGGCTTTACTGGTGTTGATGAATCTTCTCTTTACCTCAAAAAAGATAAGTCTGCTAAATCTGCCCGTTTTGCTGAAATTGAAAGCCAAGGTTATGAAATTGTACTGTATGTCGGTGATAACTTAGACGACTTCGGTGACGAGACACATGGTAAACTAAATGCAGAACGTCGTGATTTTGTGGCGAAAAACCAAGCGAAATTTGGTAAAAGCTACATTGTGCTTCCTAACCCGAACTACGGTGGTTGGGAAGGTGGTTTAGCCAAAGATTATTTCAAAGGCGATTCCCAAAGCAAAGTGAAAACCCGTTTAGACGCCATTAAAGCATGGAGCGGTAAATAATTCCTTTGTGGAAAAACGTTGATAAAAAACACCGCACTTGATGTGAATCTCAAGTGCGGTGTTTTTTTATCGTATTTTATTTATAGATAACACAGATAAAATAAAAACGGAGAAAAGGTTAATGGCATTTTCTCCGTTTTGCATTGTTGTAATATTGTGCAATTACGTCAGATTAATTGCGAATTATTTCACGCGAGAAACGTATTCGCCGGAACGGGTATCAACGCGAATCACTTCACCAATTTGTACGAACAATGGCACTTTCACCACAGCACCGGTGCTTAAGGTTGCCGGTTTACCGCCGGTACCTGCGGTGTCGCCTTTAAGACCTGGGTCGGTGTCAACGATTTCTAATTCAACAAAGTTTGGCGGAGTTACTGTGATTGGTGCGCCATTCCATAAGGTAACGATACAATCTGCTTGGTCTAACAACCATTTCTCTGCATCGCCTACCGCTTTTGCATCTGCAGAATATTGTTCAAATGTTTCCGGGTGCATGAAATACCAGAACGCATCGTCTTTATAAGAATAAGTTAAGTTTAAATCCATTACATCAGCAGCTTCAACAGAAGTACCGGATTTGAAGTTTACATCCAATACTTTGCCGGAAATTAATTTACGAATACGGGTGCGGGTGAACGCTTGACCTTTGCCGGGTTTAACGAACTCATTTTCAACGATCACGCAAGGCTCGCCGTCTTGCATAAATTTTAGACCTGGTTTGAAATCACTGGTAGTATATGTAGCCATATTATCCTCAAAAAAAGATTGTTTTTTTAAAAGTGGCTATTCTACATCAAAACATCCCGATTAGAGAAGAACAAAGTTGGTTAACCCATTTGGCAAATGGTATTTCTGACCCGAAAATGTTATTGCAACACCTCGAACTCCCTCTCGAATCCTTCAAACACGACATAGAAGCGCGCAAATTATTTGCCATGCGTGTGCCGCTACCTTTTGTAGAAAAAATGGAAAAGGGCAATCCAAAGGATCCGTTGTTTTTACAAGTCATGTCTTCTGCGGATGAGTTTTTACAAGCAGAAGGATTCAGCAAAGATCCGTTGGAAGAACAAGAAGATAAAAACGTCATCCCCAACATTTTGCACAAATACCATAATCGCTTGTTATTTATGGTAAAAGGCGGTTGCGCAGTAAATTGTCGCTATTGTTTCCGCCGTCATTTTCCTTATGAAGACAACAAAGGCACCAAGCAAAATTGGCAAAAAGCATTGCAATATATTGCGGAACGCCCTGAAATTGAAGAAGTGATTTTTTCCGGCGGCGATCCGTTGATGGCAAAAGATCACGAGCTCGAGTGGCTGATAAAACACTTAGAAAACATACCGCACTTAAAACGCCTTCGTATTCATTCCCGTCTGCCGGTCGTTATTCCGCAACGGATAACCGATGCGTTTTGCCGCCTTTTAGCGCAAACCCGGTTGCAAAAAATTTTGGTCACCCACGTCAATCACGCCAATGAAATTGATGCGGATTTTGCCCATGCCATGGCGAAATTAAAGGATTGCGGTGTCGTTTTATTAAACCAATCGGTTTTACTCAAAAATGTGAATGATGACGCACTAATTCTGAAAACATTGAGTGACCGTTTATTTTCAGTGGGCATTTTGCCTTATTATTTGCATTTGTTAGATAAAGTCGAAGGCGCAACGCATTTTTATCTTAATGACGCCCAAGCCCTGAAAATTTATAAAGAGCTACAACGCATTAGCTCCGGCTATTTGGTGCCGAAACTTGCCCGTGAAATCGGTGGAGAACCGAATAAAACTTTATATTCGTCTTGAGAAGACGGTATCAAAAAAGTAAAAGATGCTTTAAAATAGGCAAGATTTTTTATGGATAAATTATGACGTAACAGATTCGGTTAGGTGGTTTTTCATAAGATGAAAAACACGCTCAAAAATAACCGCACTTTACGGGTTATTGTATTATTTAATTAGAGGTATATCGTGGATTCTGAACAAAGAAACCTTGGAAATCAAAATAACTTAGCCGATTCGGCTCAAAATGAATTAGATTTAGGATTAAACAAAATGGAACCTATTACACCGAAGAAAGCCATCGGCAACGAGCCATCTTTACTGGAAAGAGCAAAAACACTTTTTAATAAAAAGCCTCAAACCGCAGTAGAACGTAAAGAACCCACATTACGGGATTTTTCCACCGCACCGAATACGAGTGAGGAAGCCTTTGTTCCCTCAACTGCACCGGAAGAACATCATGTGGCGGCAGATCCGATAGTGGCCGAAGAGGTGTTATCTGTTACAACAGAATCCACGATGACCGAAGAAAATAGTGTCAAAGCAACGGCTTCTGCGCCTAAAGCAACAAAAGCAACATTAGCTTCACCTGAAAATTGGAAGATTTTGAGCATATTGCCACAAAAACATCGTCGTATTTTTGTCGCACTTTGCATATTGTTGCTTCTGCTTCTTTTTATCCTTTTAATGAAGCCAAGTTCTGAAACCGTGCAATCTTTCGAACAACAAAATAGCAATAATATTCCCATTCAGTTCCAGCAGTTAGATCAAACTCAGGAAAATGAAGCCACCGTGTTAGATGCACAGACCGCCTCATCGCCAAGTTCATTAGAAATTACCCAGCCGAATATTACAACAAATACAAACAGTGAGGCAGCGGTTGCGGAGAACAAAGGTGCTGAAACCAATACGCCAAAAGCGGAAACCCCTGTGCGTACTGAGGCCGTTAAACCTCATGTGGCTCAACATGTAGCGAAAAAGGTTGAAACGGAAAGTGTTCGCGAAGAAAAAGCACCGGCTAAGCCGCAACCTGTCGTTCAAAATAAACCGCAAGTCAAACCACAGGCACCGAAACGTGTTATTGAAGTTGTCGAGGCAAAATCGGCAGTGCGTCCGGCTGCTGCAACAGCGGTTACCGGCAAGAATCTTGTTGTGCCTCAAGGCGTATCACTCATGCAGGTGTTCCGTGATAACAATTTACAAATTGCCGATGTTAATGCTATGACGAAAGCAAACGGTGCGGGCAATGTGCTCAGTAGCTTCAAACCTGGCGATCAAGTTCAGGTATTACTGAATGCGCAAGGTCGTGTGACGGAGTTACGTTTATCCAATGGCGGACATTTTATTCGACAGGCAGACGGTAGCTATACTTTTAAGAAATAGATCCATAAAACTTGATAGGCATAGTCATGGCATTATGCCTATCTGCTTTTTAAAAGGAGAAGATCATGCTAAAAGCGGGCTTGATGTTATTGACTATTTTGGGGTTAATCGGATGCGCAACAAAACCGGTAGTTGCCACGAAAACAGATAAAAAACCGACGCCAACGGCATTACAAAAATCGACTCAAAAGGGAACGGCAGTAGAGTATTTATGTAAAGATAATAAAGTCGTTCGTGTGACTAAACATTCCCGAAAGAATAAAAAAGGCACTCAAACATCAATTGCTGTGACATTTGATGATGTGACGCAAAAACTTACGCCAAGTATCGCTGAGAACGGCAGAAATTATTCCAATATTCATTGGGTTTGGCTGGAACGTAAAGAGGCTAATACACTTAAGACTAGCCTTGGGGAAGTGCTGGCGGAACAGTGCGTGCCTCGCTGATTATCTTATTATCGCCAGCGCAATTTGCATTTTATTCTAAGGTTCCACAAAAACGGTAACCTTCACCATGGATGGTGGCGATAATTTCCGGTGTGTCGTGATGATCCTCGAAATGCTTACGAATACGGCGAATCGTCACATCGACAGTTCGATCTTGCGGTTTGAGTTCACGACCGGTCATTTTTTTCAATAACTCTTCACGGGTCTGAATTTTGCCCGGATTTTCGCAGAAATGTAACATGGCACGAAATTCACTGCGAGGCAGTTTACGTTCTTCACCTTCCGGTGTAATCAAAGTACGACTGTTTAAATCTAACGTCCAACCGTTAAATTTATACTGTTCAACATGATGCGCACGTTGATTTTCTTGCATGGTGCGCTGCAATAGATTACGCGCACGAATAGTGAGTTCACGCGGATTGAATGGCTTAGTGATGTAATCATCAGCACCGATTTCTAATCCGAGAATTTTATCCACTTCATTATCACGCCCCGTTAAAAACATTAAAGCAATATCGGCATTTTCACGTAATTCACGCGCCAACATTAATCCGTTTTTCCCCGGCAGATTAATATCCATAATCACCAAATGAATGATTTCCGTTTCTAAAATTTGGTGCATCTGAAGCCCATCAGAGGCTTCAAAAACATCATACCCTTCCGCTTGAAAAATGCTTTTTAATGTATTTCGGGTAATCGTTTCGTCTTCAACAATTAAAATTTGTGGTGTTTGCATGGGCAAATCCTTTATTTGCCTAATGAGAGTTTTATCATGAGGCGATGAAAAATAAATCCAATTTTATTTTATAGTTGCAACATTATCGTAACAATGAAAAGTACAACATAATCAGTATTAGCGTTTAATTCTATGATCTACGTCATGAAATTGGCAAGGCTTAATCGGCTTTCGACTAAAATAAAAAATCCTCCGACAGCCTGAATACCCTCGGAGGATAAAGTGAGCATTCGCTCAATATTTACACACAAAATAATAATGATTTTTTAACGTTTCTTTTTCCCGCCTTGGCGTGCTTTGAAACGAGGATTTTCTTTACAAATCACATACACCACGCCATGACGACGCACAACTTTACAACCAGGATGACGTGTTTTAGCGGTTTTTAATGAAGATAATACTTGCATTTTAGCGTCCTTATTTTGATTTTAATGAACCGAATTTGCCGTAACGACTAGCAAATTCGCTAGCGCGACCTTCGCTGGCAATTTGTCTTGTTTTGCCGGTGTAAAATGGATGTGAGGCGGAGGACGTATCGCACATAAACACCGGATATTCGTTACCGTCTTCCCATTTCATGGTCGAGGTGGTACGTGCACAAGAACGAATTAAAAAGCCTTGCTTGGCGTTGGAGTCATAAAAAAGCACAGTGCGATAATTTTCAGGATGGATACCTTTTTTCATTTGCTTAAAACCTTATTTTTTAGTGAAAAATAACAATGCGCGCTATCCTACATCAAAATATTTTTTCATGCAAACTTATTTTAAATAAAAAAATAAGAGGCAAAAATTGTGATGGTAAGTGACAAGATAGATGAAATCTGCGCTTTTCATCATCTGTTTTTACTTACTTAATTTTTGTCAAAAAATGAAAGAATTCCTGACCGCACTTAGTAACAACGAAATTCGGGCGGTTGATATTCAGCAATAAATCGTTCAATTTCTGCGAAATTCTCGCTAAATAACAGTTTTTTGAATGCGTCTTCAGATAGAAAACCGGTTTCGACCATGTGCTGATAGAGGGCTTTTAAGGGATCATAGAAGCTATTTTTATTGAATAAAATGCAAGGATGAGGATTTTTTCCGATTCTTGCCCAAGAATAAACTTCCGCGATTTCTTCCAATGTACCAGCGCCACCGGGTAAGGCGATGCAGGCATCGGCTAATTTGAGCATATTGGCTTTTCTTTCAGCCATAGAATCCACCACCATAAGCTCCGTACAACCGGTGTGTATCGGCTCTCGAGCCTGTAAAAAGGCGGGCATAATGCCGATGACTTTGCCACCATGGGCTAATACCGTATCGGCTAATAATCCCATCAAACCGATTTTCCCACCACCATAAACCAAGGTGTGTTGTTTTTGTGCAATCCATTGTCCCATGGCAATCGTTGCTTGTTGGTATTCGGGCTGATTACCTAAACTTGCGCCGCAATAAACTGTAATGTGCATTTTTTCATCCTATTTTTTGCTTGATGTCGATCCTGACAATCTGTTTTACCGTTTGTAGTAATTGATTTTAGAGAGAATATTTTACAACAAAATCCTTGTTGTAATGCTAGAATGAACCCCATTTTTATTTAGGATAACATGTGATTTTATGATGAAAAAACTGTTTATTTTCTTAGTCTGTTGCTTGACTGCCATGGCCGCACAAGCAGATTTATTTAATAATAAGACTAAATTCTTACCGGTGGATCAGGCTTTCCAGCTGGATGTGCAACGGTCTAACACTGGCGTTTCGATGCAGTGGCAAATTGCGGAAAATTACTATTTATATCAAGATAAATTGGCATTTTCAGTGAATGGCAAGCCTGTTGAAAATGCACCGCAATTTCTTTCTTCTGCAGAACAATATGAAGATCCTTACTTTGGATTAGTCACTATTTTCAAACATGACCTTAATCTGACGTTGCCGTTAAAAGATCCTCAACCACAGGATCTGCTGGAAGTGACTTATCAAGGTTGTGCGAAGGGGTTTTGCTATCCGCCGGAAACCAAACAATTTCAACTCGGTGATCTTTCGTCAAATGTTTCTGCCAGTCATGAGGTACAAAATGGTGCAGAGACGCATCAGACATCGCAAAGTGCGGTGGAAAATGCCAACGTTTTTTCATCACAACAAAATCAACTGGCAGAGAGTCTGTCGCAAAGTAAATACGCCATGTTGTGGTTTTTTGTCTTAGGTATCGGATTGGCCTTTACGCCTTGCGTACTACCGATGTTGCCGTTGCTTTCTGCCATTGTCATCGGCGGTCGGAAAGAAGAGACCGGCAACTGGCGCGCACTTGCGCTCAGTTTTGTGTATGTGCAAGGCATGGCATTAACCTATACCCTGCTCGGATTGGTGGTCGTGCTGATTGGCTTGCCGTTCCAAATTGCACTGCAAAGTCCTTATGTTCTGATTGGGCTTTCCGTCGTCTTCGTATTATTGGCGTTGTCCATGTTTGGCGTATTCACATTACAGCTGCCTTCGTCTTTGCAAACTAAACTGACGCAATTTAGCCAACAACAAAAAAGCGGCGCCTTTTTCGGGGTGTTTGTCATGGGGGCGATTGCCGGCTTAGTGGCGTCTCCTTGCACCTCCGCGCCCTTATCCGGTGCATTGCTTTATGTAGCGCAATCCGGTGATTTCGTCATCGGCGCATTGACCCTTTATTTATTGGCGCTAGGCATGGGCTTGCCGCTCATATTAATTACCGTATTCGGCAATAAAATCCTACCGAAATCCGGGGCTTGGATGGAAAACGTGAAAACCGCCTTTGGTTTTGTCATGTTGGCGTTACCGATTTTCCTGATTTCGCGCATTATTCCAAGTATGTGGGAACCGCGTTTGTGGGCATTACTCGGCGTGAGTTTCTTCATTTGGTTGGCCACACAGATGCGTTCAAACGGTATTGGTTTATTCTTCCGTATTGTGTTCTTTATTGCCGCCATGGTTTCTGCACAACCGTTACAACATTGGGTGTGGCAAGATAATACGGCGACCTCACAAGCCGCGAATGCCCAAAGTGCGGTCAAAAATTCGCTCGTTTTTCAACAAATTTCCAATTATGACGAATTGCAAGCGGTGCTAAAACAGCATCCAAATAAAATGGCGATGTTGGATTTATATGCTGATTGGTGCGTTGCTTGTAAGGAATTTGAACATAAAACCTTTGCGGATCCGCAAGTACAAACCGCGCTGAGTGACGTTTTATTATTAAGGGTGGATATGACAAATAACAGCGAATCTAACCGCACTTTAATGAAGACGCTTGCGGTAACAGGCTTGCCTACGATTATTTTCTTTAATCAACAAGGTGAAGAAATTCAAGCACAACGGATTACCGGGTTTTTACCTGCAGAAGCCTTTATGGCAACGTTAAACGCCGCGAAAAGCACAAATTATTAACGAATTGGAAATAATCCTTTTCTGCTTGAAGTATTTTTTTTCTTTTTCATTGTGTTAGCATGCGTCACCTCACTAACACAATCCAATTTAATTTATAGAAGGAAAATTTATGTTTTTAGACAAATATCGTCATTATGTTTTAGGTTTATTACGCATCGTTTTGGGCTATGCTTTTGTTTTACACGGTACTGCGAAATTTTGGGAATTCCCGATCTCCATGACCGGTGGAAACGGTTCTGTAGAACTTGCCTCGTTAATGGGTGTGGGTGGCGTGATTGAATTGGTCTTTGGTATTTTATTTACACTCGGCTTATTGACCCGCCTTTCAGCCTTTATTTTGAGTGGTCAAATGGCCGTGGCATATTTCATGCTCCATGCGCCGAAAGGTGTGCTTTTCCCGCTAATGAATGGCGGTGAAGCAGCGGTATTATATTGTTTTATCTTCTTCTATTTTGTTTTTGCCGGTGCGGGCGCTTTCGCATTAGACAATAAAACAGCGAAAAAATAAGATGTTGATAAATAACAATCCGCACGTTTTACGTGCGGATTGTTATTAACCTCGATGCGTCATTCATGATTTCGTACGTAGCGTGCATCTTGATGCACGAATGGTTAACCTCGATGCGTCATTCACGATTTCGTGCGTAGCGTGCAACTTGTTGCACGAATGATTAACCTCGATGCGTAATTCACGATTTCGTACGTAGCGTGCAACGTGTTGCACGAATGGTTAACCTCGATGCGTAATTTATGATTTCGTGTGTAGCGTGCATCTTGATGCCCGACCAAACCACGCACGGAGCGTTATTTACCCCTTTCGGACATTCACGATTTCGTGCAACACGTTGCACGCTACGATTCTAAAAATCATTCCAAAAAATGACCGCACTTTATGCCAAACAAAAAGCCCCGAATATTCATTCGGGGCTTTTTCTTCACAGAGACATTACTGATGATAATGGGATAAGAACCGCGCAAATTTGCCTAAAGCTTCTTCAATTTGATAAACATACGGCAATGTTACAATGCGGAAGTGATCCGGCGAATGCCAGTTAAAACCACGACCGTGCACCAATAAGACTTTTTCCTGCGCCAATAAATCAAACACCATTTTTTCATCGTCATACATATTAAATTTTTTGATGTCGATTTTCGGGAACATATACAACGCCCCCATCGGCTTCGTACAACTAATTCCCGGAATTTGGTTGAGCAATTCATAAGCTTTGTTGCGTTGTTCCAACAAACGTCCGCCCGGCAAAATGAATTCGTTAATGCTTTGATAGCCACCAAGTGCGGTCTGAATTGCATGTTGCATTGGCACGTTGGCACACAAACGCATGGACGCCAACATATCCAAACCTTCAATGTAACCTTTGGCGTGTTTTTTTGGTCCATTTAAAATCATCCAACCTTGGCGGAAACCGGCTACACGATAAGCTTTTGATAAACCGTTAAACGTGACCGTTAATAAATCAGGCGCTAATGCGGCGATATGGTGGTGTACCGCACCATCGTATAAAATTTTGTCGTAAATCTCATCGGCAAAAATGATTAAATTATTCTGACGTGCCACTTCAACGATTTCTAACAATAATTCTTTGCTGTAAACCGCACCGGTCGGGTTGTTCGGATTGATTACCACAATCGCTTTCGTGCGTGAGGTGACTTTGCTTTTGATGTCTTCTATATCCGGGAACCAATCTGCCTGTTCATCACACAAATAATGTACCGCTTTACCGCCCGCCAATGTTGCCGCGGCAGTCCATAATGGATAATCCGGCATAGGAATCAGCACTTCATCACCGTCATTCAACAGTGCTTGCATCGCCATCGTAATCAACTCTGACACGCCGTTTCCGATGTAAACATCATTCACCGTGACGCTACGAATATCTTTCGATTGATAATATTGCACAATGGCTTTGCGGGCAGAATAAAGCCCTTTGGAATCACAATAACCTTGTGCTGAAGGCAGATTGCGTAAGACATCAACGAGAATTTCATCAGGCGCTTCAAAACCAAAAGGTGCGGGGTTACCGATATTCAGTTTTAAAATTTTATGCCCTTCTTCTTCAAGGCGTAGTGCCTCTTTGTGCACGGGTCCGCGAATATCGTAACAAACGTGCTCTAATTTATCTGATTTGGGAAAGCGTTCCATAGTTTTGACCTTGAGTAATTAAGAAATGAAATATTTTGTGAAAAATTCCCGTAAAGTGCGGTAGAATTGCGGTTCATTTTTAACTTATTTTCCCGTTAAAGACAATGCTTTTTCAAAATGGATAGTTTGCAATCACTTAAAACGCAATTAATCAGTCAAATTAATGCATTACAATTAAATCAACCTCATCACATCGCGGTTTGTTCAGCACAAGCCGAATGCGAGGTTGATTTATTAGGTTGGCTAAAAGCACAACCGCACTATCCACAATTCTATTTTCAATTACAGCAAACAACACAATGCTTTGCCACGCTTGGCGCCGTTCGTACATTTCAACAATTAGACGCGGCGCAAGATTTCGTGAATCAGCATAATTTTCCCCTTTTCGGCGGCATTCAATTTTACGGGCAAACCACCTTTTTTCTGCCGCAGTTAGTGTTAGAACAGCGCGACAATCAGATTCAAGTCACCGTTTTTATTGACCAAGATAATTTTATTCACAATAAAGACAAGGCGTTGCAGGTTTTAAAAACATTTGAAAAAACGACCGCACTTTTACCGGTTCAAACCCACGCTGATTTGATTGAACAACAAGCAAATACAACACAATGGGCAAATTGGGTAGAAAAGGCCCTTGCGCAAATTCATGAAGAAGCGGTCACCAAATTAGTGTTGGCCAATAAAAGCACCTTAGCCCTCAATCAGCCACTCAATGCCAAGGATTTTTTAGCGCAAAGTGAAATTTACAATAAAGGCTGCTACCACTTTCTTTTCGCGCAAGATGAAAAAAACAGTTTCCTCGGTTCTTCGCCTGAACGTTTATATGTACGTCATGAGCGTCATTTAAAAACAGAGGCTCTCGCAGGCACCGCGCCCATGAGCGAAGACCATGAAAGCAATCGCAAACAAGCTGATTGGTTACTTAACGACAAGAAAAACATTCATGAAAACCAATTGGTGGCAGATGGAATTTGCGCCAATTTAGCCCCTTTTACTCAACACATTGAAGTAGGCAACCTCGGCATCAAACAACTTCGTCAAGTACAACATTTACGCCGAGAAATCACCGCACTTTTAACCGAAAACTGTACCGATTTAAACTGCTTGCAAGCCATTCATCCAACGGCCGCGGTTGCCGGTTTGCCTCAACAAAATGCGAAAGCATTGTTACAGCAAATTGAACATTACGATCGCAGTTGGTACGCTGGCACATTAGGCTTTTTTAATCAACAACAAGCGGAGTTTTGTGTGGCGATTCGTTCGGCCTTTGTTGAAGCAGACAAAATTCATGTGTTTGCCGGTGCCGGTATTGTTGAGGGCTCAGTTCCCTTGCTAGAATGGCAAGAAATCGAGCGCAAAGCCGCGGGATTAATCTCATTATTAAAAATAACGAAATCTGAAAACGGAGAGCAAAAATGTCAGTAAGCGTCTTTAATCGTTGTTGGTCGAAAGTGATCTTGGAAACCCTTGTGCGTCAAGGCGTAACCCACTTTTGTATCGCGCCCGGTTCGCGTTCGACCCCACTGACATTGGAAGCCGTACGTTTACAAAATGCCAATCGTGCCCTTTGCTATACGCATTTTGATGAACGTGGTTTAGGTTTCTTTGCCCTTGGCATCGCAAAATCCACCAAAAAACCCGTTGCCGTTATTGTCACGTCCGGCACCGCTGCCGCCAATTTATATCCGGCAATCATTGAGGCGCGTCAAAGTCACGTCAATCTGATTGTACTGACTGCAGATCGTCCGCCGGAATTGTTAGAGTGCGGTGCGAATCAGGCGATTTTGCAAGAAAATATGTTTGCCGATTATCCCCTTGCCAATTTGAATCTTCCGCGCCCAAGCCAAGATTATGCTGCAAGCTGGTTGATTTCAAAAATTGAGCACTCCTGCCATAAACAAGCGGAAGAAGCAGGCGTGATTCACATCAATGTGCCTTTCGCCGAGCCGTTATATGATGCCAACGCAGAAGAAATTGACGTTCATCCTTGGTTAGCGCCCGTTCAACGTTGGTTAAGCCAAAATAAAAGTTGGACAACCTACCCTGCGCTACATCAAGAAGTCTTAATTCACGAACACTGGGATCAGTGGCGAACCAAACGCGGAATTATTGTGGCGGGCAGAATGCCGGCAGAACAAGCCATGGGCATTGCTTCTTGGGCAAATACCATGGGCTGGGTGTTACTGACCGATATTCAATCCGGCGTAGAAGCCAGTTTGCCTTATGCGGATATTTGGCTTGCGAATCAAACGGTAAAACAAAAAATGTTGCAGGCAGATATTGTCATTCAGCTTGGCAACCGTTTTATCAGTAAACGCATTAACCAGTTTTTAGCCGAATTTAAAAATGAATATTGGATTGTGGATGAAAACCCACAAGCGGTGGATCCTTACCATCATTCCCACACCCGTTTTGTTGCCAAAATTCATCATTGGTTACGCGCCCATCCACCGTTAAGACAAAAACCGTGGTTACTGGAAGCCTTGGCGTTATCCAAATTCTGTGCCACCTTTATTGAGCAGCAAGTGGGTGGCAATTTAAATGAAGCTTCGTTAGCGCACCACATCGAACGTTTATTACCGAATAACGGCACCCTTTTCCTCGGCAACAGTTTATTTGTGCGTTTAGTGGATGCACTCACCAAATTGCCGGAAGGCTATCCAATTCATACTAATCGTGGCGCAAGCGGCATTGACGGTTTACTTGCTACTGTTGCCGGCATTGGTATTGGTTCTAATCAACCGGTCGTCGCCTTAGTAGGCGATACCTCCGCACTCTATGATTTAAACTCGTTGGCATTGTTCAAAAAACTTACCCAACCGACCATTTTGTTTATTATCAATAACAACGGCGGAGCAATTTTTGATATGTTGCCGGTGGATGCCGAAGTCAAAGACAAGTTCTATCGTATGCCACACCACACCGAGTTTTCCCAAGTGGCGTCCATGTTCGATTTAAAATATGCCCGTCCTTACACCTGGGCGGATTTAAGCTCCGTGCTAAAACAGGCCTATTCACGTCGCGAAGCCACTATCATCGAAATTAAAGTCGCGCCGAATGACGGCAGCACCATTTACAAACGCCTCATCGACCAAATCAGCTATGCGGTTGTCGGTGAATAAACGGAAAGAGCAAAAGCAAACTATCTTACGTTAGTTTGCTTTTTTCATGTGATGAAACCTTACCTCGTTTTTTTACACGGCTTACTCGGCACCCAAGCCGACTGGCAAAAACTCACGGAAAATCTACCGCACTTTCATTGCGTTGCCTTGGATTTGCCTTTCCACGGCAGCGCGAAAAATCACCCTGTACAGGATTTTGATGATACCTGCGCTTATGTGGCACAACGCATCCAACGTGCGGTAGAAAATCACCCTTATTTTTTAGTGGGCTATTCCCTCGGTGGCAGAATCGCGCTTTATTACGCCCTTTGCAGTCAACAGGACAAATACAACCTACAAGGGCTGATTATTGAAGGCGGCAATCTTGGATTGGCGAATGAGACAGACAAAAAAGTGCGGTGGGAAAATGATGTGTTTTGGGTGCAACGTTTTCGCCATGAAACCGCGACTTCCGTGCTGAATGATTGGTATCAACAACCGGTCTTCGCCCATTTAACGGAAGAGCAACGCAAGGCGTTGATCGAAAAACGCCAAGCCAACTGCGGCGATAATATTGCCCAAATGCTGTTAGCAACGTCTCTTGCTAAACAACCGGATTTACGCCCTTACCTCAAAAACAGTCCTTATCCGATCTATTATTTCTGCGGCGAACGGGATCATAAATTCAAACAAATGGCATTAGACAATCAGTTGAACCTGACATTGATTCCGCACGCAGGACATAATGCGCATCAAGAAAATCCAACGGCATTTTCCGAGCAATTAAATACTTTATTACAAGATAAATTCATTGCTTTTTTGCCGCGCAATGGCTAAAATCTGCACTCCTTTGTCGTCGCTGAATTAGAGATCGGCGAACGATGTATCATTAACCACTTCATATTAGGAGTTATTATGTCTCTAAGTACTGAACAAAAAGCAAAAATCGTTGCTGAATTTGGTCGCGATGGTAAAGACACCGGTTCTTCCGAAGTTCAAATCGCTTTATTAACCGCACAAATCAACCACTTACAAGCACACTTTGCTGAACACAAAAAAGACCACCACGGTCGCCGCGGTTTATTACGCATGGTTTCCCGTCGTCGTAAACTTTTAGATTACTTAAAACGTACTAATCTTGAACTTTACAGCAGCTTAATCGCTCGTTTAGGTTTACGTCGCTAATCTACGTATTGAATCACTGAATAAGTGATGTCAAAAGCTGATTTCTCTTCATGGGAAGTCAGCTTTTTTATTGTGCGTGGTTTGTGTTGCCGCCAGTGGAGCATTTTCAGTGCGTAGCGTGCATCTTGATGCACGACCAAACCACGCACGGAACGTTATTTAATAACCTTTTCGGGGATTCATGATTTCGTACGTAGTGTGCATCTTGATACACGACCAAACCACGTACGGAACGTTATTGAAGCCTTTAGAGCATTCACGATTTCGTGCGTAGCGTGCATCTTGATGCACGACGAAACCACGTACGGAACGTTATTTAAGCCTTTCGTGCATTCACGATTTCGTGCAACAAGTTGCACGCTACGATTCTGAATAAGTGATGTCAAAAGCTGATTTCTCTTCGTGGGAAGTCAGCTTTTTTATTGTGCATGGTTCATGTTGCCACCGTGCGGAGCATTTTCAGATTCAGAAAACTTCCGCTATAATGACCGCACTTTTTAACCTCAATAAAGGAATTTCTCATGCAAAATCCAAAAGATGATGTTTTATATGCACCG
>ERZ773059.499-NODE-499-length-21287-cov-14.375047_pt1 | contig 21287 bp, 20 predicted proteins | sample MGYA00580514_ERZ773059 | MGnify/ENA primary metagenome ERZ773059 (study PRJEB29015, sample SAMEA2737981) | human oral metagenome | biome: human oral; feature: human-associated habitat; material: dental | place: China | collected 2056 ...
GGCCGGGGGCGTCCAGGCCGCCGACTCCACCGCGCCCGGCGCCCGCGCCTCCGACCACGACCGCGGGCGCGGGCGCGGCGACCGCCGCGGTCGCACACCCTCAGAATTCCGTGGGAGGAACCGCTCGTGAGCACCGAGGTCCTCAACGAGACCCAGACCGTCATCGACGGCACCGAGTTCGCCGCGCTGGCGGACCACGTCCTGCGCGCCCTGCACGTCAACCCGCTGGCCGAGCTGAACATCATGTTCGTCGACCCCGAGCCCATGGCCGAGCTGCACATGCGCTGGCTCAAGCTGCCCGGCCCCACCGACGTCATGAGCTTCCCCATGGACGAGCTGCGCCCCGGCACCGTCGAGAACGAGACGCCGGCCGGGACCCTGGGCGACATCGTGCTGTGCCCGCAGGTCGCCGCCAAGCAGGCCATCGAGGCGGGCCACTCCGCCGTCGAGGAGATGCTCCTGCTGACCACCCACGGGATCCTCCACCTCCTGGGCTACGACCACGCCGAGCCGCAGGAGAAGAAGGAGATGTTCGACCTCCAGCGCACCCTGCTCCTGACCTTCCTCGCGGAGCGGGGCCAGTGACCGGCACGCCCGTCGCCCTTCTGGTCGTCCTGGCCGTCGTCGTCCTGGCCTTCGGCGCCCTGCTGACCGCCGGGGAGACGGCGCTGATGCGCATGACCCGCGCCGCCGCCGAGGACCTCGTCCAGGATGAGCGGCGCGGCGCGGGCCGGGTCCTGGCCCTGGCCGAGCGACGCGGCCAGGTGCTCGGCTCCGTCGCCCCCGTCCGCGTCGCCGTCAACATGCTCGCCGCCGTCCTGCTGACCCTGGCCGTCTCCGGCCTGCTGAGCCGGTGGTGGCAGGTGCTGGCGGTCGCCGTCGTGCTCAACATCGTCCTGCTCGGCCTGGTCGTCGGCTTCTCGCCGCGCTCGGTCGGGCGCCGCAACCCCGACGGCACCCTTCTCGTCCTGGCCGGAGTGCTGCTCAAGGTCGACGCCCTGGGCGCCCCGTGGCGCTGGATCGAGTCCCACTACGGGCACTCGTCCGCCCTGACCGATGCCGAGGCCCGCGCCGAGGTCACCGAGGACCTGCGCGAGATGATCGACGAGATCGGCGAGGCCGAGACCATCGAGGACGAGGACCGCGAGATGATGCGCAGCGTCGTCGAGCTCGGCCAGACCCTCGTGCGCGAGGTCATGGTGCCCCGCCCCGACATGGTCACCATCAGCGCCGACAAGGCCGCCTCCGCGGCGATGCGCCTGTTCGTGCGCTCCGGCTACTCGCGCGTGCCCGTGGTGGGGGAGGACGCCGACGACGTGCGCGGCATCCTCTACCTCAAGGACGTCCTGCGGCGCCTGTCCGACCATCCCGAGCACGAGGCCCGCCCCGTGTCCTCCTTCACCCGGGAGGCCATCTGGATCCCCGAGACCAAGCTCGCCGACGACCTGCTGCGCGAGATGCAGACCGGCCACGTCCACATGGTCCTCGCCGTCGACGAGTACGGGGGCACGGCCGGTCTGGTCACCATGGAGGACCTCCTGGAGGAGGTCGTCGGCGAGCTCACCGACGAGCACGACCACGCCGAGCCCGAGGTGGAGGACCTGGGGCAGGGGCGCTACCGGGTGCCCGTGCGCCTGGGACTGGACGAGCTCGGCGAGCTGTTCGACCTGGAGATCGATGACGACGACGTCGACACCGCCGGCGGCCTGCTCACCAAGGCCGTCGGCCGTGTCCCCCTGCCCGGCGCCCGCGGCAGCGCCCAGGGCGTCGACCTGATCGCCGACGAGGCCGTCGGCAGGCGCCGCCAGGTCGCCACCCTCATCGCCAGCCGCAGCCCCGAGCCCGCCGACCACCACGAGTGAGGAACACCCCATGACTGACACGCCCGACATGCCCTTCCGCTTCCCCGGCGACGCCGAGCTCATGGACGGCCCCAGCGCTCTCGGGGAGCCCGGCGGCGAGGACCGGGACGAGGGCGGCGCGCCCAACGACGGCGATGAGCCCGGCGACGGCCCCCTGCCGGCCTCTGCGCGCGCCGAGATCGTCGTGCCCGAGGTCCCCGAGGGCTTCCGCGCCGGCTTCGCCTGCCTGGTCGGGCGACCCAACGCCGGCAAGTCGACCCTCACCAACGCCCTGGTCGGCACCAAGGTCGCCATCACCTCCGGGCGCCCCCAGACGACCCGCCACAACGTGCGCGGCGTCGTCCACCGCGACGACTCCCAGCTGGTGCTGGTCGACACCCCCGGCCTGCACCGTCCCCGGACCCTGCTCGGCAAGCGCCTCAACGACCTGGTGCGCGAGACCCTCGCCGACGTCGACGTCATCGCCTTCTGCATCCCGGCCAACGAGAGGATCGGTCCCGGCGACCGCTTCATCGCCCGCGACCTGGCCGAGGCGCGCACCCCCGTCGTCGCCGTGGTCACCAAGACCGACACCGTCTCCAAGGAGGCGGTCGCGGCCCAGCTCCTGGCCGTCGACCGGCTCGGCGAGTGGGCCGACATCGTCCCCGTCTCGGCCGGTCGCGGCCAGCAGATCGATGTGCTGACCGACGTCCTCGTCTCCCACCTGCCGCCCTCCCCGCCGCTGTACCCCACCGGCGAGGTCACCGACGAGCCGCAGGCGGTCATGATCGGCGAGCTGGTCCGCGAGGCCGCCCTGGAGGGCGTGCGCGACGAGCTGCCCCACTCCCTGGCCGTCGTCGTCGACGAGATCCTGGACCCGACCACGGACACCACCGGTTCGCACGTCAAGGGCGCGGGCGCCCGCCTCCAGGTGCGCGTGAGCCTCGTCGTCGAGCGCGACTCCCAGAAGGCCATCATCATCGGCAGGGGAGGATCCCGCCTCAAGGAGATCGGCATCACGGCGCGCAAGGGGATCGAGAGACTGGTGAGGCGGAAGGTCTATCTCGATCTGCACGTGCGGACTGCCAAGGACTGGCAGTCCGACCCGAAGGCCCTGGCGAAGCTGGGCTTCTGACCCGTGCACCCTCCCCCGCGCACACCTCACCGCATTTCTGGCTGGGACTTTTTGCCCACGAAGGCGGTGGGATAAGGCACACTTAGAAGTGTTTCGTAGGCCGGACCAGGAGTATCGCCCATGTCGACCACCGTTGATCACCCCTTTGACGCTGAGCGCCGGTGCCCCGAGGAGCTGTGGGAGCTCGGCGAGAGGGCGACCGCACGCGCCCGTCGCTGGGCCGATGAGTCGGCCTCCCAGCCCGTCCCCCGCACCGCGCGGCTGCTGGCGCGCATCCTGTCGGACCCGGACGGCCTGGGCTTCACCACCCGCTTTGTCGACGACGTCGTCCGACCCGTCGACCTCGATGTCGCCAGCCGTGCCCTGGCGCGCCTGGCCGCCGGGCGCACCGACTTCCTGCCGCGCTCCCTGGCCGCGGCCATGGGCCTGGGCGGCAGGGCGACCCGCCTGGCCCCCAGCGCGGTGACCACCGTGGCGCGCCGTGTCTTTCGCGAGATCGTCGGCGACCTCGTCGTCGACGCCACCGACCGCGGCCTGGGCCCGGCCCTGGCCCGGCTGCGCGCGGGCGGCAACCGTCTCAATGTCAACCTCCTGGGCGAGGCCGTCCTGGGGGAGAAGGAGGCCTCCCGACGCCTGGCGGAGGTCTCCCGCCTCGTGACCCGGGAGGACGTCGACTACGTCTCGGTCAAGGTCTCGGCCGTCACCGGCCCGCACAACCCCTGGGGGTTCGAGGAGGTCGTCGCCCACGGGGTGGAGGTGCTCTCCCCGCTGTACCGTCTGGCGCGCGACAACGGCACCTTCCTCAACCTCGACATGGAGGACTACAAGGACCTCGACCTGACCATCGCGGTGTTCACCGCCATCCTCGACCAGGAGGACCTGACCGGCTACGAGGCCGGCATCGTGCTGCAGGCCTACCTGCCCGACTCCCTGGACGCCATGGAGCGGCTCCAGGCCTGGGCGACCGCCCGTGTGGACGCCGGCGGGTCGCGCATCAAGGTGCGCGTCGTCAAGGGCGCCAACCTGTCCATGGAGCGGGTCGACGCCGAGATCCACGGCTGGGAGCTGACCACGTGGCCGACCAAGCAGGCCACGGACACGAGCTACAAGCGCATCCTCTCCTGGGCCATGACCCCCGAGCGCACCCGTGCCATCCACCTGGGGGTGGCGGGGCAGAACCTGTTCGACATCGCCTTCGCCTATGAGCTGCGGCAGGCCCGCGGCGTGACGGACGACGTTGAGTTCGAGATGCTCGCGGGCATGGCCACCGGTCTTCAGGAGGTCGTGCGTCACGAGACGGGGCATCTTCTGCTGTACGTGCCCGTGGTCGACCCGGGCGAGTTCGACGTCGCCATCTCCTACCTCGTGCGCCGCCTGGAGGAGAACGCCGCCCCCGAGAACTTCATGTCGGGCGTCTTCGACCTGGCCGCCGACGAGGCCGTCTTCGCCCGTGAGGAGGGGCGCTTCCTGGCCTCTCTGGCGGACCTCGACCCCGACGCCCCAGTGCCGGCGCCGAACCGGTCCCAGGACCGCCTCGCGGAGCGAGAGGCGGGAGTCCCCGCCACCGCCGCCTCGGCCGAGCGCATCCGGCGCCCCTTCGTCTCGACGCCGGACTCGGACCCCTCCCTGGCGGCCAACCGCCGCTGGGCCCGCGACATCGCCGCTGCCGTGCCGACCTCTCTGCGGGGCGCCGCCCAGGTCGAGGCGAGCGCCGCTCGCATGGTCACCACCGCGGAGTGCGACACGGTCGTGAGGGCGGCCGCGGCCGCCGCCGCGGCCTGGCAGCGCCGCGACCCCGCCGAGCGCGCCGTCGTCCTGAACCGGGTCGGGGACGTCCTGGAGGCCCGCCGCCACGAGCTCATCGAGGTCGCCGCCTCCGAGGCCGGCAAGACCATTGACCAGTCCGATCCCGAGGTCAGCGAGGCCATCGACTTCTGCCGCCACTACGCCGAGGCCTCCCTGCTCCTGCACAGCCCGGAGCACATGGCCGGCGCCCGCTTCGTGCCGGTGGACCTGACCGTGGTCGCCTCGCCGTGGAACTTCCCCCTGGCGATCCCCACCGGGGGAGTGGCGGCCGCCCTGGCCGCGGGCAGCGCCGTCATCCTCAAGCCGGCGCCGCCCGCCAAGCGCTGCGCCGCCGAGCTCGTGCGCGCCTTCCACGACGCCGGCCTGCCCGAGGACCTCGTGGTCCTCGCCCCGCTGGACGACGGCGAGGTCTCGCGCCACCTGGTGACTCACGAGCAGGTGGACCGGGTGGTGCTCACCGGCTCCTACGACACCGCGCGGCTCTTCCGCTCCTGGAGGCCCGACATGCGCCTGCTGGGGGAGACCAGCGGCAAGAACGCCCTCATCGTCACGCCCTCGGCCGATCCGGATCTCGCCGTGCGCGACGTCGTCGCCTCCGCCTTCGCCCACGCCGGGCAGAAGTGCTCGGCGAGCTCCCTGCTCATCCTGGTCGGGTCGGCCGGCGCCTCGGAGCGCATCGCCCGCCAGCTGGTGGACGCGACCTCCTCCCTGCGGGTGCGCGGCCCCGAGCACCTGGACTCCCAGGTCGGTCCGGTCGTCGTGCCCGACGACGAGAAGGCGCTGCAGGGCCTGACGACGCTGGGAGCCGGCGAGCACTGGGTGCTGACCCCGCGGAACCTGGGCGGCGGCCTGTGGAGGCCCGGCATCCGCGCAGGCGTCGTCCCCGGCAGCGAGTTCCACCTCACCGAGTACTTCGCCCCGGTGCTGGGCGTCATGCGGGTGGAGACTCTTCAGGAGGCGATCGACGCCGTCAATGCCGTCGACTACGGCCTGACCTCGGGGCTGCACACCCTCGATGCCGAGGAGCTCGCTGTCTGGTTGGAGGCCGTCGAGGCCGGGAATCTCTATGTCAACCGCGGTATCACCGGTGCGATCGTGCGGCGCCAGCCCTTCGGGGGGTGGAAGCGCTCGGCGATCGGCTCGACGACCAAGGCCGGTGGGCCGTCCTACCTGCTCGGGCTTGGTGAGGTCGTGCCGGCCGCCGGCCGGGACCACGAGGCTGTTTACGAGGGGCACCACGACCTGGCGGCCACTCTGGATGCGCGCGTGTCCGCCCTCTACGACGCCGTGCGCACGCACCTGGACCGTCGCGACATGACTGAGCTGCGCCGCGCGCTGGTGGCCGACGCCGAGGCGTGGGAGGCCCAGTACGGCGCGAGCCGGGACGTCACGGGCCTGGCCTGCGAGCGCAATGTGCTGCGCTACCGGCCCACGCCCGTCGTCGTGCGAGCCGCCGGCGGTACCCACCCCGCTGACCTGGTGCGTGTCGTGGCAGCCGGTGTGCGTGCGGGCGCCTTCGTGAGCCTGTCCGTGGCCGAGGAGCTTCCGGCCGAGCTGGCGAGCGCGCTGGCCGCAGCCGATGTCGATGTGGATGTCGAGGCGCCGGGCGTGTGGAGCGCGAGGCTGGCGGACCTGGCGGCCTCAGAGGCGCTCGGGCTGCGTGTGCGCGTCCTGGGGCCGCGTGAGGAGACAGCCGTCTCCCGGTGGCGCGAGGCGAGCCGCCTGACTGGCGGCAGCCCCGATATCGCCTTGTACACCGGGCCCGTGACGACCTGCCCGCACACCGAGCTGCTGCCCTTCCTGCACGAGCAGGCCGTGGCGGTCACCAATCACCGCTTCGGCACGCCCTTCAACCTTGCCGAGGGGCTGCTCTAGCCCCGGCCTCCGCCTCGTCGGGCCTTTGCCGCCGGCCCCCGCAGCCCCGGATCCCTCGGGTGCCGCGGGGGCCGTGCGGTGCGGAGGGTGTAATAGCAGTTCCTCCCTTGGCCGCGTGCGGGCGCTTAGGTTGACGCTCACCGTGTTCCTGTGAGCTCTAGGAGGTATGCCGTGGCAGAGGAGAAGACCCGTGCTCAGCAATTGGTGGGAGATGTCGTACCGAGGCTGGCGGAGCTGACCGACGAGGTGCTGTTCGGCGACGTGTGGGCGCGCCCCGGCCTGTCGCCGCGGGACCGCAGCCTGATCACCGTGGCGGCTCTGACCGCGCTGGGCCGCACCGATCAGCTCCGCTCGCACCTGAATCTCGCGCTGGAGAACGGTGTCACCCGCGAGGAGCTCGCCGAGGCCGCCACGCACCTTGCTTTCTACGCCGGCTGGCCGGCCGGGATGAGCGCGGCGACGACGCTGAAGCAGGTCCTCGATGCCCGCTGAGAGCACGAACCAGATGACTCTGCTGCCATCGCCCGCGACGGTGAAGGCCCCTGCGGAGCAGTTCACCGGTGATGTCTGGGTCGACGGCATCACCAGCGCAGCAGGAGACGGTACTGCGACGCTCGCGGCGGTGCGGTTCTGCCCGGGTGCGCGGACGGCGTGGCATGCCCACGAGCACGGGCAGACTCTGCGTATCACCGACGGCGTCGGGATCGTGCAGTCCCGTGACGGGCAGACGATCGTGATGCATCCAGGCGACACGGTGGAGACGCCACCGGGGGTCTGGCACTGGCACGGGGCGCTCCCCGATTCATTCATGTCGCACCTGGCGCTGTCCGTGGCCGGCGGCGAGGTGGAGTGGGGGGAGCACGTCACCCACGATGAGTACCGCAGTGCCGCGGCGGAGGGGATATGCCATGACCACCAGTAGCGTCACCGCGGCGGAGCCGTTGACGGTGGCTGCGCAGGGCAGCCTTGCTGTCGGCGGCACCGTCGTCGCCGAGGAAGGGATTTTTGATCCTCGTCACCCCATGGACCCGGCCGGGCAGACCTCGCACGCCGACCACGCCCGCCTCACGTATCAGATCCCGGTCGGCGCACGGCCGCTGCCGTTGCTGTTCTGGCACGGCTGGTGGGTGGACAGCTCCTGCTGGGACACCACCCCCGACGGCCGTGAGGGCTTCCGCACCCTGTTCCTGCGCCGCGGCTTCCCGGTCTACCTGCTGGACCAGACGAGGCGGGGATCGGCGGGCAAGACGAGCGAAGCCGCGCCAGTCCCGGTGGGGCCGAACGAGCAGTGGTTCTTCAACCAGTTCCGCCTCGGGCTCTGGCCCGACCTCTATGAGGACGTGCAGTTCTCAGACGATCCGGCGGCGCTGGAGCAATTCTTCCGCGCGATGGTGCCCGACACTGGGCCGCTGGACGCAGAGGTTATCGTCGCCGGAGCATCGGCCGCGATCGAGGAGATCGGCCCGCTCGTGCTGGTGACCCACTCCCACGCCGGCGGGTTCGGCTGGACGGCGGCGATCCGCAACGAGAATGTGCGGGCGGTGGTCAGCATCGAGCCCGGCAGCGGGTTCGTGTTCCCCGAGGGTGAACTGCCCGAGGCAATGCCGTCCTCGAACGGCACGTTGGAGCCGGTCGCAGTGCCGGCCGAGGAGTTCGATGCTCTGACGAGGATCCCCGTCGTCGTCTACTACGGCGACAACATCCCCACAGAGCCGACGGATATCGCCGGCCGCGACAACTGGCGAACCCGTGTGGCGATGGCACGCCTGTGGGTGGAGGCGATCAACGCCCATGGTGGCGACGCGACATTCGTGTCGCTGCCCGAGCAGGGCATCCACGGGAACACGCACTTCGCGTTCAGTGACCTGAATAACCACGAGATCGCTGATCTCATAGTGGCGTTCCTCGCCGACAAGAATCTCGACTGACAAGGACCTGAGAAGGGGAAGATGATGATGAGCGACACCGACATCATGAGGGGTGCCGGCCCCGTGCATGACTATCGCGACAATCCGTTCGGGCTGGTCTACGAGTACGCGATCACCGAGAACGTGCCCGGCGAGGTCAGCATCCATACAGTCTCCTACCTGCTGCGCGGGCTGAGGATCGTGGCGAACGTGTACACCCCGGCCGGATACGACCCGGCGGGCAGCTACCCGGCGATCACAGTCGCGCATCCCAACGGCGGCACGAAGGAACAGGTCGCGGGCCGCTACGCGCAGCGCCTGGCCGAGCAGGGCTACATCACGATCACCGCGGACGCCGCCTACCAGGGGCACAGCGAGGGCGAGCCGCGCAGCACGGACAAGCCCTTCTTCCGCACCGACGACGTCCACGGCATGGCCGACTTCCTCGCCACCTTCCCCGGAGTCGACGCCAGCCGGATGGCTGCGCTGGGCATCTGCGGTGGTGGCGGATACACCCTGAACGCGGCGAAGTCCGACAAGCGCTTCCGCTCCGTCGCCACGGTCAGCATGTTCAATTCCGGTGCCGTGCGCCGCAACGGCCTGCAGGACTCCCAGGTGGACACCATTCAGGATCGGCTGCGGGCAGCCACGGAGGCTCGCGCGCTCGAAGTGGCGGGTAAGGAGCTGCGCTATGGGGGCGACGCCGACCTGACCGACGAGCAGATCGCAGCCCAGCCCTTCGCGCTCTACCGGCAGGGCTACATCTACTACTGGAAGACCCATGCCTGCCCCGGCTCGACCTTCAAGTACACGCTGAGCGGCCTGCTCGACCTGATGAGCTGGGATGCCACCGACCAGCTCGAGCTGATCAACGTGCCGCTGCTCATGATCGCCGGCTCCACCGCAGACACCCGCTACATGAGCGAGGAGGCACTACCGATGGCGACCGGCACCGAAGACAAGGAGCTCTTCCTCATCGAGGGCGCGCAGCACATCGAGACCTACTGGATCGACGAGTACGTCGACCAGGCCATTGAGAAGCTGACCGAGTTCTACGCCCGCACCGTCTGACCCGAAGGGGGCGCCCTCGCGCCTGCCGCCGATCGGCGGGGTCTCGGAGCGGCCGACTGCCCGGAGGCCATGCCGTTCAACCAGCGGGCCGTGGCTCCTCAGGCCGGGTTCTACTGGAGCGGATCAGGGCTGCGGCGGGGCGCATCGTCATTGGCCGCAACACTGCTAAGCAGTTGCAAGCGCTCCTCGGTGGGCGATCCTGGTTCGGAGGTGAAGGCGAACATGAACCAGTCGCGGTTCATCGGGAGCTCCATCGCCTGGTAGGGCAGCTCCAGGTCTCCCACGACTGGATGATGAATGCGCTTGATCCCGGCGTGGTGATGACGCACGTGATGCCTGCTCCACCGGTGACGGAATGCGTCGCTTCGGGTGGCAAGCTCGCCGATCAGGTCGGTGAGCCTTCCGTCGAGAGGATCCTGCCCGGCGTAGGAGCGCAGGGTCGCCGCCATGTCATCGGCGTTCTCCTCCCAATCCGGGAAGAACTTCTGCGAAGCCGGGTTGAGGAATGTGAAACGGGCCATATTTCCTTGATTGACTGGATCGTCGAGCATCGGCGCGTAAAGGGTTCGGCCCAGTGGGTTCGCGGCGACGAAATTCAGGCGCCGGTCCCGTACCCACATCGGCGTTCCCGTGACCGCATTGAGAAAGCGCTGCAGTTGCAACATCGCAGTGTGCCCGGTGGGCGTGCTGCGCCGAGGGTGCGACGGTGCCGGCCCGGCCCCTTTTGCCAGGTCGGCGAGGTGGTCGGCTTCAGCCTCATCGAGCTGCAGCGCGTGTGCGAGTGAGTCGAGGACCTCGAGTGACACGCCCCTGAGATTACCGCGCTCCATCCGTGCGTAGTACTCCACGCTGATGCCGGTGAGCAGGGCGACCTCCTCGCGTCGAAGGCCAGGCACACGACGGTGCCCACCGCCGATGATTCCCGCCCGCTCGGGCGTGATCCGGTTCCTGCACATGCGCAGGAAGTCCGCGACCTCCGCTTGATGCTCCATGGATTGATCCTATCGATGTTGTCTAGTGGCTGAGGGGGACTGGCAGCGCACCCATCGGCTGCTCCCTCGGAGGAGCGCGTCGGGACGGCCCGATGGCCCCCGATGCTCTCCCGCGGATCCAAGTTGCCGGGTTGTCATCGGCTGGGCTTACCGGGGGGGTGCTCCGGTACTGCCGGGAGTGCTTGAGGGCCGTGCAGCGCGATGTGCCGTGTGGTGCGCCCTCGGGTTTTGCCTGCACACCCCTGGACCGCGCGGCCCTGGCTCAGCCGGACCGGACGCATCATTGCCCCATGACGATATGTAGATGCCGAGCGTCTTAGAGCGTTGGAGGCTGCCAACCGCGAGTTGCGCAGGGCCAATGAGATCCTGCGCAGGGCGAGCGCGTATTTCGCCCAGGCGGAGCCCTCGGCCGCCGGTAGCAGGCCTCGATTCCTTCATCGAGGACAACAAGGAGCTCGGGGCCTGTGCCGATCTGCCGGGTCATGACAGACTCGGGCTGCCAGATCGCCCCGCCCCGCCTTTTACGCGGCTCGCGCCCGCCCAGTGCCCGATCGCTGTCGGACGCCCGGGGCGATGAGCGCATCGTGGACGTGCGCGGGCAGGGTTTGACTCAGGCGCTGGGCTCGCGCAAGACCTGGCGGCTGCTCAATGCCCAGCAAGGACACGGCCCGGTAGCCCGGTGCACCCTCGAGCGGCGCATGCGAGCCCTAGGAATCGCCAGGGATCAGCGGTATCGGGCCGGGCAGATCGATACGCACCACCCGCCCCGCGCGCTGCGCCGAACGGCCCGGGGACCTGCTGGGCCGCGACTACCACCGCTACTGGCCCCGACCAGCGCTGGGCGGTGGACTTCACCTATGTGCGCACCTGGTCGGGATTCTGCTGCACCGCGTTCGTGATGGACCTTTTCTCCCGCCGCATTGTGGGCTGGTCAACCAGCACCACCATGAACACCGACATGGACGCCGACTTCGTCCTAGGGGCGCTGGAGCAGGCGATCTGGACGCGCAAGAACCAACAGGGCACCAGCCTCAAGGGCCTGGTGCACCACTGGGACCACGCATCCCAGTACCTATCCATCCGCTGCACCCAGCGTCTCATCGAAAAGCAGATCGAAGCATCCACAACAGCACTGCGGCACCCGCCGCAGCATGACTACACGCCCTTCACAAAACCCGGGACGATCCACCCCGTAACAATGCCGACCCCCTGGATGATCACCCAAGTGCAAACCACCAAGCCAGCCCCTGACCAAGGCCGACAAGACATGGAACAGATCCGTCGGAAAGATCTGCTACAAATCGAGCGCGCCATCACTATGGCCGACTAAAGACAGAACCCGCCCCGTAGTTATTATTCCCGTAACGAGGGCGCTGGTCGCTGAAATTGCAACGATAGGTCAATGTGAGTTTTCACGTTCAAGATATGATTCTGTTTAATGCAAGCCATAACCTCAAAGCATGGCGAATCATCCACACCGACTACTGCGACCCCGAGGGCTATTCACAGCCTGGCCCCAACTGGCTCTGACCTGCTAAGACTCCAGCCGCAGGTACCTCTACGAATAAGCCTTCCCACTCGCATCCCGCGAATAAGCCTCTTAGCGTCGTCAGGTCAGGCGGGGGAACTCCTTCAGGGAGAACACCGACTCCACGGGCACGTCGAAGTACCGTGCGATGCGCAGCGCCAGGTGGAGCGAGGGGGCGTACTCGCCGCGCTCCAGGTAGCCCACCGTCTGGTAGTGGACGCCGAGCGCCTCGGCCAGCTCGCGGCGGCTGACCCTGCGGTCGGCGCGCAGGACGGCGATCCGGTTGTGGACGCTCTCCTCGGCCATCACAGGCCCGACTGCGAGCGGATGGTGGACTGCATACGGGACAGGGTACCGATGCTCTCCTTGCGGAAGGAAAGCCGGATGACCACGGGGGCCATCGCGAAGCCGATCACGGCCCATGCCGCCAGGATCCCCACGGCCAGCGCCGGGCTGAAGGCCCCGCCGACCTCCCAGGCGGGGTCGCCCGCCAGCGCCCACCGGGTCAGGTGCCCCGCCCAGTACGTGGGCAGCACGAGCTGGACGACCTGGGCCCAGCGGGGGAGCCAGTCCAGGGGGAAGAACGAACCGCCAGTGAGGAGAAGGGGCAGGGCGGCCAGGTAGGTGATCATCACGCTGTAGAGGCCTCGGGTCATAGAGCCCATGAGGAAGCCCAGGGGAGCGGCGGCGACGGCGGACAGCACGATGAGCGGCAGGCACGTCAGGACCTGGGGCGCGCTCAGGGGCAGCGACCCGGTGAGGAGGGCCCCGGTGAGCACGGCCCCCTGGATGATGACGGACATCGTGATGCTCGATGCCGTCTTGCCGATCGCCCACACCAGGGGGCCATGGGGCAGGATCCGCACCCGTAGCAGGGCGCCGCCGACCCGGTCGGTGTACATCTCCCCGGCGATCTGCAGGGTGACGAAGCAGCCGAACGCACCGATGCTGCCGGCGACCAGCATGGGGCCGAACGCCGTGCCCGCGTCGTCGGAGCTGCTGCCGAGCACGCCGACCACGATGACCGGGAGGATTGCGAGCACCAGTGAGAAGGCGCCTGTTCCCAGAATGGATGGTCGCACATCGGCAGCCGCCTGGCGGGTGGCCGCTCGCAGGATCGCGGGGGCGGTGCGCATGGTGGTGGTCATGACTGCTGCTCCTCGTGCTCCTCGCCCACCAGGGAGAGGTAGGTCTCCTCCAGGGTGGGGCGGGTGACGGTGAGGCCGGTGATGGTGCCGAGGTCGAGCTGGAGGAGGAATCGCTCGGGGCTGGCGGTGGCGTGGACGTGGTGCTCGCCGTCCTGGACCCAGGTGACCTCGGCGTCGTGGCTCAGGCGCTCTCGCAGGGCCGTCACCGAGCCGTCGGCGATCACGCGGCCCCGGCTCATGATGAGAACCCGCGAGGCGATGCGCTCGGCCTCGGCCAGGTCGTGGGTGGTCATGAGGATGGTGGCGTCGTCGTCATCGACGCGCTGGAGGATGAGGTCGTGCAGGTGCGCCTTGGAGACCGGGTCCAGGCCCGTGGTCGGCTCATCCATGACGAGCAGCTCGGGGCGGCCCATGAGCGCGGCCGCGAAGTCGATCGTGCGCCGCTGTCCGCCCGAGAGCCGGGACAGGCGGGCGGTCGCCTTGCCCGCCAGCCCGATGGCGTCGAGCACCTCGGACACGCCCATGACGCCGGGGGAGGCGGTCAGCTGGATGGAGCGGATCCACTCCAGCTGGTCGACGACCCGCCACTTGGCGTGGTCGGTCCAGTTCTGCTGGACCAGGCCCACGCGCGCCCAGAAGGCGGCGCCCGCCCGGCGCGGGTCGGTGCGCAGGACCCGGACCGATCCCGCGGTGGGGGCCAGGGACCCCAGCAGGTTCTCCACGAGGGTCGTCTTGCCGACCCCGTTGGGGCCGAGCAGGCAGACGACCTCGCCGGCCTCGATCGACAGGTCGAGGCCGCGCAGGACCGGCTCCGACCCGTAGGAGAACTCGAGGCTCTCCGTGGTGATGACAGGGGACAATCTGAACCTCCTCAGTAGAGTTGCGATTTAATATAGCAGTAATACTACATAAAGACATAGTTGTTCACCGCGTCCTGCGAGTGCCGGTAGACGAGTGCGGGACGCCTTCCCTGCCTCATGACGCCGATGACCGCGGTGCGGGGAGCCGGGAGAGGATGTCACGCGCGGACTCGGCGAGCCGGAGCCGGACGGTGAGCTTGCCGCGGGCTCGACCCGCGTCGTACGATGGGCGGGTGCGGATGGACGGGCCATGGACAGACCGCTGCATCACGAAGGGACCGCCATGAGAGCGCTGCTGGTCGTCGACGTCCAGACCGACGTCATGCGGGGCCGCGATACCGACGGCCTCATCGAGGCGTGCAATGACGTCATCGGCCGTTACGCGCCCGAGAACGTCGTGTACGTGGTCAACAGGATGCCCTGGGAGCCGGCGTCGAGGAGGAAGGAGCTCGGGGAGGGGCTCAGCATGGTCTCAGACCTGCTGTTCGGCAAGAGGCGCGGCAGCGCCTTCTCGAATCCCGGGCTGGCGCGGGCGCTCGATGACATGGGGGCCGACGAGGTGGAGGTCATCGGCATCGACGGCAACCACTGCATCAAGGCGACCGCTCTGGCCGCCCTGAGGAGAGGACTGGCCGTGACGGTCAACACGCGCGCCGTGGTGTCGAGGAACCCGGGCGCCTTCGAGCGCACGAAGCGGCGCCTGAGCGACGCCGGGGTGAGGCTCGTCGCCGGCTGAGGGCTTCGCGGCAGAGCGTCGCCCGGAGACATCCTCTGCGCGATCCCGCTGGCCGCCGCATCCCGGCCCGTCGTCGGTGCCCGAGGTGGAGGCTCCCGCCGCCCGGGGTGCTGCGGGGTCCGGGGGTGTCCGTCACAATGACATTGGCGCCGGACGACTCAGCCGGTCGATACGCGACCCGCAGAATCACGCGATCTTTTCGGCCACCTCTGGTGAGCGGGAGGGCTAATGTCATTCTGGTGGACACCCAACCTGCGCGGGGCGCTGCGGAGGGTAAGCACCTCACGGGGCTGCCCTCGCCGCGGGCACCCGCCTGCCCGGGGCGCTGCGGTGGCGGCCGTCATGCGGTCTTTCGGGACCGGGGAGGAGGGGCGCAGACGCCAGCACACGGCGAGCGCGGAGCCGGTGAGCATGCGCCGGTCCGCGGGGTGTCACGACCTGACCGTCGCCGTGTTGTGCGGTAACCTCGCCTCCGTGCGAGCGACCACACGCCCGGAGGCGAGCCTCCTGCTTAGTTGCCGCGGCGGGGCCTGACCAGGGCCGGCACCCCGACCGCGGCTCATTCGCGTTGCCAGCCAACGGGAGAACCGCCCGCCCCGCGGCTCCTCCCGAGCAGAGTGCTCACCCCTAGGAGAAGACCATGCGCACCGCCCGCCCCGCACCCCAGCAGCCCTCCGGGATGCCCTTCGGCAAGTACGTCCCCTTCCTCGACGCCGTCGAGACCGACCTGCCCGACCGCACCTGGCCCACCAGGCGCATCACCCGCGCGCCCCGCTGGCTGACCACGGACCTGCGCGACGGCAACCAGAGCCTCATTGAGCCCATGGACCCCATCGCCAAGCGCGCGATTTTCGACCTGCTGGTGCGCATGGGCTTCAAGGAGATCGAGGTCGGCTTCCCCGCCGCCTCCCAGACCGACTACGACTTCGTGCGCTCGCTGGTGGATGACGGCGCCATCCCCGCCGACGTCACCATCTCGGTGCTCACCCAGTCCCGCGGCGACCTCATCGACCGCACGCTGGACGCCTGCGTCGGCATGCCGCGTGCCACCGTCCACCTCTACAACGCCCTGTCCCCGCTGTTCCGCGAGATCGTTTTCCGCATGGATCGCGACGACATCCGCGAGCTCGCCGTCGACGGCACCCGCCAGGTCATGGCGCGGGCCGAGAAGGTCCTCACCGAGGAGACGATCTTCGGCTTCGAGTACTCCCCGGAGATCTTCGTGGACACCGAGCGCGAGTACGCCCTGGAGGTCTGCGAGGCCGTCATGGGCGTGTGGCAGCCCGAGGGCGACCGCGAGATCATCCTCAACCTGCCCGCCACCGTCGAGCGCGCCACCCCCAACGTCTACGCCGACCAGATCGAGTGGATGAGCCGCAACCTGTCCCACCGCGAGAGCGTGTGCCTGTCCCTGCACAACCACAACGACCGCGGGTCCGGCGTGGCCGCCGCCGAGCTGGGGCTGCTGGCCGGTGCCGACCGCGTCGAAGGCTGCCTGTTCGGTCACGGCGAGCGGACCGGCAACGTCGACCTGATCACCCTGGCCCTCAACCTCTTCAGCCAGGGCGTGGACCCCATGCTCGACATCTCCGACATCGACGAGATCCGCCGCACCGTCGAGCGCGCCACCCAGATGGACGTGCCGCCGCGCACCCCCTATGTCGGCGAGCTCGTCTACACATCCTTCTCCGGATCCCACCAGGACGCCATCAAGAAGGGCTTCCTCGCCCGGGCCGAGCGGGTCGAGGCCAGGAGGACCGAGGGCCTGGACGAGGAGGCCGCGGAGACCGCGGTGGCGTGGAGCATGCCCTACCTGCCCATCGACCCGCACGACGTCGGCCGCTCCTACGAGGCGGTTGTGCGCGTCAACTCCCAGTCCGGCAAGGGCGGGGTCGCCTACCTGCTCAAGCAGGTCCACAACCTCGACCTGCCGCGCCGCCTCCAGATCGAGTTCTCCAGGATCGTCCAGCGCCACGCCGACACCCACGGCGGTGAGGTGGACGCCCGGAGCATGTGGTCGATCTTCACCGACGAGTACCTGCCGGCCGCCGCCGCGCCCGACGCCGAGCTGCCCGCCTGGGGGCGCTTCGCGCTCAAGGGCGCCACGTTGACCGCCGCCGGCGAGGGCGAGGCGATCCTCACCGTGACGATCGCCGACGGGTCGACGCGCAGGCTCCTGACCGCCTCCGGCAACGGCCCGCTCGACGCCTTCGTCGCCGCCCTGGAGCAGACCGGCGTGCACGTGCGCATCCTCGACTACGCCGAGCACGCGCTCAGCGAGGGGCGCGACGCGAAGGCCGCCTCCTACGTCGAGTGCGAGGTCGATGGGCAGGTCCTGTGGGGCGTCGGCATCGACCCGTCGATCACCACGTCCTCCTTCAAGGCCGTCATCTCCGCGGTCAACCGCGCGCTGCGCTGAGGGAGGGGCGCGGCCGGGGTGCGGGACGGGGGCGCCTGATGACGAGCAGGCTCTACCGGGACGAGGCCGTCGTCCTGCGCACCTACAGGCTGGGGGAGGCAGACCGCATCGTCGTCATGCTCACCCGTTCCCACGGGCAGGTGCGCGCCGTCGCCAAGGGGGTGCGCCGCACGACCTCGCGCTTCGGCGCGCGCCTGGAGCCCTTCTCCATGATCGACGTCCAGCTCCACCGCGGACGCAGCCTGGACGTGGTCGCCCAGGTCGAGACGCTGCACCCCTTCGCACGCGCCATCGTGGGCGACTACGCCGTGTTCACCTGCGCCTCCACCATGGTCGAGACGGCCGAGCGGCTCACGCAGGACGACGGCGACCTGGGCACCACCGACTCCCCCCAGCAGCACCTCCTGCTCTACGGGGCCCTGTCCGCCCTCGCCCGCAGGCGCCATGCACCGGGGCTCGTGCTGGACTCCTACCTGTTGCGCGCCCTGGCCCTGGCCGGGTGGGCGCCGTCGTGCTACGACTGCGCCCGCTGCGGTGCGCCCGGGCCGCACGCCGCCTTCCACATCCAGGCGGGCGGGGCGGTGTGCGCCGTCTGCCGGCCCGCGGGCTCCGTCGACGTCGACCCCGGGACCATGGCGCTGCTCGGCGCGCTGCTGAGCGGCGACTGGGGCGTGGCCGACGCCTCCGACGAGCGGGAGCGCGCCCAGGCCTCCGGAATCGTGTCGGCATACTTGACCTGGCACCTGGAGCGCCGCCTGCGCTCCCTCTCCCTCGTCGAAAGGGCTTGATGTGACCGACCGTTCCTCCACCGCGCCGGACCTGTCACCCGTCGGCGGCCGCGCCGTCCTGCACCGGCCGGACCTGACCCCGCCGGACCTGCCGGCCCAGGCGGTTCCCGCCCACGTCGCCTGCGTCATGGACGGCAACGGGCGGTGGGCCAACGCGCGCGGCCTGGCCCGCACCGAGGGACACCGCGTGGGGGAGTCCACCATGATGGACGTCATCGCCGGGGCCGTCGAGATCGGGATCAAGGAGTTGAGCGTCTACGCGTTCTCCACCGAGAACTGGAGGCGCTCGCCGGCCGAGGTCCGCTTCCTCATGGGCTTCACCCGGCAGGTGCTGCGCGCGCAGACCGACGACCTGCTCGCCTGGGGCGTGCGCGTCAACTGGGTGGGGCGCGAGCCCCGCCTGTGGAGGTCGGTCCTGTCCGAGGTGCGTCGCTCCGAGCGCATCACCGCGGGCAACGAGGCCCTCGTGCTCAACATGTGCCTGAACTACGGGGGGAGGGCCGAGATCGCCGACGCCGCCCGCGCCATCGCCGAGGAGGCGGTCGCCGGGCGTCTCAAGGCCTCGGCGGTGAGCGAGCGCGCCATCCAGCGCCACCTCTACTCGCCGGCCATGCGCGACGTCGACCTGCTGATCCGCACCGGCGGCGAGCAGCGCACGAGCAACTTCCTCATGTGGGAGGCGGCCTACGCCGAGCTGTACTTCTCCGACCTGCCCTGGCCGGAGTTCGACCGCGTGCAGCTGTGGCGGGCGTGCCGGGCCTACGCGAGTCGCGACCGGCGCTTCGGCGGCGCCGTCGACCGGGTCGCCGGCGCCTGACGCGCGGCGGCGCCGGGCCGGGATCTACCTCTCGGCCCGCCCGGCGCCGGGCCCGGTCGAGCAGCTGGAGCACAGCCCGAAGAACTCCGCCGTGTGCTCCATCTGGGTGAAGCCGTGTGCGGCGGAGACGGACGTGATCCAGTCCTCCAGCTCGCCTCCGCTGACCTCGACCGTGTGACCGCAGGAACGGCACACGATGTGGTGGTGGTGCTCGGGCTCGTGGCAGCGCCGGTAGAGCGTCTCGCCCTCGGCGTTGCGCACCTGGTCCACCTCGCCGGACTCGGCCATGGCCGTCAGGTTCCGGTAGACCGTGGCCAGCCCCACCTTGGTTCCCTCGACCTCCAGGGCGGCGTGTATCTGCTGGGCGGAGCGGAACTCCTCCGTGCGCTGGAGGATGTCGGCCACCGCCGCGCGCTGCCAGGTCGCCCTGGGGCGCGCCGAGGTGGAGCCTGCGGTGCTGCGGGTCATGGTCATGACTGTGTCTCCTGGGCCGGGGCCTCATCGGTGAGCGGACGGTCGGCGCTGGGCGGTTCCTGCGGCGGAGCCGGCGGGGCTGATGACGACAGCAGCCGCGCCGGCACGGGCCGCAGGCGTGCCCACAGCCGCGCCAGCAGGTGTGCCAGGGCCGTCGCCACCGCGACGACAGCGTACAGGCCGACGAGCAGGACGACGATCATGGCGCCCGATGACGCCGACACCACGTAGGTGATCAGCAGGCCGCTCACGCAGACGATGACGCCGATCCCCATTGACAACCGCATGGTCACGACGAAGGAGCGGGACAGCAGCTGGGCGGTGGCGACCGGCACGATCATGACCGCGGAGACCAGCAGCGCCCCCACCACCCGCATGGACACCGAGACGGTCAGGGCGGCGACCACGGCGATGGTCACGTTGAGCGCCCCGGTGGGCAGGCCGATGGCGCGGGTGAACTCCTCGTCGTGGCACAGGGCGAACAGAGGGCCCCGCAGCCCGAGCCCCACGAGCAGGATGACGACGGCCAGCACGATGGTGAACCAGGCATCGGACACGGAGACGGTGACGATCGACCCGAAGAGGTAGCTGGTGAGGTTGGTGGTCGTGCCGCCCGCGAGCTTGATGAGGATGACGCCGCCGGCGATGCCGCCGTAGAACAGGATGGCCAGGGCGACATCGCCGCGGGTCCGCCCGTAGGAGCGGATGACCTCGATGAGGATCGCGCCGAGGACGCTCACGACGATCGCGCCGGGGACGGCCCAGGCGTCGTGCGGGGAGACGTTGGCCGCCGCGCCGGCGATCCAGCCCAGGGCCACTCCCGTCAGCGCGATGTGCCCGATGCCGTCGCCCAGGAGGGCGAGTCCGCGCTGGACGAGGTAGGTGCCGATGACGGGGGCGGACAGCCCCACGAGAACGGCGACGATGAGCGCGCGCTGCATGAGCGGGCTCTGGAGCATCTCGCTGTACGTGCTGATCAGGTCGGTCATGAGCGCTCTCCACGGCGTCTGGATCCGGGGGGCGGTGGGACACGGGTGGTGAGCGCCGGGGCGTGATGGGCCGCGGGTGCAGTTCGGCCGTGCGGGTGCCCGTGCTCGCAGTCGTCGAGGCGGTCGTGCCCGACGACGTCGTGCTGGGCGTGGTCGTGCCGGGAGGGGGCGAGGTCGCGGGCGGGGCCGTCGTGGCGGATCCTCCCCTCGTCCAGGACGACGGCGCGCTCGACGACGTCGCTCAGCTCGCCCATCTCGTGCAGCACGGTGATGAGCGTGAGCCCCCGGTCGTGAAGCGAGGTGAGGATCTCGGCGAGGGCCTGACGCGAGGCGCGGTCGATGCCGGCCAGGGGCTCGTCGAGGACGAGCAGCTCCGGGTCCCGTACGAGGGCACGGGCGATGAGAACGCGCTGAGCCTGCCCTCCGGAGAAGACCTGGACGTGGTCGCGGGCCCGGTGGGCCAGTCCGACGGCGTCCAGGGCCGCCATCGCCCGCTCGCGGGCGCGCCGGCCGCGGTCGGCGAAGAGACGGCGCGGCCCCAGCAGGCCCGAGCGCACAACCTCCAGGGCTGTCGCTGGTACCCCGGAGGCGGCGGCGACGCGCTGGGGCACATAGCCGATCCGGCTCCAGGGCACGCGCGAGCGGTGCGCGACGTCGTGGCCGAACAGGCGCACCCTGCCCGCGCGGATCGGGTTGAGGCCGAGGATCGCCTTGACCAGGGTCGACTTGCCCGATCCGTTGGCTCCCAGGAGCGCCACCGACTCGCCGCTGGTCACGGTCAGGTCGATGCCGGAGAGAATGGGTGTCGAGCCGAGCACGACCGACAGGCCGGTCACGACGACGGGAGGCACCGCGCCGGAGCCGGCGGGCGGGGCCCCGGCGATGGCCGGGGCCCCGCCCG
>ERZ773059.500-NODE-500-length-21287-cov-9.763329_pt1 | contig 21287 bp, 17 predicted proteins | sample MGYA00580514_ERZ773059 | MGnify/ENA primary metagenome ERZ773059 (study PRJEB29015, sample SAMEA2737981) | human oral metagenome | biome: human oral; feature: human-associated habitat; material: dental | place: China | collected 2056 ...
TAAAAAGGTATAGAATATTGTACGTGGTATGCAGCTATATCACGATATTATATTAATTAAAGAAATTTTATTAATAAAATTTCTTAGGAGGATTTATGATAAAAAAAGAATTTAAAACTCTTTTGAAGAACAAAGGTTTAATTATCACTATGGCTATTGTTCTTTTAATTCCTATTCTTTATGCAGGAACTTTCCTAAAATCTGTCTGGACCCCTTATGACAACACAGGAAACATGAAAGTCGGTGTCGTTAATCTAGACAAGAAAGTAGATTTTGAAGGAAAGACTCTAGAAGTTGGAAACTCAATGGTTAATAAACTAAAAGAAAATAAAAAAGTAAATTGGCAATTCGTTGATAAAGAAACAGCAGAAAAACAACTAAGAGAAGGCGACTACTATATGGTAGTAACTATTCCAGAAAACTTCTCTAAAAATGCCACTACTTTATCAAGTGAAAATCCAGAAAAGATGAATATTGATTTCACTACTAATTTTACAAAAAGTAAAAACGGTGAAAAAATTATGGAAACTGTAGCAAGCAACTTAACAAATACAGTTAAGGATCAAGTTGTAAAAACTTACAGCACTACCTTATACAGCAAGTTTTCTGAAATTGGAGGTTCTCTTCAAAAAGCTGCAGATGCATCTAACACTTTAAATAACGGGCTTTCTCGCATTAGCGCTGGAGGAGAAAAACTTGGCAGTGGTATCAATCAACTTTCAAACGGTTCAAAACGTCTTGCAACTGGTCTTACAACATTAAATGATGCTGGGGCTAAACTAGGAGATGGTATTTCTCAATTGCAAAGTGGTTCAGAAACACTATCAAATGGCTTAAGTTCATTAAATGACAAAAAAACTACACTAGGTGCAGGTATTAATGAGCTTACTGCTGGTTCTAATACCTTAACTGCTGGATTCGATGCATTTAAAACTAAAAGTGTTATGTTAGCTTCTGGCGTGGATACTCTTTACAATGGAAGCAAAGAATTTCAAGCTGGACTTTTAAAATATACTAATGGCGTACTTACTCTTAATGAAAAATTATTAGCTAAAAAAGATGATTTAAATAAAATTAATGCTGGTGGTGCTACATTAAACAATGGTATGGAAACATTAGTAGATGGTATTTTAAAAATTAATTCTAAACTTCTAGATAAACAAGATGATTTAAATAGATTAATCGCTGGCGGTACAGTGTTAGAAAACGGTGTAACTAGCCTTTCTGAAAAAGCACCGAAATTATACGAAGGTGCTAGTAAAATTAATGCTGGTTTAGATACACTAAACTCTAGTTTACCTAGCGACCGTGATTTATCATCTAAAAAAAGCAAACTTAACTCGACTATCGATCAATTAAAAGGTCTAAAACTTACTTATAGAACAAACTTTAACCCACTATCTAGCGCTTTTACTGAATTAGGAACGCAAATAGAGAGTATTAAAGAACTTATAAGTAAAATAGATTCACAAGTTACACCTGCTACCACTCAAAGCAGTAACAACTTCACAAACTTAAAACAACAATTAGATGCAACTAATTTAACAGAAACTCAAAAAGCTAGCATCCTTGCTGCTGCTCAAAGCGATGTTTCTGCTGCATCTCCTCAACCAAGCGCTACTACTCAAAATAATAACCAGATAAAAACTGATCTTACTACAGCGATTAACTCTATATCTTCAAAATATTCAAGCATGAAGTATCGTGTAGGAAAATTACAATACATCAAAAATCAACTTGATAAATTTGATGTGAATGCTCTTGCAACAGATCTTGATGGAACTATATCTGGTTTTTCTACAATAAAAAATGCTGTTGGTAAATTAGCTGCTGGTAGTGGCGAATTAAAAGCTGGTTTATCAATAATGAATGACAAAACACCTGCTCTTGTAGCTGGATTTAATCAATACAAAGGTGGCGTGGACCAAACTATAACATCATTAACAACTGGTGAACTTGCAAATGGTGTTAACAAATTAGCAACCGAAACACCAAAACTGAAAGCTGGTTTATCTACCTTTACTGATGGCGTTAATTTACTTACTACATCTATGAGTACAGGAGAATTAGCACAAGGTGTTGGAGCTCTTGCCGCAAAGAGTTCAGAACTACAAAACGGATTTGATAAATTAACCGGAGGAATTAACCTATTACACGGAAAACTTCCTGAACTAACAACCGGTATCGATGCACTATACAATGGAAATGCTAAAATCAATGTTGGACTTAACAAATTACAAGCAAAAATCCCTGAACTTAGCATTGGTATCCAAAAACTTGATGATGGTGGTAAAAAGCTATATCAAAACTTGACCGTTATGAAATCTAAAGCACCAGAATTACTTGCAGGTATGTCAACTGCAAAAACTGGAGCGGTTAGCCTTTCTACAGCACTTGCTCAAATGCAAGCTAAAGCACCAGAATTACTTGACGGATTAAATAAAGCAAAAGATGGTTCAGGTCTATTAGCCGATAAACTTTCTAGTGGAGCTGACAAAGTAGTATCTGCGAAAACTGGAGACAAAAACTCAGATATGTTAGCTAACCCAATCAAAACTAATACCCATGATATTGCAGAAGAAACTAGCTATGGTAATGCTATGGCACCATTCTTCTTAGTATTCGGATTACTTATAGCAGCAGCTGCATTTAACATTCTATTCCCAGCCCGTAACCGTGAAGCAGGAGAAAGTGTAGCTGGACTATTTGGCTCACGTCTTGTAGCAATGTCTACATTCGCTATTTTCGCCGTAATAATCGAAGTTATCGCTATGAAATTATTCTTTGATTTCAGAATAGAATATTTCGGAATGTACTTCTTTGGATTAATAATTTCAGCTATAGTATTTATGATAATAACGCACTTCTTATCATATACATTCGGAAAAGTAGGTAATGGATTAAGTATTGGATTTGTAGCATTACAATTTGTTCTTACTACACCACTATTCCCTAAAGAAATGCTACCTTCATTATATAGCGGTTTAATTCCATTCACTCCTGTTTATTACGGAGATGTTGCAGTTCGCCACGCAGTTCTTGGTGGCTTAACTGGTGAAATTTATACTAATGCTATATTAATCTTAGCAGCTTTAGGAATCATATTCCTTGTACTTACTTACATTTCTTATAATAGAGCCAATAAGGTTATAGCAAACTTAGCAAAATAATAATTAGCGGGACTGATTCTAAATCAGTCCCTTTTTATTACTATACCAAATCATGAATTATTACTCAAAATAAATAAAAATATAATTAGGGATAGTAAATATAACTGGTTAATAGGTTTTATTTTAAAAAAAGATTGAAATAATAGGTTAACGGATGATTTTATTTTTAATATTCAATAAATAGTTAACTTTTTATTTCTCTTTTTATTTGAAAAATTTTATTTTTTATTGTATTATAATTAAGTAGAAAATTTCTACTCAATTAATATTTTAAACATGAGGTATATAAAAAAATGAAAACAGCTTTTGTATGTGATTCTACACTACAAGTTAACGAAGAATTTTGTAAAAACTATCCATTATCAATCGTACCATTAGAAGTACGTTTGGACGATGAAGTATATGAAGATAACGTTACAATCAGCCCAGAAGAATTTTATAAGAAAATAAATAACGGTATGAAACCAAGTACTAGCCAACCTTCTGTTGGAAAAATTCTTGAAGTCTATGAAAATCTAAAAGCACAAGGTTTCGAACGTATAGTAGCATTCACAGTTACTAGTAAACTTTCTGGAACTTATTCTTCATTTACTCAAGCTAGCGAGTTAATAGAAGGTATTGATATAAAAATTATCGACACATTACAAGTTGCTAGAATAGTGGGTTGTGCCGTTGAGAAAATTATAAAAGACTTTTCTAACGGAAATTTAGCATATGAAAATATTGAAGATGAATGCCGTAAGTTACTTAAGCAACAAAATATCTTAGTAACTATCGAAAATATGGATTTCTTATATGCTGGTGGTCGTTTAACTAAAACTCAATTTTTACTATCTAATTTCCTTAACATCTTGCCTATAATAACTATAAAAGATGGTATTCTTGATGTTAGCGGAAAACATAGAGGGATGAGTAAGGTTTTAACAAAAATTTGCGAAGAAATAAAAGAAAAAGATCCTAAGTCTCTTATTATTTTATATACAACGGATGATCTTCTTAAAAAAGCTCAAGATGTTGTCGCAAAAACATTTGGCAATATAGAAACAGAGGCTGTAATTATCTCCCCTGTTATAGGAACTCATGCAGGACCCCGCGCAGTCGGAATTGGATATTTAGAATACGAAAAATAGTATTACACAAAAACTTAAAACGCCATAGAATTTAATTCTATGGCGTTCTTCATTTTAACCTTCTTGTTTCATATTTTCTAACCTTTCATTCATCTGGCAACGAATACTAGAAAAGTCTTCTTTTACTATTACTGTATCAGCTATATAATCATGAAGTCCTTTTTTCTTATCTGTAAATGCAACAGCTATATAAGGTATGTTAAATAATGCTGTTGTCAATAATCGTCCTATTACTTCACGATATAAGACATCTGATATTTTTAATTTCGTTCCCTTATTTGTCTCTACCTTAATCTTCATTATCATTTTCCCTAAAGTTTGTGAGAAATAATACGTCATTAAAATAAAATAAGAAAACATTACAACTACATAACTAAGTCCCTCTTCTCCTAATATCGGGAAATATAATTCTCTGTTCAATAATCCAAAAGAATAAGTATTTAACAATCCCGCTAAAGCAGCTACTACTATTAGATCAATTATATACGCAATAAATCTAACCCAAAAACCTGAATAAAAATTTCTAGAAAAAATTAAATAATCTTTTAATGTAGTTGGTAATGAAAAATCATTGTTACCTTTAGAATTTGTTTCTTTAGATAGATTTTCTTCTACTTTACTAAAGGCTCCTTCTCCATTAGTTTTATTTGTTGATTCAGATGTTTTATCCGAAATATCCAGCAACCCATTTTCTAAACCTTCACATCCATTAGAAAAGTCATTTGAATTGAAATTATTATTTGTCATATTAATAACCCCCTTATCCTAAATAACTTCTCTCTACTTGATTAGATGTAGCTTCACTATTCAATTCTGAAATAATGCTCTTCATAGTAGCTTTTACAAAACGACTTAATAAACTTTCTGTTGTTTTGTCAGCACGTAATTCTATCACTTTAGGATTAGCTAGTTTTTTATCTTCTTTAATAAAATTAATAAGATCTTCTTCTGTTCCAATTTTATCAATTAACTTATTCTCAACAGCCTGAGTTGCTGTATAAGTACGACCATCAGCAAGTTTTCTTACCTCATCTTCACTCATACTACGCCCTTGAGCAATTGCTTTTACAAATCTATCATATGCTTCTTTATTTTGCTCTTGATAGATTTTTCTAGTTGATTCTGGTAAATCTTCAGTTAACCCACCTACTGCTTTTTGTTCTCCAGAGCGAATAGTCTCTTGTTTTATACCATGATCATTTAAGAATTTTTGTGCTGAAACATAACTCATTATTACTCCTAGTGATCCAGTAGTTGTCTCAGTATTAGCAAAAATTTTCTTAGCTGCCATAGACACATAATATCCACCTGATGTCGCTTGTTTTTTCATAGATACATAAACATCTTTTCCACTATTTTTTAATTCATTGTAAAGTTCTGCTGTTTCATAAACTCCTCCACCTGGAGTATTAACTGATAATAAGATAGCTTTTACATTAGAATTATATTTAGCTTCTTTTATTTGGTTTATTACTGAAGCGCGCGAATATGTATTTGTCATTTCCGCTCCAATCTCACCTTCTATAGAAATCTTTTGAATAGTTTCATCACTATTCCCATCGACTAATGTTAACTTATGTACACTTTGGCTTCTTAAGAACATCTGTATGTAACTATCTTCTGTATTTTTTTTCTGTATAGCACTTCTAGTTAATGTCCCATTAATTAAAGAAAACACCACTAACACCATTACTATAACTAATGAAATCACACGTTTATTTTTAAATTTCATATATTAACCTCTATCCCCTTTTAATTTTTTATATTTTAGAATACCTAAATTATTCTCCGTATGTTTTAGATACAAACTTGTTATATCGCTTCATAAACGCTAACTCTGCAGTCCCGGTTTGACCATTTCTGTTTTTAGCAACTATTACCTCAACAGTGGACACATCACTAGGTTCTTGAACTTCATTTTCATCAGCATCTTCACTACGATAATAATCTCCACGATAAAGGAATGAAACTATATCAGCATCTTGCTCTATACTTCCTGATTCCCTTAGGTCACTCATCATTGGTCTTTTATCATGACGTGATTCTACACTACGTGATAGCTGTGATAAAGCAATAACAGGACACTCCAACTCACGAGCCATCTGTTTTAAGCTTCGTGAAATTTCTGATACTTCTTGTTGACGATTATCAGTTCGTTTACTTCCCTGAAGAAGTTGAAGATAATCGATAATTACTAAATCTAAACCATGCTCACTTTTTAGCAACTTGCACTTTGCTTTAACTTCATTTACTTTAATAAATGCGCTATCCTCTATAAAGATATTTTTTTGATTTAAGAAATGCACTGCCGTTTCCAATTTCATAAGGTCATCTTTATCCAATGCACCTTTTTTCAGCTTCTCAGAATCTAACATTCCTTCACTGCAAATCATCCTAGAAACCAGTTGATCAGCCCCCATCTCTAACGAGAATAAAGCAACCGTACGTTTCTCATCTTCTGTACGATGATTTTTCCCAGCTACGTTTAACGCTATATTAAGAGCAAAAGCCGTTTTCCCCATAGATGGACGCGCAGCTAAGATTACCAAATCTCCTTTACCTAAGCCAACAACCTGATCCAACGAGCTAAACCCTGTAGGAATTGCTATATTTTTACCTTCTCCCGACATACGTGCAAGTATTTCTTTAAATACTTCATCAGTAACATCACGCATATTTTTGAAATGAGATATTTTCGCTCTTTCCATCGCGCGTTCTACTTGATCAAATAATGTAGATGTTAGCGAATCTATATCAGCATTACCTTGATTCATTTCCTCAGTACTATTAAGTAATGCTTCACGTATTTCACGATAAATAGAATATCTTTTTACAAGATTTGCATAATGCATAATATTACGAGCACTCGGAGTAACATCATAAACATCTACTATATACAACGAGGCATCCACGTTTTTGAATGCCCCACTGTTATTTATTTCTTCAAATATAGTAGTGGTGTCTGGTAGTATTCCCGCTTCATCAAGGCGTAAAATAGCACTATAAATATCTTTATTTTTTGCATAATAAAAATCTTCTGGATCAACTGTTGCTTTAACCTCTATCAACTTTTCAGGCTCTTGCATAAGAGCTCCCAGTAAAGATTGCTCTGCCAATATGACAGAATCTATATGATATTTCATATTATCACCTATAAACTATTTCTTATTGTTCCACTACATGAACTTTAATAGTTCCCTCTACTTGATTATGTATTTTAATTTTTACATTTGTATATCCTAAAGCTTGAATTCCATTTGGTAAGTCAATTTTCTTTTTATCAACTTTTAAATCGTGTTGTTTTTTCAATTCCTCAACAATTTGTTTTGAAGAAACTGATCCGAATAATCTTCCACCTTCTCCAGCTTTTACTTTAATCTTAACTTCTAACCCCTCTAATTGCTTTGCTAAAAGATTTGCTTGAACTAATTCTTCTTGTTTATCTTTTTCTACACGTTTTTGTTGTCCTTTTAATGTTGCCATATTAGCAGTAGTTGCTTGTATAGCTTTTTTGTTAGTTATTAAAAATTTAGCATAACCATCCGCTATTTCTTTTACATCACCTTTTTTCCCTTTTCCTTTAACATCTTCTATAAAAATAACTTTCATTACCTTGTCTCCTTTTTCCTCTATTTTCTTATGTTTCTAACAGATTGATTCAAGCACTAATCTTCTTGCAATAGCACCCTATCTATCGCATCATTTAAGCGAACTAATGCCTCATCTAAATCTACACCTTCAATCTGTGTAGCTGCATTAGCAAGGTGTCCACCACCGCCAAGTTCTTCCATAACCAATTGAACATTCGTATTTCCTAAAGACCTAGCTGAAATTCCTACTTTATCTTCATCCAGATATCCTAGGGCAAAACTACATTCAATACCTTTTAATGTAAGCAGTAAGTCCGCACTCTGAGCAAGCATGACATTTGTATATCTCTTATCATCTGGTGCTTTAGCAATAACTATCTCTGAAGTTTTTTGGATTGCATTATTAATAATTTCAACTCTATTCATAAAGTTTTCGATAGGTTCTTTTAGAATAGTCTTCACCTTTGTTGGATCTGCCCCATTACTACGTAAGTAAGCCGCAGCGTCAAAAGTTCTTGATCCTGTTCTTATTGAGAAGTTTTGAGTATCTACCACAATACCACCCAACATAATTGTCGCAGCTAATGGTGTAATTTTTTCAATCTTAGTTTGATATTCTATAAGCTCAGCTATCAACTCCGAAGATGACGAAGCATATGGCTCTATATAAGTCAGTAGTGGATTCGTAATTATATCTTCACCACGTCTATGATGGTCAATAACAACCTTTTTATTTGCTTTTGATAAAATAGCTGCATCAATGACACGTGAAGCATCAGATGTATCAACTACTATCAGCGTTGTTTGTGGCGTCATAAGTTCCCAAGCTTCATCACTATCAACAAAAACATTTGACAATGTTTCATCAGTATCATTAATCTCAAACATTATTTTTTGGATTGTTTCATCCTGATCACTTTCATTTAAAATAATATAGCATTCTTTCCCTACTAACTTAGCAAAAGTATATATACCTATACATCCACCTATAGCATCAAAGTCTGGACGTTTATGCCCCATAACTATAATTTTATCACTATCGCTAACAATATCAGCCAAAGCATTTGACACAACACGAGCCTTAATACGAGTTCTTTTTTCCTGAGGATTTGTCTTACCTCCATAGAACTTAATCGTACCATCTATATCTTTCATAGCAACCTGATCTCCACCTCGTCCAAGGGCAAGATCTAGCGAACTTTTCGCAAGCTCCCCTAATTCTGGCAAGAAGTCTGTTCCCATCCCTACCCCTATACTAAGAGTAATAGGAGCATCAAACTCTTCTTTTAAATTTCTAATAGAGTCCAAAATTTGGAACTTGTTTTTTTCTATTTTTTTAAGGTCTTTTACATTTAATAACCCTATAAATCTGTCTTCATCAATACGTTTAAGATAAATACTATTTTTCTTTGCCCATTCTGTTAATACTGTAACAACCTGTGAATCAAACTTACTTGCAACCTCATCATCAAGAGAATCATAAACATCTTCATAATTATCCAAACTTAAATTGAAAATAATAGGTCGAGTATCACGAAATCTCTGCATAACGACTTTACTTTCAGTAATATCAAAGAAATAAATATAACCACTATCTTTTTGATAATTCACCTTATAGTGTTTCCCAAAAATCTCAAACTGATTATCTACTGGCGTTTCCAATTCAAAAAGATCTTTTATCTCTGGCATCAATTCTAAAATGTTTAGCCCTTTTATCTCTTCTACTTTTATATTTTTGTAAATAAAGTTATTTGCCCACTCTATATTTCTATCCTTATCGATAACAATAATTCCTATAGGGAACTTATTAATACCTTTTTCTGTTGAATCTTTTATACGATTAGTCAATTTACTAATATATTTTTCAGTCTGTTCTGAAACTTTTTTCTTATAGTAGAAAAATAGCATGAACACGCTAAGACCTACTACTAGATAGACTGCTAAACTTATAAGATTCATTAATCCTATTATAATTGCACCAATAGTGTATAAAGCAAATATAACTATTTCATATTTTCTCTTTGCGCTCATACTATTCTCCTTTCTTTATAATATAAATTTCTCGTAATCTAAACAAACTATCAACAAAACCAACTAGTTCAAAAACAGAACTAAAAAGAATCATACCAAACACAGCTAACACCTTAGTTACTGGTGAATCCCTTTTTTGTTCTATGAAAAAGAACGCTGTAAATAGACCATTTAAAACAAAAATCAATGATAAAATATTCGTTAAATTTTGTAAAAGTATATACCAAAAATTATAAGAATTAGCCCCCATCATAGATTCAACTATTAAGTATACCAATGTAATAGTTATGTATATATATCCCGTTTTAGTACTTATCATAATTCTGCTAAGTTTTGGAAATGTTGGTATTATAATATATTCCTTCGATAACATCGACAATGTATATTGCAATAATGCCAAACTATAAACAAACAACACAAGAAATAACATTGAAGGGAATTCTCTTTGAATATTCTCAAAACTAGATAAAATCATATTCTTATCTATAGATTGATTGTATGTCAATAGAGTATTACTATAATCGTTAATAAATTTCAAAATATCCTCTTGATTAATATTAATAATCCCATATTTTATAAGTAATATCATATAAAATGCTATTCCTATAAATAAGAATGTTGTAATCATAATAAGTAAATATATTTTTGAATATCTCTTAACTATAGATTGGTATATTAAATACGCAAGAAGCATGTGCATCACAAACCAAAATAGCATGTGAGGTGATGATAAGAATACTAATATCGCTGTCCCAACAGCAGCAAGTGGTACATAAAATTTTAAACCTTTAGCACCTAGAACATAAGTAAGAGGAAATATCGCTAAAAAGGCTGTTAATAATTCAACTTTTAACAAACTTCCCAAAAGTATTAATAATAAAAAGCTGGTGCTATAAGCTATAACTTTATTATTACTTGGTTCTCTATAGAAAAATTTACTATCAAGAAGTTTCTCTAACTCTTTCTTTAATGTTTCTGAAATGTTATTATCCAACTTAACACTCCTTTATTGTTTTTTATATCTATACTTCATGTATGATATCCTTTTTATTATACCAAATTTCGCTGTTTTTTTAAAGAATAGCGACGAAAATTAATTAAAATTCTGTAGTGTTACAATGGATGTAAGTCGAGATAAAAAAGAGCAAGAGTTAAAGAGAAGTTAACTTCTCTTTAACTCTATCACATCAGATTTTTATTTTTCATTTTTAATCTCACATCATTTACAAATGTACATATTATAATACAAAATATCTCTTTAGAGCTGTGTAGCTTCATTCATTATTTCTGATCTCCGAAACAATCCCCTATAAATATCTTATAATATTCTAAACTTCTATTTACCTCTTCTAATTTCTGATTCAGTGCTTTTATCACCTCTCCACTCATACTTTCTGTTCCTATATGTTCTTTTACATATTTTATTTCACTTTGGCTCTTTTCTATCACACTCTTTACTATTTTTTGCGAGTTTACTATCTCGTCTAAATCGAAAGCCTTATAGACTCCTTCTTCTACTATTTTCTTTAGATTTGGTTCTAAATAACTTAGATTACTCTTGGTACTTTCAGTAGTATATATTATTTGTACTATCTTGCTTTTGTTTGATATTACTTTCTCTTGAACACCTTCGATTCCTATTATTACAGCCTCTGGATATAACTGTTTAAATTTGCCCCAATTTATTATTCTTGTACTTATTTCCTTTGTTATCATTGAATTCTCTATATATTCTTCTAATAATACGGTTTTCCCATAATTTCCTATCACTTTTTTAACTGTACTTTCTAAATTTATGACACGTTTTATCCAGTTTACTAACCCTTCAGAAAATGAAGACAAGCTTTCTCCCATTATTTGAGTTACTTTGTTTGCATACTCCTTACTTCTTTTTTCTACTTGCTTGTCGAACGCTTGAATTACATCTTTTACATCATCAAATATTTCGTCGCGTTCTAAGTAGGCTTTGTAGCTTTGTGGCATGTTTTTTACCGGATTACTTCCTATGAAAACACCTTGTTGTAGTTTTGCACCTATCCATCTATCTTGTTCTTCAAAGTTTTCCGCTAATCCTTGCGTTAGTTCTGCTGTGTTTTGGAGTTGTTTTTCTAACTCTTCTATATTTTTTTCAGCTACTTCTAACACTTGTTTTAAAGATTGACTTATTCCATCTTCTTTTCCTGTTCTTAGTCCATCTCCCTCGAATGTTTTATCACTCTCTTCTAGGAGATGCTTAGTACTACTTTCTATTCCTTGCCACGATTTTAATATAGTAGGCCTTTTTTCAAAATAACTTGACATATCATCTGCTTGCTCTTTAATGCAATGATTTAATAGACGCTCGCTCTCATTTCTCAATCTAAGTAATTGTCTATTATATTCTGTTGGATCTAGTTCTACTCTATCCACTAACACCTTCTTATCACTTGGAAATTGATCCATTCTTAACTCATACGTTTTTTGAAGACTCTCTAGAATATCTTTATTTTTTATAATTTCACCTATCGAGTCTTTTAGCACATCCAATATCAATGGTATTTGAGCACTATTAAGCTCCTCTCTGATACTCTCACTTACTTGTTCTTTTCGTTTATTAAAATCCATTCCTACTTTATTATTTTTTTCTATACATAATTTTGTTATTCTTTTTATTGTTTCTAGATCGCCTAGTACTCTTGTTTGAATATTGTTACTTAAAGTTTTTAAAACTTCTGGATTAAGTTGAATTTTTTCTCCACTCGCTATGCTAGCTTTATCATTCAATAAATTTTTTCTTTTTAAATCTAATTCTCCTAATCTAACATCTATCTCCCCATCTCCATCAATATCTATATTCACTTTCTGGAATAATATTTGATTGGTTATTTTTTCTATTTCCTTTCTTGCCTCTTCCGAGTCAATAATGTCTGATAAGTTATGAATTCCTGCGTTTGTTAAAAAATATTCTCTCCCTATATACTTTCCTTTTAGAGCATACGCAACCATAGTTAGTAAATCTGTTTCGGATTGTATCCTTAGCACTTGTCCGGTAAAAGTTTCTTCTAACTTCATTATTTTTTTTAGATACTCTTCTTGAATCGGTTTTAATTGCCTACTAACAAACTTGGCTGGTTCAAGCGAACCAAATATTCTTATTATAGTATCTTTTGTGAGTTTATCTACTACATCAACAAAATTATCTGAAGAGATATGTAATGGAGCTGGGTTATATATTATTGTTTTCTGGACATTGTAGTACAATGCAATCCACTGTGCCAAATTCCCACCTAAGCTATGCCCTGTTAATATTATGTCATCTCCATATTCAGCTCTTATTTTCTCATAGAATTTACGTGCTGGATCAACGTGATCGTCTCCTAGTCCTAGAGCTATTCTCCCAAAATCTGTTTTAACCGCATCATTCCATAAATCACTTTTAAAATTTGTCCCTGTATATGCAAGAATCACTTCTCCTGTATCTTTATCTTTAAACGCGGTTCCACTTGTTCCTGTATCTTTATCATAAAAATCATCTAGGTATTCAAGTTTTTCTGGATAAGTACCTTTCATATTCCTTTCTGTATCTCTAAAAATTTCATCCTTATTTGATCCTGCTATTCTCGCTTCTTCGAATTCGTAAGTTGTATTTGAGGCATATAATGTATTATTTTTCATGCTTCTAATCCCCTTCTTCTACTACCTTTTCTGAAAAATTATTTTTTTTAGTGTCTTCTTTTATGATTATTGTATGAAAATATGTTTTATCTTTTTCGCTATATTCCCCTCTTATATCAAAGCTCACTTTTTCATTATTTAATCCTAAATAATTATCTATTTCTTTGTTTGTAAATAAGTATTTTATATTATATCTACCTGTTTCGAAACTGAACCCTTTTTCTTTTACTTCTAATTTCTTCAATATATCTTTATTCAGTTTCAACTTTTGAAATAAGAAATAGTTTTGAGGCAATAACTCATTTATTAACTCTGGTTTTTCCAAAACTAAGCCTTTATCTTTTATATATTCTACTTTACTTTCTTTTACTATTGTTTCCTTATAAGGACTTGACTCTATTTGTACTTTTTTTATTACCCCTTCTATTTTTCTTATCTCTTTATTACCTTTCATTTTCAAATCTAGACTATGAGTTACTCCATTTTCTTTAAATAGTCTTATTTGTTCTATTCTAAATCCATTTGGGAATTTCTCAAATAAGTCTTCTGGATTTTCTGTTGGATAGACTTTTTCTATATCCGATACTTGTTTTTCTATCCATGATTTACTTCCCATTCCCATTATTCCACAACCAGCTGTCATCATTAACACCCCTCCTACTATTATTACTCCTATAATTTTTGTTATTTTCTTTTTCACTTTGCTTTCTTTCTCATGTTTTTCTTCCTTCATTTCCCTACTCCTCTTTTTTATTTTTTTCTATTATATCATACTCTGACTATTTTAGTTAATTGATTATAAAACAAGACTTCAGGTATAAGTGTTTACTCTATATTTTCTTATTTCTTCTTTATCAAACAACTTAACTCCTTCTAATAACATATTCAACCAAAAAGACTTTACTCTTAACTGATGAGAATGATACGTACCCCTTCCACTGATTTGTCCAGCAAAAGGGGTACACATCATTCTTGCCTCTCTGTTTTTCACCTCTACAGCATCATATCATCGTTGATAATATTGCTTCCACTATTCTTTTTGAATAATTCTAGCAGTTTTGCTACGGTTAAATCTTTTTTCTCTTCACCTTTTATATCAACAACAACATGGCCTTCGTGAAGCATAACTAGACGATTACCATATTCTATTGCGTGTTCCATATTATGAGTTATCATAACTGTTGTTAAGTTATTTTTCTTAACGATTTTATCCGTAAGGTTCATTACCATAGCGCTTGTTTTGGGATCAAGAGCTGCAGTATGTTCATCTAAAAGAAGAAGTTTAGGTTTAACAAGTGTTGACATAACTAGAGTTAACGCCTGACGTTGTCCCCCTGATAAAAATTCCACACTACTCTTCAATCTATTTTCTAGACCTAATCCTAATTCCTCTAATGCTGTTTTGTAAAGTTCCCTGTCTTCTTTTTTCACACCTGGAGAAAAAGATCTTGATTTTCCTCTTTTTAACGCTATTGCCATATTTTGCTCAATAGTCATCCTTGTAGCTGTTCCCATTTTTGGATCTTGAAATACACGCGAAATATCTTTTGAACGTTTTGTTACATCATCTTTTGTTACATCTACTCCATCTAAAGATACCGTTCCACTATCTGGGAATAACACGCCCGCAATAACATTCATCAATGTAGACTTCCCAGCTCCGTTACTTCCTATTATAGAAACAAACTCCCCATCTTCTATCTCCAAACAAAGATTTCTAAGAACATGATTTTCATTTATCGTTCCTTTTTCAAATGTTTTTTCTATATTCTTTAATACTAAACTCATTTTTATCTCCTAACACCCTTTGGGAATTTTTTCTCTAATTCAGGTATAAATAAAATTATTGCTAAAATAATTGCTGAGAATAATTTTACAAGTTGCGTATCCATACCTGGTATCTCTAATACTAATGAAATAACAAGTCTATAAATAATTGAACCGATAATTATAGAGGCTATTCTCTTACCTAGGCTAAGGTTTTTGATAACTACTTCTGCGATTATAATAGAAGCAAGACCTATAACAATTGTTCCTACCCCCATATTCAAATCAGCAAAACCATTATTTTGAGCAAGGAGCGCTCCTGATAAAGCGATAAAACCATTACTTATCATATAGCCTAAGATTTTCATATTATCTATTCGTATACCATTAGCTGCACTCATATCTTCATTATCACCTGTTGATAAAATCGCTAGTCCTACTTCTGTTTTTAAGAATATAGTTAGCAAGACTATTAACACCAATGCAAATACCAATCCTAACAGAATTACCGCATAAACTTTCGGTATTCCAAAACCTTGTAACATTGTCACCAATGTTTTTTCTTTTAATAAAGCTATATTAGCTTTCCCTAAAATTTTCAAGTTTATTGAGTATAACCCTGTTAAAGTTATAATCCCTGTTAACAATGCCGGAATTTTCATTTTTGTATGAAGTAAACCAGAAACCACCCCTATAACAAGTCCTCCTAGCATTCCTAAAAAGGTTGCTAAAAAAGGATTCATACCATTCACCAAACTTATTGCACATATAGCTGCACCTAATGGAAAACTTCCCTCTGCTGTTAAATCGGGAATATCTAACAATCTAAAAGTTATATATACCCCTATGGCCATAATCGACCAAAGTAAACCTTGTGAAACACTTGATAATAATATATCCATCTTATCCTCCTATATTATCCTAATACTTTTAATAATTCTTCTTTATTCAAACCTAATGCACGCACCATATCATCATTTATATCAACAGCTAACTTTTTAGGTTGTTCAACTGGTAATTCTGATATTTTCTTACCTTTTAAGATTTGCGCTGCTTGACGGCCTGCTTGACGACCTATCTCTTTGTAGTCTACACCGTAAGTAACCAACATTCCTTCTAAAACTGCTTTATCTCCCCCTAGCGCTGGAACTTTTTTCTCTTTTAAAACTGCGCCAATTGTTGAAATTGTTGATGCTACTGTAGTATCCGTCGGGAAGTAAATTGCATCTACTTCACTCGCTAGTGATGTAATAACTTGTTGAACATCATTTGTTGTAGTTACTGTTTTTTCTACAACTTCTACACCAGATTTTTTCAAAGTTTCTTTCGCAATCTTAGCTTGTGCTTCAGAGTTTACTTCACTTGAATTGTAGAAAATTCCAACTTTTTTTGCTTTTGGAACTATTTTTAGCAATTTCTCTATTTGTTTATCTACTGGCGTTAAGTCAACAGTTCCTGTTACATTCCCTTCTGGAGCGTCTGCTTTAACCAATAATGAAGCAGCTACCGGATCCGTTACAGCTGTGAAAATAGTGGGTGTTCTATCATCAACATTAACCATAGCTTGTGCTGCAGGTGTTGCTATAACAAAGTTTAAATCATTTTTTCTTGCAAGCTGTTCCGCTATAGTTTGAAGATTACTCTGATCTCCCATAGCATTTTGAACATTAAAAGTTACCTTGTCCGAAGTGTATCCTTCTTCTGCCAACGCTTCTACAAAACCTTCTCTTGCACTAGTTAAAGCATTATGTTCAGCGTATTGCAAAACTCCTATTTTTATATTATCTTTTTTAACTTCACCTTTATTGCTACAACCACCAAGTACTAATAAACTTATTCCTAACAATACTTTTAATTTTTTAAATTTCATTTTCTTTTTCTCCTTTTTATTTTTTAATTTTAAGATTTTCCTAAAAGAAAAAACCGTTTAGAATGTTCTAAACGGTTTTCAATAGTTTCTATACAAGTTTAAAAAGTTCTTAACCTCGTATTATTTTTTATAAACTGTTAGCCCGCTTAGAATATTCCTCTATGCGAGCATCACCAAACTCTACAGCTCCCATAGATACAAACCTTGTTTGTACCTATAAGACCTAAGTACAAACACTATCTAATAGTAGCTGTAGTAATAATTATTTAATTGTGTATTAAATAATTTTGATGATAACATAACAGTGTTCCTCTCTTTTTATCTTGTTATTTTTAGTCTAGCACTGCTATTTCTGTTTGTCAAGTAATTTCCTAAAGAATTCTGAAAATTTAACAAACTAGTACTTTTTATTTAAAAAAAGATGAGTATATCGCTATCTCGATATACTCATCTTTTATAATACTTAACTATCTTTTACTTTTAATTTTACCATAATCATACTTATCAAGGTTATTCCAATTACTATTAAAAATATTGCTTTACTTTGGCTAAAACCAAACAAACCATGTTTAATATGTTTAGCTATCCACACATAAACATAATCCCCGTAATAAATACCTAAAGCAAAGAACGCTTGGTAAATACCCATACTAACGTTACGATACTCTCTGTCAAAATATTTCATTGCTAGTGCAATAAGAATATTGTACGCTCCACCATATCCTAAACCATTTAGAGTATAGCTAAAATAAATTATATATGGATTGTTGATATATAAGGCTATTATGTAAAAAGTTAATAAGCACCCAAGTAAAAATAACAATGTTTTTTGAATTCCCCATTTACGAGTAAGATATACTCCTACAAGAACACCTGCAATTAATTGTGGCACAGCAAAAACCGCATCTATATACGCCAACATAAGTGGTGTCATATTTAAATCAGTCTTCCCATAAGCGATCATATTTGCCCCACTGGTAGAAAACTTGATAAATGATAATAAGACAGCTAATAAACAAATATAAATAAAACTCTTATGTTTTAAAACTACCTTAACCTTATTAAATGAAAAATCACTATCAACAGGACGATAATCCTTCATCATAAAAGTTAGAACAAATGTTATTAGAGCTATAATTCCTGATACAAGCCACATATAATTAAACTGCTTATATGTATCCATTGTTAATAAATATTGGATTGGCGCCGCCATAAATTCTGCTAAAAGTGGTGCTATAGACAAAATAGATACCGACACCGCCGCCTTATCTTTCGAAAATGTCTCCGAGAAAATAACATTAAATAATGCTAGCATTGTCGCACTAATCCCTAGTGACAACGAAGATAAATAAAGTGTTAAATAATTCGCATTAAATGCCACTAAAAACGAGGTCAAAATTAACAAGAATAACGCAATCTGTATAAACACTTTACGACGTTTAAAAATATCACTCGCCAAAAACATTGGCAACCTAACGATTAAACTCATAAGGCCATAGCCAGCGGCTATTTGCGCCGCTAAAACCGGAGTTAAAGACAATCCACCCTGCTCTATTGGTGTTATCACATAAAGCTTCCTATAAGCTCTTATTATACTAATCGCCGTCCAAAATAACACCAAAATCCAAAAAATTATTATTTGCTCTTTTTTTAGTTCAAATTTTTTAGATAAGTAATATACTAATATCAAAATAAAAACTATCATTATTAATGAAAATAAAATTTTTGTTTTAACCATCTCCTAACTAATTTTATTCAACTAATAAATTATATCACAAAATCTAGTTTATAGTTATAAAAGATACCTATTAAATTTTATGATGTTTTTTGTTATTTCTTCAATAAAACCCTAGTGCATACTTTTCGCAAGAACTAAAAAACTAATTTCTGAATTTGGAAAAAGTTCTTTTAGTGGTTTTGCACAAGATAGTAGGGTATTTCCACTGGTAAAAACATCGTCGATTATAAGCACTTTGGAAATATTTGTGTCAGGCATAGTAGAAGATAATGTATAAAATGGATGTCCCGCTCTTTGTTTATGTAACTTCGCTTGTTTAGGGCGGTAGTCAGACTCTAGAATTTTCTCAAATTTTATATTACACAAAGTACAAAGTTGTTCTATATGATGAAAGCTGCGAATTACTTTTCTCTCATTATTAGCTGGAACTATTGTAATTAAATCAAAATTATACTCTTCAAAAAATTTTGCAAATAGACTTTTGTACTTTAGGCATTCTTCTACGTCTCCTCCATATTTAATCGCATAAATGCTATCTTTCAAAAATTCATAATCAGCGAAATAATACAAGGTATATTCTCCTAACTGTTCTATATTTATATTTAGATTTATCTTACAACTTTCACACAAAATAAAACTTTTCTTTTTCGAAAAAACATTTTTAAACCCTAATTTTTCTTTTATCTCTTTCTTACAAAAACTGCATTCCATTATTTACTCCTTATTTAACCGTCTATACTTAGCTAGGTTATTCATATAGTTTATTTCTTTTATCGCAAGCCTCATATTTTTATTAATTTTATCTGCTAAAAACACGATTTCCCCGCTATAATCGTATTCTTTCCTTCCTACTCGTCCTGCTATTTGTATCAATGCCTCTTTTGTAAAAGTCTTATGATTAGCTTCAAACACTAAAACATCTAAATAATCAAACGTAACGCCTCTTTCAAGTATAGTAGTTGTAATTAAGACATCTATCTCCCATTTTTTAAATTTTTCTAACTTTTCGCTCCGTTTTTCATCTTCACTATAAACAAAATCTATAACTATATCGTCCACTAGACTTTTTTCTAAATATAATTTTAAGCTTTTACTCATAGCGATAGTTGGAACAAATATTAATAATCTCCTAGCTAGTTCTAATCTTTGAGTAATAAACTGCGTAATATACTGTGACTTCTTTTCATAGGTAAATACTTTACTTTGTTCTATTTTTATTTTCGGAATAGGAAGCAAATACCCATGAAATCTTATAGGAATTTTTATAATCTCATCGACCAGTTTTTTTACTTTATCTGATGGCGTTGCTGATAAAAATATTAATGAGCCTTGTTCTTTTAAGCTTGTCATAGCACCTTGTTCTAAACATTCATCACCATAGTATGGAAAAGCATCTACCTCATCTATTATGACAATATCAAAATAATTATAATATTTTATAAGTTGATGCGTAGTCATTAGATAAAAGCATGAATTGACTAGTTTTTTTTCGTCACCATGAAGAACACTTATAGGAATATCTCTGAAATCCCTATTAAAACGTCTTGCTAATTCTTGTACAACATCTTTTCGTGGAATAGCCATACAGACTTTTTTATTATTTTTTATATTATTGTAGATAACCTTATAGACTATTTCTGTTTTACCTGCACCGCAAACCGCCCAGATTAAAGTGTTCTTCCTTAATTCGCTATTTTCTACTATTTTCTCACTTGCTTCTTTCTGAACATCACTTAAGATCACTGGCGGTTCTTTTGGTTTATTAATTTTATTAAAAGGAATATTTATATAAAATCTTAAAAAATAATTATCACATCTTCCGAACTCTAGACATCTTTTACAATATGTTATTTTTGTCCCTTCCGTTTCATAACTAAAAAATAGTTTTTGATTTTTATTATCACACTGAAGACAATGATAATTTCTTTCTTCTCCTTGAACAACATATACCTTGTCAATATAAGTCGACTCTTCTAAACAATGAATTTTTACTTTAAGTCGTAAAAGTTTAGAAATAGAAAGGAGTAGCCCATTATACACTCTTAAAAACTCTAAATCACAAGCTTTTAAAGTATAGACTACTCCCGTTATTATATCGTTGTAAATTTCTTCAAAATCTTTGTTTACTTCTCCAAATTTTATATAATCATTATAAATTTCTTTATAACTATTTAACTTTTCTTCTTCATCTCTTTTTGAATAACGAACACAATAAAGTGCTTCGATAAACTCACTATATTCTTCAAAAAACATAACCTACTCCCCACAGTTACCTTTTAAAAATATTTCATAATCCCTTTTAATTTTTACTATCGAATATAACAAAGATTACAAAAG
>ERZ773059.501-NODE-501-length-21284-cov-41.266758_pt1 | contig 21284 bp, 18 predicted proteins | sample MGYA00580514_ERZ773059 | MGnify/ENA primary metagenome ERZ773059 (study PRJEB29015, sample SAMEA2737981) | human oral metagenome | biome: human oral; feature: human-associated habitat; material: dental | place: China | collected 2056 ...
TCATGCTGCTGGGGATGCTGCGCCTGGTGGCACTCATGCGGACGGTGCTGGTGCGTCTCATGCCGATGGTGCTGGGGGCAGTACGTCTCACAGCCGGGGTGCGGACGCCTCCGGTTCCGGTACGTCTCATGCCGATGGTGCTGGTGCGTCGCCATCTTCGGCTGGTGGCCATCATGCTGATGCGCCGGCTGGTGGTGGGGCTCATGCTGCTGGGGATGCTGCGCCTGGTGGCACTCATGCGGACGGTGCTGGTGCGCCGTCGACGGGTAGTCACCACACGGGGGCGGCGAGCGACACCCCCACCACCGGTGCGCACGGGCATGACGGCGCCAGCGGTGCTACGCCCGCCGGAGGCGGAGCCCACGCTGCCGGAGGCAACACTCCCACTAGCAGCGGTGGGCACCATGCCGACGCCCCGGACGCCACCTCACACCACGGGCAGGGCGGCGACGCATCTGCTTCAAAGCCGCATGAGGGTGCCGATTCAGCCGGAGGCAGGACGGAGCCGGACACTCATGTGTCGGATAAGCCGGCCGATGGCAACGGCTCGCACTCCGGTGACGGGTCGGGTCACGACGGGGGTGACGGTCACGGCGGCGATGGCGGTGACCACTCCGGCAGCTCCGATCATGACTCGCACTCTGGTGATGGGACGGGGCATAGCGACGGGACGCACTCCGGTGACGGGACAAGTCACGGTGGTGGCGGGGACTCCGGGCATACACCACCTGATACTCCCATTGATCCTGACAAGATTCCGAAGCCGCCGCCGGATTCTGGGCACTCCGCCTACAGTGATCCAGCAGTACAAGCATGGGCGCAGGATACCGCGAGCGCCACAGGAATGACGCCCGAGGGCGCCATTGGTGTTTACGACTACACCACAAACGACGGTTACACCACCATGAACCCAGCGTTGCGCGATGCACCCGGCACGCCGATTCCTGATGACGTGCAGGCTCGGATCGACAATACATTGTCAGGAATGGATCAGCTGCCCGATGTATCCGCTACGACTTACCGAGGAACAAATGTTCCAGACGATGTCTACGCTCAACTCGTGAAGGGTAACGACTATGTGGACAAAGCCTTCATGAGTTCTTCGTTGGAACCAACTGTTGCCGATAGTTTCAAGGGCAGTTCGCATAATGCGGTGGTATTTGAGATTGAAGGGCGCAGTGGAGTCGACATATCCAAGCTGTCGGCCTATGGTGGTGAGGCAGAGATTCTATTCAAGCCCGGCACTGAGTTCAATATCGAAAATGTTTTTTCGGGTAGTGATGGTATTTTGCGAGTGAAGCTGGTGGAGAAGTGAGTGTGTTTGATATTGTGGGTGCTGATGGTGTGCGTCGGCCATTTACTGGTGATATTAGGGATCTGGATCGGCCCACCCATGGTCGTCTGCGCATTAACCAGGCTGAGGCCACTCGCCTGGGTCTGGGGGAGATTCCCGAGGATTTGGAGGATCGGCGCTGGTGGCGTCACCAGTATCCCGTCCGTTCTGAGGACGGCGGCCTTGACAGCGAGATTCTCACCAGTGAGGAGAGAGAAGAGCGATGGCAGGAGGAGAAGCGGCGCAGCCGGTTACGCTGGGAGCATATGCGTTACAGTGTGCCTGAAGGGTCGACGCGTCCTCGTCACGGGCCGGCGATCGTGCCCCGTTGGGCCGATGACCCGGTTTCTCTCAGACCTGTTACGCCAACAAGTTACAGTTTCCGGTTGCGGCGCGGTTTCCGGACGTTCGTGATTCGCGGGAGCGGGCGGCAAGAACGGGAAGAGGCGTGGATTGTCGGCCTGTTCCACCTCACGCACCCTGATGGGCCCACCACCTTCGTCGTCGAGTACGCCGGTCGTGCCTGGGCCACCGCCCGTGCTGATGAGCGTCCCTGGCCCACCAAACTGAACACCTTGTTCGACAGTTCGCCCACTCCCTGGCTGCCGGTCCGTGCCCAATATCTGGAAGCCGTGCCGACCGATCCGGCTCGGCCTCTCGAGCCGCCGACCGCCGCCCCCTTCCCGGCGCAGATCGCGAGTGAGAACATTATCCGAGAGGGCGGAAAACTCGCCCCCTACAGTCCCCATCCGCCGGAGGCCTACACATGAGCGACAACCACACACCAAGCCCTCAGGAACGTTTCAACAATGCCGTCGAAGGCTTGCGCCGTCTGCCCGCCACCGGTGCCGTCACCTTCCGCGGAGTCACCAGCTCAGGCAACCAGAAGCCCGGAGTTATCGTCACTCAGAACATCACGGCGACCAGTCGCGACCTGTCCGTCGCCTCCGTCGGGTTGACCAGCCCGGGCATCGCCGTCGTCGTCGCTCACACCGGCCGTGACCTCGCGCCTATCTCCGCCGTCCCTGAGGCCCAGGAAATCGCTCTGCTGCCGGGCACCGTGCTGTACACGGGACGCTTCATCCACGCCGCCGGACGTGACGTCGAGCTTATCGAGCAACTCACCCCTGACGATGGCGGCCAGGACCAGTGGGCCAGCCACCTCACCGCACAGGCAATCGCCCAACTCACTGACGCCGTCGCCAAAGCCGTCATCAATGCCCAAGGTCGCCCCTGCCCGATCGACCCCGACTATTGCCAGCGCTTCACAGTCCCACTGGCCTGACCATCGGCGGCCTTAATGGGGTCGACCGTTGATGCGGACGAGCCGACCGGCTCGATGAATCCACGACACTTTCCGAACAGGTAGAGGAGTGAGTTGATGTGAATACGTCGGGGATGTCTGCTGAGGAGATTCTTGATGGGGTGCAGGCGGCGTTGGTTGAGTGGCTTCCGGCATCCGGTGGTGTGCGTGTGGATATTACGGCCGTTGGAATGGGACTTTATGGGGAGAGGGATACGACTCTTACCATGCTGGATGGGGTTGTGAAGCGGATCCGTCCGCCCAGGAGTTCGTGGTTCGTTGTCGGTGATTTGCGTCGGGCGAAGGTTGAGCCGGGTCGGGGTGCGTGGACGTGGGCTCATTTGTGGATGGAGGTTGATGACCTCGTTCTGCATACCGAGTTCGACTGGGATCGCCAGCCGGAGTTCGCGGGCGATATCCTCAGTGACTACACGTGCCTTGACGAGCTTGAGCGTTATCCTCGTGATGCTGAGCATATCCCCGAGTGGTTCGCTCAGGCTGTTGAGCGGGCTCGGACGACTCCGCCTCCGCCTCCGCCGCCCGACATCAATGCGGGCGCGCGGGATGCCATCACCGAGCAGGAACGCGACGCCCGCAACCGCAAGCGGGACTAGGGTCGCCGCTTGACTTAGACCCGGCACTGAGTCCCTGTCGTAGGAAGCGTATGTGTGAACAGATGAGAGATGAGTTGATGTGAATACGTGGGGTATGTCTGCTGAGGAGATTCTTGATGGGGTGCAGGCGGGCTTGGTTGAGTGGCTTCCGGCATCCGGTGGTGTGCGTGTGGATATCGAGTCAGAGGCTCTCGGTCATTATGGCGAGACGGAGAATGTTCTCACTATGGTGGACGGGACTGCGAAGCGGATCCGTCTGCCCCGTGAGGCACAGCTGTCGGTCCCGAAGTTGCGTCGCGATGGTTGAGCCGGGTCGGGGTGCGTGGACGTGGGCTCATTTGTGGATGGAGGTTGATGAGCTGATTCTGTGCACCGAGTTCGATTGGGATCGCCGGCCGGAGTTTTCGGGCGAGTCTCTCACTGACTACACGTGTCTTGACGAGCTTGAGCGTTATCCGCGTGATGCTGAGCATATTCCTGAGTGGCTCGCTCAGGCTGTTGAGCGGGCTCGGACGACACCGCCCCCGCCTCCGCCGCCCGACATCAATGCGGGTGCGCGGGATGCCATCACCGAGCAGGAACGCGACGCCCGCAACCGCCGCAATCGCGACCACGACTAGAATCGACTACTCAAGCCCCTTCCGAGCCGCTGATCACTAGTCGGGCCAGCCGCCACCTGCTGACTCTTGAGGAAATCATCCTGAACATGGGAAATGATAACGATGCCGGGAGCGGCCACAACCGCCCCCGGCACCGCGCCACGTTTTAGTTCAGGTCGCCGGACAAGCGACAAGTCAGATCACCATGTATCGGACTCCTCAACCCACTCCCTGATCGCGCCAATGGTGGCGCGTGAACCCGCTTCGCCGCTCGGACCCGGATCACCGGCGGGCAGAAGCCGTTCGGGCTCGTCGAAGACCGGCACGTCGTACGTACCCCGGGCCCGCTTCCGGCGGCGTCGGGACCCATTGGCGCCACCACTGCCGGGGGCGCCGCCCATCGGGCGCCCGCCCATGCCTCCGGCCCCCCGACCAGCGGCTCCCGCAGCGGAGGATCCGGCCCCCGAGCCCTGGGACGACCCCGCAGCGCCCGCCGCCGATGCGCCGACGCCGGTGGTGCCGTTGACGCCGAGGGCGGACGAAGCTGATCCGGCGTTGACGAGGCCCGCTGCTCCGGAGGCGGCCTGCGCCGTCGTGTAGGCGGACGCGGACCCCATCGCGGCGCCCGTAGCACGAGTGATACCGGCAAGACCGGCCAACCCCGCCAGGAGACCGCCGGCGCCTTTGAGGCCGGAGCCCGCTCCCTTGCCGCGGGATTTTCTGGCCAGGAACGCGCTGCCTGTGGTTCCGGCGATGATGGGGGTGGCCGAGGCGCTCGAGGTGTTGCTGACGAAGCCGTTGCGGATCAGCCCGTCCAGCGTGCCCGCACTGTGGCCGTTCATCGCGGAGCCGTAGTGGCCCGCGGCGTCGGTGATGCCCGAGACGCTGCCGGCGGCCTGCGCGCCGGGGGTGATGAGACCGGCGGGTGAGCCCGAACCGCCTGAGGACCCGTCGTACGACGCCGTCGTCCCGCTCCCGTCCGCCGACGACGCCCTGTAACCGCCCGCTGCGGCGGTGCCGCCCGCGTAGCCCGCTGCGGCGGCGCCGCCCGCGTAGCCCGTCGCGCCCCCCGAACCGGACGCGCCCGCGTAGCCTCCTGCTGACGCCTCTGCGGACGCGCCCGCACCGCCTCCTGCGGACGCCCCTGCGGACGCGCCGTCCCCACCGGCGTCGCCGTTCAACGTGGTGGTGGGCAGAGGGGTTTGGTCCACCGCACGGTTGGGGTCGAAGGCCGGCCGTGTGAAGTCCAGGACGTTCAGACCGATGGTGGTCGTCGTCAGCGTTGCGTCCATCGGCGTGATGGCCTCGCTCGCAGCGCTCTCGCGCTGCGCCTCCACCACGGGATCCGGGTCGACGTCGGTCTGGTACTCCACGCGCAGCGGAGCGCCCTGATGCACCTGGTCGCCCGTGGTCGCCGGCAGGGCGTCGAACTTCGGCTTGGCGGTGCGCATGGCATCGCGAGCCTCAGTGCGCTGCGAATGGACCGACGCCACGAGGCCGTGCCACTTGCGCACCTCCGCCTGCAACTGGGCCAGAGCCTGGGTGACGGCGTCCTGGGTCTCGCCCGTCAGAGCCGGCGACTTGGCGATGAGTCGGATGGAGTCATCGCAGGAGACCAACTCGGAGCGGATCTTGTCCAGATTCGTGTCGTCGGTGTGGTCGTCGAGCGACAGGGCGTTGATCTTCTTGAGTTCGTCGACGGTGAGGCCCATGGTGCGTCCTTGGGGTCAGTGCTTGCGGGGGTGGTCACGGATGGGACGGCGGAATGCCGGCGGCCGGTCGGCGGTCAGTGCGAAGGGGTCGGCCGGGGACCCGACGGGCTCGCGGTCGGGGTGCCGGGTTCGGCTCCGGAGGGCGAGGCCGAGGGCGTCGGGGTGCCGGGTTCGGCTCCGGAGGGCGAGGCCGAGGGCGTCGGAGTGCCGGGTTCGGCTCCGGAGGGCGAGGCCGAGGGCGCGGGTGATGAGGACGACGGCGCGGTGCAGACTCCGGCAGGGTCCTCTCCCGGGATGGGTGCGGGCGCGGAGAAGGCGATGGGGGTGCGATGCGACTTCCAATCCCGTAGGAGCCCTTCGGCCTCAGCCGCGGTGTCCCGATCACCCTGCTCGAAGGCGGTGACCGCCTTGTCGTAGTTCGTCTTGAGCGCGTCGATGTCCGCCTTGGTCGCCGTAATGCAGGCCTTGAGCTGCTCCAGTGCCCGGGTGTAGGCGTCCTTGCACGTGACCGCCTCGATGTGGTCGCTCCACGTCGTGGTCGTCTGGTTGACGGTGACGTCGTCGATGGTCGTGGCCGCAGGGTCCGCATGAGCTGAAGCCGTGGCCATCTCCGAGGAGTTGGAGGACGCCTGATCGTAGTCGACGGATGTCTGGTTGCCTGCCATCATGCTTCCTTCTCGAAGGGATCGCGGGAGAACTGCGCTTACTCTAACGAAGGGCGGCGGCGGTGGGAACTATGGGACGCGACATGCCGGATGGGGAGAAGAGCCCGGACCGTCCCCGGCCCGGTCGGACCCGCGCCGGATCGGATCCTGCTGAGTCCCGGCGGAACCCGAAGCGATCGTCTAACCTGGTCCGCACAACCGCGAGGAGGTTCAGAGGAGGTTCAATGGCGCAGGAGCCCCAGCAGTACGGATCCTACGACCCTCGTGCGGTCCGCACGGGTCGGCCTTACGACGTCGGGTACGGCGGGTACGGGATGATGCCACCGGCTGCGCCGGGCCCGGCACCGGCTGCGCCGGGCCCACTCCCTCCTCCGGAGGCGACCTACGCGCCCGGAAGACCGATCCCCCTGACTCAGGAGCGCATCACGCTGACCATCTACTCGACCCTCTCCTCGGCGGTCCTGCCGCTGGTCGGCGGAGGCTTCGGGCTCGTGAGCCTCTACGGCGTCGTGTGGAACCTCGTGAGCAACGACGACGGGGCGAGCATCGTCAACGCCATCATCCTGGCGATCGTCGCGATTTTCTGCATACCGGCCGCCGCCTTCATGCTCTCAATACGCACCGTGCTGGACGCCACGGGCATTCATGAGCGCGCCATCGGCAGAGAGCAGAGCTTCCCCTGGCCCGCCTCGCGCACCGGGTTGTACGTCCGGATCGCCCTGGGAACCGGTGGTGCGAAAGCGGTCACCAACCGCGCCTTCGCCTGCGTCGTCCTCCCCGACGGCCGCGACCTGGAACTGACGGGCCTGTCATGGACGGGGCCCTGGGTTCCCGCGCTCGAGGCCAAGGGCGTGGCCGAGTGCAACCGCATCTGGCAGTGGGCCGTCGCGCGTGGCTACACCCGTGAGACGCACGAGTACGTGGCGCTCGCGGAGACGCTGGGCGTCCATCAGGCGGTGCGCGAGAGCCAGGAGCGGCGTTTCGGCCTGCGATGACCGGTGGTGGTGCTCCCGGGAGCACCACCACCGCGTCGTGGGGCCTCAGAGGCCCGATCAGTGGTCCGAACCGTACTGCCTCGCCTGGCTCGCCGCTTCGGTGTCGGTCGTCTCGAAGGACGAGGCCACCTGGCGCACGCTCGAGGCGCCCGTTCCGATTCGCTCGGACACCGTGGACACGCCCGAGTCGAACCCGGTTTTGGCGATCTCGTAGGGCGGCAGGAACAGGGGGGAGCACAGAACGCCGAAGGGAAGCCCCGCCATCGCCGCCTGCGATGCCGACGTCACCTCCCCCAACCCGTCCTTGATCTGATCCACATGCGAGGCGTGCGTGCGCCACACCTCAGGGGAAACCTCAAGATCCGCCATCAGCGACCTCCTCGATTGAAACCGATCATGCCGTTCTGCCCGATGCCGGAACCATGCGGACTCCGGTCGCGGGTGTTCGCTGTGTTCGCCGCGTTCGCCGTGCCATTCGTCCGCGGGCTGTAGGCCTGTCGCATCCGTTGAGCCAGATCCGACTCCTCCCCCCAGGCCTCCGAGGCCAGGCGCGACGCCTTCGCGCCGGCCCGCGAGCGGGCCTTGTCGACGCACTCCAGAATCGTCGTCGCCAGGTCGGCGGGGTAGAGGTCCATCGCCTCCCGCGTGAGCTTGAGGTCCACCAGTCGGCCCCCGGCGTCGACGGCGACGGTGACGGTGCGGTCGCTCGCCGTCTCCGTCTCGCGGATCGCCTCGACCTCCCTGGACACGCGTTGCGCCTTCTCCGCCTGCTCCTGCGACTGGCGTAACCAGCCGTCCACCTGCTCCCGCGCGCGTTGAGCGGCGAGTTCGAACTCATCGGGCATGGGGTTCTCCCTTCTTCGTCGTATGCGCGTTCGCGCGGCGAGGGGCTTGCGATGCGACCAGCGCCAGAGTCAGGAGCGTCGCGCCGCCGAGGCCGACTGTACCCGCCAGGCGCTGGCGCCGCTGCGGGCCGGGATCCGGCTGCGGCTGCGCGGCGAACGCGGGGGCGACGGTCTCGGCGGCGCGGGTCCCGCGCGGATTCTGCGGTCCCAGGGCGGTTCCGTCGTTGATGAATGTGAGTGCCGAATACGGAGCGATCGTGCCCCAGCCCACTGTCGGGCTCCACTCGGCCGGCGTCGTGCGCAGCGCCGTCACCATCAGCCGGTAGGCCCAGTCCGCCGGTGCCTCATCCGGATGGTCGGCCGCGACCAGAGCGGCTACGGCTCCCGCGTACCCGGTTGCCAGGGCCGAGGACGGCGACTCCTGGGCGACGACGCAGTCGCCGTCGTCGAGGAAGGCGGTCGGGGCCGACTGCGCCGGGACCGCGAGATCAATGTCGTCATTGCGGACGGCTGCGCCCGACGCCGACCCCTGGGAGTCCAGGGCCGTCACGCCCAGAACGCCGTCATAGGCGGCCGGGAAGCGCTCCGTGCTCTCGTCGTCCGCCTCCTGGGTCCGGGTCTGGGACTGCTGGCGGTCGCCCGCGCTGGCGACGATGAGCGCGCCGGAGTCGATCGCCTGCTCCGTCGCCGTCCGCAGGGCGGGGGAGTCCTCGGTCAGCGCCTGGGGGACGACGATGACCTGCGCCCCGTGGTCGGCCGCCCAGCCGATGCCCGCCGCGGTCCGCTCCGCCGTGGGCGCGGTCCCCGCTCTGGATCCCGCTCCCGCCGTCGGCCCCGCTCCCGCGCCGGTCGTCTCATTCGCCGTGCTGGCGAACACCCGCACGGGCATGAGCTCGACGCCGTCAGCCAGGCCGACCAGGCCCGACCCCGGCACGGTGCGCGCACCGATGGCCCCGGCGACCGCCGTGCCCTGGCCGCTGGCGTCAGCGGCGCCGTCGGCGCGAGCCTTGCCAGTCAGGTCCACGCCCGTGGTCAGGGCCCCCTCGAAGTGGGGGTTGTCCCCCGCGATCCCGGAATCGACGACGGCGACGGTCACGTCCTCTCCCCGGGTGATCGACCACGCCCGCTCCATCCCGATTTGGGAGATGACCGGCGGGGCCGAGGCGATAAGCGCCGTGCGGCCCTCCTCGCAGCTGGAGATCGCGGCGTCGTGCGACGGCTCGGGCTCGGGGGTCGGTGTCGGCTCCGCGGTCGGCGTCGACCCCGGGGTCGGTGTCGGCTCGGGCTCGGGGGTCGGTGTCGGCTCCGCGGTCGGTGTCGGCTCCGCGGTCGGCTCCGGCTCAGCCGGGGCCGCGTCCGTCGGCTCGGGCTGCCCGGTCGGCTCCGGGGCCGCGGTCGGGATCACGTCGGCGCCGCCCTGCGCGGGGGGCGGGGTCTCATCGGCCCGAGCGGCGAGGGGGCCCGTCAGGGTGGAGCAGACCGCCAGCACCATCAGCACCGTCAGCGCTGTCAGCACCGTCAGCGCTGACGATGCGGCCAGCGCCCGCGGTGCCCGGAGGGTCCGGCGCAGGCGCCGTCGTACTCGGTGCGCTCTCACTGCTCGCTGACCCCCTCCCAGACGGCCTGCGTGGACAGTTCGGGCCCCGTGGGGAACAGGGCGAGCCAGGCGGCCGGTACGGCGGCGACATGACTCTCCTCGTAGCCCAGCCGTGCGAGAGTATCGCTCAGCTCGCCGCCCAGACCCCACGCTCGGCCCGCATCCGTGATGAGGAACACCGGTCCGAGGCTGCCGCCGGCGGACGAGCGCACGAGCGCGCCGGCGCCGCCGGTCACCTTCACACCTCCCGACTCGATCTGATCGGCCGAGGCCAGGGTGGTCTTGGCCGTGCCCGAGGAGGTGGACTCGCCGAGGACGGCGCACACGCTCGTGCCCGACGCGGCGCCCTGGTCCAGGGTGGAGGGCCAGTCCTCCGGCGCGGCGGTCGTCGTCGTGACCTGGGTGAGGTCGGAAACGCTGACGTCCTGGACGGGCGCCGCCGCGCCCCCGCCCAGCCTGTACAGCGCCAGTGAGACGTCGCTGAGGGCGCCCAGGCTCGAGTCGGCCTGGACGATGTAGTGCCGCTGACCGCCCGCCGAGTCGGTCACCGACAGCAGCATTCCCGCGACCGGGTTCTTGATCGTCGAGGACAGGCCGGTCACCGGTGTTCCGGCGTCGGGGACGGTGAGGCTCTGGAGCGTGCTGCCCGGTGTGAACAGCGAGAGCCACGTGGCGTCGGCCTCGGTGATGGGCTCGGAGTCGAGCCCGAGGGCGAGGAGGACCGAGCCGAGGTTGTCCGCGGGCAGTTCGTGGCTGACGCCGTCGGCCACCAGGTAGGTCCGGCCGTCGACCGACACCAGGGCGTGCTGAATGGTGCTCAGGCCCTTCGGGGATGCGCCGACGCCGACGGCCGTCTGCCCCGCGGAGGTCGAGCAGGCTGTCCACCCGTGCGCCGTCAGGGAACCGGTCGCGGGCAGCTGCTCGGGCGCGTCCTCGATCCCCACCCGGGAGCCGCGCTCGATCCCGTCCAGGACCGAGGACTTCAGGGTCGTCTGCCGGAACTTGCCCGACTCGGCGAGCAGCCGCGCGCTGGCCAGGTTCGTCACGGGGCGCAGACGGCCGTCGACGGTGATGTAGCGGGTTCCCTCGCCCTTGACGACGATGAGGGTGTTGTTCTGCCAGTCCGAGGGCAGGGAGCCGACGAACATGCCGGAGATCCAGGAGGCCAGGGCGATCACCAGGGTCAGGACGATGCCCCCGATGAGGGGAGGGGTGATGCGCCGCGGCTCGAGCTCACGACCCCCCGGGGCGCCCGCCACGAAGGCCGTGACCAGTCGGCGCCGATTGAAGCGCTGCGCGTCGAGAATGTCCTTGTTGGAGGCCATTGCCGTGCTCCTACAGCGTTCCGCAGACGACGGCGGCCAGGGGCAGGATCGTCAGCAGGACGATGATCTCCAGGGCGTCGGCCGCGCGCGCCAGGCGGGGCCGGTAGCTCGGGCCGAGCACGTTGAGCAGGAGGACGACCACGCCGGTGACGCCGACGACCCCGGTGGCCGGCATCAGCAGGTCGGTGCGGGAGACGATGACCGTGATGACCAGGGCCGCCAGCATCGCCATGCCCCCGGCGATACCGGCGGCCACGTCCGCTTGGGAGCGCGCCGCCCGTGTGCCGAGCAGGCAGGCCGCCGCGATGGCGGCGATCAGGCCCGCTCCGCTGTAGCCGACGGAGGTCAGCGTCGGGACGCAGGCGAGGACGATCAACGCGCAGGCGATGCGCGCCGACAGGACCAGGCCGTGCGCATCGAGCACCCGGGCCGTCAGCGTGGGCGTCACCTCGGTGCCCGGTTCCAGGACCGGCTTGTCGGTCCGATCGGGCAGTGAGATGTCTATCGGGACCGAGGCCAGGGCCAGCCACGGCGCGAGCAGGGAGATGATGGCGGCGCCCGCGGCGGCGACGGCGAGCACGCTGGTCAGCGGACGGCCGAGGAACTCGACGCCCGCCCCCGTCAGAGCCAGGGCCGAGGCGATGAGCAGGGGGCCCGAGATCAGCCACCGGTCCTCGCCCAGCAGGGGCAGGCACGCCAGGACGACGGCGGCGAGGGCGCCGCCGGCCGCGATCATCCGCATGCCGGTCGGCGGCCCGTCGAAGGCGGTGTGGGCGGCGACCGCGCAGAGCGCCCCGGCGGTCATGACCAGCGGCCAGGCGCCTTCGCCGCGCAGGCGCGAGATCACGAAGGCGGCCAGGACGAGCAGGCAGCCGCACACCAGCGCGCACACGGGGGTGACGATCTGGCCGGGGCCCTGTCGCAGCAGGAGCAGCCCGGCCACGAGGAACAGCAGGCAGGTGGAGGCCACGGACATCGACAGCGAGTCCTCCCGGCTCCAGGCGACCTGCTTCGTCTCGACCGCCGTGGCGACGGCCTCGACGAGGTCGTCGTAGCGTGCCTCGGCCTGGGTGCTGCGCACCTCGAGTGTGAGCAGGGCGCCCGCCCTCACGCCCTGCTCGTCGACCGGCCGCGAGTCGCTCAGGGGCTTGCCGTCCTCGGTGACGAGCATGAGGCCGTACACGGCGGACTCCTCGTCCAGAGCGCCCAGGCGCGCCGCCACGGCGGGGAGGATCTCCGCGAGCGGGAGCGAGGACGGCAGTGCGACGTCCGTCGGGATGTTGCGGTGCCTGATGGTGACCGGGATGAGATCGGCCACTCCTCGGCGGGTGCTCGTCGTAAGGGGCACAGCGCTCTCCTGGTTCTCTCCTGGTTCCAGGGACGTTCCAGGGACGGGAACGTGAACGTGGCAGTGATCGCCGACGCGTCGGGCGGGCGCGCCGCGTGGAGCCGGGTGGCTCCGCGGACCATCCTGGCACGTCGGACCCGCCCGCGTCCCGCTCTGCTCCTCTCCCGTGAGTCTCGACACCCGACGGCGCCCGGCAGCGCTCGGCGGATGCGGGGATCGCGGCGAGCGATGGGAGGTACTACCCATAAGGTGCTTCACCGGAAGACTCGCACCGGGGCGGAGACATTGGGTAGGTTTGAGCCCGCTCAGGAGCAGCCGGGAGAGCCGGGAGGTGGGCGGCGCTTCCCCACGAGCATCCAGTTGTCCCCCCACCCTCAGGAAGAGAGACCATGGCACAGAATCTCGCCGCAGGCAGCGGCGTACTCACCAATGCGGCTAACGTCGTCGCCAACCACCGTCAGCAGCAGCAGTCGATCATCACCGGCGTCGAGAGCACCGTCCAGACGCTCGCGCCGGGGTGGAAGGGCTCGGGCGGCACGGCGTTCGCCACCGCCGCCAACCAGTGGATCCAGGACGCCAAGAACATCGTCGCCGTTCTGGACAGGTTCGAGTCCTCTTTGCGCGGGACCGAGAGCACCTACCAGAGCACCGAGGCGGACGTGGCCGCCGGGGCGCAGAAGATCGGCGGCGCCTCGCAGGGCTATCACGGCATGATGTCCTGACCGGACCGTCCACTCCCGATTAAAATACGCCGAAGCCGAGAACCGAGAATAAGGAGAATCGATCATGTCCGAAGACATGCTGGTGGACTACGGATCAATGTCGAACGCCTCGAGTGAGCTCGCTCGTGCCTCGCAGGCCATTTCCTCGGACCTGGAATCCATGGACGGGGAGCTCAAGCCCACCCAGTCCGAGTGGACCGGTGAGGCTCAGACCCAGTACCTGACCGCCAAGGCCGAGTGGTCGCAGTCGCTCACGGATATGAACCAGCTGCTCGCGCAGATGGGCACCCACGTGGACACCTCGTCCGGCAACTACAACACCGCCGACAGGCAGGGCGCCGCGAGCTTCGGCGCCTGAGTCGCGGCCGCCACCGCAGACGCGGGCGGGTCTTCCACACCGATGTGTGGAAGACCCGCCCGCGTCTGCGGTGGCGTCGGAGCCGTCGTCCCCGCCCGCGAGTGGGGGAGCGCGGATGCGGTGGCCCGGCTGGGACTGCCGAAAGGTCGTCCCCGCCTGCGGACGGGGGAGCGCGGCTCGTCGGCGCTGCGGATTCCTCCGGCCCCGCCGTCAGGCGCTCCTCTCCACGGTGATGCTCTCATCCGCGAGCAGAAGGACCGCGCCCGGAACGATGGCGGTGCGCCACTGAGGCCCGAGTCGGATCCGCTGCCCCGTGGGGTGCACCATGACGGTGCCGTTGGCCGAGTTCAGATCCTCGGCCCACACCTGCCGGTCGTCGAAGCCGATGCGCAGGTGGGAGCGCGAGAGCGCACTCGACGAGGAGTCCAGCGCGACGAGCTGGATGTCCCCGGGATCGGCCGGCCGCGGCGCCCGGCCGATGACGCACTGGCCCTCCAGGGGGACGCGCCGGCCCGAACCTGTGATGAGGACGATGTCGGAACGGTCGGATCGTCGGGCGATGCGCGTGTCCTCCCGCGGGGGCGCCCCCGGACCCGCCTGCTCCGTCGGCGCGGTCGCATGGGGACCGCCGGGCTCGGCGGCCCCGCTCCCCGGCCCCGCCGAGGCTCCTGCCGCGGGTTCGCCGGCGAGAGCCGGCGGTGGAGTCTCGGAGGGGCTCCACGGTGATGAGGGTGATGAGGCTGCCGGGGAGGCCGGCGCGCGGTGGGACGTGGCCCTGCGCCTTCTGCGCGTCGGTGCCTTCGGCGTCGTCTCGTCCGGCGTTCCGGCGCGCACCCGCCGTCCGGAGGAGGGGGCGCTCGGCGATGCGGGTGAGACGGGCGGCACAGGGCCGGCGGGCGGCGGAGGGATCTCCTGCGCGGCGGGGGCCGCGCGCCCGGTCGGCACGGGGTCGGCGGGCGCTATCGGTCCGGAGGCGGGCGAGGCGGCGGCGCGCCCGGAGGCGGGTGGGATCGGCTGCCCCGAGTCGAGAGAGTCGCTCGCGCCCGTCTCGGAGCGCGTGCGCGGGTCGGGCGCCGCAGGTCCGAGGATCCCCTCGCGTGCAATGGGGGCGGATCGGACGGCGGGCTCCGGAGCTGAAGAGGCCGGCGGCGCGGATGCAAGTGCGCCCGGAGCCGGCCCGGGAGGGGAGTCCTCGCCCCCGATGCCCGGCGTCGGGGGCGAGGAGGGAGCGCCCGTCGGCATCGAGGAGGGGACGGCTGACGAGGCCTGCGGGGACACGGATGTGGGGCGCTCCGCCCTCCCGCTCGCGGGGGTGCGCGGGTGCGCGGACCATGCGGCATTCCCGGCATCGCTGGGACCGGGGCCCCGACGGGGTCGATCCGCCCGGGACGACCGACGGCCCGTTCGGGTCCGGCAGCGCGTCAGCGTGTCGACGAACCCGGCCTCCCCGCTGCCCGCCGGGATCAGCGGTGTCAGGGCGACGCGGGCCGCCGCGCGGCCGAGTCCGGGGGTGGTCGAGCCCTCGGCGGTGACGACGCGCGCTCCGATCGCGGCCAGTCCCGGGGTCCTGCCGGTGCACGCCAGGACGATGATGACCAGCGCGAGGAGCTCGACGGCGGAGATGACGGCGAGCGGGGTCCATCCTCTGAGCAGGCCGAGCGCGGCGGGCGGGACGAGAAGGATCGCCAGGTCGATGGCGGCGGCGCCGATCAGCTCGGGCCTCGTCGGACGCCGTTGGCGCACGCCGGCGCCACCTCCGGCGCTTCCGGTGACGCTGGGGGCCTCGGTTGTGCTGATTGTGTCGTGGAGTCGAGTGCTCACAGCTGCCTCATGAAGTCGATGATTCCGGCGGCGACCACTGCCGAGGGGAGCGCCAGGAAACCTGCGAGAGACCCCAGAATGTCTCCGAAACGGCCCCACCACGCCGATGGGCGACCGCCCAGTCGTGTGAACATGATGACGACGGATACGAGCCCGGCCCCCGCCGCGATTCCGATGAGCAGGGTGAACGTCGCCGTCCCGGGCTGGGAGCCCGAGCTCAGAATCGAGACGATGGCGGCGGCGCCCACCGCCAGCCGCGGCAGAACGCGTTCGGTGTGCGAACGCGCCGTGCGTGGGTGGAGCAGCAGGAGCGCCGTCACGAGAATCAGCTCGACGCGGGCGCCCCATGCGGACGGTCCGCTGCCCAGGGCCACCTCCACCGCAGCCGGTGAGCACGCCACCACGACGACGGCGATCACCGCTCCGGTGGCCACCGACATCGACTCCGCCTGATCCAGCGTGCGCGAGATCCGGGCGCCGGTCACCCTCGCCGGCGGTTCAACGGTCGGCACCCGCACGCCCCTGCTGCCCGCGCGCTGCTCCGATAAGTCGAGCAGCTGCTGGTCGGGAACCGAGGAGAGCGACACGGCGGGCACGAGCGTGATGAAGAGGGCGCCGAGCGCCAGGCTGATGACGACCACCGAAGTCCGGGGGACATCGAGGACGAGGATCGCCGTGGCCAGGGCGGCCACGGTCGTCCACGCGAGGGCGCCCGTCGCGGCGCACGCGGATCGCAGTCGCAGCCACAGGGCCAGAGAGGCGGCGCCCGCCCCCCATGCGCTCAGCAGCGTCGTCGTCGCGACCGGCTCGAGGGCGTCCGCCGGCACCAGCAGGGCCCCCGTCGCGGCGCCCAGCAGCGGCAGCGGCAGGATCGTGGACGCCTCCTGCACGGGAGTGAGTCGGTTGTTCGCCAGGATCGCCCGGGCCGCCAGGAGCGCAGCGGCCAGACCAGCGGCCCCCGCGCGCGCCGGCAACGGCAGGCGCGCCTCCCCGACGGTCAGTGCCGAGTACCACCCCAGCGCCAGGAGCAGGCAGGCCACCAGCACGACGGCGGCCGCATCGAGAGCGGGCCGCACGGGGCGGGAGGCGGAGCGGATGGCCAGGCGATCGGCCGCGTGCCTGCCGGTGACCCTGCCGCCCACGAGCAGCACGGTGCCGCTCCCGAGGTCCTGGCCGATGAGGGAATTCAACGGGGCGGGCGCCCCCGTGGTGGTCGATACCCGAACGTCGTCCGGGACCGCTGCGCCCGTCCGCGCCTCCAGGAGCGCGCGCACCGGGGTTCCCGCTGCGACGGCGACATCGGTCCGCCCGCCGTCGTCGACGAGGGTGACGCGTACGTTCGCCACATTCATGCGGATTCTCGCTTCTCATGTGTTAAGGGTCGTTCGCGGGGGTCCTTGCACGGGTGCTCGACGTGGAGGCGTACCGGACTGCACGAGTACTCTAGAGGCACCGACTATTCTGCGACCCCGCGCGAGTGTCGTCCATGAGAATCGGGCCGCCCTTCAGCCGGCGAGTCCGCCGCTGACGAATCGGAAGGTTTCGGGCCGCCCTATGAGCGACAACCAGGTGAGCACCTCAGACGCCCCCGAGCGCCCGTCGGGGACTATCGATGTCAAGGCGCCGCCGGACGCCGTCGTCGCTCAGGACGCGTCGAACGTCCTGGCCACGGTGCTGCCGCTGACCGGCTCCATGGGCGTCATGGTGTTCATGGCCATCTCGAACTCCAACGGCACCCGTACCCTCCTGATGGGCGGCGGCATGGTGATCGCCATGCTGTCCATGGTCGGAGTCAACATCTATCGTCAGGTGCATCAGCATCGTGAGAGTGTCAAGGATCAGCGGCGCGAGTACCTCGCCTATCTGTCCGAGCTGCGGGACTCGGTGCGCACGGTGGCCGGTCAGCAGCGGCGTCACGCGGTGCACGTCCTGCCCGAGCCGGAGGCGCTGCCCTATTTCGTCCAGGACGGCAGACGGGTGTGGGAGCGCACTCCCGGCGACGACCAGGTGCTCGTGCGGCTGGGGCGTTCGACCCAGCCTCTGTGCGTGGAGCTGGTCCCGGAGAAGCTCGACGCGCTGGCCAAGCCCGACCCCGTGTGCCTGTCCGCCATGTCGCGATTCGTGGTCACCCACCGCGACGTCGACGGTCTGCCGCTGGGGACCTCGCTGAATTACTTCTCCCGCGTGGAAGTCGTTGGTCAGGCCGATGCCGCTCGCGCGCTGACACGCGCTCTGCTCGCGCATCTGCTGTCCATGACGCCGCCCAGCCAGTTGCGCGTGGCGGTGGTGGCCTCCGAGGAGAATCTGGGGCAGTGGGAATGGCTCAAATGGGCGCCCCACGTCTGGTCGGACACGGTTCAGGATGATGCCGGCCCCGCCCGTGTGATCACGACGTCGTGGCAGGAGGCGCTCGAGCTGCTGCCCGAGGATCTCGAGGATCGCGGGGCCTTCTCCTACGACGTCGCCGACACTCCCATGCCGTACATCATCGTCGTGGTTGACGGCGGCCTGGTGCCCCCCGGGGCTCCCATCGCCTCGAGCAGCGGGGTGAACGGGGCGACCGTCATCGACCTGCCCGAGAGGTGGGGCGCGCTGACCTCGCTGTCGACTCTCCGCCTCCTGCTGCACCCGGCCTCCACGCTGACCCACGCCACTCCCATGGAGGTCGTGCGCGCCGGGGAGGACCCCGCCCCCGCCGTAGCCGACCTGATGGACATTGCAACCGCCGAGGCCGTCGTCAGACGCCTGTCCTCGCGCTTCAGCACCTCCGGGGAGGCCGCCGTCAGCGCTCCGGTGGGCACCACCGACCTCAAGCGCTCGGCCGATCTCCTCGATCTTCTCGAACTCGGGGACGTGCGCGACGTCGACCCGGACGTCGTCTGGAGCCGCAGGCGGTCGGGGCGGGACCGCCTGCGGGTCCCCTTCGCCGTCACGCCGGAGGGCGCCCCGGTGGTTCTGGACATCAAGGAGTCCGCCGAGAGCGGCATGGGCCCCCATGGGCTGCTCGTGGGCGCGACCGGCTCGGGCAAGTCCGAGGTCCTGCGCACCCTCGTGCTGGCGCTGGCGCTGACCCACTCGCCCGATCAGCTCAACTTCGTGCTGGTGGACTTCAAGGGCGGCGCCACCTTCGCGGGTATGTCGGAGCTCCCGCACGTGTCCGCCATGATCTCCAACCTGGAGAGCGAGCTGGGGCTGGTCGATCGCATGGAGGAGGCCCTGCGCGGGGAGATGACGCGCCGCCAGGAGATGCTCCGCGACGCGGGCAACTACGCCAACGTCTCCGACTACGAGGAGGCGCGCCGCGCGGGCAGGCATAACGGGGAGCCGCTGCCGGCCCTGTTCGTCATCCTCGATGAGTTCTCCGAGCTGCTGTCGGCCAAGCCGGATTTCATTGAGCTGTTCGTCGCCATCGGACGCCTGGGGCGCTCGATGCAGATCCACCTCCTGCTGTCCTCCCAGCGCCTGGAGGAGGGCCGCCTCCACGGTTTGGAATCCCATCTGTCCTACCGGGTCGGCCTGCGCACCTTCTCCGCGGCCGAGTCGCGCATCGTTCTGGGGGTCGCCGACGCCTACGACCTGCCGCCCTACCCGGGCAGCGGCTACCTCAAGAGCGGCACACGCGAGATGACCCGTTTTCGGGCCTGCTATGTGGCCGGCCCGCCGCCCGAGCGCGCGGGCGCCGCCGTGCCCGCGCCCGCGCGCGACCCGGACGAGTCCCGTGAGCGCGAGCGGGTCCGCGCGCCCCAGGTGGTTCCGTTCTCGGCGCGGCCGGTTCACGGCAGGGACGGTCGGGCGGACCCGCCGTCGATCGGGCAGGACGAGCCCAGCGCCGACGTCCCGGCCGCCCAGTCCGAGGCGGACGACCCGAGCGGCCTCGCGGGGAGCGGCCCGTCGCCCGATCGGGACGCCGCCTACGCGGATATGACGACGATGGACATCGCCGTGGCGCGCATGGCCGGGCACGGCACGCCCGCCCACCAGATCTGGCTGCCGCCCCTGGACGTCAGCGAGACTTTCGACTCGCTGCTGAGTGATCTCGTGGGGGATCCGACGCTGGGCCTGGTGTCCCCGTCCTGGCGCGAGCGCGGCGACCTCGTGGTGCCCCTGGGTATCACCGACATCCCCCTGGAGCAGCGTCGCGAGTACTACAGCGTCGACCTGGGCGGCGCCGGCGGGCACGTCGCCGTCATCGGCGGTCCGCTCAGCGGGAAGTCGACGGCGCTGCGCTCCCTGGTCATGGGGCTGGCGCTGACGCGCACGCCGGCGGAGGTGCAGGTCTACGTCGTCGACCTGGGCGGCGGCACGTTCTCGACCATGCTCGATCTGCCGCACCTGGCCGGTGTCGCCACCCGTGATGAGCCCGACGTCGTCGCCCGGATCGTGGCCGAGGTGGCCGCCCTGCTGGACGATCGCGAGCGCTTCTTCAAGGCCAACCGCATCGATTCGATTCAGACCTACCGCCACGAGCGGGCCGCGGGCCGCCTCGACGACGGGTACGGCGATGTCTTCCTCATCATCGACGGCTGGTCGACGCTCAAGACGGATTTCGAGAAGATCTCCGACCAGATCATGGCGATCGCGCCGCGCGCCCTGGCTCTGGGCGTGCACGTCGTCGTCGCCACGGGACGGTGGACCGACATGCGCATGACCATCAAGGACATGTTCTCCACCCGCATCGAGCTGCGGCTGGGCGATCCGGCTGATTCCGAGATCAGCCGGAAGGTCGCGCGCGAGGTCCCGACCGGTAGGCCCGGGCGCGGCCTCGACCCTGAGGCGCGGCACATGCTGCTGGCGCTGCCGCGCACGGACGGCGATCATGACCCCGCGACGCTGGCCCGCGGCGCCAACAACGCCTGCCGTACGATCGCCGATGCCTGGACCGGCCCGCAGGGCCCCAAGCTGCGCCTGCTGCCGACGCGCATCGACCTGGCGACGCTCCAGGAGCGGGTGCCGGCCGGCGGCGACCCCGTCATCGGGATCGACGAGGCGCGTCTGGAGCCCGTGTGCCTCGATATGCGTCATGAACCGCACCTGCTCGTCCTGGGCGACGCCAAGACCGGCAAGTCCTCATTCCTGCGCGCCCTGGCGAATGAGTTGTGCCGCGGGCGCACGACGAGTCAGGTTCGCCTGCTGGCCATCGACCTGCGTCGCTCCCTGCTGGGCGAGCTCTCCGCCGAGCACCTCCTGACCTACGTCACGGTTCGCGAGGATGCCGCCCGGGAGATCGCTGAGCTCGCCGGCTTCCTCCAGGGCCGCATGCCGGGGCCGGATGTGACCCCCGATCAGCTGCGCCACAGGTCCTGGTGGGAAGGGCCGGACGTCTACATCCTCGTCGACGATTACGACCTGCTGTCCTCGGGGCAGGCCGTTAATCCGCTGCTGCCCCTGCAGCCGTTGCTCGCCCAGTCGCAGGATCTGGGTCTCCACCTGGTCCTGACCCGTCGCATCGGAGGCGCCAGCCGCGCCATGTACGAGCCGGTCACCCAGACGCTCAATGACCTGTCGACTCCCGGCATCATGCTGCCCGGGAGTCCTGATGAGGGGCCGCTGATCGGGCGACAGAAGCCGATCCCCGGGCCCGCGGGGCGGGCGCGCCTGATCAGCCGCGACCACGGGGTTCAGGCTCTTCAGCTGGCCTGGGCGCCGCCCACCCAGTGAGGGCGGTGCGGGCGGCCGGACGGCCGGCCCGCGCGCTGGCCTCCCTGCTGGCCGACGGGCTGATCGCCTCCGACGACGGAGCGGCCCTCCGCCTGCCCTGAGGCCGGTGCCGGAGTCGGTCGCGCCGCGAGCCCGGAGCGGACCGGGTCCGGCATGGACGGGATGTCGACGGTCGGCCGGTGTCATGAGGACTTCGCCGCGCCTCGGCGAGGGGGATCGGGAGGCGCCGACGGCGCCGGTACAGTCGCTCGCATGGCACAGGGACGCAGGGGGCGCGGCATTCCGCCGCGCAAGAGGAGGCGCCGCACCGGCGGCGCCCGATCGTCCGGCGCGGGCTCGGGCCGCGCGCACCGGACGATCCCGGGCGCCCGCGTCTCCGGCTCGCCCCG
>ERZ773059.503-NODE-503-length-21188-cov-7.798136_pt1 | contig 21188 bp, 10 predicted proteins | sample MGYA00580514_ERZ773059 | MGnify/ENA primary metagenome ERZ773059 (study PRJEB29015, sample SAMEA2737981) | human oral metagenome | biome: human oral; feature: human-associated habitat; material: dental | place: China | collected 2056 ...
CGGGTTCCGGCGGGCCAGATGCCGGTGACGATCCGCATGCGGAAGTCATCGACCAACTGGATCCAGATCGGACGCGAGTCGTCGATCGGCATAGGCCTTCCTTCGAGTGGGTGGATAGGACATGGGTAAGACATGGATAAGTGACAGCTCATGAGCGCAGCCGGACGGCCTCGTCAGACCGTCTGTATGACTGCATTAATACAGTGACACAGATGGTCGAGGTGGTCAAGCGGTAGGCGCGCAGGGCAGTCAGGGCGCAACGAGAACCCACTTCTCCGGCTCCTTCGCCACCGCCGACGCACCGCACCGACGCCCCGACACGCAGGTTCGGCTCACCTGTTAAGCGAATTCCGAACGCATGTAAGAGGCCGCGCCCGCACCCTCCGGACACCGCGGGCCACACGTCGACGAAGAACGCTTTTTTCACTGAAATAACGCCATTTCAAGGCCTCATGCATATGACTGGACGAGCGTGTGTTGCCGGCCTCGCAGCCCGTCCCTACCGTGAATTACGTCAGTGATCGCACCTCGCTCAAAGGAGCATCCACCATGTCGACAGTCACCGCCATCAAGTCCTGCACCACCACCGCCTGCGCCTACAACCATGGCGGTTGCACCGCCTTCGCCATCACAGTCGGCGGCGACTCCGCCGCCCCGGCCTGTTCGACCTTCGTCAGTCTTGACGCCCGCGGCGGCCTGCCGGTGGCCGAGGGCCACATCGGCGCCTGCCAGCGCCTGGAATGCGTCCACAACACCGACCTCATGTGCACCGCCGACGCCGTCACCATTGGGACGGACACGGCCACCTGCCTGTCCTACGAGACCCGCTGAGCACCCCGGCAGCGCGACCCCTCGCGACCCCTGCGGCACAAGGTCGCACTCCTGGCGTCGCAGCGATCTGGATACAGCGATGGGGAGGCCCGCAGCGGCCTCCCCATCACATCATGATCATGGCCCTTACACCGCAGTCGCGCGGGCCCTCACGGAAGGAGCCCACCGACCAGTGCGTCTTGGACGAGGCGCCGCAGCTGTCGGCCGGCCTCGTGGGCGCGGGTCGTACCGGCCGGGAGGAAGATCTGCAGGGTGTCGGTGCTCTCGCGCTGCAGCCGCAGCAGCGTAACGGTGTGAGGAGAGACGTCCACGCACAGCACCCGCCCCCACAGTGAGGCGGACAATCCATCGGACGGGCGCCTGGAGCAGATGATCCCGGGAACACTGCCCTGTTCAACGCCGTCGCACAGCACCTCAAGTGCACCCTCTCCCAGGGCCTTGACCTCCTCCTGCGCGCTGAAGGTCTCGAAAGCGGACCACAGCAGGGGCCGGACACCCTTGGCCTCGGGATCGAGCACTTCCTCCATGGTGTGCCCGCTGACACCCATGGCGTCGTGAACCATGATCCGGCTCGTCTCGATGACGCCCAGGCGCCCGCCCGGTGCACTGGCGAGCTCGGCCAGCTCCGTCAACGGATCCTCCCCCGTGATCGCACAGTGGCACCCCGCCACTGAGCCGGACAGGACGGCGTCGCTCTCGATGTCATCGAGCCAGGTGAGCACCCCCAGAAGGTGGACGGTGGCGGTGGTGATGCGCAGGCCGGGCTCGGCCGCCTCGAGGGCGACATCAAGGCGCACCTCGATCGGACTCTCGCATGGAACCTCGGCCATCGGATGATCGGTCGCCGGATGAGCGGCCACGATGATGCTCCCGGTGACATCGAGCGCGTGAAGAACGAGCTGGGCGGAGGCGTCGGCATCGAGCCGATAGGCCGTCAGAGAGGCGCAGCCGGCACCGGACAGGAGGCGACGCGCCATGCGTCGTGAGGCGATGGCGGCCTGCGGCGTGCGACTCTCATTGGTGTACGTCACGGCTCTCCCTTCCCGGTCGCCACGGATCATTGAAGTAAGGCTAGCCTGGCAAACAGGCAAAGGCGAGTGAAGACCGCTCACCGGACGTTCCCGCAGTCGAATCGGGACCGATCCGGCTAACACTCCGATCCCCGCAAAGGGGCCTCCGCGCCAACATCCGCAGCAGCACCTGCGACAGGCGTGGCTGTCGTGACAGCACGATAATCGGCATAGCACTCTGCCAGCAGGACGGGTGGCACCCGGTCCAGGGGCACCTCCCGTCGGCCACGGCACAGGCTCAGAGCGCCCGTGGTGGTCATCTCGTCTTCGGGGACGTACGCGCCGGCGAAGTCAATGACGCTGCGCAGGCCCATGTCCGGGAAGTCCTTGAGGAACGTGCTGTACCGGTAGATGTTCGAGGAACGGGCATAGCCGCGGGCCTCGGCCGCCCTGCGCAGCTCACGGGCGTCGATCAGCAGGCCCTCCCCGTCCCGGACCTTGGTCTGACCGGCAGTGACGTCAGGGGCACGAGCCGAGAACTGATCGAACAGGGGCTCAACCTCGTAGTCGGCCAGATGATCCCGCCAGGACGTCACCTCGGCATCGGTCAGGAGCATGGCGTGAGCGAGGCGGATGACGGCATGATCCGGCAGGTCCAGGGCGATGTCATCGACTCCGAGAAGCTCGCCGTCCTCAGTGGGGCGGAAGACCCTCGAATGCGCCGTGGAGCTATCCGGAGCACCGGTCCCGGGAACGCCCCGCCACCCGCTTCCACCATCGGGTTGGCTGTCAATCATCCACACCAGGCGGGTGACCAGATGTCTGGCGATCGGATGGGCGGCCAGCAGCTCGCGCCACCGGGCCGGCGTCCAGGTCCGTCCAGCGCACATGGCCTCGTACAGCCGGCGTGTCTGGGCGCTCAGAACGGCGCGCAGCTCCTTGCGCGCCGTGGCCAGGTCCGCCTTGGCCTCGGCGACGCGCTCGCGGTCCTCGGTCTTGCGGGGCGCAGGCAGGGTCTTGCGGAGCCGCCCGTCGGCGTCGGTCAGGCTGATGGTCATCTCGGAGTTCAGACGCCCGAGGAACTCGCGTTCCCCGTAGGACAGGTGCAGCAGGCCGTCGTCGGAGAACCCGACGGTCGGGATGCTGCGGTCGCCGAGTTCGGCGGGGCTCCAGCCGCGCTCGGCGGCGGCAGCGTCGGCCAGCGACCGGGCGAAGTCCCGCACCCGGGGAAGCCGGTGGCTCGCGGCCATGGCGAGCACCACCTGCAGGGCCTCGGGCGCCCGGTTGGCGGCGACGGCGGTCAGCACAGCCTCGGATTCGGCCCGCCAGGTGGCGTTGCGCCGCATGGCCGACCTGGCGTCGGCGGCGAGGCGAGGGCCGTCCATCCCCACGGCGAAGGCGAGCAGGCCCTTGGTCTTCAGGCTCTCGCCCTTCTTCGCCTCCCGATTGCGGGCGATCCAGGATCCCACGACGACGGCGCTCAGCTCGCGGGCGTCGCCGGGTTGGAGCAAGTCGAGGTAGGCGGCGATTGTGCCGCGCCCATCGGGGTCCTTCAGGTTGTGGGCCAGGAGGACCCAGCGCTGCACGGTGCCGGCGTCGAGGACGGTTCCGTCGGTCAGGCGCACGACCGGTAGTGCGTCGAAGGGGAACCATGTCAGTGCCGTCGGCGCGCGGGGCCGCCGTCTGGGCGCCGCGAGGGCCTCGGCGGACACGAGGTCGGTGACGTCATCGCCGTAGGACACCAGGGCGCGCAGGATGTCACCGCGCACAAGCTGGTCCTTCTCCCCGGCGCGGGCCCGGCGCAGGTGCTCCACGCCGTCGGGGACACCCAGGTCGGCCAGCCAGGCGGCGCCGGCCCTGCGCACGGCGGCGTGCGGGCTCGCCAGAGCCTGGAGGGCGAGCTCGGCGGCCACAGGAGTCCGGGCGAGCAGCCTCTGGGCGAGGACGCGGTTGCCCTCGGAGCGCCCGACGGCCGCCTGCGCCAGGGCGGACAGGAGCACTGACGGCAGCGTGGGGGCGTAGGCGAGGGTCCGCAGCACCGCTCTCGCCAGGTACCAGTCCTCCATCGCCTCCAGAACCGACTCGGGGCTCTGGAGGACCCACGGCCAGGCAACCTCGGGCTCAGCGCATGTCAGGGCCCAATCGGCAGTCGTCTCCCGCGCCTGGTCGAGCGGCAGCCCGCCGCGCTCCAGTGCATCCACGACGGCGCGCGGATCGGTGTCGCAGCCCGAACGAGACTCCAGGAGGTGCCGCTCCACGCGCTCACCACAGGCTGCAAACAGGCGGGTGAGGTGGATGAGGTCGAGGCTGGGAGCCTCACGGGCGATCCACCAGACTCCGAGAGCGCGTATCGATGCGGGCGGCTCACTGGCACGCCCCTCGGCCACGGCGACGAATCCGTCCAGGTCCGAATCACTGATGTCCTGCGACGTCATGGCCGACTCCTGCCCCCAGCGGCTCGGCGACCCGGCGCCGCTCAGTCCCTCCAGGGCCGCGCGCAGCTCATCGGCCGCCGGCGCCGCACTCGTGACGGGAAAGGGCGTGAAGGGCGGGAGAGGGACCGGCGCGTCCTCGGCAAGCGCGGACAGAATGCGCTCGCGCCCGCGCAGCTCGTCGGCGAGCGCCACCAGGTCGGGGCGCTCGGCGCCGAGACGGACGAGGGTCTCTTCCCCGCCGTCGCAGTGAAGGAGGAGGGTGATCGCCTCATCGGCCCGGACCAGCGGGCTCGCTCGAAGTGCGTTGAGGAGTCCCCGGCGGCAGATATCGGGCGTGGAGGGCGCAGCGGACCCGACCTCGCCCAGCGCCTGAGCCGCAGCACGGCGCACCTCCTGCGCACGGTCGACACTGAGCGCGGTCAGGACCAGGATCAGGTCGGGGGCACTCGGAAGGGCGTCCTGAGCGCTGCGGACAAGAGCGAGCCTGTCCCCGATGGTGGGCGTGGGCGAGTCCGACGGATCCACCAGGTAGCCGCTCACCACCTGACGCAGGGCGTCGTCCAGGTCGTCCAGGGATTCCAGGGCACGCGTCATTCGGTCGGTGACGCCCCAGGGGCGGGATGACCGGCTCATGCGGGGGCCTTTCCGCTGCCGTCGCCATGATGGCTGCGCTCACGGCAACGGCGGCCCGGGTCGGTATCCGCGACCGCATCCGCCACAGCGCGGTAGTCGGCATGGCACTCGGCCAGCAGAACGGGCGGCACCTCGGCCGGAAGCGTCTCGCGGTGGCCGCGACGGAAACTCAGACCACCCAGGGTGCAGCGAGTCTCCCCCTCGGGCAGATCCGCACCGGAGAATCCCAGGACTGCCGTCAGGCCCAGGGAGGTGAAGTCCTTGGTGTAGTCCACGAACCAGGGGCCACTGACGGTTTGGCCGTGCCGGTAGCCGCGCCCGGTCGCCGCCCGCCTCAGGACGAGGGCCGTGGTCGGCCGCCCACTGAAGTCATCGACCCGACTCGCGCCCGTCTCCACCTGGGGTGCGGTGGCGGTCAGCTGGTCGAACAGGGGATCCACCTGGTAGTCGGCCAGGTGGTCCCGCCATGCGGCCACTTCCCGGCTGCCCATGAGGGTTCCGTGAGCCAGGCGGATGACAGCCTCATCGCTCAGCTCGACGATGGCGTCATCGGCATCCAGCAGTGCTCCGTCCTCGACTGGCCGGAACGCCACCTGCTCGCCGCCACCGGCAGGAGTCATGAGCCACACGAGCCGGGTGACGAGCAGACCCACCAGAGGGTGGCCGCGCAGCAGCGTCCGCCAGTCGGCACCGGTCCAGGTCCGTCCGCCGCACATCGCCTCATACAACCGGGCGGACTGGAGGGTCAGGACCGCTTTGGCATCCTTGCGTGCTGTGCGCAGCTGCTTCTTAGCCTCATTCGCTTTGAGACTGCTCTCGGATGCGCGCGCTTCGGGCAGGGTCTTGAGGGTCTTCCCGGAGGAATCGGTCAGCACGATCCTGAGCTCGGGAGTGAGCCGCCCGGTGAACTCGCGCTCCCCGTAGCTCAGGCGCAGCAGGCCGTCAGGATCGAGGCCACCGGTGGGAACGGTCCGATCCGCGAGCTCCTCAGCGCTCCAGCCGCGCCACTGCGCGACCTGCTCGACCAGGCCGACAGCGGTCTTCTGAATGGTGCGCATCTTGTGCCTGCTGGCAGTGGCCTGCAGCAGGGCGAGAGCATCGGGATGCCCGTTGGCCGCCAAGGCTGCCAGAAGAGCTGCGAGCTGGGCGCGGTGCCCGCCTTGGGGACGCTGCGCCTGACGCATGTAGGCGGAGACCGCATCCGCCAGTTCAGTGCCGTCCATGCGCACGGTCAGAGCCAACAGTCCCTTGTCGGCAATGGCGGAGCCCACGAATAGCCCCCGGTAGTGGCGCAGGGCGCGAGCAACGTGCTCCTCCAGAGGAACCGCGGCCTCCTGGCGCGCACGCTCCACAAGCCACTCCGGCTCCTTCGTTCTGGCGAGGTAGCGCTGGCAGGCGTCGTACTCCTGGCGTCCCGCGGTCTGGGCGCGGGTGCGGCACTCGTCCTCGCTGAGGCCTCGCGTGTCCTGCGCGATCCAGGCCTGCAGGATGTGAGAGCCCAGTGCCGCGGCGTCGGCAGGCTCGAGCCGGTCCAGGTAGAGCTCCCATAGGCCGCGACCGCTCGGATCTTTGAGCTTGTCGGCCATGATCACCCACCAGCGCACGATCTCGGGGGTGACGGCGCCCCCGTCGCGCCACCGCAGTGGTGGCAGGGTATCGAAGTCGAACCAGTCCAACGAGGCCGGCGGCCTGCCCTTGAGTCCCTTGGCGGCCTCAGCTCCCAAGACCTCGGGTGACAGCAGATCGCCGGCGTCCTCGCCACAGGCCACCAGTGCGTGCAGGATCGCGGCCCGGGCGGCCGACGTCCTCTCCTTAGCGGCCGCCCTGCGCAGGGCGGGGATCGCCGCCGGGTCGGCAAGATCTGCGAGCCACTGCGCCGCGGCCTCGCGGGTGGAGGCGGTACCGGTCAGCGACCGCTCCGCCAGCTCGCGCGCACCGGGGTGGGTGCGCAGAACCCTTTGCGCCAAGCGCCGGTTGGTGGCCGCGGCGCCCACGGCCGCGTCCGCCACCGCCGGCAGTAGCTGGGCGGGCAGGACGGGGAAGAACTCCAGAGCCTTCAGGGCATCGACCGCATCGGAGGTATCGCGCAGGCGCTCACCGACCAGGTCGGGATGGGTGGCCGCCCATGCCCAGATCTGCCCGGGGTCGTGCCATTGCCACGCCCACTGCACGAAGTCCGTGCCGATGGGCAGGCCCGCCTCGAGCAGGGCCTGCTCAACGGTGCGCGGGTCAAGGCGGCGCGCGACATCGCCGTACAGCAGCCGCGTGACGCTCGGGTCGTCGGCGTGAGCCTGGAGCCGGCACAGGTGCAGCAGGCGCAGCTCGGGGCATGTGAGCAGCTCGTCCCAGATCGCGTGGCCACCGGAGATGCCCAGGGGCTCATCACTCGTGCCGTCGGCGATCGCCACAATGCGGTCGAGGACGTCGTCGGTGATCTTCTCCAGCTCATGCCGTTGGGACTTGAGGTAGAGGGAATCGACATCCGTCAATTCCTGGATTCTGGCAGTGATCCGCCTGCGCAGCGCTGCTTTGACGGACGCGGCCGAGGGCACGTCCAGAGCCGAGTCGAAGGGAGGCAGGTCGAGAACGTCGGGAACCCGCTCCGAGTCCGCCTTGGCCAGGAGCGTGTCGCGGCGTTCGGTCAACGAGCGCGCCAGACGAGCCGCTGCGGGGTTGACGGCGACGACCTCCTCGAGAATCCGCTCGCCCGCCGGCGTCGAGGCGAGCCAGGTGACGGCCTCTTTGAGGCGTGGCGTTCTGGCGGTGGCAAGCTGCTCGACCAGGGCAGCATCCCGCGCCCGGGCAGGCAGCTCGTCGAGCACTGCGATCGCCGCACGCCGTACGGTGGCGGCGCTATCCACTGCCAGCATCGCCAGGAAACGTGGGCAGCCCGCAGCGGCCTGCGGGTGGGCACCCAGGCGCTTGGCGATGTCCGCCCTCGCCCTGGCGGACAGTGCGGTCAGTGCGTCGGCCGGGATCTGACCATCGTGCGCGGCCAGGTAGTCCTCGATGCCCGGGAGACAGTACTTGGGCTCCTCGGCCGACGCATATACGTAACCCCCATTCGCCTCGGCGATCCAGGCGAGGAGAATGACGGCGGGAACCTGCTCGGCGGGCGCGCCCGTGGCCTCAAACAGAGCCGCGACCGCCGTCGGGCTCCAACGCTCCCGCAGCTCCTGAGCGCTCCTCTTCTCGCTCTCACCCGGCGGGAGCATGTATCTGGCATAGGCAGCGGTCACGGTGACGTCATTGAGGAGCGCGCACAGCCATTCGGGCACACCTGCAGCACACCGGTTGGGAGCGTCGCCGAGGGCGATGAGGAGCCGGCCGAAGCGCTCCCACTGCTCGGGCGTGAGGGAACCACGCAGGTAGAGCAGGGCTCGCAGAGAGCGCACAAGGCTCTCTTCCTCGGGTTCCCCGGGCTCGGGTCCAGCATGCCTTTCCGGAGCACTTACGCCGGCCGCGTGCAGGCGCCGACGCATCTGGGCGCTCAGCTCTACGTCCGGTTCGATCCTGCCGGGGTTGTTCAAGAGTCTGCGGACATCGCTCTGCGCCGGGATGTGCGGGAGCGCCTGCGGATCGGTGCTGTCCAGCACGTAGGCGACGGCGGAGGCATGCAGGTCGTCGCTGACGGCGCGCAGGGGCAGGAGCGCACGTCCGACGAGCTCGCGGGCGGGCGTCGTGTCAGTCATCTGCATTCCCCATTCCACCTGTCCATCTGTCAATTCCGCCTGCCAACCTTCTGCCGATCTTCCGGATGCGGAGCTTGAACGGGCGCCGCACAGGACTCAGGACTATCGCCGCAGGGGCGGTAGGGGTTCAGCATGACATCCACCGCGCGTCTCCTCACCACGGACTGGCATTCTTCTGCCATTGAGGGTCGAATGGCCCCAGAGCCGCCATGGCCTTGTAGTCGGCGTAGCACTCGGCCAGCAGCACGGACGGCACGGCGGCGAGCTCAATCTCTTGACCCTGGCAGGCGAAGGACAGGCCGATGATGGCGCAGGCCATGTTCCCCTCGGGAACCCAGGAGCCGGTGAAACTCAAGACCGCGGTCACGTTCGCGGAGGCGAAGTCCTTGATGTATGTGTCGAAGGTGCCCCCGTCCATGACGGCTCCGCGCCGGTAGCCGCGTGTGGTTGCCGCACCCCGGAGAGTCAAGGTGTCTGTCACATGGCCCTGGAGGTCGATGAGCACCTTCTGCCCCCTGGCAGTATTCGGGAGGGTCGCGCTCAACTGGTCGAACAGAGGCGTCACTTCGTAGTCGGCCATGTGCGCCTGCCACGCCGCCGCCTGGTCCGCGCTGACGGCGGTGCGGTGGGCGAGGGCGACGGCTGCGTCATCGCTCAGGTCGAGCTCGGCATCGTCGATTCCGATGAGCGCTCCGTCCTCGGCGGGGCGGAAGGCCACCTGCTCGCCGCCATCGGCAGGAATCATGAGCCACACGAGCCGAGTGACGAGCCGGCCGACGAGAGGGTGCGAGACCAGGTGACGGCGCCATTCTGGGACCGGCCAGGTGCGGCCGGCGCACATGGCCTCATACAGCCGCCCGGACTGCAGAGTCAGGACCGCCCTGGCCTCCTTGCGCGCGGCCGTCAGCTGCTTCTTCGCCGCCTTGACCGCGTCCCCGTCCTCACCGGAACGGGCAGCAGGCAGGGACTTGAGAGTCTTCCCGGCGGAATCGGCCAGCTCGATCCTGAAGTCCGGGGTGAGTCGGCCCATGAACTCACGCGGACCGTAGGACACGTGCAGCAGACCGTCGTCGGAGAATCCTGCGGTCGGGATCGTCCGGTCCGCCAGTTCCTCCGCGCTCCAGCCCCGCTCCTCGGCCACCTCCTGCGCCAGAGCCTCAGCGGTCCGCTGAACGCTGGACATCTTGTGGCGGCGCGCAATGCTGAGAAGCACCTGGAGCGCCTCAGGGCTCGAGTTGGCATGCAGAGCGTGCACCAGCGCCTCGAACTGGGCCCGGCGGCTCGGATTGTCCCGCATGTAGGAGCGCACCAGCCCCGCCAGCTCGCCGCCCTCCATACGCACCGCGAAGGCCAGCAGCCCCTTGTCGGCCATGGCCGAACTCGTATAGGTCCGCCGATGCGCCGCACTCGGCAAATGAGTGTCCTTCACCATCCAGGAACGGGTCACATGCGCGGCGAGCGCAGCGGCGTCCGCCAGCTCCAGGAGAGACAGGTACAGGTCGATGAGCCCGCGGCCGGACGGGTTCTTCAACTTCTCCGCCAGTACCACCCACCACTGAATAATGCGCGGATCAACCCTTGATCCGTCAGCCCATGTCGCGGCCGGCAGCGCCTCCATGTCGAACCAGGTCAATGACGCCGGAATGCCGCCCGTCAAGCCTTTGACAGCCTCGGCCCCCAGCACTTCAGGGGACAGGAGCTCCCTGGCATCACCGCCGCAGCGGCCCAGGGCGCCCAGCAGAGCGGCCCGCACGACCTCCTTCTTCTCCTTGGACAGTGCCGTGCGCACAGCCGGCACCGAGGCCGCCCGCCCCAACGAGCCCACCCAGGCGGCGGCCGAGACCCGCCCCTCCACGGTTCTGGCGGCAAGACCCTGCTCGGCCAGCTCGCGCACACGTGGATGGGAGCGCAGCGCTGCCTGGGCCAGCGGACGGTTCACCTTTGAGGAGCCCACGGCGATCTCAGCGATCACGGGCAGCAGTTCGGCAGGAATTCGGGGGAAGGCCTCGATGATCTCCAGAGCGCGCGGGGCTGTTTCGGTGTCTGTCAGGGATTTGCGCAGCACTTCGAGGTGCTCGGCATACCACGGCCAGGACACCTCAGGATCAACGGCATTGAAGATGTATCCGTGGAAACCGCCGAGGCGCTCAGCCGCATCGGCGGCCAAGCCCAGGCGCGCCATGAGATCCTCAATGGCCCGAGGATCGGTCCGCGACCCCGCATAGTGCTCCAGCGTCCGCCAGCACCAGGCCCTCTTCTCCACGGCGTGGAGCCGCAACGCATGCGCCAGGGTGAGGCTCGGAGCATGCTGGACGAACCAGAAGGTATTGAACAGGTTCAGGAGCACGGGAGGCCGATCGCTCTTGCCATCGGCGACGGACACCAGCGCATCCAGGAGGTCATCCATGACCTCGAGAAGTTCTCTTATCTGCCCATGAATCCATGAGTACCGGCGCCCATCGGCGCGGTTGGCCATGCGTTCCAGGACGGGGCGCAACTCGGCCTTGATGGGAGCGGCGCCCGGCCCCATCTCCAGAGGCGAGAAAGGCGGCAGCTCAATCGGCTCCTCAGCTCCTGGGCTGATCGCATGATGGCGGGCCCGGGTGCGGGTGATCAGATCGGCCAGTTTTCGATTCACCGCGGCAGCCTGAACAAGCAGATCATCACCGCCGGAGGCCGAGGTCAGGAACTCCACCAGCTCCGAGGAGCGGTACGCCGGGGCCTTGGCCAGGACCGGGGCGAGCCCCTCTGCTCTCACGGCCGGCTCGAGGTCGCCGAGCATGTCGATCGCCTTCCGGCGCAGCTGCTTGGAAGTCCCCACACTCAGGACCGCAATCAGGTGGGCTCCCGCAGCTGCCCACGGTGCGCTGGCCGCCATGTGCCTAAGCACATTGCGCTGCTCGTCCAGGCTCAGCGCCTGCATGAGAGAACCGGGCAGGGCACTCGCATTCCGAGTGAGATACTCGGTAACACCCGGCAGGTCTGCGGGTGCCGCATGTTTCACCCACGATGATCTGTCGGTGACGTCGGAATAGGAGGCCAGGAAGAGGATGGAAGGAATATCCGCGCCCTCCACGCCCTCGCCCTCCAGCAGCGACACCAGACGTCGGGCATCCCAGGCCGGTCGCTCCTCGACCAGCCGCTCGGCGAGAAGAACAAGCCGCTCTCGCTCGATAGTCCAGACAACATCGGTCAGGAGAGCACCGAACCAGCCGGACACCTTGTCAGAATTGTCGGAACTGTCGGGAACGGGCGCGCCACGGCTGGCTCCAGTCTGAAGAACGGCGTCCAAGAGCCGACCGAGGCGCACCCATTGAGCAGAGCCGACCGCATTGCTGCGGTAAAGGGAGTCGCGCAGCACGACGATCGAGCGCCCCGCATACTTCTCGATCGTCCACGTGATGCCCACCGCCTGAAGACGCGCAGACCGCTCCTCCTCCAGCTCGAAGAGAGGAGAGGAAGCACCTGGGCTCGCGGGCAGAAGGCACTTGTCCGGATCATCTCCGAAAGAGGCGACCGCCCGCAGAACCTCCGGATTCGTACCCTCGACGACGTAGCCGACCGCGCAGGTGTATAGGCCCTCGTCAACCGCCTTGAGCGGCAACAGCGCTCGATTGACGAGGTCACGGATCTCACGGACAACGGGATCGGTCATGGCGGTCTCCTTGCTTCAGTCATCGCCGACTCGCCACCGGCGACGGCGGCTCCCATGAAGGGTAGGGAGCGGGTGCGACATGAATTCGACCCGATCAGGCCGATCGAACTCATCGGAGAATAACCTCCCACCTGTCCGGAACGCCCTTCATCCGTGGGGTAGAGCTCCCCCAGAGCTCCCCAAATAGCTCCCAGGCATCGAGCACGTCCGCCCCGCAGCCCGCCGGCGGGCGGCTCACCAGAGCACCGGACCACCGGAGCCTCGCCGCCATCGGCAACCTCGGAACAGTCTTACGCTTGCCCCATGTCCACCGAGTCTCCGTCGTCAGCGCCCGTCGGAACTGGATCGCAGCCGCCACCGCCCCCGCCCGACGAGACCGCTCCCTCCGCAGCACCGGCCCCGCCGACTCCCACCGTCACCAGTGCTTCCCCGGGCCCTCCCATTCCGCCACCGCCGCCCCCGCCGCGCGTTCGTCGTCGCCCCCTCAACAGGTTGCGCAGGTTCGGACGCACCGGCGGCGCCATCGTCGTGGTCACCGTGGTCATCGTGCTCGCCCTCGTCGGCGGCACCGCTTGGGGAGCGGTGCGCGCCAGGAGCATCCAGACCCACAGGACGCCGCCGACCGTCCAGGCCGCCCTCGACCTGTCGAACCTCGGCGACAGTCCGACACCCGTCCCCATCGGCCCTGAAAGTCCTGAGAGCCGTAAGAACTCCCAGGACTCCCCGGACTCAGAGGACTCAGAAGAGACCGTCGTCCTCGCCTCCGGGCAGACGCGAGTACCGCGCGTCGCTCAGGACGGCCGCGAGGCACTGGTCGGCATCGACCTCGCCTCGGCATCGGGCTACCCGGCATGGCAGGCTCCCGTGCCGGACGAACTCGTCGGGCAGGCGCCGAACTGCGACCTCGCGCAGGACGTCCTCGACTGCGGCGACCTGCTCAGCATCGACCTGGCAACCGGCGTGAATCGGGCCTCCGAGCCCAGCGCATTGTCGGCCTCCGTCCCCGGTCCGGCATCCTCCGGAGACTCTCAGACCACACAGACCACGGCCCCGGACGCCTCGCCCGATCCCTCTGCTGACGGCAGCCGCTCCCTCACCGCCGGCTCGACCTCGACTACCTCGACGCGCTCGGTGCGACTTAGCGACTCCGATTCAGCCTCCGATTCAGCCTCCGACCCGACGCCCTTGGCCGTGAGCCCGGACGGTGTTCTCACCGCCGACGGAGCGACGGTGAAGGGACTTGAGCTCAACGGCGCCGCACCGATGTGGGCGGCACATCTTGAGGTGCCCCGTACGCTCATCGGCATCGCCATGCCCATGACCCGCCGGGTGTGGGTGGTAAGCGACGGCACGACCATGGCGGCGATCGACGGCTCCACCCTGTTGTGGTCCTCTCCACTGCCCCAGGGCGCCGCGGAGCTCAACAGCCTGGGCGTTCAGGATCCGCCGAGGTGGCTGGTCCACCAGGGCGCGATCGTCATGGCGCACCCTGACGGGATCGTGGCCCTCGATCCCGTGGACGGCAGCACCGTGTGGCGGGTCGCCGGGCCGGTGACCTCCTGGTCCGCCTCCGGCGACGCGCTGGTGGTCTTCAACGGCTCAACCGCGTCCCTGCTGTCCTTCGGCAAGAACTCCGCCACCGCCACCGCTCTGCCGTCGTCGGCCCCGACCACCGCTTCCGCACCCGACCAGGAGGACCTGAAGAACTCCACGCTCGAGGTCCCCGACCTCTGCAAGCCCGCCGGATCCCAGGACCCGGCCACCGGGAAGACCCTGGCCGCTTTCGTCGACGGCACGGCCACCGGGACCGCCCCGGGTGCGGCGCCGCCCAGCGCCACCATGAGAGCGCTGCAGCCGGGAGTCTTCGACGGCTCGCCGGTGATGATCGCCGTCCTGAGGTGCTACGGAGGAGGCAATACGGCCTTCGACGCGATCGCCGTGTACGACTCCGACAAGGCGCTCATCGGGAGCGTGGACCATGTGATGCAGGACGACATCGGCGAGACCCCGGACCTGGTCATCGAGAACCTGCGCTCCGTGGGCAACACCGTGATCTACAGCGTGCCCGGCATCAAAGTGGCGGGCGACACCGCCTGCCATGCGTGCGCGGGAGGCGCCGAGGCCACGGTCACCGCCCAATGGGACGGGGACTCCCTCGAGGTGACCGACGTCCTCTACCGCCTGCCCTCGGGAGCGGTTCGGATACCCGCGACCCAGGACGTCCAGGTCGCCTACGACGCCATCGCCTCGGACGACGAGGCGACGGCCGAGGACCTGGTCGAGCAATCAGTCCTCAATGAACTCGACCAGCACCTCGGCCTGGGCCAGGACCCCGCCTCCACGGTGCGAGCCGTGCAGTTCCCCACGGGCGGCAGGGTCGTGGGATGCGAACTGGCCGGCCCCGACGGGACTCCGTACAGCATGAGCGGCAACGGCCAAGCCGTATCAGCGGGCACGATCGCCTGCCCGGTCACCACGGACGACCCGACCAAGCCCTGGCTGCACCCCAAACCGGATCAGTACGGCAGGCGGACCTACGCATCCTGGCTCATCCTGCACGCCGACGAGCGCGGCCACTACAAAGTCATCGGCATCGGCCGCACCATCGCCTGAGGCGCCGCACACTGCTCGCCCGTACAACCGCGCACCAGCGCCGACTCAGTGAGGGACGCCGCCTGTGCGAGGCCCGATCAGCGCGTCAGCGCCCGAATCCGATCCACCACGGCGCAGGCGCGCAGAATCGCCTGCGGCCCGGGCTCGTCCTCGACTCGGGTCAGGGCCGCCGCCAGGGTCTCCAACTGGAGTTCGCGGGCCCGACGCGCGCGGCTGGTCAGAACATGCGCGGTCCGCCCCTGCGCGCGCAGGGCCCCGGAGGCCGCCAATGCCGTCAAGGCCTCGTGCAGGTCCTCGCACAAGGACTCGATCAGTCCCGAGACGGAAGGCGGCGGTGTCGGAGCGGCAGCCGCGGCGCGCAGGCGCTCCAAACGCGTGGCGAGGCGGCGATAGAAGCCGAGATCCCCCGCTCGAATCGAGGAGATGGAGGGTGACAGCAGAGCCAGGCCGCCCTCGCGGCGCACATAGATCCCAGCGGGACGATCTCCCTCCACGGTCATGGCGACCACGGGCAGATCGCGAGTCAGGACAGCAGCGATCAGGGCGGCCTCAGTACTGTCGGGAACCAGCCGGAGCAGATGCTCCTCGCCCGCCATGTCGCACACCGGCCACACGTACTGCTGGTGGATCTCATCGAGATCGATCCTGCCCAGCCCGGACGGATCGGGCAGCAGAAGCCTGACTGGTGGGAGCGGAGCCTCGAAGCTCGCGGCTCCGGGGCCGCGTTGCAGAGCCCGGAGTTCGTGGGCGATGGCAGCCAGGTCGATATCGTCATAACCACCGCAGTGCCTCACCGTGGTGCGGGCGGACGGGGCGAGAGCGCCATCGGTGCGGCGGGTGGCCCCCGTCAGGCGGAGCGGGCCGGACAGCAGCGCCCTGACGGAGGCTCCCCATACCAGCGGGATGTTGTCAGCGCGCTGGAAAGTCGGGTCGGTGCCGGCCGCCCGGCCCGTGGTGACCGATTCCAGCCGGCAATTCTCCACGTCCCAGAAGCGGGCGGTCAGACCACGGCTGCCCGAGGGGGCGAGCCACCAGGTGGCCGACAACGGCATGAGCAGGCCGGGCTGGACCCGCTCAGCATCGGCGCGACCGAGCAGGGCGGGGTCGGGAGCGGCGCTGGTCGTCTCCAGCGCCCGTGTCAGGGACCAGGCGGCGGCCAGGGCGCTGAGCGCGGCCGACTCGTCCATCGCATCATCGCGGCGGGCCACCGCGTGTACTGCAGCTGCAGTGGAGGTCAGGAGCCGGGCCAGACGCGGGATCTCCTCGAGTCGGGCGGCCTGGGCGAGGCGATCGAGCTCATCGGCACTGCGGGGGCCGGCATGAGAGATACCGGCGGCGATAAGGCCCTCGACCGCGGCTGCGGCGGAGGCGAGCAATCGGCGCTGATCGGCGGACAGGACAATCTTTCGGGTCGGCCAGGGCCAGGCCCTGCCCGCCCGGGCGAAGAGACGTACAACGGCCTGGAGGCGCCAGGCGGCATGAGTCACCTGGGCGTGGCGGCCGGCGACGATCATTCCCCTGGGCCCCAGGCCGGCGATGACGACCACCTCGGGAGCATTCGGCCAGGTGACGCTCAGGCGCCCCGGTGCGCGGGTGACCAGAGTGTCGGCGGCGAGGATATCCGGGTCGGTACCCGCCAGCGCGGCGGTGACGCGACGCAGTGCGGCCACACCGACTGTCTTCTCGACGACGGCCGGTTCCCAGGCGAGAACCTCCGCCAGGACCGGGTCCTCATCATCCCCATCGGCAGCTGTGTTGGCTGCATCTTCTGCATTTTCTGCGTCTTCAGCGTCTTCCGCATCGGCTGTACCGGCTGTACCGACGCCCTCCCCCGAGAATGCGCGGGATTCCGAAGGACCGACCAACTGCTCGTCCTCAGCCGCGCCGCCGGTCCCGGGGACAGCGGCAGCGGGCCCGCCGGGATCAGGCTCTGCAGACGCCTCGGCCGCCACGGCCTCGCGCATCCACAGGCAGGCCGCAACCACATGAACGCATACCCCGGCGACCGGGCAGGGGCAGCGCGCATCCTGCGGGCCACCGGCCGTCAGCACCACCGGGACCGCCGGCCTCCCGACCGCGACGGTGAGCGTCTCAGCGGATTCAGCGGATTCAGTGGATTCAGCGACCATCTCGTTAGCGCTCCCGGTCGGTCGCCCCGTTTCCTGGACCCCGACGCGCCCGGCGGCGACCTCGGCGCGTCCGCGCCGCACCAGCCCGCGATTGGCCAAGGCCTCCAGGGCGACGTCGTCGAAGGCGGCGTAGACCGCGCTCCAGGCGGGCAGGCCACTCATACGGTTCATGCGGTCGCCTCCGCCAGCCAGTCGGCGAAGCGGTCCGGGGTCATCGCCGCGATCCGCATGCCGACTGCGGCGAGCTTGTCGGCGACCGTCCGATCGAACCAGGGCGCACCATCGTCGGTCAAAGACGCCAGCCCCAGCATGGTCACCCCCGAGTCAGCCAGGCCCCGCACCCGCGTCACAAGGGAGGAGACCGATCCTCCCTCCTCGAAATCGCTGACGAGCGCCAGCACCGTCCGGGTGGGCTGGGTGACCTGGGCGGCGGCGTAGCCGACGGCATTGGCGATATCCGTGCCGCCGCCGAGCTGGGAGGTCATGAGGATCTCGACGGGGTCGTGGACCAGATGGCTGACGTCCACCACGGAGGTGTCGAAGAGGATCAGGCGCACTGACATGCCCGGCAGAGCGGCCAGGATCGAGGCCATGACGGCGCTGTGCAGGAGGGAGGAGGACATGGAGGCGGATTGGTCGACCACGATGATGATGTCCCAGGCCACGTTGTGGCGCCTCTGTCGAGACATGAAGCGCACCTCCTCCACGAGCAGGCGCCCGGTCTGCGGATCCGCATGCCCCAGATTCGCGGCAATGGTGCGGCGCCAGTCGAAGTTGCGCGCCGAGGCGTGAGGGCTGCGGCGGTGGCGCTGACGCGCGCCCGTCAGGGCCGTGGTCATGGGGCGGCGCAGACGCTCGAGGACGTCGGCGACAATGCGGGCGATGAGTGTCCGCAACCCATCGGCCAGAGCGGGTGAGATCGTGCCCTTGATGCGCAGGAGGGCAGCACCGAGCTTGGGACTGGTTCGAATGGAGTCCACCGCGTCGGGGTCGGCCAGCAGATCGCTGAGCCCGTAGCGGGTCAGGGCGTCGCGCTCAAGGCGCTCGATGGTGGAGGCGGGGAACAGTCGGCGGGCGCCGTCCAGCCAGTCGACGGCCCGCAGCGCGGAAGCATCCAGTCCGCCGCCCCGACCGACTCCATCCCGATTCGCCGCCCCCGAATCGCTCAGACGGTGTCCGCGCTCGGTGTACTCGCGGTCGTAAAGGTATCCCAGCGTGCCATCCAGATCGGCGTCCTCGGGATGGCGGGGCAGAGCGGACTGCGCGTATCGCCCCAGGACCATGCGCCAGCGGCGCACGGCCAGATCGTGATCCAGATCGGCCTGCGGGCCGTACTCGGAACCTTCCTGAGGAGCCGAGGGCGTCGTCATCGGCCCACCCACTCCTCCAGGCCGTCGCGCACCAGTGAGGCGACGAGGTCCCGCTCGACCTGCCGCCCCACCGCCGCCTGGGAGGAGTCCACGTTCCACACCACGTCGATCCGGGCGGCATCGGCGCCCGTCAGCGAGGCGATCTGCTCAGCCAGACGATGGGTCTCGGTGGGGCGCAAGGCGGTGAAGGCGCGTCTCAGATCCGGCAGGACGGCCAGGAAGCCGGATTCATCCAAGCCGGTCAGAACGCGGGTGATCGTTCTCAGGGTATCGGGGGCGCGAAGGATCACGTCCGGCGACGTGCGCACCAATCCCACGAGGAAATCGGCCAGGAGGGCAGGGTCCGCCCCATGGCTCAGGCGGGCGACGACGGCGGCGGTCACCTCCTGGCGAGTCAGGGTTCCGATGGTCGCGGCAATGCCGGTGGCGCAGCCCGCGAGCACCGGCGCAGTGGCCCGGGCACGGCGCAGGGCGTCGATCTCGCGCAGAACAGCTTCCCGTCCGGGATCAACAACCTCGGCGGTTCCGCACGCTCCAAGGGCGTCGGATTCGTTGGCCCCGTCGCTGTCATCGGCCCGGGCCAGTCGAACGAGCAGGTCGCGCACCGCGATGAGCGCGTCCACCGCCTCCGCCGCCTCGTCATCCGCCAGCCCGGCCAGTTCGGCCACCAGGCGGGCGACTGCGGCAGTGCCCCGGCGAAGCATGATCCGCAATCGGGGGCGGGCACGGTCCAGACGCAGACGCCCCGAGCCCTCCACGAGGGCGACCAGACGATGCAGGACCTCGGCGAGCTCGCCAAGATCGCTCAGGTCGGTCAAGGCGGCCTCGAGGGCGTCGCACACCTGCTCCGCGGCCTCGTCCATTCCCATGAGCGCGAGCTCGGTGAGTATCCCGGCGAGGGCGGCGGCTCCGATCTCGCCGCTCAGGCGCTCGGCCAGACGCAGGCGGACCAGGATGTCGACAGTGGGCGCCTCCTGGGCGGCGCGCACCAGGGACGCCTCCACCATGGGGGTCCAGGCGTAGGCCCACTCCTCGACGAACTGCCCCAGGCCCGTGCCGGCCACGAGGTCGGCGCCACCGACCTGGCGGGCCAGGCCCACCCCGACGAAGCGCAGGCGGGCGAGCAGCTCGCGGCGCTCGCGGTGGCGGGGCTTGCGGGCCGTGTCCAGGCTGACGCGGCGCTCCGCGGCATCGTCGAGCGTGAAGCGCAGGGCGCGGAGTCTGGCGCGCACCTCGGCCACCAGCGGCGGACTGGCGGTGCCCGCCGGGACTCGCCCGAGATCGGAGGCGGCGAAGACAGTGGCGACAGCAGCCCCCAGATTACCCGACAGACCGGTGTCGTCCTTGACCAGGCAGCTGGTCAGGGCGTCCAGGAGATCGGTGCGTCCGGGCCAGGCGCGCCCGCGCAGCGCGGCCAGGCCCAGGGCCTGCTCGACGGCGACGCGCGCCTGGGCCGTGCCCAGAGGCTCTCCCGTCTCGCGCAAAGCGTTGACGACGTCGAGGATCACCGTGGTGGCGAAGCCACGGGGGCCGATGGGCGCATCGGCCTTCCCGGAGGACTGCGAGATGCGGGCGCGCCAGGCGCGCCGCCACAGACCCGGGGAGGGCATGCCGGCCCCGTAACCGCGCAGAGAGTCCAAGCGGGCGAAGTCATAGCGGATGAGCCAGCTCTCCCCGTCGGGCCGCGCCTCGGGCTCGGGCAGCCAGGCGGCCTCGGGAGTGGAATCGAGAGCGTCGAGAAGCGCCATGGTGTGAAAGGCCCCGGTGACGACGACGATCGGGGCGCCGGATCCACTGCCACCGCTTTCCGGCTCCGGCAGGCGCTCGCGCAGAGCCGCGGCCATGACGGCCTCGCGAGCGTGGGTGGAGTCCGCGTCGAGGACCTCCCGCTCGGCGTCCAGACGGGCCAGGGCCGCCCAGGCCAGGGTGTCGGCGAAGAAGCCCTGCCAGGCGCGGATGTCGGATGTGCCGCGGTCCTCGAAGAGCTGCTCCCAGACCTCGTCGTGGTCGCGGCAGCCCAGGCGCCTGGCCAGGGCGTCCAAGGTGGTGGAGTGGGCCAGGTGGTACTCGGCCTGCAGGGTGCGGGCGGCGGCCCCGCCGACGGCATCGTCGGGCGAGCCGTCATGAGCCCGGGGATTGCTGTCGATGAAGGCGGCCTCGGCGGCGTGCTCGCCGGCCCAGCGCAGGGCGACCCACTCCGGGGAGAACTCGGCGAGCGGGTAGTAGGAGGCGGTGCGGTCGGCCAACGAGAGCACCGCGATCGGGGGGACGGTCGCAGGATCCTGAAGAGCCGGCAGGAGCGCGGTGTATTCGGCCGGCCCCTCGATGAGGACGGCTCCGGGCCGCACCTGCTCCAGGAGCGCGCTCAGGGCCAGGGCGCAGGCCGGCGAGTGGTGGCGGATCGGGACGAGGTGGACTCCGCGGTCGGCCCAGGTGCGCTGAGCCTCCAGTGCGCGCCGCAGCCGGGGCGGGAGCGGGGTGGCGAACGCCACGGGGGCGCAGCCGGATCGCACGGCCGTCGCCGCGGGGTCTGAAGCCCCCGAAGCGCCTGAAGCCCCCGAAGCCCCGGTTTCCGCCATGCGGACGTTCACTCCCACAACCCCTGCGCAGCGCTGAAGAAGTCCTTCCAGTGCGCGGAGGTGCGGGCACGCTCGCGCACCACGGAGTCGACGTAGAAGTTCATGCGACGGGCATCCTCCGCCTCCCCCTTGAGGACGACGCCGATGAGTTGCCGGGCGATGTCGGCGGCGTGAACGCGGCCGTCGCCGAGGTAGCGGGCGCTCATGGAGGCGGCCACCCCGACGTTGACGGCCTCGGCGG
>ERZ773059.504-NODE-504-length-21168-cov-3.862454_pt1 | contig 21168 bp, 21 predicted proteins | sample MGYA00580514_ERZ773059 | MGnify/ENA primary metagenome ERZ773059 (study PRJEB29015, sample SAMEA2737981) | human oral metagenome | biome: human oral; feature: human-associated habitat; material: dental | place: China | collected 2056 ...
TTCTTCAACATTTTCATCATATAATTCTTCAAAAATAAATAAGTATAACGGATAAAAATAAATTTAGACCCTCTATAAATTCGGCTTTTAAAAACACTAAATACGACTGGTATTGGAGCTCTACTGAAGGAGCTGATACCCCGTCCTTAGCATGGATCGTGGGTTTTATGGAGGGCAATGTTATACGGGATGGCATTTCTGTTCGCAACTTGGTGATCTGCGTGAGAAACGACTGATTTTTACTGACTATGCATCCCAAATCCGCTTTTTTTAATTAAATTTAAGGATGAAATTTGACGAGCCGAAATTTATTTAAACTTGCGACTCATAAATTTTGCGAGGCCAAAATTTATGAGCGTTAAAAATTTGCTCGTAAATTTGCCGGCGTTTTTAAGATGCGGGTTTTGGCTAAATTCGGTCAAATTTACGGCTACGTCTGTGCGCGAGCAAAATCTTTCAAATTTGCCGTCAAATTCGGGCGCAAGCGAAATCTGTGCCAAAGCTAGCAAAATCAAGCGAGGCTTTAGAAATTTTACGTATAATCTAAAATCTTAAAACGAAAGAAAAAAGTAACCGATGGGCAAATTTAAGTGCGCGCATTGCAGGGGCGAATTTGAGCGCGAGGCTCTGATAGAGCGCTGCGGGGAGCTGTTTTGCTGCGAGGGGTGCGCGGGAGTTTACGAGATACTTAACGCAAGCGGGCTGGGCGAATTTTACGAAAGGCTCGGCAAAACTACGCTAAATCCCGCCCTAAGCGTGAAAAACGCGGCGCAAAAGTCGCAGGAAGACCTCGCGGCTATTTATCAAAACTACGTCAAAAACGAGAACGGTTTTAACAAAATCTCGCTCATCATCGAGGGTATCCACTGTTCGGCTTGTATCTGGCTAAACGAGAAGGTTTTATTTGCGCAGAAGGGAATTTTAGAGGTAAATATAAACTCGGTTAATAACAAAGCCCTCATCGTCTGGGACGAAAACGAGGTAAATTTGGCCCAAATTTTCGCTCTCATCCGCTCTATCGGCTACGAGCCCTACCCATACGACGCACAGGCTCAGGAGCACAGACTCGCGGGACAGAGGCGCGAATTTTACTCGCGGCTGCTTGTCGGGATATTTTGCACGATGAACATCATGTGGCTAGCCGTCGCGCAGTACGGCGGCTACTTCACGGGCATGCGCGCCGACGTGCGCTCTATCATAAATTTCGCCGAGTTTATCCTCGCTACACCGGTGCTTTTTTACACGGGAAGCGGGTTTTTTAGGGGCGCTTGGAGCGCGCTAAAAAACAAAACGCAAAACATGGATAGCCTCATCGTCACGGGTACGCTCGCGGCTTACATTTTCTCGATCTATGCGATGTTTTCAAGGCAGGGCGAGGTGTATTTTGACTCGGTTGCGATGATAATCACTTTCGTATTTATCGGCAAATATCTGGAAATTTTAAGCAAAAAAAAGGCCGCCGACACGCTCGATAATCTAAACTCGCTAAATTTAAACTCGGTTAGCGTCAAAAACGGTGATGAGATAACGCTAAAAAACGCGCAGGAGGTGAGAGCGGGCGAACTCGTGGTCGTGAGAGCGGGCGAGCGCGTGCTGCTAGACGGCGTCGCCATCAGCGGCGCGGCGACCTTTGATCTATCTAGCCTTAGCGGCGAGAGCGCGCCAGTGTATCTGAGTGCAAAAGATGGCGAAAATGAGATAAAAAGCGGCTCTGTGTGCGTGGACGGGGCGCTGGTTTATGAGGTCGGCGCCGTATTTAGCGAGTCGGTGCTAGCGCGTATCATAAATTTGTTAGAAACCGCCGCAGCCAAAAAGCCGCGTATCCAAGCGCTCGCAGACGCTATCGCGGCGAGGTTTTCGGCCGCTATCACGGCGCTGGCGCTAGCGACGTTTGCGTTTTGGTTCTGGCGCACTGGCGAGCTCTCTGCCGCGCTCATCGTTGCGATCTCGGTCGTGGTGATCTCGTGTCCCTGTGCGCTGGGACTTGCGACGCCAGTTAGCACGCTCGTTGCGCTTGGAGCGGGCTTTAGGCGCGGGATACTTTTTAAAGAAGCTCGCATCATCGAAAGTCTAGCAAAGTGCGATACGGCCGTGTTTGATAAGACCGGCACGCTCACGTCGGGGCGGCTTAAGGTGAGTAAATTTACGCACTCGGGCAAATTTGACGCAAGCGCGCTTTTTTCGCTGGTTAGTGGCTCGGATCATCCCGTTAGTCGCGCCGTGGGCGAGTATCTGCGCGCAAATTTTAGAGATTTAAAACTTTTAGAGCTAAGCGGCTTTGAAAACATCGCGGCGCGCGGAGTAAGGGCTAAATTTGGCGACATAAATCTAGCCGGCGGGAGCGAGAAATTTATGCGCGAGCTGGGGCTTTATGACGGCGAAGCAGTGCGCGGCACTAGCTATTTTTTTGCCGCAGACGGGCAGATCGCGGCGGTATTTGAGCTGGAGGAGAGCCTAAAAGAGGGCGCCAAAGAGTGCGTAGCCGCGCTAAAAAACGCGGGTATGCGCGTGGCGATGCTAACGGGCGATAACGAATACGCCGCAAAGCACGTGGCAGATGGGCTTGGCATCGAGGAAACGGTCGCAAACGCTTTGCCCACGGACAAGGCCGCCTACGTAGAGAGACTGGCGCAGCAGGGGCGAAACGTGCTGATGGTGGGCGACGGGATCAACGACGCCGCCGTGCTCGCGCTCTCAAGCGTGGCCGTGTGCATGGGCAGCGGAGCGGCCGTGAGTATCGCAAAAAGCGACGTCGTGCTGATGAGAGATGACCCCGCCTCGCTCTCGGCTGCTGTAGCGCTCGCGCGCAGGACCTACTGCATTGTGCGGCAAAATTTGGCTTTTTCGCTCGTTTATAACGCCGTGACGATACCGCTAGCGATGGCCGGCTACGTAGCGCCCGCCGTGGCCGCGCTATCGATGTCGCTAAGCTCGGTCGCGGTCGTGCTAAACGCGATGCGGACTAGGAGTGAATGATGAGCGGGGCGGTCGTGGCGATGATGATCGGCGTCTCGACGCTACTTGGCGCGTGCGGGCTGGCGGCGCTGTTGTGGGGGCTTAAAACCAGGCAGTTTGACGACGAGCGCAAGTTTTTGGACGGGACGAAATTTGACGACGAAGATGCGCTAAACGATGCCTACGAGCTGGAGCTTCGCCGCAAAGAAAAGGGGTATAAGTCGCCGGATTGAGGTTTAAATTTATGGCAAATTTTTCGAGACTTTGCCGCTAAAATTTGGTTATTTTGAGTCGTAAAATTTGCCGCGAAATTTAATTTTGAGAGTGGGTGGGATTTGCGTTTTAAATTTGACGGCGAGGATTTCGGACTCGAATTTGGACCGTAAATTTAATCCGTTGCGGTTAAATGTCGTTAAATTTCGACTAACTACGGCGTAATGACGGACAAAAATTTGAGCATTGGATTTTGATGTTTTGGATGTTAAATTTAGCGTGCAAAATAGCAAAAACGCGTAAGCATAAGCCGGCAGAGTAAAAATCGGTTGTCCTTTGCCGGCAAACGGGTCGTCGGCAAATTCAGCCAATTTACTCAGTCTAGCGATGCCTCGCAATCAAATCAAGATTGCCGCTTGACGCACCAGCCAGGTATGCCGCCTGCTTGGAGTTTAGGCGGCCTGGAGCCGTTTAAATTTAATCGCTGCAATCACCGAGCGGGCGTGGCTTAGTACTCTAATTTTTTGTTTTCGTGCTTGCAAAAGTTCGCTCTCACAAGCCCTTTTAATCCACTTTTAGCTTTTTAACGATATGATTCCGCAAATTTTAACAAAGGAAACAACATGAAAACGCTAGTTATCTTATCGCACCCAAATCTCGCCGCATCGCGCGTAAACAAAGCCTTGTCACAGGTAGCAAAGGCTGCTGCGGACGTCGAAGTGCGCCATTTGGAGGGGCTTTACGGCTTAGATATCGCGCGCATAGACGCCCGCACAGAGCAAGACGCGCTAGCGGCTGCCGAGCGAATCGTATTTTTGTACCCGATGCACTGGCTAAACGTGCCGCCTATGCTAAAAGCCTATATCGATATCGTCTTTTCGCACGAGCTGGTGGGTTCCGGCGCGCTTAAAGGCAAGGTCTTGCAGCTTGCGCTAAGCGTCAGTACCCCGCTTAGCGAATACTCTAAACAGGGCGCGATCGGCTTTAGCTTGGATGAAATTTTAACACCGCTTAAGATCGCGGCAAACTACTGCGGGATGGACTTTGCCGTGCCGTTTATCAGCAGCGGATTTGAGCCCGGCGAGTTTGGCGACGATGCCGTAGATGCCGCAGCCGCGCGCTTTGGCAAGTTTTTACGAGGAGAGCTAAGTCCTAACGAGTATCAAATTTAGTTTTGCCGCCTGTAGTTACAAGCTCGTGATTTTAAGTGAAGCCGCCAGCCCGGTTTTTAGCTAGTCGGCGCTGGCGTATATAATAATTTTGCTCGAAATCGCCGCGCTCAAAGTATGATTTAAGCATTGCGAACGAGTAAAGTCTATGTGCAAGATTGACGCGGTCGCTTCGTAGTTCATCTCGTCGACCGCCGATATTTTTTATGTTAAAATCGCAGGTATTATTTCAAGCTATCGATATACTCGCTAACTGCCGCCATATCCTCGTCGCTTAGGTTTTTGGCGTGCAGTTGCATGACTTTGCCCATGCCGAAGTTATTGTTCGAGCCGTCTTTGTAGCTTTGCAGTGCTTTTATGCGGTCCTCTTTGCTGATGCTAGTTAGCGCAGGCACTTTGTTTGCGTATTTTACGTCCGCTTTTTCGCCGTGACAGGCTGAGCATTTTTTGTAAATAGCTGCGCCATCAGCCGCAAGTAGAGATAAATTTAACGCCAAAACGGCGGTTGCAATGTGATAGATTTTCATCTTTCGTCCTTTTTGATAGAAATTTAGAGGAGATTATAGCCCTAAAAGCTTAAAAGAAAAGAAATCTTATAAAAAAGTTACTAAAATGAAGCGCGAAATAAAAAGCAGAGAAAAATCGGCGGAAAAACTCCGCCGAAAAGGGTTATTTTAGAGTAGGGATGTACTCTGATAGAGCCGCGATGTCATCGTCGCTAAGAGGTTTTGCGATAGGTTTCATCATAGCTGCGCTTTTAAATTTATCTAGAGTGCCTGCTTTATAGCCTTTTAGGCTCTCGGCGATCTCTTCTTTTGAAAGCGTGTTAAGCGCAGGAACTTTGTTTAGATACGCTTTTTCCGCTTTCGGTCCGTGACAGGCCGCGCATTTTTTGTAAAGTGTTGCGCCGTCAGCGGCAAATAGGCTACCCGCTAGCAATGCGGCTACACCTGAAACAATGATAAGCTTTTTCATTTTCAATCCTTTTTGATAAAATTGTAAGCGTATTATAGTCTTAAAAGCTAAATTTTACATTATTTTTTTACATTAGTTTCTAGCGCGGCGCGGGCGGCGATTTTCGGTTAAATTTAGCTTTTTTTTGTATAATTTTAGGCATGGATAAAAAAGGGTTTAAAACGGCGTCCAAAAAGGCGCTGTTTCTTGATCGCGACGGCGTGATAAACGAGGATGCGGGCTATGTTTATAGGCGCGAGGATTTCGTTTTTAAAGAGGGGATTTTCGCTGCTTTGAGGGAATTTGCGCAGGCAGGCTACGCTCTAGTCGTGGTGACGAATCAATCAGGCATCGGGCGAGGCTACTACACGCTAGAGCAGTTTGACGAGCTTTGCGGCTTTATGCTGGGCGAGTTTGAAAAAGAGGGCGTAAAGATAGAGAAAATTTACTTTTGTCCGCACGCGCCGGAAGCTCTTTGCGGTTGCCGTAAACCGGAGCCCGGCATGCTGCTAAAGGCCGCAAACGAGCTAAACATCGACCTTGCGCGCTCAATCATGATAGGCGACAAGGATAGCGACGTGCAGGCGGGACAGAGTGCCGGCATCGGGATAAATTTAAAGCTGGACGACCGGCTAAAAAGCGTGGCTGAGGCTCTAGAGTTTTTAAAAAAAGAAGGAAAAATATGAAAGATATAAAAAAGGTCGCAATAACTGGCGCTGCGGGCTTCATCGGCTCAAATTTGGCGCATTATTTTGATGAAAATTTAAAAGACGTAGAAGTGCTCGCCGTGGATAAATTTAGAAGCGACGAGAAATTTAGCAACGGCAATCTCAAAAGCTTCGGGCATTTTAAAAATTTGCTCGGCTTTTCAGGCGAAATTTACGAGGGCGACATAAACTGCGCTAAAACGCTAGCCATGATCGAAAAATTCGCTCCGGATGCGATATTTCACGAGGCGGCAATCTCGGATACCACGGTAACCGAGCAAGGCGAGCTAATGAGGACGAATCTAAATAGCTTTAAAGACCTGCTAGATATTTGCGAAAAAACGGGCGCTAGGATGATATACGCTAGCTCGGGCGCCACGTACGGCAACGCAAAAAGCCCGCAAAGAGTCGGCGAATGCGAAGCGCCAAATAACGTCTACGGCTTTTCAAAACTAAAAATGGACGATCTAGGACGAAAATACGCTAAAAGAGGCGTTGCGGTCGTGGGGCTGAGATACTTTAACGTCTATGGTGCTAGGGAGTTTTATAAAAACAAAACCGCCTCGATGGTGCTGCAGTTCGGTCTGCAAATTTTGAGCGGGAAAAATCCGCGCCTCTTTGAGGGTAGCGATAAAATCAAGCGCGACTTCGTCTATATAAAAGACATCGTGCGGGCAAATTTGCTCGCTCTAAACGCTGCTAGCGGCGTATATAACGCGGCGACGGGCACGGCAAGAAGCTTCCAGGAGATCGTGGATATCTTACAGCGCGAGTTGGGGTCAAATTTGCCTTGCGAATACATCCCAAACCCGTATGCGCGCTCATATCAGTTTCATACGCAAGCCGACATCGAGCCGACTAAAAAGGCGCTGGGATACGAGCCTAAATTTAGCCTAGAAGAGGGTATAAAAGACTACGCGGCCGAGATAAAAAGGATATACGAGGAAGAGATAAATGCGTGAAGTACGTGCTTTGGTCGCGGGCGATCTGATGCTCGATCACTACATCTGGGGCAGCTGCGAGCGTATCTCGCCCGAAGCTCCCGTGCAAGTAGTAAAGATAAAAAACGAAACCAAACGCCTAGGCGGAGCGGGCAACGTAGTGCTAAATTTGCTCTCATTAGGCGCAAAAGTAGGCGTCATGAGCGTGCTCGGAGACGACGAGACGGGCGACGAGATAGAGCGGATATTGCGTGAGCAGGGTGCTAAGCCTGAGTTTATAAAAAGAGAAAAAGGGCGCACGAGCTCGATAAAAAGCCGCGTGATGGCGACGCATCAGCAAGTCGTGCGTATCGACAAAGAAAGCGTCGAAGCCGTAACGTGCGAGGACGAGCTGGCGGTAAATTTCGCCCGCGCGCTAGAGAGCCACGACGTCGCGCTGCTATCTGACTACGGCAAGGGCGTGCTGACGCCGTCGCTGTGTCAAAAGCTGATAAAAGCCTGCGCGGATGCGGGCAAGCCCGTGCTAATCGATCCAAAGGGCACAGACTACTCGAAGTACAAGGGTGCCACGCTACTAACGCCAAATAAAAAAGAAGCAGGCGAGGCCGTGGGTTTTAAAATAGAAAACGACGAGCAGCTTTTTGCGGCGCTAAATTTACTAAAAAACGAGCTAAATTTGACCCATTCGCTGATTACGATTTCAGAGGAGGGCATAGCGCTTTTAGAGGACGCTCAGGCGGTTAAATTTCCGGCTCTAGCAAAAGAGGTCTTTGACGTAACTGGCGCGGGAGATACGGTGCTAGCGACGCTGGGCGTGATGCTGGGTGCTGGCGAAGGTATCAAAAAGGCGATCGAGACGGCAAATTTAGCCGCTGCGGTCGTCGTGGCTAAGGTCGGCTCGGCCACGGCTAGCTTTGAGGAGATAAACGAACTCGTGCGCCGTAAAAACGCTGCCGGCTTTGAGGAGAAAATCAAAAGCGCGGACGAACTAGCCGCGACGCTGGCAAATCGCGGCGAAAAACGGCTAGTTTTTACAAACGGCTGCTTTGATATCCTGCACGCGGGACACGTGAGTTATCTGGCTAAAGCGCGGGAATTTGGCGATATACTAGTCGTCGGGCTAAACTCCGACGCCTCGGTGCGCGCGCTAAAGGGCGACACTCGCCCCGTAAATTCGCAGGCTGACCGAGCTACCGTGCTAGCGGCTCTGGGGGCGGTTGATTACGTGACGATATTTGACGAGCTAACTCCTTTAAATTTGATCGAAAAGCTGCGCCCCGACATACTCGTAAAGGGCGCGGACTACGAAGGTAAAGAAGTCGTGGGAAGCAGCGTCGTAAAAGACGTGCGGCTAGTGGAATTTGTAGCCGGCAAAAGCACGAGCGCGACGATAAAAAGGATAAAAAATGAAGACTCTTGAGATGATAAAAAGCGAGCTAGAAGGACATCTAGCGACTATAAAGGCAACCTTTGCGCTGGAAGCGGACATCAAAAAAGCCTGCGAAACGGCGGTAGCGACGCTAAAGGCGGGCGGTAAAATTTTACTTTGCGGAAACGGCGGAAGTGCTGCAGACGCGCAGCACATCGCAGCCGAGCTAACGGGTCGCTACAAAACCGAGCGCGGCGCGCTAGCGGGCATAGCGCTAACGACCGATACCTCAGCGCTCACGGCTATTGGCAACGACTACGGATATGAGTTTGTTTTCTCGCGTCAGCTGGAGGCTCTGGGCCGCGAGGGCGATCTACTCATCGCAATCTCTACTAGCGGAAATAGCGGCAACGTCATAAAAGCGCTCGAGCTCGCGCGAAAAATCGGTATCAAAACGATCGGACTAAGCGGCCGCACGGGAGGCGCTATGAACGAGCTTTGCGAGCTAAATTTGGTCGTGCCATCAAACGACACGCCGCGCATCCAAGAGATGCACATAATGATAGGGCATATCATCTGCCAAGCTATCGACGATGCGTTTTAGGCTAAATTTAAAAGCATTGCGGCAGCGGAGTCAAATTTGGCTCGTCCAGCCGCTCTCTAACTCCGCCTAGCGCGCTAGCAAATTTAATCACCCATGAAAACCCAAACTCCCGCCTACGCCGTCATCGATCTAAAGTCCTTCTACGCCTCGGTCGAGTGCGTGGAGCGAGGGCTTGATCCCTTTGAGGCAAATTTAGTTGTGGCAGACTCTAGCAGGGGCGAAGGCAGCGTCTGTCTAGCCGTTAGCCCAGCCCTCAAAGCTCTTGGCGTAAAAAACAGATGCAGGCTGTTTGAAATCCCTAAAAATATCAAATACATCATCGCTGCGCCTAGGATGCAGTTTTACATAGACTACGCGGCTAAAATTTACGGCATCTACCTAAAATACGTCGCCAAAGAGGACATCTACGTCTACTCCATCGACGAGGCCTTTATCGACCTCACCTCGTATCTAGAATTTTACAAACTAGAAGCCAGAGCCATGGCAAAGATGATAATGGACGACATCCTAAAAACCACGGGCGTAACGCCGACCTGCGGCATGGGGACGAATTTGTATCTAGCTAAAATCGCACTTGACATCCTGGCCAAACACAGCGATGATAATATCGCCTTTTTAGACGAAGCGCTCTATAAAGAAAAGCTCTGGACGCATCAGCCGCTAAATGATTTTTGGCGTATAGGCAAGCAAACTAGGGCAAAGCTTGAGAGATACGGGATATTTTGTATGAAAGATATGGCAAACGCGCCATTTAACCTGCTAGAAAGAGTGTTTGGCATCGACGCTTATATAGCGCTAGATCACGCAAACGGTATCGAGCCCACCACTATAGCCGACATCAAGGCTTATAAACCCTCAACCAAATCATACTTTAGCTCGGAAATTTTACCTAGGGACTACGAGAGGCTAGAGGCTCTAATCGTGCTAAAAGAGATGACCGATAGGCTAGCTCTAAAGATGATAAACGAGGAGGTGCGGGCTAGCGGGCTCACGATAAACATCAAATTCGCCGACAAAAACGAACCTGTGCAAAGGGCCACGGTAAGGTTTAAAACGCCTAGCAATATCGCTAGCGTACTCATGGATGCAGCACAAGAGCTGTATCTAAAAAAGATAAAAAACGCAGGCCTCATCAGGCAAATCGGCATATCTGCAAACGACGTCGTAAAGGAAAGCAAAACCGAAAAAAGCCTCTTTGAAGAAGAAAACGCAAAAGAAAAAACGGTGCTAAAAACACTAAACAAGATAAAAGAAAAATACGGCAAAAACTCCATCCTAAGGGCTATCGACCTGCTACCGGAGGCCACCGGACGAGATAGAAACAAAAAGATAGGAGGCCACAAAAGCGGTGAATAAAGATAGAGCCAAGATCTTTAGCTCGTTTAATCCCCTCTCGACCCTAGAAAAAGCCCTAAAAGCGCAGGAGCGAGAAAAGAGCGAAAAGCTAGACCTAGACGAGTCTAAGATAGAAGAGATCCTAAATAAAATAAGCAAACTAAAGCCCGCCGACAAAGTAAAAATCACATACCACGACGGACAGGGCTACGTGAGTATAGAGGGGCTGGTCTCAAACGTAAATTTGATGGATAAAAGCTTAACGGTAGTAAAGACGAGGGTTAAATTTGACGATATTTACGCGGTTGAGGTTGGTTTGTGACGGCGGCTTTTATGGCGCGCAAGATGATATGTACGGCACAAATTTTACTTTGACCGCATTTTTCTTGACGGCTAAAATGCAGCGAAATCCTAAGAGCGCTAAAAATAGGTTTAGTAAAATTTGCCTTGATTGATCGGCCTTGCGCTATCTCAAATGCGTATTTTGCGTGTGTTAAATTTGGTTTCAAGCCGTTTATAAAAGCCATTATGAGTAGCGGGTTTTTTGCTGATTTGCAGCCATTTGAGAAAAACCGCGCGCTCAAATTTCTAGTTTTTTACAGCTTCGGAGAGAAATTCTCGCTCGATCGTTTGGATGACGGCTTGCGGCGAGAGATCCTTCATGCAGGCGTGGGTTTTTAGCGGGCAGACTCGCTTCATGCACGGCATGCACTCTAGATTTAGCCGCAGGATACGGGCGTTTTCGTTACGCCACGGACAGGTCTGCGTAAATCTCGTCGGTCCAAAAAGCGCGATCGTGGGCGTCTTGTAGGCCGCGGCGATATGCATCGGGCCGCTATCGTTCGTGACGAATATACTGCCGCTTTGCCCTATGCCGCCGATATTTTCGCATAGCTCGAGTATGCTCGTTTTGCCCGCTAGATTTTCGCACTCCGCGCCGTTTTCGCGTAAAATTTGCTCGATCTGCTCACACATATCCCGCTCGCTGGCACCGCCAAAAATCATAATCTTAAATTTATCTTTAAAATGCAGCGCCACCTGCGCGAAGTAGGCGGGATACCAGCGTTTGGCGCTTCCGTAGCTGGCACCGGGATTTAGCCCGAGTACTGGTGTGTCAAATTTACGCGGCTCAAAGTAAAGCTTTAGCTCGTCGTCCGCTCGTTTCAAATTCAATGCGGATTTGACGAATTTTAGGTATTTTTGCACCTGATGTGCGCTATTGTTGCTCTTTTGGAAAATAAATTTTTGCTCAGCCCGCGCCCCGTAAAGTAAAATTTTACTCGCAAACGAGCTCCTAAAACTAAACGCCGCATCAAATTTGCCAAGCTCTCTTGCCTGCCAAAACAGCCGCCAGAGCCTAAATTTAGCCTTTTTGCTGCTGTCAACGATGACACGCTCGCAGTTTGGGTGGGCCTTAAAAAGCTCGCACGCCGCAAACGAGCCGAAAAATACGATTTGAACGGGCCCATCGGCTAATTTTTCTAGATTTTGATTTTCTCGCGCGCTTGCCGTCAAATTTGCGCTGCTGTCCGCGTCAAATTTAGCGCTCAAGTTTGCCGTGTCGTTTTTAAAAATTTGAATTTCTTGCATTACCGAGCCGAAATTTTGCGACGAAAAGCTAAAGTCTCGCTCGCCCGAGCTCTCAAATTTGCCCGTCAAATTTCCCATATCAAATGCCCCGGCGTACTTTGCGATGGCCTCTATCGCGGCGCTTGCCATCACGGCGTCTCCCAGCCAGGTCGGCAGCTCAATCAAGATTCGCACGTATGATCTCCAGCGTCGCGGTCGCGTTTTTTTCGATGCTAAACTCGCTAGCAAGCGCCAAATTTCGCTCTTGCAGCACCGCTAGCCGCTCGTCGTCGTTTAGTATCTCGTCGATCAGAGCGCAGATGTCGTAGTCTTGCGGCAAACTCATCACAAACTCCTCGGGCAGTATCTCCGCGGCGCCGTTTTGAGCGGTCGTGACGGCGACGCAGCCGTAGCTAAGCGCCTCTAAAACGACGTTTGAAAACGGTTCGTACGCCGTCGGAAACAAAAACAGTTCGCTGCCTTCGTAAAATCTCGCCGCGCTTTTTTGCGCGCCCGTAAATACGGCGTTTAGGCCGAGTTCCTTGGCTAGATTTTTGTAGCGGGCGGCATTTTTGTCGCGGCCGACGATTAGGCAGTTTACCCGCGTTTTTAGTCGAGCCGCTATGCGTAAAAACTCCTCCGCGCCCTTGCGTTTAAAGCCGCTTCCCACAAATAGCAGCGTCGGTAGGTGAAAATCAAGCCCGAATTCCTCGCAAAGAGCGAGCTTTGCCGAGCCTTTTTGTACGCGCATAGGCAAATTTACGCCGTTATAGACGACTTCGATCTTTTCAGGGGCGACGGCGTAGGTTTCGCAAATTTGACGCTTTATGAAATTTGAGTTGGCGATAATCTTTTTTGCATTTTTAAAAGTGCGCTTTTCAAGGTAGGGAATGACGAAATTTAGGGGATTTGTGAACCAAAAAGGCTTGGTTTTCATATAGACTTTGTGCACGCCGTCACCAGCGCGGTAGATGTCGGCGCAGGTGATGCGCTCAAGGCTAAAATAAATCTCGTCCGCTCCCTTTTGCCGCTTGGCTTGCGCGTTAAAACGCAGGGCTTTGATCCACGAGCTTAGCTTTTTGCTACCGTTAAATCCGCGCGTCTCGCACGCGACACCCGAGTCTTTTAGAGCCTTAACGAGCCTTGAGAGATACCTCTGCGCCCCGCCGATAGCGTCCAGATCGAGCCTTAAAAATACTATTTTTTTCATGTTCGCCTTTTAAAATTTAGCGGTATTTTATAAGTTTTTTGATGAATTTTAGGTTATGCCAGACGTGCGAGGGATGCGGGCGTAAATAAGTATAAGCGTAAAATAGGTATAATCGCGCCAAAAAAGGAAAATCGTGAAAATTTTGCTCGTTAGAAACGATAACATCGGCGATCTCATCTGCACGACGCCAGCGATTCATGCGCTTCGAAAGGCTCATCCGCACGCGCAGATAGACATCGTGGTAAATAGCCTAAACGCATGCGTCGTTCGCGGCAATCCATTTTTAAATAAAACATATATCTATACTAAACCAAAGCACGTAAAAGGGCTGGCGGCTAAGGTGCGAGCGTTTTGGGGAAAATGTAAAATTTTGCTTCAAATTCGCCGCGAAAAATACGATGCAACCGTGATTTTTAGGAGTGCTTATTCGCCCTCTGCCGCGATATTTGCCAGAGTAGCCGCAGCTAAAATGACGATAGGAGCGGCAAAGCAAAACGAGGGCGGTTCGTTAATAACGCATAAACTAAACTTTAATCCGCCGCCCCACGAGGTGTTACTTTGCTGCGAGCTAGTAGCACCGCTGGGAGCGAAATTTGACGGAGAAAAGACGCTTTACGTACCGAGCCTTAAAAGCGAGAAATTTAAGGATTTCGTATTTTTTCACGTCTCCTCGAGAGTAGAGCAAAACCGTATGGACGAGGCTAAAATTTTGCGGATTTTGGCGTTTTTAAAGCAAAATTTCGGACGCGTCACCGTTAGCGCGGAGGATGCGAAACTGGGCGAAAAAGTGGCGCAGGAGGCGGGCGTGGAGTTTGCCTCGACTGCGAGCCTAGATGAACTTGCAGGCTACATCTGGGCGGCTAAATTCGTCCTCACGCTTGACGGAGGCGTAGCGCACCTAGCACCGGCACTTGGGGTAAAAACGGTGCTTGTGCTTGGCAAAACGGACGCCGCTCGCTGGGCTCCCATTTACGGCGGCGCGCCGTGCACCGTGCTGCAAAGCGCTAGCAAAAGGGCGCAGGACGTAGCGGACGAGGAAATCTACGAGGCGGTCAAAAATATATGAAAAAAACAGATAAAATCAACATCCTAGAGCTTGAAAGCTCGCTGGGTTTCGGCGGGCAGGAGCACCGCACACAGCGCGTCATAAACGGACTAAACAAGGATAAATTTAAGGTATTTTACGCGCTAAATCCCGGCTCAAAAAGCTTTGAAAAGCCTATTGATTGCGAGTTTGTGGAATTTAACCTAAGCAAGGTTTATAATATTTTTGAAATTTTTAAAATTTACCGTTTCGTGCGCGAAAAAAATATCTCTATCATCGCCACGCACTCGGGCAAGGACGGCAACATCGGCGCGATCGTCGCAAAGCTAACGGGCGCTAAAGTAGTACGCACCAGACACCTACAAACGCCGATTAGATCGGCGTTTAGCTACAACGTAAACGATAAAATCGTAGCCGTCTCAAATGCCGTAAAATCCCAGCTCGTCTCGCAGGGCGTGCGTGGAAATTTGATAGACGTTATCTATACAGGCGTGGATACGGCGCGGTTTAATCCAAATTTTACGAAAAACATAAAAGCGGAACTAAATTTGAGCGCAGACTGCGTTGTAGTGGGTATCGTGGCGGTCTTGCGCGCGGCGAAAAATCATCAGCTATTATTTGAAGCTTTTAGCGATCTAAATCTACCAAATGCCGCTCTGGTCGTGGTCGGCGACGGTCCGCAGGAGGAAAATCTAAAAAAAATAAAAACGCCAAATATCTACATGCTAGGCTCTCGCACCAACGTGAGCGAGTTTTTGGGCAGTTTTGACGTTTTCGTGCTGCCCTCAAAGATGGAGGCGCTGGGTACGGCGCTACTGGAGGCGCAGTCGTGCGGAGTGCCTTGCATCGGTAGCGACGCGGGCGGTATCGGCGAGGCGATAAATAGCGGCGAAACTGGACTTTTGTTTAAAAACGGCGATAAAGAATCGCTCAAAGCGGCCTTAAAAACACTGATAGAAGACGCTGCGCTTCGGGCGAAATTTAGCGCGAACGCGAGGGAATTTATCGTGCGAAACTTCTCGATAGAGACGATGGTCACGCAGACGGAAGCGATGTATGAAGCTCTTTGAGAGCGCGGCGCGACTCATTTTGCGCTTTAAAAGCGTGCGCAAAACGCAGCTGGTTACGCAGCCTGTCCAAACGGTTTGTTTTTTTAGCAACACCGCGCTTGGCGATACGATTTTTAACACGCCCGTTTTTCGCGTTTTTCGGCAAAATTTCCCGCACGTACGCACCGTCGCGCTGCTAAATCCATCTACCGCACCGCTTTTTAAAACAGATCCGAATGTTGACGAAATTTTACTTTACGACGGCAAAAAAGGCGGCTTTTTGCGCGCTTTATCGCAGCTAAAAAAGATAAAACCCGACGCCATCTTTATCCTGCACTCAAACGAGCCGCAGGCTACGCCGTTAGCCGTTTTAAGCGGGGCCAAATACGTCTTTAAGCTGCCAAATGCCGGCAGTAAATTTAGCCCCTTTCACTCAAACGCGCCAGAGCCTTACGGAGATGAGCGATACGTCGTACTAAACCGCCTCGAACAGCTTAAATTCGTAGGCATAAAAAGTCGCGACACGAGGCTAAATTTGTATCTGCGAGATGAGGATTTCGCCCGCGTCGATGAAATGCTAAAAAAAGACGGCAAACGCAAATTTATCGGCTTTCAGATGGGGGCCAGCACGGTTTCTAGGCAGTGGTTTTGGCAGCGTTGGCAGCAGCTGGCGGAGATTGTTTTGGAGCGCACGGACGCCGTCATCGTGCTTACGGGCAGCCCCGCCGAGCGAGCGACGACCGCGCAGTTAGACGAGGAGTTAAGAAGCTCTCGCGTGATAGATGCGGCGGGCAAATTTGGCCTGCGAGAGGCCGCGGCTCTGATAGCCAGGCTTGACGTGCTTGTCACGCCCGATACCGGTCCGCTGCACGTCGCAGCCGCGCTAAAAACGCCCACGATCGGGCTTTTTGCCGTCGCCTCGCCCGTAAATTCAAACCCCGATTTTGACGAAAATATCCATAAATTTATCAAAAAGCCGCGCACCTGTTCGCCTTGCGTCGGCAAAAACTGCAAATTTCAGGAGTGTATGCTACAAATCGAGGTGCGCGAGGTCTGGGAGATGCTAAAGGAAATGATTTGAAAAAGATTTTTTTCGTCGATACGGGGCGCGAATACGGCGGCGGAACGAAGAGTTTTTTGTATCTTTTGCGCGGGCTTGCCGCGCAGCAAAAATACGAGCTTTGCGCATTTTTTGAGACTGATTACGAGGCGGGCGGACGCAAAATCTCGCAAATCATAGAAGAAGCCGGGGCGGAATTTATAAAATTTGAGCCCAAAAAGCAGCCCTCAAAGCTAAAAAAAGAGCTTTTACGCGCGCTGGGCGGTCAAATTTTAGCAAGATACCTCTATAAAAAAGACTACGACTACGCGCTTTGCTTGCTGCGGCAGGTGCGGCCAGATATCCTTCATCTAAATAATCACTTTTCAACCAATCTCGCTTACATCGCTGCCGCAAACGCCCTAAATATCGCGGTAGTGCAGCACCTGCGCAAAAACTCGGCCGTCGAGCCCTTTAAGCTTGATATTTTAAAACAGCTAAAATTTACGCCCGTTTGCGTTTCAAACGCGACTTACGATTTTTACGCCTCGCAGATAAAAATGCCTAAAAACGTGGTTTATAATCCCATAGAGGCGCCTGTTTTAGGTCAGGGAAAATCCGATACGGATGAAAATTTGAGCAATTTGCAGACAAATTTAAAAGATAGCGGCGACGATAAAAGCGCCGCCCTAAAAGCCAAATTTGACGCCGAAAAAATAAATATCGTAATGCCCGCAAATTTCTTGACGCTAAAGGGGCACGAGCTCGTTTTTGACGCGCTTGCGGGGTTAAAAAGAAGCGATATAAAGGTTTATTTCGCAGGCGGAGGCGAGCCAAAAGCGGACGCGAAAGCCAAATTTGACTCGCTGATAAAATCGGGCAAGGCCGAGTATCTGGGTTTTGTTTCCAAGATGAACGAAATTTACGCCGCGTGCGACTACGTGCTTGGATTTTCTAGCGACGAGGGGCTACCTAGAGTCGTCATCGAGGCGCTTGGCTGCGGGCTTGGAGTGGTGTATTCGGATATCGCCGTCATAAGGGAGATTTATGAAATCTCCTCAAAAAAGCAAGATTTTTTTATAGTTCAAAGAAGCTCGGACGCGCTTTTAGCCTGTTTTGAGAGCCTGCGCAAACCTAGCTCAAAAAGCCCCGACGAAGCCGTTATAAAGGCATTTAGCATAGAAAATTATCTTTGCGGGATAGATAGGATATATAGCGAACTTTGACGAAGGCCTCGATGTCTGCGAGGTTTTGCTCGCTAAGCTCGAAAAACGCGCTCGCGTCGATATCTCGCACGGTTTTAAACACGGAGCTAACGGGCGATAAATGTGAATTTATCACGAGTGAGTCGGCGACGCCTCTTTGCTCGCTAGCAAAACAAGGCCCCATCAGGCAGATCGTGGGCGTGCGAACGCTATCTGCGACGTAGTAGTTGCCTGTATCCGAGCTCGCGTAAAGCTGCATCTGCGAGAGATAAAACGGCAGCTCCTCAAGTTTGATTTTATCTATCAAAGAGATGATTTTTAGCTCGTTTTTGCCGAATTTTTTCACATAGGTATCGCAAATTTGCGAGCTAAAATTTGACCCGCCACTAGTGCTATTTTTGCTGCAAATTTGAGCCTTTGATTGCTTGCCGTTTATATTTTCAGGGCTGCCGTAAATTTCGCTCGTATCGCTAGCCAAATCCGCGCAAATTTGTAGGTCGTTGGGATTTTCTGCCCGCTTTTCGTCCGTATTTTGCGCGAGTAGGTTTTGTAACAGCACCGCCTCCTCGCCGACACCGAAAATATAAACCTCGCAGTCAAATTTAGCGAAAATTTCAAAGATTTTTTCCCAAGTATGTTTTGGCGGCGTTTTCATTTTATTACCCGCGCTTAGGCTCACGCCGATCTTAAATTTGCCGCTTTTTACGATATTTTCGCGCGGAACAACGAGCGGTTTTTGCAAGCATTTTTCATATTTTAGCTCGCTCTCGTCCAGCGTTTTTAGGTAGGTTAGCAGCGTGAGGTCTTGCAGGGTATGCGGCACTTTTTTCATACCGAGCGCCAGCAGGGCAAAGTCGCTAGATACCGCGTAGTGATGCACGGCGACGATGTTTTTAGCTAGCGTGCAGCGTGCCAAAAAGAGGTTTAGACTGTTTGGCATCAGCACGTAGACGCTCTCGTAGTTGCGCGAAAAAAGCTCAAGCGCGAGCCCTAGTTTGGAGGCTTTTTTGCATTTTACGCCGTTTATCGTAAATATTTTTTCTATTCGGCTGTCGTGTTTTGCGAAGGCTAGGTTTATCTCGTCGATTAGCACGTCAAATTTGCCAAGCCTGTCAAAGATCACGGTCGAGTTTGCGTAGTCGCCGATTTTAGCGGTTTGGATGAGTAAAGTTTTGCCTTTTTCGCCTTTAAATTTTACCTTTTTCATCGCGAAAAGATATGGGTAAATCAGCAAATATATGAGAAAATATATCAAAATTTGGACCTTTATTATTTATAGAATTTAGCCTAAATTTAGCATAAATTTATAAATTTACGGCCGGTTTTTGAGCGATTGCGAGTAAAATTTAGCCAAAAACCGCTTACTGGATTTTAATGATTTTATCGTTATAATGGGCGTTTTAAAATTAAGGGAGAAAATGACGAAGCTACAAAACCGCTTGCAAAACGCCGCCTTATATCTTGTTTGCGTTTTTATCGCCTGCGAGCATATCCCGCGCATGACGGCGGCGAAAAATATCTCGCTTTACCTCGCGCTTGTTTGCGCGATCTGTCTTTATTTCACGGATAGGACGCGATTTGCCGCAAGAGTCGGGGTAAATTTCAGTCTTTCTCGCGCGCCAGCGTTTTGTCTTATCGCATTTACCTTTTACGCGTTTTTGATCTCGGCCTTTCCCTACGCGCCGCAGTTTGATTCGCTGGGCAACGCTGCGGGCGAGTTTGGGCGCGGATTTGCTTTTTTGCTCATCGTCTACGTCGTGGCAAACGGCGAGACCGATCAAGCAAAATCATTTTTTTACGCGCTGATAGCGGCCTTTGCGGTTATTAGCATTTACTACGCCGCGCCGCTTTTTAGCGAGTTTGAAAGGCTTGGTAGCGCGAGCGAATTTGACGCGCGGGTCGTGCGCCGAGCGTATGCGGACTACGTGGATAGATTTTTGCCTTTTGCGCTAGCGGGAGCTTTTATTTTTAGGCGGCTTTGGGCGCGAGTTGCGTGCGGCACGCTTTGTCTAGCAGCCGTAGGGCTTGATGTTTTGAGCGGCGTTAGGGGCAGCTGGGGAGCGATGCTGGTTTGTTTTGTTTTGTTTGGTTTTTGTTTGTATATCTTAGGCGGCGAAGCGAAGCGTAAATTTAAACTCTTTGCCGTTATTTTTGCCGTTTGCGTCGCGGGTGCGTCGGTGGCGGTTTTGAGTTCGCCCACGGCGATGTATAAATTTTTGCAGATCGGTATAGTGAGCGAGGCAAGTCTCGAAAACGAGAGTATGAGGGAGCGTATCGCGGGTGCGGGCTTTAGCTCGGGGCGCGATTTGATTTTAAAGGAGCGCTTGCCGCTGCTTTTTGCTAGTCCGCGCGCGATAACTGGGCTTGGATACGGCAAGGAGCAGTACGACGCCTTTTTGCGGGGCGAGGCGGACAAGGGCGCGCAGATCTCGATGATGCAGACGAGGCCAAACGGCGAGCGGTATTGGTTTAACGACGAGCCTTTTTTTATCGGACACTACTACTACTACGGCGCGGTCGGCACTGCGCTGATGTTTGGAGGCTTTGTCTCGCTTTTAGCATATTCGTTTAGGCATTTTTTACGCTCGCGCGAGCTGCTTTTTGCGGCGATTTTTATCTCGTTAGCGTGTTATTTCGGCGTGCGCGGGCTGTTTGAAGCGATAAATTTACGCATACTTTATATGTTTTATATGCTAGGATTTTTCGTCTTGCTAGCCACGCGGACAGAAGCTAAAGGAGGCGGCGTTGAGCGTTAGCGTTTTGATGTATCATCACGTTTTAAAAAAGGGCGGATTTATCGCCTCTAGCGTAGAGGATTTTGCCTCGCAGATGCGGTTTTTAGCGGAGGCGGGATATAAAACTTTAAGCGCGGCGGAGTTTACCCTGTACAAAAAAGGCGAGCTAGCCGTGCCTAAAAAAAGCGTCCTCATCACCTTTGACGACGGTTGGAAGGACAACTACGTTTACGCCTACCCGGTCTTGCGCGAGTTTGGGCTGCGGGCGACGATATTTTTAGTGACGCAGTGGATAGAGCGCGCGAGCATGCGGCGGGGCGAGTTTATCGAGCTAACTCACTCCGAATACAAAAAAGCAGCGCCCCAGCGCCCGCAGGACGTATTTTTGAGTCTTAACGAGATAGCTGCGATGCGGGACGTTTTTGACTTTCACTCGCATACGCACACGCATTTTGACGAGTATTTCGGCGCGCTCCCGCCTGAGGAAAATTTCGCTCGGTGCCGCGAGTTTATGCGCGCAAATTTTGGCATCGAGGATAAAATTTTGTGCTGGCCGCGCGGCAAATACGACGAAAATTTGATCCGTCTAGCTAGGCAGGCGGGCTACGAGGCGTTTTTCACGACGCAGCGAGGTATAAATAGACCAGGCGGCGACCTATCTGCTATCAAGCGCATCGCCGCTAAAAAGGACGCTGCGTGGCTAAAGCGCACGCTTTTTATCTATCAAAACGACATTTTGGGCGGTATATACTCGAAGATAAAGAAGTAAAATTTTGCTCTAAATTTTGAGTAAACTTTGGGCATTTTGACGAGTCTAGCTAAAATTTGGCCCAAATTTGAGAGGCGCGAAATAATGGACGTAATTTCGCGCGGCGGCGGGCGCGCGTTTGCTTCGCTGGCGGCATTTAAAGGACTGTTATGAAATTTCGCAAACTTAAATTTAAAATCCTAGCCGCGGCGCTACTTTTGGCGGCGATACTTGGCGCCGCATTTATCCGCATCGTGCCAGATTTTTCCACCTCGCGAGGCTTTGTGATAGTTTCTCTCTCCGACTACGACAAATACAAGC
>ERZ773059.512-NODE-512-length-21036-cov-5.242505_pt1 | contig 21036 bp, 15 predicted proteins | sample MGYA00580514_ERZ773059 | MGnify/ENA primary metagenome ERZ773059 (study PRJEB29015, sample SAMEA2737981) | human oral metagenome | biome: human oral; feature: human-associated habitat; material: dental | place: China | collected 2056 ...
GGAGAATTCTGCCTTTCGTTCAATCCTGCCCCTTTCCCAATTCGCCCGCGAGTACTAATGTAGAAACGTACATAACAACTACCTGGGAAGAACAAGTTGTGAAATCTTTTAAAAAAGAGCCGCGCGCCGCGTTGTCGCTCGCGGCCGCCTTCTTGCTTCCATTCACGAGCGCAGGATGTTTTTCGAGCGAGGGCGCTTCCCGTCCCGCCTCCGCAGCATCGTCTTCCCGGGCACAGACCGGCCAAACCGACGGGTCCTCCAACCGGTCGAGCTCAACGCCGTCGGCGGGGGCTTCCGCCTCGCCCAACCCGGAGGCCGCGAGCGCTCAGACTCCCGCAAACTCCACCGCGGTCTCCCCTCCAGTTGACGCAAACGACCCGTGGCGCCCCCTCACCCATTACACGCCCAAGGGCAACTGGATGAACGATCCCAACGGACTCGTCTACCACAGGGGCGAGTACCACCTTTTCTACCAGTACAATCCGAAGGGATCGGACTGGGGAAACATGTCGTGGGGGCACGCCGTCTCCAGCGACCTCGTGCATTGGAAAGAACAAGGAGTCGCCATACCCGGAACCGACCAGTACGGCGTCTTCTCTGGCTCCGCCGTCGTCGACGCCCGCAACACGTCGGGATTCGGGACCGCGGACAATCCCCCCATGGTCGCGATTTGGACGCGCAACGACAATGCGAGCGGCATCCAATCGCAATCGCTGGCCTATTCCACGGACAACGGCCGAACATGGACCCTTCACAACGGCGGGGCGCCCGTCTTGGACGTCAAATCGAAGAGCTTCCGAGACCCCAAAGTCTTCTGGGACGAAAAGACGAAGCGCTGGACGATGGTCTTGGTCAAGGCCGACGAACACAAAGTCTCTTTCTATTCCTCGCCCAACCTGAAGGACTGGAAGTTTGAGTCCGATTTCGGGCCGGTCGGAGACGTCTCTTCCGTTTGGGAGTGCCCCGACCTCTTCCCCATGAAGGTCGAGGGCGAAAGCGGCAAGACCCGATGGGTTCTCACGGTCAACACGTCCCCTTCCGCCCAGTACTTCGTCGGCGACTGGGACGGCAAGACGTTCAAAGCCGATTCCTCCCGAACCTACACGGGCAAGGAGGGCAAGACTCTGGCAGACTTCGAAGACGACGCGTACGGCTCGTGGACGACGTCGGGCTCCGCCTTCGGGAACGGGCCGTCGCATGCCACCGGCAGGGACATTTCCGGGTACGTCGGCTCAGGCTACGTCAACAGCTACGGATCGGGCGATTCCGACACGGGAACTTTGACGTCGCCCGAATTCACGATCAACGCCAATCGCCTCAACATGCTCATCGGCGGCGGAAGCCACCCCTACAGTTCGGTGGAAGGATCCCAGCACACGTCGGTCAACGTCGTCGTCGAGGGCAAGGTGGTCGCCACCGCGACGGGCAACGACAGTGCAAAGATGTTCTGGCAGAGCCTCGATCTGAAGAAGTGGCGGGGAAAGAAAGCCCGTGTCGTCATAGAGGACAAGAACACCTCAAGTCAGTGGGGTCACATCACGGTCGACCAAATCGTGCTCTCCGACACGCCCGCGTTCAACGAGTCCGTGCCGAAAGTCGACTACGGCCACGATTACTACGCTTCTGTCACGTGGGAAGGCGCCCCCGACGGCAAACGCTACGCCGTCGGCTGGATGTCGAATTGGACGTATGCGAAGGAAGTTCCCACGAAAACGTGGCGCTCCGCGATGAGCACCGTGCGCGAGCTCAAGCTCCGCAAGGCAAACGGCAAAGAGCGCCTCGTGTTCTCCCCAGTTTCGTCCCTCAATTCGCTGCGAACCGGAGGCGAATTCAAGAAGTCCGACGTGACGATCGAGCAGGGCACGACGCCGCTCGACGCGGCAGCCTCGGGCAAATCCCTCGACATCTCGTTGACCCTGGATCCCCTCAAAGCGAAGGAGAGCGGAATCTCCGTTCTGGCAGACGCCACACAAGACGCCCGCGGCAAAACGCAGGGAACGAGAATCGGCTACGACGCCGCGAAGCAGCAGATTTTCGTCGATCGGTCGAACTCCGGCGAGGTCGGATTCTCTCCCGCCTTCCCGGGGCGGAGCGTCGCGGATTTCAAACCCGGGAAGGACGGCCTCGTCCATTTGCGGGTGATCGTCGACTCCTCGTCCGTCGAGGTATTCGCCGACGACGGCAAGCTGGCCCTCACCGAAACGGTCTACCCCGCTGCAGGCGCGGACAAGGTGTCGCTTTTCGCCGCGGGAGGCGAAGCCAAAGCCCGCAGTCTCAGCGTCTGGCACTTGGGGTCTTACCGCCAAGGGTAAGGCGCTCAATATCCTGAGCGCAGCTGAATCGATGTTCCGGAACACAAGCGATTCCAGCGTGTTAGGCTTAAGCAGCTTGACGCCGCGCCCGCCAAGCAGGCCGCCGAACGTCTCGTTCTGAAGCGGCGCGCCTTGCCGGCGGCTTGGTTGTCGGATTTGAGCCTACGTCCAGCCGATTCGATTCAGCCGAAGTACTCGATGAGTCGACCTCGTTCCTCAACGTCGAACCACATGAGGTCTTCGTCGTCGGTCACGCGCTCGAGCGCGGCTGCGTCGCCGCCGATGGCGAGGACGACGTCGTTGGCGGCCTTTGCATCGTCGACGTGAAAAGAAACGACGTCTTCCCATCCAACCGGTTCGACAAGCTGCAAGGCGGTCGGGAGAATAGCTTCCCCCTCGACGTGCGCAGTCTTTTTCTCTTCGATCTCGGCCGCTATCACCACTCGAAGGGGATAGACGGTTTCCCCGCTGGCCGCCAACGCAGCCAGCACGCGCAACGATTCGTCTGTCGCGGCGTTCATGGCGACTGCTTCAAGCACTTCCTCGACGTCGCCCGGAAGAAGGTCCCGCAACTCGTCGGTGACAGCATGCACGGTTCGGGGAAGGAGAGCATCTCGCCCGATGTCCACGCCCGTCGCAGGAATGTATATTCTCACGGCGCCATACTAGCGACAGATGGCGAATAATATCTCGAAGCGCCCTCGCACGGCGTTTCTTTCCCAACGATTGTTTCTGAGACCCGATGGACGCCTATCTGTCTTCTCGGAACGGGCTCGCCCTGAAATACTCAAGTGCGGCCACTCGCGCCTGCGGCATTCCCCTGCCTTCGTTTTCGAAGCGGAAACAGCCGCTTCATTCGCCGCAAACGACTTTCTTCCGCGCCGTCGCCATTTTCTTCCGCGCCGTCGCCGGTGCCGTGTTTTCGATCGCGTCGATGCGGCTCTCCGCCCGAGGCTGCTCTTTTCTCAGCGGTCACGTGCCTTTCCTTTTGCCTGTTTGCCCTATGTCCGCCTGTCCGACGTCTGGCCCGCCCGCCTTCGGACGGCGCCGTGCACCCGCATGGGGCACTCCCGCAGCACATCGCCCGCATCGCCGCGATTGAGCCTGCGCGCAACCCCGACGAGCGCCGAAGCTTCGCCCTCCACGCAGAAAGGCTGAGACAGCGACGCGTACATGTCTGCGTCGACGAGCAAAACGCCTTGTGGCGCCGAGCAGGTACACAGGCCGCGTCGCGCGCCAACGTCGATCTTCCAGGAGACCCCTGCCCCAGGCGGCGACCGGCGTTCCCCGGGCCCCTTGCCTTCGCTCAGATCGTCGGCTTCCGCGCCGACGACGTCGATCGTCTTCGCCCCCGCAGGCGGAATCCCCTTACTGCATTTGCTGAGCCTGAGAATGGCCTTGTCGCCTTCGCCCCCCCGCAGGCGGAATCCCCGCATCGCCAGCCATCGCCTCAATGAGACTTCGCACACAAGCGACGACGTCCCCGGGAAAGGCGAGGTCGGGGCGTCACATACCGGCGTCGAGGGTCGAGATTGGGATTCCCGGAACCGTCGACATGCACTATAACAATCCTCCACCTATGGAGACCTTTGAGAGCTTGAGATCCCATTCGCGGAGCACCGCGACCGAACCGACGCCGGCTTCCGCGGCGGTCACGACTTCCGCACGGTCGGCGCATCGCCGCGCAATGCCGACGACGGGATCGGATTTCGAAAGGATGCGGGCGACTTCGGCCTCCAGCGCGCCGCCAAGACACAAAAGCAGACTCATCGCCGCCTCCCGGCCAAAACGTATCCGTCGTCCGACCGCATGGCCGAAAACCCGACGCACGCACTGGTCCGGCATCTGGACTTCGGCCGCCCACCCTCCGCGGCGTTCGAGCCCTCCGCGTTGACCGACAACACAAGCACATCCAGCACCACAAGAGAGGCCGCCGCGGGAGCGTTGCCTCCCGGAACGCAACGCGCCAAAGTTCGACGCACGCTCTGGGCGTCGCGGACAAAGAAGCCGGAGGCGTCAAGCGAATGGCGACCCTCGTTCCGCCCTCGCCACTCCGATCGATGCGACTCTTCGCCACAAGCTCGCCCTTTCGACCGATTCTCCAATATCCCCTTCTTTTGTGGAAGGCCCCACATGCGAGACGGCCAACGTTTCGGCAATCTCCACAACGTCAAGATCCTCCTTAGAAATCACAGTCCCGGGGACCATCGCGGAACAAGCCCGGTAGACGGGGACTTTCTCGGGGCCAGACAACGCGAATGCGCCGCCCATCCCCGAAAGAGCCACAAGAAGAACTTCGACCCCCAACCGTGGATCGCGCCATCATGTCGCCATTTTCGATTTCCTTTCTCATGCGAATGCGCCTATCATCGCAAAAACGGCGATTGTCCTGAAAAAGTTATCCACACCATTGTGGATAACTCCCATTCAGAGCAAAACTATGTCACAATGTATCTATGGCTAAGTTTCTAACTATTGCAGATGTTGCTGAATATCTAAACGTTTCCGTCGGCCAAGTCCGCACGTTGATCAAGACGGGCGAACTTCCCGCAATCCAAGTGGGCGGCCGCGGCCAATGGCGCATCGAAGACGACAGGCTAAACGAATACATCTCGCGTGGATACGCAAACACGCGTGAAAAGATCGAGTCGTCACGTCACTAATCCCCCACCAACCCAACTAATCTCGTAGGTCAACCCTTAGTATCGCCTGCAGATTGATGCATGTGCAGCCACTCGGGGTATCGACATCTATGAAGTCACGCCCAACACGAGCCAGAACTCCCATGTGGAGTCCTTCACGCGTTCTACATGTAATATACCGTCCGTCGGCATAACGGCGCAGACCCGAGGTCAAGCCGAGCTTACGAGCGACCCCGGGTCTCGCCTCGACGGCGACGGGCAGATTCACAACAGTGCCAATCGCGCAAGGCCGCGCGATGGCCCACCCCGTCGCCCCCAGCAACCATTCTTCTGCACACTCCTCCAGTCTCACCCTTAGGGGATCTCCTCTCACAATCAACGTGACATCCCGTCCTACGTGTGCGTATAATTTGTTTGCAAGGGTAGTCGTCGCCCCCTCACAGCGCCGCAGCTTGACCTCTCCCCCATTGCATCCTGGCGAATATCCGCCTTAATGCGGCTTTCAGCGTCGGCGGCGACGCCTCTCCACGATTCGTTCGGGAAGCTAAACTAGCTTGCAGGACGACAACTTTCATACCGTGCATACTTTGCAGACTTCAAACAGAAGCTGATGCAAACTATCCATATATAAGAATATGAAATCCACTATTTGAGCTTAGAAAAGGTTCAAAATGAGTCACTCACCGACTACTTACATCTTATGCGGATTTGCCTGCGCTTGGACGGCAGCCGTTTCGTGGACCAAGCCGATCCCGCATATCGCCGCGGACGCACCGCTGAGCAACTCGAATTTCCGTTTGGCCGCCGTCGCCTTCTGTGCGAGCGCGGCCACGTTGGCCTGCGCCTGGTTTGCGATTTCCTATGTGGGCCTCGCCCACGCGCGCCGAGGAAGAAGAAGCGCCTTTGTCGCCTTTGCTCGAAGATTCGGATCTCCCTCGGTCAAACGCGCCGTCGGCCTGCTCGCGCCGGGCGCCGCGGCCAAACCCAAGCGGCCCCGGCGCTCGGCGGGCGAGGAGAGGGACCGCGCCCGCAGTGGCCCCTCAGAAGCGCGAATGGTCACCGTACTTCCGGGAGGCCGCCCGTGGGCCATGGCGGCACGGAACCTTCCCGGAGAAGCGAGCCGCTCGGGCATCGCGTCCCACACTCAGCTCTGGTTTGAGGCGAACTGCACAACGCTGTCCTCCCCGACCTTCTTCGCCCCGGCTAAGTCCTGAAAGCACCTAAGGATCCGCAATGAGCACCCTCGCCACGAAGTCTCCCCGACCGGCAAACACTCCGGGTCGGGGAACGCCCGCCGTCTCGGAGCCTCCCGAGGCGACAAAGCTCTCCATCTCAGAGAGAGCCCCAGTCTCCGCGAAGTCCACCGGGCCGGCAGAGCCTACCGGTCAAAAGGAACGTGCCGGACAAATCGTCGTCGGGCGTCCGCCTTCCCAGCTGCTCGCCCCTTCCCCGGCTCCCGAGGAGGGCATTCCGCGCTCCTTTCCCCACACGACGCCGGAGCGACCATGGGATCGTCTTTCAGTCGCGGCCCGGAAGCCCGCCAAGACCGCGTGGGATGAGGAGGCGCCCCGGCTTGACGCCGAACTTCCGCCCGACGCGCCAAAAGGGACCTCGCTGATCGGGTCGATTGTCATTCTCGTGGTGGAGGTGCTCCTCGGGCACCGCCCGGCCACGGCTCTCAGGCACTGGCTCGCGCCGGAGGTTTACGGACCTGTTGCGCGCAGAGCGGGCCTCGCGATCCGAATCAAGGGGCGGGCGCCGTGGACCTGCCGTCCCCGCATTCTCAAAGTGTTGGCGAACAAACCTCTCGCCCGCGTCATCGAAGCGGCGGCCGCCGTCTACGACGGGCAGAGGGTGCGGGCGGCGTGTCTGCGCATGGAGTTCCTGCGGGGCAGGTGGAAGGTCGTCGCCCTCGAAATAGCCTAATCTCGGGAGCCGAGGGCATCCACGAGGGTGCCAACCGGCAGTCGTTCACGGGAAGCCGCTGATCCCCAGACGCGCCGAGAGGTCGGCCCTCGATCCGGACGGCGCCGAGGGCTCTCAGTGCTTGCGCCGACGGGCGGCAGCCCGGCGCTGAGCACGGTTCATGCCGTCGCTTGACCCTTCCGAGCCCCTCGGGGCCGCGCGGCGCACGGACTTGCCGGATTCGTCAGTCGTCTTGACCGTGCCGTCTTCCGAAGCAGCCGAGTAGGAAACCGCCCGCGAGCGCTTCGGCGTTTTGATGCCCAGAACCTTCTCGGCATCAACCCGCGAGCGGGCGCTTTGGGCCGCGGTCTGCGCGGCCATCTCGGCAGCCAGCTCGCGCTGAGCGGCCTCCGCCTCGGCAGCGGCCTGCGCCGCGGACTCGGCGCTGACGATGGCGGCCTCGCGTTCCTCCCTCTCGCTCGGAAGCTCGAAGTTGAACAGGTAGCGTACCGACTCTTCCTTGATTCCGTCGTTCATGGCCTGGAACATGTCGTAGCCCTCGGACTTGTATTCGACGAGCGGGTCGCGCTGGGCCATCGCGCGCAAGCCGATGCCCTCTTTGAGGTAGTCCATCTCGTACAGATGCTCGCGCCACTTTCGGTCGAGGACGTTGAGGATCACCTGGCGTTCCAGCTCGCGCATGGCGTCCTCGCCCACCTCCTCCTCGCGGTCGCGGTAGTTCGTGTGAATGTCGGTTTTGAGCTCGTCAAGCACGTGTTCGCGTTCTAGCTTCGACACGCCGCCAACCTCGTCGATCAACTCCTCGACCGTGAAACCGGGCCGGTAGAAGCCTTTAAGCTCAATCCACGCCTTGTCGAGGTCCCATTCGTCGGGGGCGTCAGACTGGGTGTGGACGCCCACTATGTCTTCGACGACGTAATCGAGGAAGCCTTCGACCATCGCTTCGAGGTCCTCTCCTTCGAGAATGCGGCGGCGTTCCGCGTAGACGACGTTGCGCTGCTCATTCATGACGTCGTCATACTTCAGAACGTTCTTGCGGATCTCGGCGTTGCGCGACTCGATGGACGTCTGCGCGCGTTCGATCGACTTGGAGATGATCTTGAATTCCAGCGGCTCGTCCTCCGGGTATATCGAAGGATTGAGCGCCCTCTGCGCGATCCCCGTGGCGAAAAGGCGCATGAGATCGTCCTCGAGCGAAAGGTAAAAGCGGGATTCGCCGGGATCTCCCTGGCGTCCGGATCGTCCGCGCAGCTGGTTGTCGATTCGCCGAGACTCGTGCCGTTCGCTTCCCAACACATAGAGCCCGCCGAGCTCGACGACCTCGTCGTGCTCCTCCGCCACGGCCTCTTCAGCTTCCTTCAGGGCCTGCGGCCAGGCGGCCTCATACTCATCGGGGGTCTTTTCGGGGTCAAGGCCCCGAGATTTGAGGGCCGCGACGGCCCGGTGTTCGGGATTTCCGCCGAGCATGATGTCAGTTCCGCGCCCGGCCATGTTGGTCGCGACTGTGACCGAGCCCTTGCGCCCGGCCTCGGCGACCACGGCGGCCTCCCGTTCGTGCTGCTTGGCGTTGAGAACCTGGTGGGGAACGCGTGCGTCACGCAGAAGCTTCGACAGCTCCTCGGACTTTTCCACGCTCGTTGTGCCGACGAGGACGGGCTGGCCGACTTCGTAGCGCTCCTTGATGTCCTCGACGATCGCCTTGAGCTTGCTCTTGCGGGACGGGAACACATAATCAACCTTGTCCTCCCGAATCATCGGCATGTTCGTGGGGATCGGAACGACGCCGAGCTTGTAGGTCGAGGCGAACTCCTCGGCCTCGGTCTCGGCGGTTCCGGTCATGCCCGAAAGCTTGTCGTACAGGCGGAAGTAGTTCTGGAGCGTGATCGTGGCGAGGGTCTGATTCTCCGCCTTGATCTCCACGCCTTCCTTCGCCTCGATCGCCTGATGCATGCCCTCGTTGTACCGGCGCCCGGGCAGGACTCGCCCGGTGTGCTCATCGACGATGAGGACCTCGCCGTCGCGGACGATGTAATCCTTGTCCCTGACGAAAAGCTCCTTGGCCTTGATCGCGTTGTTGAGGTAGCCGATAAGCGGCGTGTTGAGAGATTCGTAGAGGTTGTCGATGCCCAAGAGGTCTTCGACTTTGTCGATGCCGGGCTCGAGGATGCCCACGGTTCGTTTCTTCTCATCGACCTCGTAATCGGTGTCTTTGCGCATCCGCAGAGCGAGACGGGCGAACTCCGAATACCACTTGTCGGCGTCGCCCTCCGCCGGGCCCGAAATGATGAGCGGGGTGCGCGCCTCATCGATGAGGATCGAGTCAACCTCATCGACGATGACGAAATTGTGCCCGCGCTGGACCAAGTCAGAGGTCTGCCACGCCATGTTGTCGCGCAGGTAGTCGAATCCGAATTCGTTGTTCGTGCCGTAGGTGATGTCCGCCGCGTATTCCTTGCGGCGTTCGTCGGAATCCTGGCCCGTGAGGATGCACCCGGTGGTGAGCCCCAGGAAACGGTGGATGCGCCCCATGAGCTCGGACTGATAGGAGGCGAGGTAGTCGTTGACCGTGACGACGTGCACGCCCTTGCCCGTCAGCGCGTTGAGGTAGGAGGGAAGCGTCGCCACGAGAGTTTTGCCCTCGCCGGTCTTCATCTCGGCGATGTTGCCCAGGTGGAGCGCCGCTCCGCCCATGATCTGGACGTCGTAGGGCCTTTGCCCGATGGTTCGCCGGGCGGCTTCGCGCACAGTGGCGAAAGCCTCGGGAAGAAGCTCGTCGAGGGTTTCGCCGTCGGCGATACGCTCCTTGAACTGCTCGGTCTGCCCCCGGAGTTCCTCGTCCGTCATGTCCTCGAAAGTGGGCTCGAGCGCATTGACCTGCTTTTTGATCGCCTCGAGCTTCTTCAGGGTGCGACCCTCGCCTGCGCGGAGGATTCTGTTGATGAACTTTCCCACTGGGGCTGTCTCCTAAGTCGTTGCGAGGCGCCGGGCGCCTGTTGCCTCATCCCATTCTAGGCGAGTTGTCTAAGCAGCTGTGAGTGGGAGACAACGCCCTCGGATGAATCCGCTCACGGACGACGGCGGAGCGAGGCTTGCCTGCGCCGAATCGCAACCCATCCTGCGGCAGCTGCGAGCAGGCCCGCAAGCGCCAACGCCCGTGCGTCCAGGCCGGTCGCGGCCAACTTCTGGTTGAAGGTCCGCCGGCGGTCGGCGACGGGGTCCGCCGATCGGCGCGGATTCCGCGCGTCTTGCCGGCCGTCCGAGTCGCCTCCGCCCCGCGAGCCGCGTGCGCTTGGCAAAGCGTCCGAGCCGGACGACGCCTTGGAATCGGACGACGCTCCGTTCGAAGCGGAGGACGCCGCGCCCGAAGCGGACGGGGCTGGAGAGCCGGAAGGAGCGGCGTCGGAGGGATCCGCGGGGCCGGAGGAAGCCGGTCGCGAAGGCACCGCGCTGGCCGACGGAACGACGTCAGAAGGCCGAGCGCTCGCCGACGGCGCTGGAGCGGCAGACGAGCTCGTGACAACCTCCCAATTTCGCTCGAAGAATACAGCCGGGTCGATGGTTTTTGCGTTTTGCGCGTAGTCGATGAGGAGTTGGCGAATCTCCTGCTGCTCCTCGTAGACGACGCGGGCATTGCCGCCCATGTGGGGGAATCCTCCGCCGCCGTTCTGCCGGTAGTTGTTGACAGCAAGGATCAGCTTGTCGCCGTCGCCCAGCGGCCGGCCGTCCGGATAGCTCAGGCCGACGATGCGGCTGCCGACCGGCTTCGACACGTCGATTCGGTACCGGAGTCCGGTGAGTGCGTCGTAGTTGTAGTCCGGGATCCCGCGGGTCGCGCCGTCGTACTTGGCGTTGACTTTGCTCGGATCGAAAGTCGACCCCTCCGGGACCTGCACGAAGTACCGGGCCGAGTGCTCCAAATAGTCCTTGAGCTCGCGCCCCGTGACGAGCACTCCTCCCAAAGTGTTGTCGAAGACGTACAGCCCCGCGATGTCCTTGATCGTCACGTTTCCCTTTGGGAACACGGCGGTTCGCGAGAACGGCGAGGTCTGGGCGACGACGGGCAGGCCCTCGTACTTCGTTCCCTTGAGCCCGCGCCTGACGTTGTCGGCCATGACGTGGCCGACGAAGTCGAGGATGGGAGTGTCCTCGTAGTGCGACGTCGCCGACGTGAGCCTTTCCTTCGATTGGGCGACGACGGTGTTGACGTAGGCGACGGTCGCCTCGTGGTCGGCCTTCAGCTTCTTGTTCGCCGCGAACGTCGGCGAATCGGCGACCTGGTCGGCGTACTTCGCCTGGGCGAGCGCCCCGATCTGCGTATCGGTCCGAGGCCAGGAAACCTTGTAGCCGCGCCCGTTTTCGTTCGTCTTCAGGGGAAGCGTCACCTGTGAAACCGACTGAGCCCAATAGGTCGGCTGGGTAAAGAGCACCGGGTCCCCGTCGGGGGCGCGGAAGACTTTCGAAGGAATGTCCACGTGGGAGTGCCCGCCGACCACCACGTCGACGTCGTTGACCTTCGACGCCACCGATCCGGCCACGTTTTCCTGGAGAAGCGCGGGGTTCCAGGCCACGCCCTCGGCGTCGAGCCCCGAGTGCACGAGCGCCACCACGACGTCGGCGCCCCGCGCCTTCATCTGGGGCACGTACTTTTGCGCCGTCACAACCGGGTCGCGAAACTCGAGCTTGCCGTCGACGACGGCCCTGTCCCACACGCGCACGCCCGGGGTGACGAGCCCGACCACTCCGATTTTGACCCTCTTACCGCCGATGGTGCGGTCGATGAGGGTGTAGGGCGTGAACGCCGGCGTTTCCGTGCCCGCTTTGACGACGTTGGCCCCCAAAAGGGGCGCCTTCAGCTGGGCGCCGTAGTTTCTGAGGACGTCGAGCCCGTAGTTGAATTCGTGGTTGCCCAGCGCCTGAGCGTCGTATCCGACGTCGTTGAAGGCTTCCGCCATGGGATGCGTTCGCCCCTGCAACAGCTGCGGGCGCTTCGCGGCCACGTAAGTCAGCGGCGTCCCCTGAATTGCGTCGCCGTTGTCGACGACCAGCACGGACCCTTTCGGCTTGGACTTCCGGGCGTTCTCGATGATCGTGGCGGCCCGCGCCATGCCGAGCTTGCGAACCCTCCCCTGCGGGTAGGGCTGATCGCGGAAATAGTCCCAGTTGTATGCGTGTCCGTGGACGTCGGTGGTGGCCATGACGGTCACATCGAAAGAGTCGCCCGACGACGTCGGCGAGCCGCCCGCGTCGGAGGGGCTCGGACCGCCGGCGCCGCCCGACTCGGCAGCGGATCCCTCAGATCCAGCGGGCGACGGGGAACCGGACCCTCCGCCGCCCCGGCCGGTCCCGTCCGCGACGATCCCGCCGTGAAGGCCCGCCGGATTTTGGGCGGTCTGTGCGGCGTTCGCCGGGGCGGTCTGGGCCAGCAGCATGCAGGCCGCGGCTGCGGCGGCGCTTGTCGTCAATCGTTTTTTCGTGCTCATAGTTCCCTCCCGCGGAGTCGTGGATCGGAGGTCGTCGTGAGCTTTGAGTCTAACCGGAAAGCTCGGCGGTCGAGCCGAAGGGCGGGCGTGTTGCGAGTATGTCGTGCCATACGACGGCTTGACGTTTCCGATGTCGATCAGACGTCGCCGCCCACCGGCCCGCTCGCCGCCACACAGCGCAGACGCCTCGCCCGCCGGACGGCGCCGCAGCCTGGCGCTTAGACGTTGCCGTTGCTGTGGGGCCGCAGATTCTCCTCCTTCTGCTTCTTATGGTCCCAGGGGTCCATCCCGCTCCCCTGCGCGATGTTGCTCGCAACCGCGTCCAAAGCCTTCTGCGAACTCGCGTCGCTCTCCTGAAAATCTCGCATAGCAGCCCGGAGGTTGACGTTCCCTTCATCGACTTTCCACCGAAGATCTTGAAGCAGCTCATAGAGCACTTGGCGAAGCTCGGCAAACGCTCCGCCAGGCCCCGTCGGGCCCATTCCAATATTATGTTTGCGCCTAACGAGATCTACCATTGAAATGCCGGTCAACGCTTTGGCCGCTTTTTCGAGCTCCGCGGCTATTTGGGACATGTAACCACCCGTTGCTCCGTCGCCCACAGTCATCTGATTGACCGCGTTCTCATCCATTCGGGTCGCCCCGGCGGCGTCTTGGATGGGCGCCGGCGTCAAATGGAAGAAAGTGTCTGTGTATCCATGACGCGCCCTGTCTTCTAGCACCAACTTCATATTGTGACGTAAGTTCTCATCAACAGCCTCTTCGGCGGTTTTGAAGTCGTCGCCGATTTCCTCGAAAGCCCTCTTAAACTCTTTCATCATTTCTTCGAAATTGTCCGCTTCAAAAGTTGCTTTTTTTGCAGTTTTGCTGCCCTTTAACGATCTAACGTCCTTAAGGACCGCTAAGGGAACAGAAGCGCCTCCAGCCAGACGCGCGGTCGCAGCCGCCCCTCCTCCGGGAATTGTTGCCGCCATGCAACCCCATATTAGAATGTTCAAGAGCATGTCAAAACTAACACCGTCTTCCTCTTCGGCAATCTCCTCAAAAGCGTCTGTCGCTTTTTCGACCGCCTCCACGACTTTCTTACGCAACTGCTTCAGGAAAAGCTGCTCCGCCAGAAGCGTTTCGCCGTGAACGCGCGCCAACAAAGCAAGATTCCCAATCACAGAGGGCATCGATGTCACAAAAGTCGCACGGAACGTGTTGAACGCACTGCCTTCGAGTGCGGGAGCGTAGTCGTTCATGCCCTTCAGCAGGGTTCTCATGCGACCGGGGGCGATTTTGTCGAAGCTTTGGAGTTTGACCGTTGATACATCTGTCGTTTTCGTCGTGGGATCGAGCCCCTCAATGGATGTCTCCGACAAGACGGCCGCAACCTTTTCCCTGTATTCATTTATTTTTCCATTAAAACTATCCGAATAGAGATTGGGCAAATCCATCCATGGTTTTACAATCTTGTCCACCCGTTCGCGAATCTGATCGAAAAGCTCCTTATAGCCACTACGTTCAGTCCGCTCCGGGGACGCAAATTCGCCGCCTCCTGTCCCATCCGCGTTAGGACGCGACATGGAGATACTCATGTCTAGACTTCCTAATTTGCCAGAAAGGACGTAACAATTAGAGCTTTTGTTCAAGGAAAAGTTAGAAGAACTACCAATATAAGCGTCTATCGCCGCCAGCTTGAGTTTGCCCACAAGCTTTGGAAGATCGCGGTATTCTGCGGACATGCCGTCATCCCTTCAGTGTTAAGCGTCAATTAACAGCTATCGAACCGAACCGATGCCTGAGAAGCCAGCGCCAGGTCACGCTCAATAGAACATCTTCTCGCGACCAGACTACTGGACAGACACATACGCTTCAAGGGCGTCCCGCGTTTTGCAAACGCCGTCACGCAGCGCGAAAGTCGTTCCTACGTTCCTATGGCGCTTCATCCTTCTCTACGTGCTTTTCCGCTTTGTTTAGAGTCAAGAAGTTCACCCTCTTCCTTTTAAAAGTCCCAATATTCTTTTCCAAGCTCGTCATTCGCCATTGCGTGCCCTCCGCCTGATAAAATCGGTTCCGGTTTCCGTAAACGCGACGTCGAAGGCGAATGCCGCGAAGCCGCCTCGCGGAGGCCGTTCAGATTCGAGATTACGACAGACAAGGAAAGTTCGATTAGTGGCCGATCCGAAGTACAACGTTATCTTTCAGATCCTGCGGCACAGGATTGAGCAGGGAGAATACAAGTTTCTAAGCCTGTTGCCTTCGGAGAACGCTTTAGCGCTTGAATTCTCATGCACGCGCAACACCGTCCGCAAAGCGCTCGCCCTTCTGGCCGGCCAAGGCCACATCCTGACCATGCAGGGACGCGGCGTCCAGGTGATCTATCGGCGTCGGCCCGTCCCATCGCGGCCGCCGTCGACCTTCCTCCTGGGAGGAATCGAATCGCTCAAGGAGGCGGCCGACCGCAACGGATTCTCTCTGAGCACTCGCATGCTCTCCCTAGAGGAAAGCTACGTAGACCGAGAGCTGGCGAAACGAAGCGGCATGGCGGTGGGCGAAGTGGTTCTTCGTCTGCGCCGCTTGAGGCTGCTCAACGACGTGCCGCTCATTCTCGATGAGAACGTCTTCCTCAAATCAATCGTCCCCAGCCTCAACAAAACCATTGTGGAGAGCTCAATTTACGCGCACCTCGAACACGAGCTCGGGGTTACGGTCGGCAGCGCCACGCGAACCGTCACCGTGGAACCCGCGACCGAGGACGACGTCGAACTCCTCCACCTGGGAGGCTTGGGCTGCATCGTCGCCGTGACGTCGTCGACCTTCGACACCAACGGTTTGCTGTTCGAGTACACCGTTTCGCGTCATTCGCCCATAGGCTTCGAGTTCAACACGACGGCCCGGCGGCTGCCGGCATCCATCTGATCGGCGACGCGGCCCTGCAACGGCGGTCCCACTGAGAGCGGAGCGACGTATCGGACTCGCTTAAAGCCGAAATCAGCGCACGGCGGCACTAGAACGTGCAGCTGGGCCGCGCGGCGTCTCAACCGCGCGGCCCAGCTTTGACTTTTCAATTGTTTGGAGCGAAACGCCCGGCGGAGTCGGCCGGCGTCACTTCGCGACCGGCTCGCGCCTGCCGAGCCGAACCTTCTCCACCTTCCGCTCGGTTTCCAGATCGGAGTCCTTGAATCCGAAGAGGTAGGTGCATGCGAAGGCGACTATCACCGTGACGAAAGACGCGATCCAGAATCCGGTGAAGCTGGAATCGATTTCTCCCGTTTGCTTGTTGATGAAGGACGTGAAACCGACGAACGCTCCGACGAATCCCCACATGTTGACATTGAGGAGGCCGGTCACCAATCCGCCGACGGCTCCGCCGATCGAGGCGGTGATGAAGGCCCGTCCATACTTGAGGTTGAGGCCGTACATCGCGGGTTCAGTGACGCCGCACATTGCGGATATCGTCGCAGGCCCGGCTATCTGCTTGATGCGCGGATTCTTGGACTTCACCCAGATGGCGAGGGCTCCCGCTCCCTGGGCGATCATCGTGACGGAGACGATGGCGTTGATCTTCGATGGGCCGTTTCCATGGTAAGCGGCGAGCTGCGACGCAATGATCGGGATGACGGCCCAGTGCAGACCGAATATGACGAGCGTCTGGTACAGGCCGCCTATCACAAGACCGGCAAGAATGTAGTTAAAGTCGATGACCGAGTCAATTCCGTTGGCGATGAAGCCGGAGAAGAACATGACTAGAGGTCCGAAAACCACCAACACCAGGGTCGAGACGACGAAGATCTCGACCAATGGGGCGAACATCGAATGGATGACGGCGGGAATCCAGCGCTTCAACCAGGGTTCGATCTTTGAAGCCAGCCACGCCGCGATGATGATGGGGAAAATCGTGGAGGTGTAGGCCATGCCTTCCTTTCCAGTGGGCAACGCCACCGGAATGCCAAAGAAGTCCGCGTTGAAAACGGTATCGCCCAGCGTGGCGACGACATGATAGCCTCCGCCCTTGGGATTTGACATCGCCACCAAGCTCGGGAAGCAGAGCACTCCTCCGATAATGGCCACAATGATCGGGTTGGCCCCCAGTCTTCTCGCCGCTGTGAAACCGACGATAATTGGCAGGAAGTAGAACATCGACGAAGCCATCGCATCGATGAACTTGTATGTGTCGCTATTTGCTTCAACAACTTTATAGTAGGTGAGCAACGCCAAGATTCCCTTGAGGATGCCCGAGGCGGCGAGCACGCCGATGATCGGGATCATCGATCCCGTGATGACGCCGATCAGCGAGCTGAAGCCGTACTTGACCCAGCCGAACGGCGTCGTCGGGCGCTCCCTCTCCTCTTCGCCTCCAAGCACGTCGTCTTCAGAGTTGCGAGGGAGGAGCTTGACAATCGATTCATAGACCTGGCCGACCTTCGGGCCGATGACCACCTGGTACTGTCCGGCGGCCCTCGCGACGTCGATCACCTCGTCGATGTCGATGACCGCCGAGTCGTCCGCCAACGCCTCGTCCTTGAGATAGAAGCGCAGGCGAGTGATGCAGTGGATCACCTTGCGGATGTTGCCCGCCCCGCCGACTCCTTCGACGATGTCGCGGGCAGCAGCGTCGAGCTCAGCCCGCTCTTCGGCCGACGCCGCCTTCTTTTTTCCTTTGCGTTTGTTTGGGCCGCTCAGGGCGTTGTTTTTCATGGGATTGGTCCCTTCGGTTTTAAGAGCCCCCGCGCCAGGCGAGGCCGAACCGTTCACCGTGTGAGCGGAGGCGACGTCGGTCCCGTCGGCGGCGTCGTCCGCTCGCACCTGAGCGGATTTTGCCCCCGCCTGGGCTTTTGCGGCAGCTCCTTTGAGCGTGACACGCGCTGCCTCACCGCCTGCGTCTGTCAGGCCCGTCTTGACATCCAAAGAGGAAAGGCACTCGTCCCCGTTGGTGAAAACCAGGACGGATTCCGTCTTCTTTCCCGCCGCGGCTATACCTGCGAGGTCCATCGTCCCGATGGTCTCGCCCGCGCGCACTCTGTCGCCGGTGCTCACATTGAGATGGAAGGGACCGCCTTTGAGCTCCACCGTGTTGATCCCCAGGTGGAGGAGGATCTCCAGCCCCGAGTCCATCTTGAAGGCGATGGCATGTTCGGTTTCGGCGACCATGACGACTTCGGCGTCGGCCGGCGCGAGCACCTCGCCGATCAAAGGTTTGATTCCAAAGCCCTCGCCCATCACCTTCGAGGAGAAGACGGGATCGGGAACATCGGGCAATTCGATCACTTCGCCAGTGAGAGGTGAAACGATCGGAATGCCTGAAGCGGGGATGTCAGACATGAGGCTCCTTTCAAAGCCAAGTGCAGTGAGGATATGCGTTTTGTGTGTTGTTGACTGCGCCGCCTTCAATGCGACGCGGGGGCGCGGTCCCTAACGGTTCCGCGCACTCATCGGGTGCGTCGGCCGCTGCTCGCCTGTGCCGTTTCGCTCGCCTCGCGTGGACGCCTCGCCGTCCGCCTCGGTTCGCTCAGCCCGCACATGGGCTCGCTCATCGGCCGCTTTGTGTTCACTCGCCGAGCGGTTTACTCGCCGAGCGTGTCTGTGTGTATGAGAATCGCCAACGCCTCGTACGGGCGCAGGGTCAACGTCGGTTCGACGTCGTCCGCCGGACCGGGCTCAGGCGTCGAATCCGAGCCGGACGCCGAGTCGGGGTCGGACCGCAAGTCCGGCGTTGAATGCGAGCCTAGCCGCGATTTAACGCCGTTCTGCGAATAGTTCGAAATCAAGACCTTGCCGTCGAGGAATTCTTCGGGGATGTCGATTTCTGCCGGTCTCGGACGGAAGTTCGTGAGAACCAGCAGCTTCTGCCCTTCGTACTCGCGAATGTACGCGTATATGTCGGCGTGATCCATGGCGTACGGCTCATACGTGCCACGGGCGACGACCGCGCATTCCTTGCGAAGGGCGATGAGGCGCCGATAGTACGGGAGAATTCGGCCCGAGGACTCTTCCTCTTCGACGTTGATTCGATCCTGACCGGTGGGGCGCAGCCAGGGCGTTCCGGCAGTGAACCCGGCGCCCTCGCTCGAATCCCACTGCATGGGGGTTCGAGCATTGTCACGCGCTTTCCCGCGGACAATTGCGAATGCCTCTTGTTCACTGCGGCCGGACTCGACGAGCTCGGCGTACGCATTGTGCGCTTCGACGTCGACGTAATCCGATATTTGGGTGTAGCCGGGATCGGTCATGCCGATTTCCTCGCCCATATAGACGAACGGCGTGCCCCGCAGAAGGTGGATGACGGTCGCGAGCATGGTCGCGGACTCGACGCGATAGCGTCCCGGATCGCCGAATCGGTTGACGGCGCGCGGCTGGTCGTGGTTGTTCCAGAACAGCGCGTTCCAACCGTCCCCTTCCTGCATGCCCACGGCCCATTCGTTCAGGACGCGCTTAAGCGCACCCATGTCGAAGGGCATGGACGTCCACTTCTCGCCGTCCTTGTAATCGACTTTGAGATGGTGGAAGCTGAAAACCATGTTGAGTTCGCGGTCGCGCGGATTCGAGTAGCCGACGCACGCCTCGACGCTCGTGGAGGACATTTCACCCACCGTTATCGAATCGGCGTCGCGGCCGAAGCTAGCCTCGTTGAGCTCGCGCAGGTAGGTGTGAACGTCGGGGCCGTCCGTGTACATCTTCCGATCGTCGGTTCCGGCAGGCGCGTCGAGAAGCTCCGCGTCTTTCCCAATGACGTTGATGACGTCGAAGCGGAACCCGTGCACGCCGCGGCGGCGCCAGAAGTTGACGACGTCGATGAGTTCGGCCCGCACCTCCGGGTTGTGCCAGTCCAGATCAGCCTGGCTGAGATCGTAAAGGTGAAGGTAGTAATCGCCGGTGTCGCCGAAGGGCGCCCACGCCGGCCCGCCGAACTTGGAGACCCAATTGGTTGGAAGGGAGCCGTCGGCCTTCGGCGGGCGAATGTAGTAGTAGTCCTGGTATTTCTTCTCGCCGGCTAGGGCCCGCTGAAACCACTCGTGGTCTGTGGAGGTGTGGTTGAGAACCATGTCGAGCATCACGCCGATGCCGTGGCGCCCCAAGGCGCTGACAAGCTCGTCGAAGTCCTCCATCGTTCCCATCGCCGGGTCGATGTTGCAGTAGTCGGAGATGTCATAGCCGTTGTCATGTTGAGGCGACGGGAAGAAGGGGCTGAACCAGACGTAGTCGATCCCCAGCGAAGCGATGTAGGGAACCTTTTCGATGATTCCGCGAAGGTCGCCGACTCCTGTCCCCGTCGAATCCTTGAAAGATTTTGGGTAAATCTGATAAACGACGCTTTCTTCGAAGCTCATTCCATGCCTTTCCGTTCTTGGGATCCAACGCGGCAAGGACAATGGTTGCCTCGACGACGGCGAACACCGAAAGGGCCCAGTTCGCCTGAACGCTCCAACCCGCCGAAGCGAATCGACCCGCCTGAACGCCGCAACCCGCCGAAGCTCCGCAACTCGCTCAAGCTGCACAAGCCTTTGAGGCGATGCGCGCCGCCCAAAGGGCCTCGTCCGCTTATGGGAATCGGCCGCAACCCATCTGCAGGAGTCAGTCGCAGCCCTTTCGCAGGAGTCAGTCGCAGCTGCCCGCGGCGTCCACTAGACTTTTTGTGCCGACTCGGCGATGGATTCCACTTGCTCTCCATCGAGTTGCTCCTTATGAATACCCACGATCCAGACGAGTGAGCCTGTACACGCAGGAAACTTGTGTACGCGGTCCCAGATCGACTTGTGTACGTTGTTTCTGGTCGAAGTGCCGAGTCAAACCCTGTCGTCCCGGTGCTCGCGACCCAGTCTCCAACTTTTCAGGTCGTTCTTGTGCGCACAAGTTCAGCCTAGAGCAGAAGTTCCGTGTAGGCAATAGGAAAAGGCAAGGTATTTCCGAAGCTGATCGACATAGCATGTTTGGCCTACAGCGTTCCGGTAACCCCTTTCAAAAGTCGCCGTTGCGGGGTTTGTCATGCTCACGCTCGAAGCAGGCGACGGATTGGGGCAAGCGAGATGCGAACGAGATCTAGAATTCCTTGACCTAACGCTGAACGACGGCGACACCTTCGCATATGTCCCCGTTGCCCCTGTGCAAAGTCAAATCAACAGAAAGTCGACCCGAGTCACAGATGTGCGATCGTTGGAGTCACGAACCGGCATTGCGAAGCGCGTTCAACAGAACCGCCCTTGAGACGATCGACGAGGCCTTCGTTGAAACGAACCGGCAACGCCGCTTCAACAATCGGGGTGCCCTCAGGCACCTCCCCAAAAAAGCGTCTTGACCCTCGGTCAGTTTGCCGGACTCGAGAACGACGTCGATCGCCTTCTACGCCCGTCTCCGCCAAAACATTTTCTCACGCGCCACGGCTGGGTCGCCTTTCCGCACGCGGCGCCGAGCTTTCTTTCCGTACTCGGCACAGTGCGGCTGTCTTTTCGCACTCACCTTTGAGGCGTCCTCTCAGCCGCCTTTCGACAAGCAGGGGCGCGGCGGGGTCTTGTCACGAAGCTTGACAGCCACGAAGCAAACGTTACGTCACCGGACAAGACATCCGAATCGTCTGCTGGACACATCTCTGGTTGCTAAGGGCGCTTCTCGGGGGATTGGTCGCACAAAGCCGGGAAAAACTGTGGTTGGTGTGTTGGTTGTTTGGCGGGCGGTGTTTATGGCCGGGGTCACGCT
>ERZ773059.513-NODE-513-length-21004-cov-20.393432_pt1 | contig 21004 bp, 20 predicted proteins | sample MGYA00580514_ERZ773059 | MGnify/ENA primary metagenome ERZ773059 (study PRJEB29015, sample SAMEA2737981) | human oral metagenome | biome: human oral; feature: human-associated habitat; material: dental | place: China | collected 2056 ...
GGGAGCCTGCTGGCGGTGCGCTCGACCTCCGACCCGTTCGTCGTCGTCGGGACCGCCGGCGCCCTGGTCACCGCGGCGCTGTGGCGGTGGTTTCCGGCGGTGCCGCCGCACGACGCGCGCGGCGGGCGCACGGGCATCCGCTCCCAGTACGCGGCCCTGGCACGCGCTCCGCACGCCCCGGGGCGCTTCGGGGCCTACTTCGTGTTCCAGATCGGCAACTTCGCGGTCCTGTCCTTCGCCGCGACCTGGTTCGCGCGGGACTTCCACCTGGACCAGGCCGGTATCGCCTGGGCGATGATCGTGCTCGGGGCGGGCAACACCGTCGGCGCCCTGGTGGGGCCCCGGATCGTGCGGCGCGCGGGGCAGGGGCGCGCGCTGCTGGGCGGCTCGGTCTGCTACGTCCTCGTCTACGCCGTGGTCGCGGCCAGTCCGGTCCGCTGGGCGGGGATCGGTCTGCTCGCCGTGGCATTCGTCGTCGGCGGCGTGCTCTTCCCGGTCATGATGAGCCTGCTTCAGGCGCTGACCGCCTCGGCGCGCGGGACGGTGTCGGCGCTCGCCAATGTCCTCATGTACGCGGGCTCGACCCTCGCGGGCATTGCGGGAGGCCCGCTGCTCGCGGCCCTGCCCTCGTTCTGGGGCGTCAGCCTGCTGGCGCTGGGGACGACCCTCGTGGCGCTCGGCCTGTGGGCGGCCTCGGGCTCCCTGCGATCATGACCGGTTGTCACAGCCGGCCGTGAGTCCCGCCCCGGCCCCCTCGCCCCGCGCCGAGCGCATCGGCGCGGGACGAGGGGCCGCCGCACCGGTCCCGGCGCGGAGCTGGACCGATCTCGGGGGACGTGTGGTCAGCGCGTGCGCGCCTCGATGCTGCGGGCCAGCGCGCTCAGCGACCAGTTCATGACCACGTAGAGCAATGCGATAATGATGTAGGCGGGCACGTAGATGTCCAGCTTGTAGTTCTGCGCGGTGCTGGTGATGAGAACCTTCCCGGCGTACATGAGCTCGGCGTAGGAGACGGCGTAGCCCAGCGAGGAGTCCTTGAGGATCGTCACGAGCTGGGTGACCAGAGTCGGCAGCATGAGTCGCAGGGCCTGCGGAGCCAGGATGAGCTGCATCGTCTGCCCCCGGTTGAGCCCCAGGGCCTGGGCCGCCTCGGTCTGCCCCCGGTCCAGCGCGAGGACCCCGGAGCGGAAGACCTCCGCCGTCGTCGCCGAGGTGCACATGACGATAGGAATGACAAGCATCCAGAAGGACGGCAGCGTGAGGCCGAAGCGGGGCACCGCCAGCAGGAAGAAGTAGATGAGCAGGAGCATGGGCACGGCCCGCATCACGTCGATCCATGTTCCCACGATCGTCCGGCCGACCGGGCCACCGGCGCCCATCCTCGCCCAGCCCAGGAGAATGCCCAGGGGGAAGGACAGGAGCGCGGAGACCGCGGTGACGGCCAGCGTTCCTCCCAGCGCCTTTCCCAGGAAGAGGATGATCGACTGCCCCAGGAAGAACCGCCACTTGGGATAGGCGAGCTGGCCCTCGAGGGCGAGCTGGTGGAGCGCGGCGGCGACCAGCGCCACCACGACAAGAGTCGCAATGCCGGAGATGACGGCGATGCGCCGCCGGCCCCTGGGACCGGGGGCGTCGAAGAGAAGCTCTGCGTCTGCGGCCCGTCCGGGGCGGACACGCCGCACCGCGCGAGTGGCACTGGGGGTGGAGCTCATGCTCGCGCCTCCCGCCCGCTCGCAAGGCGGAGCTCGAGCAGGCCCCCGAGCTTGGTCGCTCCGAAGGCGAGTGCCAGATAGATCAGGCCCGACACCAGGAACATGAGGACGGCCTCCCCGGACTGCAGGTTGAGCTGCTGAGTGATGCTGGTGAGCTCGCGCACCCCGATGGCCGCGGCCAGGGCGGAGCCGATGAGGCAGGAGATGAAGATATTGACCAGCGGCTGGACGGTGCGGACGAGCGCCTGGGGCAGCACGACCGCCCGGATGATGAGCCAGAAGGGCATCCCCAGCGCGCGGGCCGCCTCGATCTGCCCCTTGGCCACGGAGTTGATCCCCGAGCGGACCGTCTCGCAGACGTATCCGGAGCCGGCGAAGAGGATCGCGCCCACGGCCGCCGTGAACAGCGAGAGCTGCACGCCCGCCTGCGGCGCGGCGAAGGCCAGCAGGATCATGAGGCACAGGGTCGGGATATTGCAGGCGAGCGTCACCCAGGCGATGGCCACGGCCCGCAGGGGCGGGATCGGGCTGACGCGGCACACGGCGATGAGCGTGCCGACGACGAGCGCGCCGGCATAGGCGAGCAGGGCGATGACGAGGGTGGTCGCCAGACCGGCCCCGATCGCTCCGAGGTTGTGCATGATGATCGACATGACCGTCTCCTCAGGTCATCGTGCGCGCGGGAGGCCGCGGGACGCGGTTCCCGCAACGGGCCGGATCAGGCGGTCGGAGAGGCGGAGGCGCCGGCGGTCTCGGAGCCCGGCACCGAGCCGAGAGCGGGAGGCTGGGGAGCCTCGCCCTCCGTGACGGCGCCAATGGTCGCCTTCCAGATCGACTCCCAGGTGCCGTCGTCGTAGATCGTCTGGAGGAAGGCGTCGACGAAGGCCTTGGCGTCCGATCCCTGGGGCAGGCCGATGCCGTAGGGGTCCTCCGTGAAGGGGTCGCCGACGATCTTGAGCTCGCTGTTGGCCTGTATCGCGCCGAGCAGGATCGAGTAGTCGACGACGTAGGCGTCGACCTGCTGGGTCTTGAGCGCGGACAGGCAGGTGTCGTTGTCGGTCATCGGCTTCTGCTCGGCCTCGGGCGCCGCCTTCTGGAGAGCCGTGGTCGAGGATGAGCCGGATTGGACGGCGACCTTGACGCCCGCCAGGTCGCCCACGCCGGTGATCCTGTCATCGTCGGCCCGCACGAGCACCGCCTGGCCGGAGGAGTAGTAGGGTCCGGCGAAATCGATCTTCTCGTCGCGCTCGGGCGTGATCGAGTAGGTGGCGATGACGGCCTGCACGCTGCCGTTGTCAAGCATGGTCTCGCGGGTATCCGAGGTGACCTGCGTGATGTCCAGCAGCGCACGGGCGTCGTCGCCGCCGATGATGTAGCGGGCCAGGGTCTGGCCGAGGGCGGCGTCGAATCCCGAGACCCTGCCGGTGGTCGCGTCCTCCGAGGAGAAGACCGGCAGGGTCTTGGTCCCGCCGGTGCTGAGGACGCCCGCCTTCTTGACGGCCGAGGCCCAGGCGGAGGCGGCCACGACGTCGTCGGAGGCGACAGGACCGGAATTGATGACCGTGTCGTAGTCGACCTCCCCTCCGCCGCTCGAGACGGCCTGGCCGTCGGCGCCGGTGTCGGCGCAGGCCGCCAGGACCGACGCCAGGGAGACAGCGCCGGTGGCCGACAGCAGCGTGCGGCGCGAGAGAGTCGTCATGATGGGGTTCCTTTCGTCACAACGGGTTGAGTCTGTCGGGGGCCTGGGACCGGCGGCCCCGAGACGGTGGTCGGAGGCGACCCGGTCAGAGTGCGGCGGGGACTTCGAGGCCGGGCTCAGCGGCGCTCAGCGCTGCTCAGTGGCTCAGCACCTTGGACAGGAAGTCACGGGCGCGGTCGGTGGCGGGGTCGGAGAAGAACTCGGCCGGCGCGCCGGACTCGACGATCTGGCCGGAGTCCATGAAGACGACGCGGTCGGCCACGGACCGGGCGAAGCCCATCTCGTGGGTGACCACGAGCATGGTCATACCGGAGGCGGCCAGGTCCTTGATGACGTCGAGCACCTCGGTGATCATCTCCGGGTCGAGGGCGGAGGTGGGCTCGTCGAAGAGCATGATCTTGGGGTCCATGGCCAGGGCGCGGGCGATGGCGACGCGCTGCTGCTGGCCGCCGGAGAGCTGGGTCGGGCGCTTGTCGGCCTGATCGGCCAGGCCGACTCGCTCCAGGAGGGTGCGGGCGGTCGCCTCCGCCTCGCTGCGGGCGATGCCGCGCACCTTGACCGGGGCGAGGGTGATGTTGTCCAGGACCGTGCGGTGCGGGAAGAGGTTGAAGGACTGGAAGACCATGCCGACCTCGGCCCGCAGACGGGTCAGCCCCCGGCCCTCCTCGGGGAGGCGCTCGCCGTCGATCTCGATGGAGCCCGCCTGGATCGTCTCCAGGCGGTTGATGGTGCGGCACAGGGTCGACTTGCCCGAGCCGGAGGCCCCGATGACGGCGACCACCTGGCCGGGGAGGATGTCGAGCGAGACGTCGTCGAGCGCCTTGAAGTCGCCGTAGTACTTGCTCACATGGTCGATGCGCACGAGCGCGCGGGCGGCGTCCTTGACGTCTTCTGCGACGTCGGCGCCGGGGGCGGACTGCTCGGAGGAGGGTGCGGGAGCGGACACGAGGACCTCGTCTCGGTCAGAGGGGTGGATGGGTACAGAGGTGTCTCAGCGACACTGACAGCAACACATCCACATGCGCACTGCATTCCTCCTGGCATCGTCCAGCTGCGGCTCCCGGCGTGGCTCCGCGACGCGAGGACGATAACACCGTGGTCACGCGTCGGGCCAGCCGGGCTCGGAAGTGCCCGCAGGCTGAGACGCGGGCCGGGGCCCGACGTCGTCTCCGCGTCTCCATGACCTCATGGCATCCTCATGGCATCATGGCGTCGCGAGGCCCCGCGTTCCGAGAAAGGGAGTCAATCATGCCCGAGCGCCCTGCGAGTCCCGCCGGCCCCGAGCGACCTGCACGTGCTCCCACCACGTCCGTGCGGGTGCCCGCGCGCGGCGGAACGCCGCGGGTGCTCTTCGCTCCTGAGACCTTCAACTTCGCCGAGGTGACGCGCGCCATCGAGGTGGCCCGCCGCATGCCCCCCGACGTCGAGTGCGTCTTCGCGGGCTTCTCGCCGCGCAACTCCGAGCACATCACGGCGGCCGGCTTCGAGTTCCACCTCCTGCTCCCCCGCCTCAGCGACGAGGAGGGCGAGCTGGCCCTGGCCTTCGACCAGGGGCGCACGCTGCGCCAGCCCTTCACCAGGACGATGCTCGCCGAGCGGGTCGCCGGCGAGCGCGCGCTGATCCGCCGTCTGCGTCCGGGCGCCGTGGTGATCGGCGTGACGCCGAGCCAGTTCATCTCCTCCCGGGCCGAGGGCGTGCCCCTGGTCTTCGTGCGACCCTTCGCCTACTCCATGGCGCATCTGCAGGGGGTCCGGCGCTCGGGTGCGACCGGCCTCCTGTCGCGGAGCACGGCCGGGCAGCGCCTGCTCGACGGCGCGGCGTCGAGGCTGCTCCATGCTGTGGGCACGCGCCTGCCGCTGCCGCGCTCCTTCTACCAGGTGGCCCGGGCCAACGGGGTCCGGCTGCCCCGCGGAGTGGTTACCGGCCTGACCGCGGACCTCAATCTCATCGCGACGGCGCCGCACCTGCTGCCCGGCTGGTTGGAGATGCCGCGGGGGCACCGGGTGGTGGGGCCGGTCTACGCCAGGCTGCCCGGCGAGGTACCGGCCATCGTGGGCGAGCTGGCCGCGGGCCCCCAGCCGGTGGTGTACTTCGCCGTCGGCTCCTCGGGGAACCGGGAGCTCGTGCTGCGGGTGCTGCACAGCCTGGGACGCGCCGACTGCCAGGTGCTGGCCCCGGTGCGCTCCCACCTGGAGCCCGAGGACCTGTCCGTGCTGCCGGCCAATGCGCACGTCACCGACTGGCTCCCGGCCGACCGCCTGGGGGACGCCGTCGACCTGGCGATCACCCACGGCGGCGAGGGCACGGTGCAGACCAGCTGCGTGCAGGGCTGGCCCTTCATCGGGATCCCCCTGCAGCTGGAGCAGCGCTTCAACGTCCAGCGGTGCGCGGCCTTCGGGAACGCGCGTCTGGTCGGTCAGGGCGAGGCCGCCGCTGCGGACTGGGCCGCCCTGGTGCGCGAGGTTCTGGCCGACGGCGCCATGCGCGCCGGCGCCCGTCGCATGGCCCGCCTCATGGAGGGCCTGGACGGCCCCGGCCGGGCGGCGGCCGCCGTCTGCGAGCTGCTCTGACACGCCCGCGGCTGATTAGCGCAGTCGGCGGAGGCGGGCCCCGGCCGCACTCGCGCGCCGAGAGCCGGCAGCCGCCGGCCGGCGGATGTCCACCGGTGTCCACCAGGTCAGGCACCTCCACACCCACTCCAGGGGGCCGTAGCGGAAGCGCTTGAGCCACAGGCGCGCCGCGACGGACTGGACGACCAGCACCAGTGCGGCCACAGCCAGGAGCGGCACGACGTCGCGGCTGTCCTTCCAGCCCAGGGCCAGGCCGATGGGAGCCACGATGAGGCTGGCGCTGACATAGCAGGTCAGTGCCATCCTCCCCAGGGGCTCGAAGAAGATGGTGACGGGCCCGCGAGTCCTCCAGGAGCAGGCGAGCGCCGTCAGGCAGATGTAGAGCACGGCCTGCACCCCGCCGGCGATGCCGCCGACGTACCCGAACCGGGGGTCACCACCTTCGTGCGTCTGGGCGATGAGGGCCGGAACCGTTGCCAGTGCCAGAGCGGCGGTGGCCGCCGGCAGGCGGCGGTCGGGGCGCTCAAGGTAGGCGGGCAGGCCGTAGACCGCTGCCGCCGCGCCCAGCAGGAACAGTCCGGGATCGTTGATGACGCCGGAGCCGCCCCAGGCGAAGGATGCGACGGTCCCGGCAATGCCCAGGGCCGCCACCAGCGGGCGCGGCGCCCTCAGCACGATCGGCAGCATGAGGAGCCCGATCACGGCGTACTCCGTGAGTATCTCGCCGGGGTACACCCAGGAGTGCAGCGCTCCGATCGCCAGCAGGGCGATCATCCGCCGTCCCACCGCCTTCCACGGGGACCGACCGCGCCTGAGCGCCGAGTCGGAGACGAAGCGCAGGCTCATGCCGAACATGAGGGCGAAGATCGGCACGAAGCGGGTGGAGACCAGGTAGTAGAGGACGTCCTGCATCATCGAGGGGTTGCGGGGCACGACGGACAGGTTCCTCCCCAGCCCGGTGATATCGCCGACGTTGACCAGGAGGATGCCGCAGATGGCGAAGCCCCTCAGCACGTCGAGGACCCGGTAGCGGGGTGCCGGTCGGCTCGCCCGCTCCAACGGCGGCGGCTCGGGCGGGGGCCCGCTCGCCGGCGGCTCAGCGCGCCCCTCGTCGCGGGGCTGCGTAACGCGCCGGCCAGGAGTGGTTGAGACGACATGGGGCGACGTCGGAGTGCTCATGCCACGACGCTATGGGCGCCCATCGCACGGATCCAGACAGAACCGCGTCATTCCAACCCGGGATGGGCCTCCGGAAGCGCTTATCCACCCACGGGTGGACCCGCCGCGGGGTCACTCGTCCTGCCCCGGCCGGACGAGGCCCGTCTCATAGGCGAGCACGATCAGTCCGGCACGGTCCCTCATGGAGAGCTTGCGCAGGAGGCGGTTGATATGGGTCTTGACAGTGGACTCCGCCAGCACCAGTGTCTCGGCGATCTCCCGGTTGCTCAGGGCGCGGCCCACCAGCGCCAGGATCTCCTTCTCCCTGGCGCTGAGAGGAGCCAGCCGCTCGTCGTCGGCGCCCCCTCCTGCGCCAGAGTCCGCTGCGGGAGCCTCTTCCCGGCTGTACGCGGGCCCGACGACACCCGCGCCGTCGTCGAGCCCGGAGATCCAGTAGCCCAGGAGCCTCCGGGTGGCGGAGGGCGCCACCACGCTGTCCCCGCGGGCCACGGCCTTCACCCCGGCGATGAGCTCGGGGGCGGTGCTGTCCTTGAGCAGGAAGCCCGAGGCTCCGCTGCGCAGCGCCTCGACGACGTACTCGTCCAGGTCGAAGGTGGTCAGGATGAGGACCTTCACCCGCGGGTGCCTGAGGGCCAGCTCGCGCGTGGCCGCGATCCCGTCCGTGCGCGACATGCGCACGTCCATGAGGACGACGTCGGGGGCGCAGGCCCGCACGGCCGCGAGGACCCGGTCGCCGTCCTCGACCTCCCCCACGACGGCGATGTCTCTGCGGGTCCCCAGGATCATGCGGAAACCGGATCGCACCAGGCTCTGATCGTCCACGAGAAGCACGCGGATCGGACCGGTCATGACACGGCTCCCTCTCGCCCACCCGCGCTGCTCTCACAGGCACTGTCCGTTCCCGCGGGCGTCCTCGCAGGCATCCGCGCCTCCAGGAGCACGCCTCCCCCGGGACGCGAGTCGATCCGCAGGTCTCCCCCGGCCGCCTCGACCCGGCGCCTCAGGCTGCGCAGCCCCTGGCCCCCGGTCTCGCCCTCGGGGAGGCGGCCGTGCGGGTCGTCGTCGCTCACCCGCAGGACGACGCCGTCGGGACTGCGGATGAGCTCTACGAGAATGCTCTCGGCGCCCGAGGCGTGCTTGACGGCGTTGGTGATCCCCTCCTGCGCCACCCGGTAGAGGGCCAGCTGCGCCTGGGTTCCAGGCCCCGCCGCAGCATCGGAGTGGCCGCCGGGCCCGGCCGGGGCATCCAGCTCCACGGGCGCCCCGGCGTCGGCGGCCGAGCGCACCAGGGCGGGCAGGTCGGCAAGCCCCGGGGTGGGGCGCAGCGGGGCAGCAGCAGAGGTTGGGGATGCGGCCTCCGGCGGGGCGCCCGTGGGGGCGGCCAGGGATCGCGTCAGCGCGCGGGTCTCCTCCAGGGCGCCGCGCGCCGTCGTCAGCACCGTCTCCACGGCTCCGCCCACCTGCTCCAGACGCTCCTCGGCGTCGAGATCCGTCTCCTCCGCATCGATCGTGGCCAGGTAGCGGGCGGCCTCGGCCTGGACCGCGATGAGCGCGAGAGCGTGCCCAACGACGTCGTGCACCTCGCCGGCAACCTCCGTGCGCAGGGCCGCGGCCTCGGCCTGCCGGCGCTGCTCCCGTTCCGCCCGGCGAGCCAGCTCCTCGTCCGCGCGGGCCCGGGCGACGCTGCGGCCCTGCCTGATCATCCGGCCCACGGCCCACGCCAGCAGCCCTATGGTCGAGGTGAGCAGAAGGAGCGTGAGAAGGCTCTGCCGGTAGGTCTCCTCGCCGCTCTCGTCCTGCGTCCAGGTCACGGCCGCCGCGACGCATCCGAGGACCAGGAGCAGCAGCCAGACCGGTTGAAGCCGTCTGTGCCCCTGCTCCCCCACCCGGAACAGGGCGAGCAGAACGATGATGTCGGCCATCAGCGCACCGTCGAGCAGGACGACCTGGAGGCCGCCGATGAGGAAGACCACGGCGGCAGCCGTATCGGCGTCCAGGCGGCGCCACCAGGTGGCCGCCCACGCGATGAGCAGCGCCGCTACCGCCACCGGATGCGCGGTGGCGCTCCGCACCTCCGGCACGGCTCCGACCAGGACCAGCAGCATGAGTCCCGTCCACGCCGTCCAGCGCAGCGACCGCAGGCCCGGATCGATGAGGATGTCGGTGAGGATGCCGTTCCCGGCGCTCATCGCGGACCGCTCACCGCTGCGCCCGCGCCGACGCGTAGAGGCAGAGGGCCGCTGCGGCGGCCACGTTGAGCGACTCGGCCCTGCCGTAGACGGGGATGGAGACGACGGCGTCGGCGCGGCTCAGCGCCTCTGGCGGCAGTCCGTGCGCCTCGTTGCCCAGCAGCCAGGCGGTCGGTGCCTCGAGCACCGCCTCGGCCCGGAACAGGTCGAGGTCGCCGCGGGAGTCGGCGGCCAGGACCGTCAGCCCGGCCGCGTGCAGGGCGGCGACGGCGTCGGCGAGAGTCACGCCGGTGACCACGGGCAGGTGGAAGAGGCTGCCCGCGCTCGAGCGCACCACCTTCGGGGACGTGGCATCCGCGCTGCCGCGCACCAGCACGACCGCATCCGCTCCGGCGGCGTCGGCCGCCCGGATCATGGTGCCCGCGTTGCCGGGGTCCTGGACCTCGGCGAGCACCGCGACGAGCGTCGCCCCCATCAGGGCGTCCAGGGCCTCGGAGCCCGTGGCCCCGTCCGCGGCGACGACGGCGAGCACCCCCTGGGCGTCGGTGCTCATGGCGGCCATGACCCGCTCACTGGTGAGGTGAACGTACAGGCCCGCCGCCCGGGCCTCCTCCCAGATCCCGCCGTGGCGGTCCCGGGCGGTCTCGGTGAGGTAGACGTCCAGGACCCTGCCCGCGGCGTACCTCACCGCCTCGCGCACCCCCTGGGGCCCCTCCACCAGGAACCTGCGGTACCTGGCCCGCGCACTCCTGCGGGCCAGGCCGGCCACGCGCGAGACGCGGGCCGCGGCCGGGTTGGTGAGCGGCTCGTGCCCCGTGGCCCCGGGCTCGGCGGGGCGCTCGGGTCCGTGCGGGGCGGGCCGCGCCGCACCCCCATGCAGATGTGCAGCGGAGACGTCAGCGGAGGCGGCGGGACTCATAGGGTCAGCGTACGGGAGCGTGCCGCGGCCCCCAACCGCGCCGCAGCGACGGGTCCTCGTCAGCGTCGCACGCCTCGGTCGCTGACGAGGACCCGGTTCGTGACGGCGGTGAAGGGAGCACCCGGCACCGCCCTGAATCGTCAGGCCCTGGGGGCGTTGACGTCCTCGGGCAGGGCGCCCCGGGCGACCTCGACGAGGGACTTGAAGGCGTCGGGCTCATTGACAGCCAGCTCGGCCAGCATGCGCCGGTCGACCTCGACGCCGGCCAGACCGAGCCCCTGGATGAACCGGTTGTAGGACATGCCCTCGGCACGGGCCGCGGCATTGATGCGCTGGATCCACAGGCGGCGGAAGTCGCCCTTGCGGGCACGGCGGTCCCGGAAGGCGTAGACGCCCGAGTGGGTGACCTGCTCCTTGGCCTTGCGGTAGAGGCGGGAGCGCTGGCCGCGGTAGCCTGAGGCCTTCTTGAGAACGGTACGACGCTTCTTCTGGGCGTTGACAGCCCGCTTCACACGTGCCATGTGATGACTCCTTTACGTGGTGGGACCGGTCAGCGACCGAGCAGCTTCTTGACCTGACGGGTGTCGGCCCTGGCGACGGGCTGGTCCTGCGCGAGCTTGCGCTTGCGACGGGAGGACTTGACCTCGAGCAGGTGGCGCTTGTTGGTCTGCTCACGCATGAGCCTGCCGCTGCCGGTGACCCGGAAGCGCTTCTTAGCACCGGAGTGCGTCTTGTTCTTCGGCATTGTAGATATCCTCTTCTCGGCCCCGACCGGATGGCCCGGGCTGCGGATCCCTGGCGGACTGCCGCAGGGATGAGTGACGGGCTCTTATCAGGCCTGGCCGGCCCGGCCCCGCGCCTGCCCGCCGGAGCCGGCAGCGGACGCCTTCCTGGCCCTGCTCGCGTGCTTCTCAGCACGTCGGTTCGCCCGGGCCTCCTCGCGACGACGACGCTGGTCGGACTTGACCTCGGCCTTCTTGCGGGTGGGCGCCAGGACCATGACCATGTTGCGGCCGTCCTGGCGAGGCTGGGACTCGACGGTGCCCAGCTCGTCCATCTCCTCCGCCACCCGCTGGAGCAGCCGGATGCCCAGCTCGGGGCGGGACTGCTCGCGGCCGCGGAAGCGGACGATGCACTTGACCTTGTCCCCGCCCTTGAGGAACCGCTCGATGTGCCCCATCTTGGTGGCGTAGTCGTGCTGGTCGATCTTGGGGCGGAACTGGATCTCCTTGAGCTGTGTGTTCGCCTGGTTGCGTCGGGCGTCACGCGCCTTCATGGCCGACTCGTACTTGAACTTGCCGTAGTCCATGAGCTTGCACACCGGGGGGCGTGCGTCGGGCGCCACCTCAACCAGGTCGAGGCCCGCCTCCTCGGCCAGGCGCAGTGCGTCCTCGACGCGGACGACGCCGACCTGCTCACCACTGGGACCGACGAGGCGCACCTCCGGGACGCGGATCCGTTCGTTGATACGGGGCTCGCTGATGGCTTTTCCTCACTCTCGGTGATGATGACCGCTGCAACGAAAATGGCCTTCGCCGCGGATGCGCGCGAAGGCCATACATGTGCTCATTCGAGCACGGTCACAGGCGCCGAGACGCCCGGGACCGCCGAGGATCTCTCCTCGCATGACCCGGCCCCGTGAAGGGACCCAGGTGGGATTTCTCCGCTTGCGTGCCGGAGAAGGAACTCCGGCCGGTCGACACGACACTACCAGGTTGCCTCGACTTCTGCCCAGGTTCTCCGGGGCGACAGATGCGGTGAGCCCCGCCACCGGACCGATCTCGGCTCTCGGCGCGGAGTGTGATGCCTCAGTACATCTGAGGCGCTTTGGGTGTCTCGGATGTGGCTTCGGCAGGAGCTGAACCGCTCTCGGTGCAGGGGATGGCGGGGGCTGCGAGGGGAGGTGCTGCGTCCGGGTGCCCGCTCGGAGCGCGCCGGAATGAGGGCGTGCCCTTCACGCGGCGAGCCGCCGTTGACGAGCGGGCACAACCAGCGCCCCCGGGACCACCCATCTGGATGATCCCACCAGCAGCGAGCCGAGCCGGACGGATGCCGCACCCAACGCCAACGTACCTTCATCACGTGAACGTCCCTTTCTCCCATCCTTCTGGGGGTAGAGCTCAGAAGGATGGGAGAAAGGGACGTTGACGTCGCAAAGGTACGTTCACGTTCCGCCCCGCCCCACCCACCAGGCGCCGCCTCAGAGGCAGGAGACGAACACCGTCTCAGACATGCCGACGCACCATGATCTCGGCGAAAGGGGTCAGGCGGGCAGGGGGCACAGCTCGACGGTGTCGATGAGGTCTCCCCAGGCGGGGTTGACCATGACGTGCTGGCAGCTCTCCAGGGTCCGGGCCACGGCGCCGCGGCCGCCGGAGGCGTCGATGCGGATGAAGACCCGCAGCTCGGCGTCCTGCCCGGGGGCGAACGCCACCCCGGTGACGCCGTGGACCTCTTCAAGCTGGGCTCGGACCTCGGCCTGGACGGGGTCGTTGCGCCATGAGGGCACCCAGTCCTCCCCGCCGGCCAGGGCCACCACCGCGGGCCGGGGCAGGCGCAGGTCCCGGCCGCCGGGATCCAGGACCCACAGCTGGTCGGTGGACAGGCAGGCCACCCGGGCGGCGCGCACGGGCTCGACCGGGACGGGGCGCACGTCGGCGCGCCAGGCGGACATGGCCTGCGCGGAGGTGAAGACCGGCAGAGCGATGTGCCCGTCGGGCAGGCTCACGGCCAGAGAGGCCGCGTCCTGGCAGGCATCCGCCGTATGAACCTCGTGCGCGGGAGCCTCCGGCCCGGCCCCGGCCCGCGAGAGCCTGATGCTCTGCGGCCCGCCCCCGCCCGACGAGAGCCGTGAGGACTGCGAGGGCCGTGATGATGGCATGGCGTGCGCGGCCACCGGCACGATGAGGCGCCCGCCGGCCAGGGCGGCCCATAACCGGTCCAGGTACTCGTGGCGGGGCAGACCGGTGGCCTCCAGGGCGGCGCTCACCTCGGGGCGGACGGAGCCGTCGTCCTCGGCGAAGGGCGCGGGCGCGGCCAGGAGCCGCTCCAGCCTGGCCCGAGCCGCCATGGCCGCGGCCGCCTGGGGGGACGACTCGGCAGTGCCGCCCGCGGTCGTCAAGCCCGCGGAGGCTGCCGTCGGCCGGGTGTCCGGCTGAGCGTCTGTCCGGTCCTCGGAGCGGGAGCCTGGTCGGGGGTCACTCACGCGTGTCACCGTATCGCCTCCCGCCCCCGGTGCCCAGAGGCCCCACGAGCCAGCTGCGGTCACCCGACCAGGCAGTCGCTCTCCTCGCCGTCGGCGACCGCCAGCGCCTCCTCAAGCGTGAAGTTGCCGTTGTAGAGGGCCTTTCCGACGATCGCTCCCTCGATGCCCTCGGGCACGAGGCGGACCAGGGCGCGCAGGTCGTCGAGCTGGGCGATGCCTCCGGAGGCGACGACAGGCGCCCGGGTGCGTCGGCAGACCCCGGTCAGCAGTCGGATGTTGGGGCCGGACAGGGTGCCGTCCTTGGTGACGTCGGTGACCACATAGCGGGCGCACCCGGCGGCGTCCAGGCGCGCCAGCGTCTCCCACAGGTCGCCGCCCTCCTTGGTCCAGCCACGGGCGGCCAGGGTCGTGCCGCGCACGTCGAGCCCCACGGCGATCCTCTCGCCGTGCTCGGCGATGACGCGCTCGGTCCACTCGGGGTCCTCCAGGGCGGCGGTGCCCAGGTTGACCCGGGCGGCCCCCGCGCTCAGGGCCCGACGCAGTGAGACGTCGTCGCGGATGCCGCCGGACAGCTCGACCTTGATGCCGACCTCGCCCACGATCCGGGCCAGTAGCGGCGCGTTGGAGCCGCGACCGAAGGCGGCGTCGAGGTCGACCAGGTGGATCCACTCGGCGCCGGCCCTCACCCAGTCGCGAGCGGCGTCGACGGGACTGCCGTAGTCGGTCTCGCTGCCGGCCTCCCCCTTGAGCAAACGGACGGCCTTGCCGTCGGAGACGTCGACGGCCGGCAGGAGAGTGAGCATAGCGGGTCCCTTCGGTGGTGCGGTGAGCGCAGGTGAGAATGCTGCTGGTCGCCTGGTTTCAGGCTGGTTACAGGGTGGTCAGCCAGTTGCGGAGCAGCTGGGCGCCGGCGTCGCCGGACTTCTCGGGGTGGAACTGGGTGGCGCACAGGGCGCCGTTCTCGACGGCGGCCGCGAAGTCCTCGCCGTGGGTGGCCCAGGTGGCGGCCGGAGGGCGCGTGGGGCCGGACCCCAGGAGCGCGGCGGGGTCGGTCTTCACCGCGTAGGAGTGGACGAAGTAGAAGCGCTGGTCGGCCACGCCGTCGAAGAGCACGGTACCGCGGGGCGGGCGGACCCGGCTCCAGCCCATGTGGGGGACGACGTCGGCCTGCAGCCGCTCCACGGCTCCGGGCCACTGGCCGAGTCCCTCACTGGTGGTCCCGTGCTCCTCGGAGCGCTCGAACATGACCTGCATGCCCACGCAGATGCCGAGCACCGGCCTGCTCCCGGCCAGTCTGCGGTCGATGAGCCGGGGAGCGTCCACGGCCCGCAGCTGGTCCATGACGGCGCCGAATGCCCCCACGCCGGGCACCACGAGCCCGGCGGCGGCCTCGACGGCGGCCCGGTCGGCGGTCAGCTCGACGTCGGCACCCACTCGTTCCAGGGCGCGCACAGCGGAGCGGACGTTGCCGCTGCCATAGGACAAGACCACCACGTGAGGCTGGCTCATGAGGCCAGCCTACCGGGGACATCGCGCCGCAAAGCCCTCGTCTCGCAAACCGGTCCGAGCGGGGCGCCCCCGCGCTCCTCCTGCCGGCGGAGGAGTCCGGGCGCTTGTGGTGGCAGGATCTGCACATGCCCGTCTCATCGTCCGGCCCCGCGCGCCGCACCGTCGTGCACGGCCTGCTGGCCGCCGCGGGTCTGACGGCCCTCGGCGCGTGCGACCGCGGGGTCGCCGCATCCTCCCCGACCGATCCGCCGTCCACGGCGGTGCCCGCCTCGCCGACAGCGAACGCGACGCCGGAAGCCTCGCAGGCCCCGCAGACCGCCGGGGCCGTCTCCCCCTCCCCCACGCCGGAGGCCCCGTCGCGCGAGGAGATCGTCGCCGAGTTCGCCGGTCGCGAGCCCACCTGGTTCGACCTGGTCGGCGAGGGCATCGTCTCGTCCACCCCGGCCGCGGGCGTGTGCCTGACGCTGGACGCCTGCGGCGGTCCGGGAGGGTCGGGCGTCGACATCGAGCTGGTCGATATGCTCATCGGCGACTCGGTGCCCTTCACCGCCTTCCTCAACTCCCGGTGGGTCGAGGCCAACCCGGATCTGACCGACAGGCTCGCCGCCTGCCCGACCGTGGAGATCGGCAACCACGGCACCAGCCACCTGCCGATGTCGGTGACCGGCGCGTCCGCCTACGGCATCCCCGGCACGCGGGACGCGGGCGAGGTCTGGGACGAGATCATGGGTAACCAGGTCGCGCTGACCGAGCGCACCGGCCGGGCGCCGTGCTTCTTCCGCTCCGGCACCGCCCACTGGGACGACGTCGCCCTGGCGATCGCCGCCCGCCTGGGCCTGAGCGCCGCGGGCTTCTCGATCAACGGCGACGGCGGCGCCACCTTCCCCGCTGACACCGTCGAGGCGGAGGTGAGGCGGGCCGGTGCGGGCGACGTGGTCATCTCCCACATGAACCAGCCCGCCGCGGACACCGGCGCGGGCTACCTGGCGGCGGTCCCCGCCATGCTGGCGGAGGGCGCCGTCTTCCTCACGCTCTCCGACGCCCTGGCGGCGGGGTGAGTGGGGCCCGCCGCCAGATTCAGGCCCGCCGGCGGCCTCGGCTCAGCTCTTGTCGCCGCGGGGGCGGCGCAGCCCGCGTCCGAACCACCGCATGGCCCGACCGGGCCTGACCTCGGAGGACCTGACCGCGCCCTTGATGTCCTCGGCACGGGTGACGCCCAGCAGGACGTCCTCGACCTCCTGGTCCATGGAGGCGAGCAGCAGCCCCGCGGCGGCGTCCTCGCCGGCCCTGCCGTTCGTGTACCGGCGGGCGGTGATAGTGCCCGACAGGCCCGACTCGATGCCGACGTCGGTGGCCAGGTCGGCGGTCATCAGCACGACGCCCGCGCGGCTCAGGCGCGACAGGGCCGAGGCGAGCTCGGCGGCCTCGGCGGGTTCGGTGTCCGCTCCTCCGAGCAGCTCGGAGACGTCCCACTCGGCGTGGGCGGACACGAACTCCTTGACCGCGAAGGCGCCGGAGCGCGATGGCACGATCGTGCAGTCCAGGTCGCTCATGGCGCACAGGGACGCCAGGGCGTCGGCGCCCGCCAGGGGCGTGAGGACGACGGCGACCTTGACCGCCTGCGGCGCCTGGGCGTCCAGCGCGGCCGCCGGGGACTCCACCTCGGCGGCCTGCTCCGCGGCCGGCTCGTCCGGGTCGTCCGGGTCCCGGGCGCCGGTCAGCGGCTCCCGCGGCGCCGTGTAGGTGTTGTGGGGCACGTCGTCCACGGAGACGATCGAGGGCCCGGTCTCGTCGAGGGACTCCAGGTCCTCCTGGATCTCGCCGGGCAGCGCCAGGCCCTCCACCATCGCGGCGAACTCGGCGTCGATGTCGTGCTGCGGCTCGTCGGCACCGGCACTGCTCGCGCCGGTCGGCTCGTCCGCGTCCTCGGGGCGCTCGAAGTTCTCAAGGCCCTCGGGCCGGTCGCGGTCCTCGGGGTTCTGGCGGGGTGCGGGGTTGGAGTCGTGCATCACAGTGCTCCCTTGGTCGAGGGGATGCCGTCGACGCGCGGGTCGGGCTCGACGGCGGTGCGCAGGGCGCGGGCGAGGGCCTTGAACTCCGCCTCGGCGACATGGTGGGGGTCGCGTCCGGAGACGACGCGCACGTGCAGGCAGATACCGGCATGATAGGCGATGGCCTCGAAGGCGTGGCGGACCATCGAGCCGGTGAAGTGCCCGCCGATGAGGTGGTGGACGAAGGCCTCGGACTCGCCGTCGTGAACCAGGTAGGGGCGGCCCGAGACGTCGACGACCGCCTGGGCCAGGGCCTCGTCCAGCGGCACGAGGGCGTCGCCGAAGCGGCGGATGCCGCGCTTGTCCCCCAGGGCGGCGCGCAGGGCCTCGCCGATGCAGATGGCCGTGTCCTCCACCGTGTGGTGGACGTCGATGTGGGTGTCGCCGGTGGCGCGCACGGTCAGGTCGATCAGGGAGTGCCTGCCCAGGGCGGTGAGCATGTGGTCGTAGAAGGGGACCGTGGTGGAGATGTCGGTGGCGCCGGTGCCGTCGAGGTCGAGCTCGACGACGACGTCGGACTCGCTCGTGGTGCGCTCGATGCGGGCGGTGCGGCTCATGCGCTCTTCTCCTCGTTGTCCTGGTTGCTCTTCCTGCTGCTCCTGCCCGCGCTCTTGTGAGCGGCGTCCGCCAGGACGCCGGCGAGGGCGGTGCGGAAGGCCCCCATCTCGTCGGGCGTGCCGATGCTGACCCGAAGGTACCCTGCCGGGCCGACCACGCGGATGAGGACGCCGCGCTCCAGCAGGGAGCGCCAGACGGCGTCGCGGTCCTCGAAGGGCCCGAACAGCACGAAGTTGGCGTCCGAGTCGTGGGCGGTCAGGCCCCGCTCGCGCAGCCAGGTCACCAGGGCGTCGCGCTCGGCCCGCAGGGAGGCGACCTGGCTCATGAGCTCCTCGCGGTGCCCGAGGGCCGCCAGGGCGGCCGCCTGGGTGAGCGCGGACAGGTGGTAGGGCAGGCGGACGATGCGCAGGGCGTCGACCAGCTTGCGGGAGGCGGCGAGGTAGCCCAGGCGCAGCCCGGCCGCCCCGAAGGCCTTGGACATGGTGCGGGCGACCGCCAGGTGCGGGTAGCGGGGGCCGTCGTCGCCACCGCCGCCGTCGGCCCGCTCGGCGAGGAGCTCCAGGGCGCTGGGAACGCCGGGGCGGCGGAACTCGCCGTAGGCCTCGTCGATCACGACGACGACGTCCCCCGGGATGCCGCCCGCATCCGCGGGCCCGTGGGCGCGGGCGGCCTCCAGAACTGTGCGCACGTCGCCCAGCGGCAGAACGGCTCCGGTGGGGTTGTTGGGGCTGGCGAGGATGAGGACCGCGGGACGCAGGCGCTCAATCGCCGCGACGGCAGTGGCGGCGTCAAGACTGAAGTCCTCCCGGCGCTGCCCGGTGACGTAGTCGGTGAGGGCGTCGCGCGCGTACTCGGGGTACATGGAGTACGTGGGAGTGAAGGACAGGCAGGTGCGCCCGGGGCCGCCGAAGGCCTGGAGCACGTGGAGCATGACCTCGTTGGAGCCGTTGGCGGCCCAGATCCGCTCCGGACCCAGGCGCACCCCGGACTCGACGGCGAGGTAGTCGGCCAGGGCCCGGCGCAGGGCGGGGAAGTCGCGGTCCGGGTAGCGGTTGAGGCCCCTCGCGGCCCCGGCGGCGGCCCGTGCGATGGAGTCGACGACGGCCTCGGAGGGCGCGTAGGGGTTCTCATTGACGTTGAGCCGCACGGGCACGTCGAGCTCGGGGGCCCCGTAGGGCTCCTCGCCCTCGAGGCCGGGCCGCAGGGGAAGAGTGCTCACGCACGGGAGTCTACGGTCCCTGCCGCTTCGGCGTCCTGCGCGCTCGGGCGGCGGCGCCCGTCCGCAGCACGTGCGGCGCCCGCTCCTGGCGCCCCGTTCGGTCCCGTTCAGCCCCGCGAGGCGGGCGTCCCGGGTAGCCTGGAGGAGCCAGGCGATCCAGGGAGCGCGATCCTCATGAGCCAGCCGTTGCAGCAGTCCCAGCAGGTGCGCCCGCCGGCGGTGGCGGGCCTGTTCTACCCCGCCGAGCCCGCCCGTCTGCGGGCCGACGTGGAGGCCATGCTTCAGGCGGCGCGATCCGCCGTCGGCGTCGGCGCCGCTCCCCCGGCGGCGCTGATCGTCCCCCACGCCGGCTACGTCTACTCCGGCCCCACCGCCGCCCTGGCCTGGGTGCGGGCCGAGGCCCTGCGAGGGACGGTCCGCAGGGTGATCGTGCTCGGGCCCGCGCACCGGGTGGACGTGCGCGCCCTCGCCCTGCCCGGCTGCCGGGCCATGGACACTCCGCTGGGGCCCGTGAGCGTGGAGGTCCCGCCGCAGATCGAGGCGCTGGCCGCCACCGGGCTGGTGGTCTCCCGGCCCGACGTCCACGCCGCCGAGCACTCCCTGGAGGTCCAGCTCCCCTTCCTGACCGTCGTCCTTCCCGGGGCGGCCGTCGTGCCCCTGGCCGTGGGCCGGGTCTCTCCGGAGCGCGCCGCGGGGGCGATCCGCCCCTTCCTGGGCCGCACGGACACCCTGGTGGTGATCAGCTCGGACCTGTCCCACTACCTGCCCCGGGCCGAGGCCCGGAGGGTGGACGACGCGACCATCGAGCGCATCCTGGCGCTGCGCGCAGACGTCAGTCACGAGGAGGCCTGCGGCGCCACCGGCGTGGACGCCCTGCTGCTGGCCGCCGCCGAGCGGGGCCTGAGCCCGCGGCTGCTCGGGGCGGCCACCTCAGCCGACACCGCCGGCACCCCCGACCGGGTGGTGGGCTACGCCGCCATCGGCTTCTACAAGAGTGCGTGAACCGGTCGGTCCCGCGCCCGGCGCACAGCCGAACCGATCTTCGGTGTGGATCGCGGTGTGTCAGCACACCTGAGGCAGTGCCCGGCGGGCGGTGCGCCGGCTGCGGGGTGCGGGGCGTCGGGACCGGTAGGTGGCGGCGGACCCCGTGGCGCGCCGACAGTACGTCGGGGACGGGGCCATCCGGATCGCACGCCGGACCTGTGCGGCACTGGCCTTGAGAGCGCCCCAGCGCTCCCGCCGGGGCTGTGTCGGGGGGTGCCCCTATGTGGTGTGTCAAGCGGCGGAGGGTAGTTTCGTGGCTGGTTGTGGGTCGTAGAGTGTGCCGTTGCGGATCATGGCGTGCAGGGTCAGGATGCGGCGGTGGGCCAGGGCGAGGACGGCCTGGTTATGGCGTTTGCCTTGGTTTCGTTTGCGCTGGTAGTAGGCCCGGCTGACGGGGTCGGAGCGCAGGGAGGCGAAGGCGGACAGGAACATGGCGCGCTTGAGCCTCTTGTTGCCGCCGTGGGAGACGTGCTCGCCGCGGATCGATGAGCCGGAGCGGCGTGTGACGGGAGCGAGCCCGGAGTAGGAGGCCAGCTGGGCTCCGGTGTCGAAGGTCTTGCCCAGGGTCTCGGCCAGGAAGACGGCGGCGGTCCTGACCCCGATCCCGGGCATGGAGGTCAGGACCTGGTAAAGAGGGTGGGCCTGCACCAGGGTCTCGACCTGGGCGGCGATATCGGCTCGCTGGGCGTGCAGGGCGATGAGCTGACGAGCCAGGTGGGGCAGCACCATGCCTGCGGCGTCGGTGCCGGCGACAGTGACACTCTGGCGTTCCAGGGCCGAGACGATCTGGGCTGCCCAGGCGGCGTGGCGTCTGCACCCGTGCTTCTTGAGCCTGGCGTCAATCCTTGCCTTGCCCGCTCGCTTCAGCTCTGCTGGGGTGGGCCAGGCGGCGATGACCTCCAGAACAGCATCGTGCTCCAACCAGGGCCCCACCACGGCCTCGAGGGCGGGGTGGATCTGGGTGTACAGGCCCCGAATCCGGTTCGCGGTCTGGTTGACCTGGCGGGCCAGGTCCAAGTCGAAACCAGTCAGCATGCTCAGCGCCGCGGCATCCTCGTCCGAGGTGCTGACGGCTCTCAGGGTGTGAGGCATGGTCCTGGCCGCGCCGGCGATGACGGCCGCGTCCTTGGCGTCGGTCTTGGCGCTGCC
>ERZ773059.516-NODE-516-length-20858-cov-3.827236_pt1 | contig 20858 bp, 18 predicted proteins | sample MGYA00580514_ERZ773059 | MGnify/ENA primary metagenome ERZ773059 (study PRJEB29015, sample SAMEA2737981) | human oral metagenome | biome: human oral; feature: human-associated habitat; material: dental | place: China | collected 2056 ...
GGCGGGCTATTGGACGCTGAAAACGCGGATTGCGCTGGTAAATGCGCTGCATTGATGGGGACGGATGCGATTTTAGGCTGCCTTAATCAATCGAATAGGCAGCCTGAAAACAAAACCGCTTGGTGTTGCGCCAAACGGTTTTTTGGTTGGATGGATTGGGTTTCAGGCTGCCTGAGCGTTGCGCTGGGATTGAAGCCCGCAAAAAAGCCGCCTTTCCCGCAAAAGGCAGCCTGAAAAGCATTGCCGTGCAATCAGATGGCGCGCGCCATTTTCGGCTTGCCCACCGTTTGCAACGCCCAACGAATATCCGCAAAACACACGCTGTCATCATGCGACAACACTTTGTTTTTAGCATGGCTGATATACGCCAAATTATATTGCAGCAGCAAATCCACCGCCCGCTCCTTGCCCTGCGCGATGCTGCATTGCATCAGGCTTTTGATGTTCGCCGAGATTTCATCGGCAGGCGCATCCGATGAACGCAAAGCCTGCATCACAGAAGCCAAGTTCACACGGGTAACAGTGGTTTGAAAATAATAATTGCCAGATTGCATGATAATTTAGCCTAATAAGAATAGTTGTTCTAATTTGTTTTGTTAATACGATGCTGAAACCAAAGCAACCAGCGTGCCAATTTTAAAAAACGCAGTTTTATTGCAGAAAAACGGCAAACCAAACCAACGCATCCGCAGCTGTTTTTTGGGTTAGATTTGTTAGAATTCGTCTTTTATTGATTTGCCCACAGCGTTTTGCTGTCGGCATAGGCAGCCTGAAAAGCCGTTTCAACTGTTTTCAGGCTGCCTATTGCCGTTATAATCGCCCCTTTTTTGGCAGCCTGAAACCATACAACCCATTATTTAACAAGAGATTCCAACCATGAACATCACCCAACTCCTCGCCACCGAACTCTCCGCCACCCCCGCCCAAATCACCGCCGCCGTCGCGCTGCTGGACGAAGGCGCGACCGTGCCCTTTATCGCCCGCTACCGCAAAGAAGCCACGGGCGGGCTGGACGACACTCAGCTGCGCACGCTGCAAGAGCGGCTCACCTACCTGCGCGAATTGCAGGAGCGCAAAGCCACCGTGCTTAAATCCATAGACGAGCAAGGCAAGCTCACGCCCGAGCTGCAAAGCGCGATTGAAGCGGCGGACAACAAAACCGCGCTGGAAGATTTGTACCTGCCCTACAAGCCCAAACGCCGCACCAAAGCGCAAATCGCCCGCGAACACGGTTTGCAAGATTTGGCAGACAGCATTTTTAGACAGCCTGAAAACGACCCCGAAGCCCTTGCCGCGCCGTTTGTCAGCGAACAAGTGCCCGATGTCAAAGCCGCGCTGGACGGTGCGCGCGCCATTTTGATGGAGCAGTTTGCCGAAGATGCCGAACTGATTGGGCAGCTGCGCGACAAACTGTGGCGCGAAGCCGAAGTGCACGCGCAAGTGGTTGCGGACAAAGAAGCGGACGGCGAAAAATTCAAAGACTATTTTGACTACCGCGAACGCATCGCCCAAATGCCCAGCCACCGCGCCCTTGCTGTTTTGCGTGGGCGCAACGAAGGCGTGTTGCACGCCGCGCTCAAATACCAGCCCGATGAAACGCCGATTACCGAGCAGTCCGAATACGAGCAAATTATCGCCGAGCATTTCCAAATCCGTTCGGAAAACAAATTCTTGCGCGACACCGTGCGCCTTGCGTGGCGCGCCAAAATCTTCCTGTCGCTGGAACTGGAAGCCTTTGCGCGGCTGAAAGAAGAAGCCGATGCCGATGCGATTACCGTGTTTGCCAAAAATCTTAAAGATTTACTGCTCGCCGCGCCAGCGGGCCGCCTGCCCACATTGGGTTTAGACCCCGGCTACCGCAACGGCGTGAAATGCGCGGTGGTGGACGACACGGGCAAGCTGGCGGACACCGCGATTGTTTACCTGCACCAGCCCGATGCCATGCTGGCGCGGCTGGCGCAAATGATTGAGCGCAACGGCGTGAAACTCATCGCCATCGGCAACGGCACCGCCAGCCGCGAAACCGACAAAATCGCCGCCGAACTGCTACAAAGGCAGCCTGAAATACGCAAAATCACCGTTTCCGAAGCGGGCGCGTCCGTGTATTCCGCCTCCGAACTCGCCGCCCGCGAGTTCCCCGATTTGGACGTATCCCTGCGCGGCGCGGTGTCCATTGCCCGCCGATTGCAAGACCCGCTGGCGGAACTGGTCAAAATCGACCCCAAATCCATCGGCGTGGGGCAATACCAGCACGATGTAAACCAAAGCAAGCTCGCCAAATCGCTGGACGCGGTGGTGGAAGACTGCGTGAACGCCGTCGGCGTGGACGTGAACACCGCCTCCGCCCCGCTGCTCGCCCGCATTTCGGGGCTGAACAGCACGCTGGCGCACAATATCGTTGCCTATCGCGATGAAAACGGCGCGTTTGACAGCCGCAAGCAACTGTTGAAAGTGCCGCGCCTTGGCGAAAAAACCTTTGAGCAGGCGGCAGGCTTTTTGCGCATCAACGGCGGCAGCGAACCGTTGGACGCATCAGCCGTCCACCCCGAAGCCTATCCCGTGGTCGCCAAAATGCTGGCAAAACAAGGCATCACCGCCGCCGAGCTGATTGGCAACCGCAGCCAAATCGCCCAAATTCAGGCTGCCGACTTTATTGACGAACGCTTCGGCTTGCCCACCGTGCGAGACATTCTGGCGGAATTGGAAAAACCAGGGCGCGACCCGCGCGGCGAGTTCCAAACCGCCGCCTTCGCCGAAGGCGTGCACGACATGAACGACCTGCAAGTTGGCATGGTGCTGGAAGGCGTGGTGAGCAACGTTGCCAACTTCGGCGCATTCGTGGACATCGGCGTGCATCAAGACGGGCTGGTGCACATCTCCGCGCTCGCCGACCGCTTCGTGCAAGACCCGCGCGACGTGGTAAAAGCGGGCGACGTGGTCAAAGTGAAAGTGCTGGAAGTGGACGTGCCGCGCAAACGCATCGCGCTCACCATGCGGCTGAATGATGAGGCAGGTGCGGAAAAACGCGGCAGGCAGCCTGAAAATGAAAGTAGCCGCAACCCGCGTAGCCCAAGCAACGGCAACCGAGGCAGCCTGAAAAACGGCAAGGCACAACGGGAACGCGCTCCGCAAAATAGCGCGATGGCAGATGCGTTGGCGAAGTTGAAAAGGTAGGCAGAGGCAGCCTGAAAACGCCAAAGGCAGCCTGAAAATGGTTTTCAGGCTGCCTCCACCCATTCATTCCACCGAAAGACAATTCCATGAACGCTACCGACTTTATCCCAGCCCACCTAATCTCCGACACGCCGCCCGATGGTTCACCACCGCCTAAAAAAGGTCATACTGCTCCCTTGTTGCTCAGCAAGGAGTTGTTCAATGAACTCGGCATTGCCGATGCCCAAACTTGTGGCATCGTTATCGGCTACGGCGAAGCTATGAAACCCACTATCAGCGGCAAATGCGAGCTGCTGGTTGATTTGTCTGATAACAAATTAGCCGAGGGCAATATTTATGTGCTGGAAATTGGCAGCCGAGCCCTTATCCGTCGTGTGAAGCTGCTGCTGCGCCAAATCATTCTCGCTTGCGACAATCCTAACTATCCCGACATGGTGGTTGAAGGCGAAGACCTGTCTCGTTTAAAAGTGATTGGGCGCGTGCGCTATATCGGACAGCGGGTATAAGCAGAGACACCAAAGGCAGCCTGAAAACGCTTCAAACCCGTTTTCAGGCTGCCTTATTGCTGCTTAAATCTTACGCCACTTCAAAAATCTCCCGCAGCAACACTTTATAAAACGCAAACGCTTCCAGCGCGCCTTTGAGCGCGGTTTCTTGTTCTTCCGCGTTCAGCGGCAGTTGGTTGAATTTGCCGACAAACGCGCGCCAGTGTTTGCCGCGCCCGTCCATGTGCGGGGCAAGGTGGCGTGCGCCGTGGCTTTCGTTGTAGCCCAGATTGTTTTGTGCGTCTTTAAACAAAAACGCTGCGCCCAAGTTTGAGCCTTCGGCGCAATAGAGCCAGCCGATGGCTTCTGCGCCTTGCGGGGCGGGGATGGCGGCGCGGATGTGGGCTTCTTGTGCGTTGAGGTCGCGCAAATCGGTGATGACGTCGTCGTAGCGGGCGAGTGCAGCCAAGCCGTCAATGTGTTGGTTTAGCGTTGGATTTTTATATACGTCGTCCACAATTTTGTGGAACACGGCTTGCAGTTGCAAGAAGCGGGTGTAGTTTTCGGGCGTGCTAAATGGTTGAACTGACATCACTAAATCGTCCACGCTTTGATGCGTGGCGCGGGTGTTGGCTTTTAGAAATGCTGCCAATTCGCGCGGTTCGTGCTGTTCTGAGTGATGATGGTGGTGAGACATGGTTTTTTTCCTTTGTAGTGGGGTTGAAAGGGTTTTCAGGCTGCCTAAATGGGGTTTAGGCTATTTGAGGCAGCCTGAAAACGGTAAAACGGGTTAAAACTTGTATTCCAGCGATACGGAATAATTGCGCCCTGGGGCATAGAAGCGCGCCAAGCCTTTGCCGTCTTTATCCACCGAGCCTGTGGTGCTGCGGATGTTGATGCTGCGGAAGCTGTCCCAAGTGGCATAGCGGCGGTTGGTTAAGTTATAAACGCCTGCGCGGAGGGTAAGGTTTTTTGTGGGGCGAACATAACCAAACACGTCCAACACCACCGCCGAGCGGTTTAGATAGGGGAAGGCTTTTTTGCTTTCCACCGCTTCAACGTGGCGTTTGCTGCAATAGGTGTAGGTTTCGCCTGTCCACCAATCTTCTTCGGTTTCATAGGCTAGGCAGGTTTCTTTTTGCTCGTGGTGCAAAATTTGCGCGTCTTTGGCTTTTTTCGCGCCCATATAGGTTAAGCGCGAGAAAATGCCCCAACGCTGCTCGGGATGCTCGTAGTCCAAGCCAATCACGGCTTTGATGGGTTGCAAGGGCAGTTGGCTTAATCCGTTGTTTAGCCTGCCTTTGCTGTATCCCAAGCTGCCCATTAGCGAGAAGCCTTTGGGCAGTTTCAGGCTGCCTGAAAACTCCAAACCGCTGATGCGGGCTTTATCCACGTTCACCATTTGTTGATAAAGCTGCATCCGCCCGTTTTCAATCGGTGCGTTTTCCTGTTCAAAAATGAAGTTTTTATAACGGGTGTGATACGCGCTCAAATCCATTTTGCCAAAGCGGCCGTTGCCCGATAGCGTGATGGTTTGATTCAGGCTGCGTTCAGCTTTCAAATTGGGGTTGGCAAGCCAGTTGCCAGCGGGGTGTTTGTAGGTGAAATACATTTCCGAAGCGGTGGGGATGCGGTAGCCCGTGGTTACTTGGTAGTTCAACCGCCAAGCATCGTTCATGCGCCATTGCGTATCCACAAAGCCGTTCCAAGCGCGAAACGAGCTAGGCGCGAGGATGGTGGTTTCGCACGCGTTGCAGTTTTCGTTTAACGCTTGCGGGTTTAGGCGCGTGTGGTCGTACCGCACGCCGATTTGGTTGGAAAAGCGGTCGTTCCATTGGATGCTGTCTAACAGCGAAAAGCCAAACTGCCGCGTTTGCACGGGATGCTGAATGGTGCTTTTCACGTTGTACACTTTGCCGTCTAAATAATAAGAATCGCTGTTGATATTTTTGAAATCGCGCTTGCTCACAAACGTTTTAAACGACAATTGGTGCGTGCCGCCCCATTGGAACGGCTTGCCGTCCAAGCTCAGGCTCAAACGGTGGAACGTGGTTTTCATGCGGCGGTCGTATACCTCGTCCAAATCTTTTTTGCTGTAATCCAACGGGAAATCGGGCTTGCTCCAATCGCGCGGATACGAGCCTTTGTCGCTCACCGAAGCCAAATCGGTTTTTTGGTAGTCAAATTCGGTTTTCACCAAGCTCAAATAGCGGGCGGGCGCAAATTCGTGATACAGATGCAGATTGCGGCGGTAGTTGATGTCGTCTGCCTCGCGCCAACTGCTTTCTTGCAGATTGTAAGACAGCTCGTTCACGCGGTTATGCCCTTGCTGCCCGTTAAACGCCACGCCCACACGCTGGTTATCGGTCAATTGCCAGTTAAATTTGCTCAAAAAGCTGTGGTATTTGTGTCTGGCCGGGTCGGGAATGCCGCGTGCGCTGCCGATGGTGTCTTCGCCTTTGCCTGAGCTTTTGGTTTCGTGCCCTCGGCGTTGGGAATACAGCAGCATAAAGTCGGCGCGTTCGTTGCCGGTTGCCAAGCCCACGGTATTTGCCCATTCGCGGTTTTTGGACGCATAGCCGCTTCTAATCAAGCCGCCAAACCGGTTGTCGTCTTGCAGCAGATTGCCCGCGTCCAGCGTGCGATAGTTCACGCCGCCGCCCAATGCGCCGCTGCCCATGCTGAACGAATTGGCGCCTTTTTCCACATCAATGCCGCGCACCAGTTCGGTGTCGATGCTCATGCGCGAATTGTTGAAATTGCCATAGCGCGCATACAGCGAGTTTTCTTCGGAATCGGGCAGCGATACGCCGTCAATGCTCACGCCCACGCGGTTGCCTTCCACGCCGCGCATGGCAAAGCCTTTGCTGTGGCGCGTTCCGCTTTGGCTCACGCCCACATCGGGCGAATAGCGCACCAAATCGTTGTTGTCGCGGATGAGCTCGCGGTCGATGTCTTCGCGTTTTTTGTGTTCGGCGGTGTTTTGCTTGGCAAGCCGTTTGCCGCTCACTTGTATGTTTTGCAGGGTTTGCTCAGCAGGAGCGGAAACTGCCTGCGCCGAATATGCAGACAATACGGCAAGCAGGCAGACTTTGAGGGTTGGTTGGATATTTCTCATGGGGTTTCTTTGAATAAGAATTATTATTAAAAACGCGGATTGTAAAAAGAACGGAATAAGATGTAAAGATGGATTAAAAGCGGAATTAAATAGGAATTTGTATCAAAAAGGAAAAAAGTGCGGGATGGGCTGGGCAATGGCGGGAAGAGGGCGGTGCGGTTGCGATGGGCATCGCCCAAATAAAACCAATCAGGCAGCCTGAAAACGGTTTCAGGCTGCCTGCTTGATGATAGGGGCTTACTCTTCGCTGTTGTCCACGCTTACGTTGTAATCAATCGGCGTGGGCTGCGGTTGGTTTTCAGGCTGCTTTTTGCTGCTGGACAGGCGTTTGAGATAGGCTTCGTCGATGTCGCCCGTGATGTATTCGCCGTTGAAGCAGGAGGAATCCAAGCCTTCGATTTTGGGATTGAGCCTGCGGATGATGGCTTCCAGCCCGGCCAAATCTTGGAACACGCAGGCATCGGCGTTGATTTCGCGGGCGATTTCGGCGGCGGTGCGGTTGTGGGCGATAAGTTCCTCGCGCGTGGGCATGTCGATGCCGTACACGTTGGGGTAGCGCACTTCGGGGGCGGCGGAGGCGATGTAGATTTTGTTTGCGCCGCTTTCGCGCACCATGTCCACGATTTCGCGGCTGGTGGTGCCGCGCACGATGCTGTCGTCCACCAATAACACGTTGCGCCCTTTGAATTCGCTGGGGATGGTGTTGAGCTTTTGCCGCACGGATTTTTTGCGCGTGGCTTGGCCGGGCATGATGAAGGTGCGCCCGATGTAGCGGTTTTTAATCAGCCCTTCGCGGTAGGGTTTGCCCAGCGCGCGGGCAAGTTCCAATGCGCTGGGGCGGCTGGTGTCGGGGATGGGCATCACGACATCAATGGCGTTGATGTTGATTTCGCGTTTGATTTTTTCAGCCAGCAGCACGCCCATGTCCACGCGGGCTTGGTACACGGACACGCCGTCCATGATGGTGTCGGGGCGGGCGAAATAAACGTATTCAAACAGGCAGGGGTTTAGGCGCGGGTGTTCGGCGCATTGGCGGGTGTGCAGCGTGCCGTCGAATTCGATGAACACGGCTTCGCCTGCTTGGATGTCGCGCTCAAAGTGGTACGACAAGCCGCCGAATACCACGTTTTCGGAGGCAACCGCCCATGAGGTTTTGCCGTTTTTTTCTTGCTTGCCCAGCACCAGCGGGCGGATGCCGTTGGGGTCGCGGAAGGCGAGCATGCCGTAGCCCGCTATCATGGCAACGATGGCATACGCGCCGCGCACGCGTTTGTGCACTCGGGCGACGGCATCAAAGATGTTGTTTACAGTGAGATGCAGCGGGTCGGCGTTTTGGCTGACGGCTTGGCGCAGCTCGTGGGCGAACACGTTGAGCAGGACTTCGCTGTCAGATTGGGTGTTTACATGGCGCAGGTATTGGGTATAGACCTCTTGGTGCAGCTCGGCGGTGTTGGTGAGATTGCCGTTGTGTGCCAACACGATGCCAAAGGGGGAGCTCACATAAAAGGGCTGGGCTTCGGCGGGGCTGCCGGCGTTGCCTGCGGTAGGGTAGCGAACGTGGGCGATGCCTGCGTTGCCGTGTAGGTCGCGCATGTGGCGGGTGCGGAACACTTCGCGCACCATGCCTTTGCCTTTGTGCATGTGGAAATAGCTGTTTTGCGTGGTTACGATGCCGGCCGCGTCTTGCCCGCGGTGTTGCAGCATTTGCAAGCCGTCATACAAAAGTTGGTTTACGGGTTCGTGTGATACAAGTCCTAATACGCCGCACATGGGGGTCTCCGTGGAGTGGGGTTGAGATGGGATGGATGGGGTTTTGTGATTAAGGCTGTGATGAGGCAGCCTGAAACAGGTTTTGCACTTGGCAAGCGGGTAGGGCGGGCGGATGGGTTTTCAGGCTGCCTTTGGGCGGGCGAACCGGCTTGTTTCAGCCATCACGCGATAGCAATCAGGCAGCCTGAAAACGCTTTGCCGGTTAGCTTGAAGCCGTTGCCCAACCCAGCAGCCAATGGAGCGGCGGGGGCTTGTCGCCAAATGGTTTATGAAACAGAGTATGGCTGATTGACCAAGATGTCGGCGGGCTGCCGACGCGCCAACATTCCCATGCCTGCCGTGATGCTTTCGCGCCGTTTCAGGCTGCCTACTCTACCGTCGCCCAAAATTTAAGGACTACCCGCATCCCGCGCACCTTGCCGATGCGCCAAATGCCGATAGCCCTAAGGGGATTGCTTTGCGTTGGATTTATTTTTGCCGGCACGTTTTTTCGCGCCGTCTTTGGGGTTTTTCAGGCTGCCTGCATCATGGTTTTTGTTGCTTTTATCCTTTTTCAGGCTGCCTTTGCCGTCCGCGTTGGATTCGGCTGCATGGGCGCGATGGGTTTTTGTGCTGTTTACGCCGTTGCCCGCGCCATTTACGTTCGCGCCATTCGCACCGTTGCCCGCCGCCCCGTTTGCCCCGCCGTTTCCTGCTTTGGGCAATGCGCCCAAGGGGAGCGCGGTATCCGTGTGGTCAAAATTGACCTGTTTGGCTAGGAATTCTGGCAGATAGGGCGTGCCCATCAGCGCGATGCTTTCAAAAAACGGCGCGCTGATGGAATCGCGCCATTCGCTGCTTTTGGGCAAATCGCTAAACGCGCACAGCAACACCGTGATGCTCACCACCAACACGCCTTTCAGGCTGCCTAACGCCGCGCCGCCAATGCAGTTGAGTGTGGATAAATGCGCTTTTTTAATCACCAAATCAAATACTTGATGCGTAAACGCCAACGCCAAACGCGCGGCAACATAAGTCGCCACAAACGCGCACACTACCGCCAACTCGCGCGGCTGCATGGAGGAAAACATAAAATTGGACACATCCACCGCCAAAAAACGCGCAATCGCCAACGCCACCAGCCAGCCCACAAACGAAAACACTTCGCCCATCAGCCCGCGCATGGCAGAAAGCACGATGCAGAAGAGGATGGTGCCGAATGCGAAGAGGTCAAAAGTGGTCATGGCGATGCTTTGCGGTTGTTAGGGCGATTGTTTCGCGGCTATTTTTGTTCCAGCACGATGCCGCCCAAGCCGCGCGCTTTCAATTTGCCGGCGGCGATTTCAGCTTCCGATTTGTTGGGGAAAGAGCCTGTTTTCAAGCGATAGACTTTGCCTTTGTCGGTAACGACTTCTTCGATGGACGAAGAATAGTTCAGCCCTTTCATTTTCTGCTGCGCGGCTTTGGCAGCGGCGATGTCGCGGTAGGCGCCCACTTGCACGCTGGCGCGTTTTTCTCTGTTGTCTTTGCTGGCTACGGCTTTCTCTGGCTGTTTGGGCACGGTTTTGTTGGCGGCTTTGTCGTCGGCTTTTTTCGGCGCGGCTTTGGCTTGTGCGGCACGTTCGGCAGCGGCTTTTTGCTGTGCCAACAGTTTGGCGCGTTCGGCGCGGCGGGCTTCATCGGCAGCGGCTTTTTGCTCGGCGGCGCGTTCCAACGCGGCTTTTTGTTTGGCGGCGCGTTCGGCTTCGGCTTTGGCAACCACTTCTTGCGCTTGTTTGCGGCGGGCTTCGTCGGCGCGGGCTTTGGCGATGCGTTCTTGCTCGGCGCGGGCGCGGGCTTCGGCGCGTTCTTGGCGGGCTTCGGCACGTTTGCGGGCGGCTTCTTCGCGCGCTTGTTGTTGCTCTAAGCGGCGTTGCTCGCGGGCTTTGCGTTGTTCTTCGCGGCGCAAACGGCGTTGCTCTTCAAGGCTGGCTTGGCTGTCGGCATCGGCAAGCGTGGGCGCGGTATCGGCGGCAGGCGTTTGGCTGCGCGGTTTCGCGCTGGTGTTGTCTTGCGCCAACGGTGGCACAGGCTTCACGCGCGTGCTGGGCGAGCTGGACGTAATAGGGCGGCTGGCTTCGGCGGCGGTTAAAGTGGGCACAGTGGAAGCGGTTTGCGGGGCAACGCCGCTGGGGCGCAACACTTCGGTGGTTACTTTTTGCTGCTGCTGCGGTTGCGCCATTTTGGGTTCAATGTTGTCTTTGGGTCCGTTGCTGGCGACGGCAACAAACAAGCCCCCTGCCAACACGGTAATCGCGCCTGCGCCGATTAGGCGGCGGCGGTTTTTGTTTTTCAGGTGCTCGTATTCGTCTAAAACGTCTTGGTTTTGCGGTTCGGGTTGGTTTTGGGGTTCTGGATTCATGTTGACGGGTCTTTCTGATGATGCGGCGGCGGCTTGGGCGGGCAAGCTGCCTAAAACTTCGGCTACGGTGTGGAACGAGCCGAATACAATTATTCTATCATTTTCCGTAACTTGCGATAAGGCGGCGGTGTAGGCAGCCTGAATGGTATTGTAGGGATGGATGGGCTGGATGTCATGTTTTTTCAGCTTGGTGGTGAGCGCGGTGAGCGTCATGCCGCGCGGCAGGTCTAGCGGGGCGATATACCATTCGTCGATGCTGCCTTGCAGGGTGTTGATAACGGCATCGCTGTCTTTATCGGCAAGGATGCTGAACACGGCAATCGTGCGTTTGGCGGGCAGGGCGTTGAGGCTGCTGGCAAGGGCGCGGGCGGCGTGCGGGTTGTGCGCCACGTCTAAAATGATTTCAGGCTGCCTTTGGATGATTTGAAAACGCGCGGTGTTTTGCGCTTGGGCGATGCCTTGAGCCAACGCTTCGTTGCTCACGGGCAACTGCTGGCGCATGATTTGCACGGCGGCGACGGCGCAAGCGGCGTTGTTAAACTGAAACGGCCCTTGCAAGGCGGGCAGCGGTAAATCGATTTTCAGGCTGCCGTTGTTGGCCTGCCATTGCCAGCTGTCGATGCGGGTGAGATAGGAAAACTGGTGATTGAGTTGCAACAGTTTTGCGCCGATGTTTTTGGCGTGTTGCCCCAACGAATGCGGCGCGGGGTCTTGCCCGAAGATGGCGGGTTTGCCTGCGCGGAAAATGCCCGCTTTTTCTTTGGCGATTTGCTCCACGGTGTCGCCCAGATAGGCTTGGTGCTCCAAATCCACGCTGGTAACAATGGCGCAATCGGCATCAAAAGCATTGACGGCATCCAGCCGCCCGCCCAAGCCGACTTCCAAAATCATCACGTCCACTTGATGTAGCCTGAAAATATCCACCGCGGCTAAGGTGTTGAATTCAAAATAGGTGAGCGACACGTCGCCGCGCGCGGCTTCAATGCGCTCAAATGCGGCAACGATGTCTTCGTCGCTCACGGGCTGGCTGTTGATGGCGATGCGTTCGTTAAAGCGCAGCAGGTGCGGACTGGTGAGCGTGCCGACTTTATAGCCCGCTGCGGCATAGATGTGCGACAAAAAGGCGCAGGTTGAGCCTTTGCCGTTGGTGCCGCCCACGATAATCACGGGGCAGGATGGGACAAGATTCATCGCGTTTTTGACTTCGGCAACGCGGATTAAACCCATGTCTATGGTGGTGGGGTGGGCGGTTTCTAAATGGGCGAGCCATTGGGGGAGGGTTTTGCTTTGCATTTTTCGTTTGAGTGAATTGCGTTGGTTTGGATAGGGGAGCGTGGTTTGAATAGATATTGAATAGAGGCAGCCTGAAAAGCCGTTAGCCTTGTTTCAGGCTGCCTTAATAGATTTCAGGCTGCCTTATAGATTTCAGGCAGCCTGAAAATCGGTTTTACGATTGTCGCGCGTTTTTTTGCAACACCACGACTTGTTCTACTTTTTGGGATTGTTCTTTGGACTGTTCTGCCACGGGCGCAACAGGGTTGGCAGGTTGTGCAGGCGCGGCGGTGTTGCCCACATCAGGCTCGTTGCCTGCTTGCATACGTTTGATGTTGTCGCGGTGGCGCATAATCACCAGCGCAGCCACCACCATCAACGACCAGCCCCAGCTTGGGTGATAAGGATGGGTCATCACGATAAACGCGGCAAATGGCGCACACGCGGCGGCAATCAAGGCGGCGAGCGAAGATTTTTTGAACTTAAACGCAATCCCCGCCCAAATCAACGCCACCCAAAATGCCGTCCAAAACGACATCGCCAAAATCACGCCAAAGCCTGTTGCCACGCCTTTGCCGCCTTTAAAACCGAAGAAAATGGGATACATATGCCCCAGCACCACGCCAATCGCCGCCAAGCCCACGGTGTAATCGGGCAGCCCCAGCCAAGTGGTTAAGCAACGCGCCAAGCCAATTGCCAGCAAGCCTTTAAACGCATCGCCCAGCAGGGTGAAGGCGGCGGCTTTTTTGTTGCCACTGCGCAGCACGTTGGTTGCGCCAGGGTTGCCCGAGCCGTAGGTTTTGGGGTCGGGCAAGTTCATTTTTTTGGACACCAACACAGCGGCTGAAATAGAGCCGATTAGATAAGCCAACACCGCAATCATCAATGCGAATAAGAACATACAAACACCGCGCCTTTCGTTTACAATAACAAAAATCGTGCATATTTTAACGGAACTTTAAGCAAATGGACAAAATTTTCTTATACGGCATGAAGGCGGATACACTCATTGGCGTGTATGACTGGGAACGCCAGCAGAAACAAACACTTATCTTGGATTTGGACATTGTTTTGCCCGCCAACAGCCATCAAGACGACAGCATTGAACACACCATTCATTATGGCGAAGTGTGCCAGCTTATCCGCCAAGAACTTGCCGATTGTGATTTTAAGCTGCTGGAAAGCCTCGCCGAATTTGTTGCCCAGCTTGTGTTTGAACACTATCCCACGCCGCAGCTGCGTTTGCGCGTGAGCAAGGCGGGCGTGTTGCCCGATGTGCGCGAAGTGGGCATTGAAATTGAACGCCATCGTGTTTAAACCCATGAACCTGATAACACGCGGCAAAACCCGCTTAGGCAGCCTGAAACGCCTTGCCAACAAAATCAGCCGCTGGGCGCGGATTCGCTTGCGCCGTGTGGTAGGCAGCCTGAAAAGCCATTTGCCTGCCAAGCCGCCGTTTCCCGTGATGCTGATGCTGCGGCAGTATCGTTTTGTGCGCGCCAAATTGCTGCGCTTGCTGGCGATTAAAGGGCGCACGGCGTGGATATTTTCGCCCGCTTGCCTTGCCCATTTTGTGAACGGCGAGCATCCCGAAAGCCCGAAGCGGCTGGAAGCGATTGAGCGCGTGTTGCGCAAATCGGGCTTGTGGCATTTGTTGCAAAAAATTGAAGCCCCCGAAGTAACCGACATCCAACTCGCGCGGGTGCACACGCGCAAATATTTGAATAACCTAGAAAACCAAATCCCCAGTGATGGCACGGTGAAAATTGAAGAAGACACCTATTTAAGCCGCGACACGCTCGCCGCCGCCCGACACGCCGCAGGCGCAGCCGTCAAAGCGGTGGATATGGTGATGAAAAAGCAGGCGAAAAACGCCTTTTGCGCCATCCGCCCGCCCGGCCATCACGCCCATGCCGATAAGGCCGCGGGTTTTTGTTTTATCAACAATGTTGCCGTTGCTGCCATGCACGCCATCGCCGAATACCGCTTGCAGCGCGTGGCGATTGTGGATTTTGATTTACACCACGGCGATGGCACGGAGGATATTTTCCGCGACGACCCGCGCGTGATGTTGTTGTCGTCGTTTGAGCACCCGCTGTATCCGTTTTGCGGCGTGCCGTTTACGGGCAGCAACCCGAATGTGATTAACTCGCCGCTCAAAGCGGGCGATGGCAGCAACGAGTTTCGCGATGTGGTGCGCGCCCAATGGCTGCCGCGCCTTGCCAGCTTTCGCCCGCAGATGATATTTTTTGCCGCAGGCTTTGATGCCCACCGCAACGACGACTTGGGGCATCTGAACCTAACCGAAGCCGATTACGAATGGATTACCAAAAAAATCATGCTGATTGCCAACCGCCACAGCCAAGGGCGCATCGTTTCGGTGTTGGAAGGCGGCTACAAATTAACCAGCCTTGCCAAAAGCGCGAAGGCGCATATCGCGTGTTTGGTGAAGGCAAGCCCGTTTATTTGAGGCAGCCTGAAAACAGAAACGGATGGCTTGCCAGCCATTTCAGGCTGCCTTTTGTTGAATCCTTTGCATAACGCGCAACGGATGGCGCGTCGGCGGCTCGCCGACATCTTGGCAAAACAGTCATACTCTGTTGAATAAACCGGTTGGCAGCGAGCCGCCGCCGTTCCATTTTGGATTTCAAGCTTTTGGATTTCAGGCTGCCTCCGGTTTAAATACTTTGTTCAATCCCAAGGCAGCCTGAAAACGCACGAAGTGAGTTTCGGCGAAGCCAAAACAAGCGCAGCCCGTTTCATCAGCACGCCACCCCGTTTTCAGGCTGCCTTATCTTCCCAAAAAACCTTTACACCATGACCCTCAGCAAATTCCACCGCATCGGCATCCTCACCCGCCCCAACACCCCCGACATCGCCCCCGTTATCCACGACCTGATTGCCTTTTTGCACGCGCAGCGGCTCGCCATCGTCATCGACAAGCCCTGTGCCGACAACGGCTTGGTGAGCGAGCGCGACCTGCAATTTTGCGCCGTGAGCGACAACATCGGGCAAGACTGCGACCTGATTTTGGTGCTCGGCGGCGACGGCACCTTCCTATCCGCCGCCCGCAAAGCCGCGCCCTACCGCGTGCCGCTGATTGGCGTGAACCAAGGGCATCTGGGCTTTTTAACCCAAGTTTCGCGCGAAAACATGGTGGAAGAACTCAGCAAAATGCTGGCGGGCGATTATTTGGCGGACGACTGCATTTTGCTGGAAACCAGCGCGCAGCGCGGCGGCGAAGCGATTTATCATGGCATCGCGCTCAATGATGTGGTGATTTCGCGCGGCGGCGCAGGTCAAATTATTGAATTTGAAGTGTTTATCAACAACCAGTTTGTTTGCACCCAGCGCAGCGACGGCTTAATCGTTTCCACGCCCACGGGTTCAACCGCCTATTCGCTGGCGGCGGGCGGGCCCATTTTGCAAACCGCCATCCGCGCGCTCACGCTGGTGCCGATTTGCCCGCAATCGATGACCAACCGCCCGATTGTGATCGGCGATGCCAACGAAATTCGCATCCTGATTACCAAAGCGGGCGACGCGCGCGTGCATTACGACGGGCAATCGTTTGTGGACATTCAAAACATGGACGAAATCATCATCCACCGCTATCACAACGAACTGCGCGTGCTGCACCCGAGCAGCTACCAGTATTACAAAACCCTGCGGCAGAAACTGCATTGGGGCGAGCAGTTGATTTGACGGTTGGCGATTCATGAGTTGGCAAAGGCAGCCTGAAAACGAGCAAATGCTTGTTTTCAGGCTACCTTTATGCTGGCTTGGTTGATTGGGCAAGATGGGCGGGCGGTTTCTTGCGCGGCTTTCGTGTTGTTGAAATCTGGTAGGCGTTCAATCCGCACAATCAGTTCCGAATCCATCCAACCTGTTTCCTCTACAAGATTTCAGGCTGCCTCATTCATCAGAGGCAGCCTGAAAACAGCGTTTACCGTTGCCGCGCCTTAAATCGCGGATTGCTTTTGCAAATCACATACACCTTGCCCTTGCGGCGCACGATTTGGCAATCACGGTGGCGGTTTTTCGCCGCTTTGAGCGATGACAGCACCTGCATCTTATTTCTCCTTTTTCAGCGCAGACATCATGCCCGCATAGCGTTGGTTGAATTGGCTGGCGCGCCCCTCTTTGTTGTGCTCGCGCTGCTTGCCCGTGTAAACCGGGTGCGATGCCGATGAGGTATCCAGCATAAACACGGGATATTCCTTGCCGTCTGTCCATTGCATAGTTTTGTTGGTGGGCGCGCACGAGCGGATAAGCCAGCCCTCGTTGACGCTGCTGTCGTAAAACAGCACGGTGCGATAGTTTTCCGGATGAACGCCTTGTTTCATGCCATACTCCTTAGTAGATAAAACGTTATGGTATAACACTAGTAAGAAGCATGTCAATCCTTGCGCTGGTGCCATTGGCGCAACGGCAAGCGATACAGCAGCAACGCCGCGATAATCAATGCGCCGCCCACCGCTTTTTCCCACGACAAAATCTCGCCCAAAATCAACACGCTAAACATCAGCGTCCACACAGGTTCCAACACCATAATCATCGCCGCGTTGCCAATTGGGCAGATTTTTTGCGCGTGCGTTTGCAGCAAAAAGCGCGTGTTGGTAATCACCACGATACCGATAATCAGCCACATCCAGCTGGCGGCGGAAAGCGGAAACTGCCATGTTTCAAACGCCAGCGAATAGCCGCCGCACACGATGCCCGCGCAGGCGAGCTGCACGGTGGTGAGCGGCAGCGCGTTCATGCCTTTGGAAAACTGGTTGTTCAGCACGAAAAACAGCGCGCTCATCAGCGAAGAGAGCGCGAACAAGCCGCTGCCCAGCGACATTTGCAGCGGAGATTTGCCCGCGTTGAGCAAATACATACCGCAGCCTGAAAGGGCGAGCGACAGCCACAGCATCGGCGAGGGGCGATGGCGAAACAGCAGCCACGACAACACGGGCGCAAGCAGCATGGACGAGCTGAGCAGCAGCGCGCCTTCGCCAAAATGGGTGCTGTGCGCCACGCCTTGAATCCAAAAGAAAATGTTGCCCGAAAACGCCGCGCCCACCGCCGCCGCGCGGGCAAATTGCCCCGCCGTCCATTGGCAAAGCTGCGGCAGCGCGAACGGCAAAAACAGCAGGGCGGCGCCTATCATGCGCGCGCCGATAAAGCCTGCGGCAGGCAGTTCTTGCAGCGCGGCTTTGGAAACGAACCAGCCGCTGGCGGCCAGTAGGGTTACGAGTATGAGCCAGAGTTCTCCGCGATAGTTGTTCATGGTTGTGCTTTCGGGTTTCAGGCTGCCTAAGGGGGGAAGGCAGCCTGAAAATGGGTTGGCGGGATGGTTTCAGGTTGAGACCTTTGCAAAAGCGCTGAGGCAGCCTGAAACTTACAATGCAATGGTGGCGGCTTGTCGCCGTAAATGGCGCATTCAACAGAACTTTGCTGTTTGGAAAAATGTCGGCGAGCTGCCGACGCCCCATCGGTTATGGGTTTTGCAAAAGTTTCAGGCTGCCTCAGGCGATTGCCTAGCCGCCTTTGCTTATCCCCAAACAAGCAAACGGCTGAAAGCGCATCACATTTCAGCCGTTTGCTATTTAGGGAATACAAATACAATGATTAGGGTGCGATTCCCCGTTTTCGCTTTTCAGGCTGCATGATTAGCCGCCAACCTTGTTGAGAATAATTGCTTTCACCACATCCGCATCGTTATCAATCACTTGCACGCGTTGGGGTAAATCTTCCAAGCCTACGAGTTTGGCGGGGCGGGGAATGGCAACGCTACCCACGGCTTCGTGGATGGTGGCGTCAAATTTGGCGGCGAGCGCGGTTTCTAGGCAAACGATGGTTTCGCCTGATTCGCGCAGTTGGCGGGCAACTTTGATGCCATCGGCGGTGTGTGGGTCTATCAGTTCGCCGTCGGTTTCGTACACGGATTTTATGGTGGCAAGGCGGTCGGCATGGGTGCTGCTGCCTGAAACGAAGCCGTATTTTTGGCGGATGATGTCTAATTTGTCTTGCAGATTGAAGCCGTTGCCTTGTGCAACGTTTGCCCATAGGCTTTGCACTTGGTCGGCATCGCGCCCCACCAAATCAAAAATAAAGCGTTCAAAATTGCTGGCTTTGGAGATGTCCATCGATGGGCTGGACGTTACATAAGTGTGCGCGGCATCGCGTGGGCTGTATTGCCCTGTGCGGAAAAATTCGTCTAACACGTTGTTTTCGTTGGTGGCGACAATCAGGCGGTGAATCGGCACGCCCATTTGTTTGGCGATGTGCCCCGCGCAGATGTTGCCGAAATTGCCGCTGGGCACGCAGAAGCTGACGCGCTGCTCGTTGCTTTCGGTGGCGCGCAGGTAGCCCGCGATGTAGTACACCACTTGGGCAACGATGCGCCCCCAGTTGATGCTGTTTACGGTGCTGATGCAGTAGCGTTGTTTGAATTCGGCATCGTTTTGCACGGCTTTTACGATGTCTTGGCAGTCGTCAAACATACCGCGCACGGCGATGTTGATGATGTTGTCGTCTTGCAGGCTATACATTTGGGCGCGCTGGAAGGCGGACATTTTGCCATCGGGCGAGAGCATAAACACGTTGATGCCGCGTTTGCCGCGCAGGGCGTATTCGGCGGCGGAGCCTGTGTCGCCGCTGGTTGCGCCGAGGATGTTGAGCGTTTGGTTTTCTTTGGCGAGCACGTATTCGAAGGCGTTGCCCAAGAATTGCATCGCCATGTCTTTGAACGCGAGCGTGGGGCCGTTGGACAGGGCTTGGATTTTGATGCCGTCTTTGAGCGTGCGCACGGGGGTGATTTCTGCGCTGCCGAATGTTTCGCGGGTGTAGGTGCGGTTGATGATGTCGCGCAGGTCGGCTTCGGGGATGTCGGTGGCGAATAGGCGGATGACTTCAAAGGCGAGTTCGGCGTAGCTGAGGGTGCGCCAATGGGTGAGTTGCTCGGGGGTGATTTGGGGGTATTGCTCGGGGAGCATAAGACCGCCGTCGGGGGCGAGTCCCATAAGCAGGGCTTGGCTGAATGTTTTGGCGGGGGTGTTGCCGCGGGTGCTGATGTAGTTCATGGTGTGGCTTTCGGGTTGGGGGTTGAAAATCAGTGGCAGCCTGAAAACGCGAATGTTGTTTTAGCTTTGCTGAAACTCGCTTCGCTCGTTTTCAGGCTGCCTTTTGCTGTTTATTTTTGTTTTTGCAGATTATCGATCATGGCGTTTGCGCCGCAGCGTAGCGCGCCTGATAACAGGCTGTCGCCTTTGTTCATGCAGCTGGGGCGTTCGTTGTCTTGCACGGGCTCGGTGAGCTGGCGGCTGGCTCGGTTGCCGAAATCTTCTACTGCGTTGCCGATTTGTTTGCCGTTCTTTTTCATGGCGGGCAGCTGGTCGCGCAACACGTTCACAATGGCTTTGCTGTTTTGTTTGGTGATGATGCCAGTGGAATCTAGCTGGGGGAGCAGTTGTTCTAGGGCGCGTTGTCCACCGGGGGTGTCCATCACTTTGCTGATGCCATCCAGGCTGCTTTCCCATGCTTTTTGCCCGCAATCGCTTTTGCGGGCTTTGAGGCAGTCTATGGCTTCGCTGCCGACGTTGAGGCTTTGGGTGTAGGTTTCGTTGTAGAGGGCGGATTCGTCGTAGGGGTTGTCGGCTTGGGCGAATGGGGCGGCGAGCAGTAGGGCGGCGAATAGGGCGAGGGCTTGGGCTTGGCTGTTCATGGGGCTTCCTTTTGGCTGTTTGGCGCGGCGTGGATTTGAGCGGTGTTGAACTTGGTTTCAGGCTGCCTTGGGGGATGCGGGATAGGATTAAGGCAGCCTGAAAGTGTGTTTTGGTTTTTCAGGCTGCCTTGGGGTTATTTGGTGAACAGGCGTTTGTAGCACGCGGTTACGGTTTTGGCGGTTACTTCGGCGGCCACTTTCACGCGCCCGCTTTCGGTGAGCAGTTCGGGCAGCTGGGCGGCGGTGATTTGGTTGGGTGCTTCTTCGCTGGCGCAGCCGCAGATTTTGTTTTCCCATTCGGTTTGTTTGGCTTGGCTCATGGCGAGGGCGATGGTGCGCCATTCGGTGCGGGCTTGTAGTTCGTTTACGCAGCGGTTTTGCACATACATTTACACGGCGGATTTGCCGATGCCTGCTGCGCTGCTGGATGCGTTGCCGCCGCCGAGTAGCCCGCTTACGCCTGTGCCACTGTCGGCGCAGGCGGTGAGTAGGGTGGCGGTGATAAGGGTGAGTGCGGTTTTTTTCATGGTTTTTTCCTGTTAGGAGTGGGTAAAAGGGTTGGGCTTTGCTGAATGTAGGGTTGATTAAAAGGGCGATGATGCGGCGTTGTCGCCTTGTTTCATGGTTATTTTTATCAACTGTGTTTCAGGCTGCCTGAAAGGTACGGAGTATATCAAGAATTTGCAGGGGGTTGGCGGCGGATGCGTGGTAGCCCCATGTTTCGGGGGTGTCGCCGGGGGCGATGTAGCCCCATGCGGCGAGGATGGTTTGCATGCCTGCATTGAGCCCTGCTTGGATGTCGCGTTCGGCATCGCCTACATAGATGCAGTTTTCAGGCTGCACTTGCAGGGCGGCGCAGGCGTGGCGCATGGGTAGGGGGCTTGGCTTTGCTTGGGGGCAGGTGTCGCCGCTGACGACGACGGCGGGCGGGATGGAAAAGCCGAGTTT
>ERZ773059.519-NODE-519-length-20740-cov-117.830215_pt1 | contig 20740 bp, 18 predicted proteins | sample MGYA00580514_ERZ773059 | MGnify/ENA primary metagenome ERZ773059 (study PRJEB29015, sample SAMEA2737981) | human oral metagenome | biome: human oral; feature: human-associated habitat; material: dental | place: China | collected 2056 ...
ATATCTGGGTTTACTTTTTTGCGGTGTTTGGTTGGGGTTTTTGGTGTTTGATGTGGTGAATGATGGTGATGAAAATGTAGAAGTGTAAATATGTAAATGTGTTTTTGTGGTATGGGGGTTGATTACTACATTCAGCCATAGTGATTTCATTGCTAGCGTACTAGGAAGACTTTGAAGATGCTGCTTTATTGGCAATACTTTCACATATGAGTCGTGCTGCTTCGGTGTGTCCATATCCATGTTTTTCAAGATAATTTAGTGATACTTGGTCGCTACTGATTTCTCCCTGTAGGATACGATAGCCGTTTTGTTGATCTTCATCGGTGAGATAATAGCCACCCATATTCATTGATGCTTCTACCGCAGCGATTTTTTGCTCAATAGTTCGAGTATCTTTTATGATTTTCCTTACTGCCACACAAGACATTTAACGGTAAACCGGGTTTACATTTCTACATTATTTTACTCAATACTATGAATATTGCCCTTATATGCATTGGTTTTATATCTCCCTGAAGCGTTGGACCATAAAAACGGATTTACGGTTCAACACTTCAGGGGATGGGCTATCTCCAATAATTTCAGAGAGCTTGAGAGTTGAACCTCAGCCAGCCAGCTCCCTTTTTCACGACGTAAACCGTTCATATCCTGCATCACCAATAATTTCCGCACCTGTGACAGCAATACTTGGTACCCATTGATTCCTCTCTGTACCTGTTCCTGGCATAAACTCCGCGGCCACCATCACCCACATTCCATCAGATACCCTCGCAAGAATCCCCTTCGGATCATGCAACCGCACCTGATACATACGGGCATCTGCGGCACAACAAATAATTACCACCCGAGATAACACCCGCATGTCATCACGTGTACTCACCTGCCCCTTCACCATAAACTTCTGCCCCCGCAACCGTAAATCTTCTGGAACACCAGATCTAGCAATAACCTCCCGTATCCGCAGCTGCGGTATAGTCGTAGGATCAAGCGGCGGCCACGACGATGGATCACCACTCCCCCTAGCAACCACCTGATTCGCCCGCTCAATAACCCGAGGATCAAGCAAAGCCGAACCCCCACTCATCCCCATCGCTAAAATAAAACTACCTATAAAAACCACATGCACCCAGCTGGGGTTCAATTCTAAAACCGCCTGCTGAGCATGACACTCACACTCATCTACAACACGGAAAGTAACCATACACCGAGCTACAGCCACACCAATAAGAAGAATCCCAGCGCCCACCAACACCACCGGCCACGTAGTCACCCACGTGACACTTATACCCGTGACACCAACATACACCATGCTTATACCAACAAGCACCAACATCACACTCAGACACCGGTTAGCCATGCTATCATCACCACCCCAACATACCTGCAATAACAAAAGTACTCATCACACTCATACCAAACCCAGTCAAAGCAAGAAACCGCGTTGCTGAAGAACCCAGTACCCCCTCCATCATCACCCCCAGCTTCACATCCAAAATCGGACCCAACGTCATAAACATCACCATCCCCGCTGGATGAACCCCCACAAACGATGCAGCCACAAAACTATCCCCATAAGAACACAAGGAATATACCATTGCCAACACCCCCATCACAATAACCGCAAGCACCAGATAATCCCCCAACTTCATCACCACAGATGATGGAATCACACTACTTGTCACACTGGCAAAAAACGCCCCTAACACCAAAAACCCCAAAGCCTCACCCACATCATGATGCATAACAACCACCGCTTGCCGCCACCGCACCCCCACCTCCCGCGCCGGTACAGAAGAACCAACTACCCCAGAATCCCCCACAAAATAAGCATCCTGAATCATACACGAAGAAAAGGCCTTCTCACCCCACCACGTAATACATAATCCCACACCTATCACCGCCACCACACTTGCAATCATTCGAATCAATGCCCACGACCAACCACCAAATGCCGTCATAGTTGCAACCATCACCAACGGATTCAGCGACGGAGCCGCAAGCATCATCGTCACAGCAACAGCCGGTGGCACACCTGATCCCATCATTCGTTTCGCCACCGACACCGACGAACACTCACACGTCGGCAGAATCAACCCACACCCAGCGGCCACAACAACAGCACAATACTTATTCTTCGGTAACCATCGCACCCACACATAAGATGGAATAAAAACCGCCACCATAGCTGATATAACCCCACCCACAAGAACAAACGGAACAGCCTGTAACACAAGCGCTACAAAACTATTCACCCCCACCACAACCCGAGGATACTCAGATAACATATCCCTCCATACTGCGTTTACTTAAACAATAAAACGGTCGAGATAAAAAGTCTAGAATCTCCCCCATTCATCAAACACCACTGTTGTCCAACTCACTGAACATCATCTAATGATAAACTTATTTATGGTGTTCTAAACACCTCCTGCGTCGTGACAAAGTCCACGTTCAGCAGGGGTGCCTTCGTCATGGTTGACGCAGGGGCCCACGACTATGGAGGATTCCAAATGAAAAAATTCAATTGGAAACACCTGGGTGAAAACATCACTGCCGCCACCAAACTGGTGACGGCAGTAACAAAATTCATCCATACTCTAGCTGAATTATTCACCTAGCTAGAGCCGGGACGCTTGTCCCAGAGCCAATCCAGTAGTATCTAACCCATCCTACCGGGTGGCTCCTTTTTACACCCCAAGTATAACCTGGTTAAGGTTCACCCTCAAGCTAGTTAGCTAGTTGTCAATTGGCTGGGCTCATGAGCTGGACAGTAGCACTACCGGTATATCAGGGGAACCCAAAGAAGCTATTTACTATTCAAATAATCCAAAGAAGCCACCTTCCACACACCTGCTTCTTTCACCAAATGAGCATCAATATCATTCGTATGAATAGGAGTCTCATCCCCATTTTTATGCCGCACAACCGTTCTAGCTGTCACAGGAATCACCACCGACACCGCATCCTCCGGAATATCACTATCCCCACGTATCGTCACAAAAACCATAATACGATCCCCCGCCTGCTGCCACTGATACCACTTTTTCGTCCGAACTGGCTCATGATTCGACTCCGCCGCATCACGAAGCTGTCCACTTAACCGATCCTTTTCCACCCGCAACCGATCATCAGGAGTCTCCCCCATCGCAGGAGAATACGACAACATCGACGTTACAACCGCAATCGCTGCATTCTGCGCATCCTGCTTTACCGGATCCACACTATCAACCTCTGGATCACCCACCCCCACAAACCCATCCACCGCAGGCCGCGTCACTGACCACACAATCACCCCCACACTCACCACCGCAACCACCAGACACACACCCATAACAACCTTCCACCACCGAGTAAGAAAATCCATAATACTCACCGCACCTTCTTCTCATACTTCTTCGCCTGCGCCGGAATCTTCTTCACATAATCCTGTGTCTCACCATTCAACGGCACCCCACCAGCACTCTGAACAGCATAAGGCCCAGCATTATACGCAGCCAACATCAACTCCGTATCATCACCATGCACACTCCCATTCGCCTTCCACTGCTTCACCTTCTGCGCAGCATCACACAAATACCTGCCTGAAGCCATCAACGCATCCGGAATGCTCCGCGGATCACCGCTACCAGGCGGACCAATTACCTCACCAGTATTCTTATCCACCTCAGCACCCGACGTAGCCCACGTATCCGGCATAAACTGCGCAGGGCCCTGCGCCCCTACATTACTTACCGCCCCAATCGTAAACCCAGACTCCGCCCAAATAAGCGCCGCCTGAATCGGAGCCGTCAACTCCTCACACTGCGCCGCCGACTTCTCAATCCACTTCACATACTCCGGCGGAATATCGTCACTGTTACCTAACTTCTCCTCACCCACCGGCTTACCACTATGCAAGCACTCGACACTTGCTTCCTCCACAAACACATCCGTTGTCTCCCCCTTCAACATATACTTTTCATCTGGCTTCGGTAACCCACTCGGCTTCGTTGTCACATGCACATGATCAAAATGATTCAATGTGAAAGAACCCTGATCCGCCATCTTATTCGGCTGCCCCTCAAACGGTCGATACGTCTGCCGCCAAATCGTGTACTCTACCCCAAAACTGACAGCATTCGCCTCCACATACGCCAACACATCATTACCCAACTGCTCCCCCTCCCCATCCTGCCAACCAGGAATCATAATATCCACAGCCAACCCTTTACCATGGTCATCATTACTATTACGCCACCCACCAATCGTCTGAATCTGCGGAAACTTATGCGCCACCGCCCGCGCCACTAGTACCGCATTCTTCTGCAAATGCTCCTCACTTGTTATAGCCTTCTGCGGCCCTAACTCCACATCCCGCTTCTGCTCATGTGACCCTGTACTTGTCTTAATCACCGATGATGCAATCACCCCAGCAAACGCCTCCCTCCCCGCATCCGTAGGATGCACCCCATCATGAGAAATATACTCCGGATGCTCAGCAACCACCTCAGCCCAATCCGCAACCCCTACCTTCGTATCATTCTTCTTCACCAACGCATTCACCTCACCAGCAGCAGACACATTCCGACCCCCCACCGTCATCAACACATACCGCCGCGCCTTCCCAGAATTCAACGTCGCATCAATATCAGCCTGCGTAAACGGCCCATTCGTGCCCAACGCCATCACAATCACATCATATTTTTTCCTCAAACCCCGCAACTGCTCCAACCCCCACGAATACTGCTGAGACTCTTTCGCAATCACATCCACCCCCGGAAGCTGCTTCTCAATCATATCCTGCGCCCCCACAGTAATCGAATCACCAATCACCGCTACATGCGCCCCCACCTCCTCCTTTTGGCGCGACTCTTTACTCCGCCGCCGCGAATCCTCCCTAGCCTTATTAAACACCCCCTGCACCTCACCAGGATTAACCGCCTTCTCCAAAAAAGGCTGCGGATTCACATCATGCCCACCCGTTAACCGACCCTGCGGCCACACCTCAAAATGCACATGCGATCCCCGCACATCCTGCGGTATCACCTGACCGTTATACCCCTCCTTCGCAATCACTTGACCAGCTTTCACCTTCTGCCCTACCTGCACCAACACTCCTTCCGGAAACATATGCCCATACACCGTCGAATACTTCTTCCCATCCCACACATGGTCAAGAATAATCCACTGCCCAAAACCATCCGCGGGGCCCGCAGCCACCACCTCACCATCTGAAAACGCATGAATCTCCGTCCCCAACCCCGAAGCAATATCAAACCCCTGATGATTCGGACGATCTGGTGTCCGCCACCCTGACTTCACCTTATCCAGCGCATCCATCTCCGGCAAACTAAACTTCCCCGCCGGCACCTCATAATCTTTAATCGGCCCTGTCCCTGCCTTCGCCCCCACCGGTTGACACTCATTCATCTGCTCCCCCTCGCCATCCTCATCCAGCACCACCACAAGAATCACCACAGCAAGAAGACAACCCACAATAAGACCCAAAATCGTTTTCATAACATTACTACTTCACACCACGAGAAACACCATCATGCACCACAACTGCCTCCCCCTCATGGAGATAACCTGACTCTCTCACTGTCACATGTACATGATCACAATGATTCAATGTCGAAGACCCCTGATCCGGCATCTTACTCGGCTGTCTACCAAACGGCCGATACATCTGCTGCCAAATCATGTACTCCACCCCAAACTCCACGGCATTTGCTTCTATATACGCCACCACATCATTGCCTAACTTCTTCCCCTCCCCAGTCTCCCAACCAGGAATCATAATATCAATAGCCAACCCTTTGCCATGGTCATTATCTTCATCCCGATATCCACCAATCTCTTTAATTGCAGGAAACCGATATGCCACTGCCCGCGCTACTTTAATCGTCCCACGCTGCAATTCCGCCTCACTTAACACTGCTTTCTGCGGACTTAACTCCACACCTTGTTCCTCAATAACCACCCTCGACGAGGCCGCACCCCCGACAAACTGCGGTTGAGAAACAGCACACCCACTCATCACCATGATACAAAGTAGGAAAAACCCAGAACACACCCTACGCATCACTGCTTTTCTCCTCACCCCCACCAGAAGACTCCTGAAAGAAGTCATCAAATCGCTTATTCGTATCATGCAGCCGATACGCTACTTCCGTCGGCGTTAACACCGTCCGCACCGGAATACCCGGAGTACCATCCTTCGCCGTTTTAATCATAAAACACCCAACTCCGCGTGAGGAGTTGTCTTTTTGTCCCCGTGATCGTTTCGGGTTTGCACCTGCGGCCCAAGAAGTAATGAGTGTTTGCTCTGCTGGGGAAAATTGTACGTGGTCGTTCAGTTTCACAAGCTCGTCTTTGTCTAGGCCGCCTACAATAAGCATGCCGGCACGAGCAATAAATCCTTTTGCGATTTTCTGGTCTTTTTCGCTAGCTAGTGCTTCCAAATCTTTCATGGTGTGAGTAATCATATTCAGTGATGTCCCAACTGTTCGATTAAGTCGGGTTAAAGCGTCGATTTTTTGCACCATTTGTGGTGCCGCACCCATGACTTGCCACATCTCGTCAAGCGTGACGGAGAAGTATTTCTGTTTTTCCAATCCTGCATCAGCTAAAATATGTGACGCTTGGATAGCACCAAATGCATTTGACCAGCAGCTCATCATGACTGCTGCTTTCATTTCAGCGTTATTCCCATCAATGGCAGATACATCAATGCATACTGCTGAGGAATCTACACTAATAGGTTCTGTGGTTTGGCCGGAGAATATCTTGCCAGTTGCGCCGTCTAATAGCGCATTCAACGACAATAACAACGGCTTCGTCTGCTGATCCCACGCCTCATCAGACTCCGCACGAGCCTTCTGCCGCAACCTAGGCGAACCCCGCTCTAAATACTCAATCAAATCCTGCAAAATCGGCGGATTATCCCAATCAATATTCTCCTGCGAATAAATCTCCCCCAACGCAATCGACACCACCATCGCCTCCCAATCCAACAACGGCTCCTGCCTAGATAAACTAAGTAGTGTGGAAACCATTGTGACTTGGCGTTCTTGGATTTGTGATTTTGCATGTTCTACGAGGCGTTCTAGCTCTGTAATCCGCTCGGTTATTTGATACGACTCACTCTGCTTCTTCAAAAGCAATAACGCATCAATTTTCTGCTCAAGAATCCCCTTCTGTTCCTCCAACAACACCCGCTGACCCTGAGCATCAGCAATAATATTGCGCTTTTCCTTCTTAGCAATCGAATCAATAATACCCACACACCGGTCGTACTCCGCCTGCGCTGCCGCCACCTCATTCCGAAGCGGCGTCAACCGCTGATCCAATTCATGAGTTTTCTTCAACAACTCATCAAATTCCAGCTCACCCAACCCAGCCATACCATGATTCCTGGTCCTATCATGTTCTTGCTGCGCGGCTATAACCTTCCGCTCCGCTTTGATAAGCGTTACTTGCGCCGCCTGGTAAAGTTCATTTTCTTGCAGCCGTTGCTGCAACAAGGTTGAATCCCCCTCACCCATCGAAGATGATTTCGCAATCTGCGCCACCACCTCCTTTAACTCCCCCTGCACCTGCTGCAACTGCTGCTCCACATCACCATCACTATCAACAAACTCCGCCACCGCATCAGCAGTCGCCGCAAGCACCGCAACATCTTCACGCAACCTCATAATCTCCGCCTCCAACGTCGGAATCGCCCGACCCAACGCCCCCACATCAAGCGGATTTAATCGGGAATCACCACCACCAAGGGAGATAACTTGGCCGCCTACCTGATGAACAAATCCCACGTATTCACCTTTAATATCACCAGCGATAATAGGGATATGCCCTTGAGCAACATCCCCCATCAGCATTTTCCGTACTAGAGTGGATTTTCCCTTCGCAGGTACACTCATTAAAAAGAACGACGGATTATCAATGATTCCTTCTCGAAACCATGCTAGGGGATCACAGCAGATTTCTGCACCTGTAATCACGTGTTGACCAATGGGAGTACCAATTGCAGGAGCTGGTGCCCCCACCACATTCGGATTAAACCCCCCACCCAAATTCGTCGTCGTTTGGTATCGTTGCCCACCAGATACCACCATCGCCTGACCCGACAACCTCCCCACAAACCCCCTCGCACCAGCCGTCGAAAACCCCCGCTCGCCCACCACCGGTACCTGATTACCCACCTGCTTCGCCAACCTCTCCACCTGCGCCGCATGCTTCTTATTCAGCTTCAACCACTTCGCATATTTCCTCCCCACCGCTGAAAACCGCGACGGCACCTCCCGATCACCACGAGTAATCTCATCATGCAACACCGCACAATCAACATCCACAACCCGAGATATCACCAAACTCCTAACTCCTCTTACTTCTTCACCATCTTTGACACCAACGACGTCACCCGAGATGTCTGCCACCCATACACCGGAATACCCGCTGCTAACAACACACCCAAATACTGCCTCCCATACAACCGTGACAACCGCAACCGTGATCTAACAGAAATCCGAGCAATCATCTCCGCAGCAAACCCCTCCAACCCCACATCAGATTCTGCTGACAAAACTATAATGCCCGAACGACGAAACCGATCCGCCTCCGGATACTGCACCCGATACAAACTATCCGTCGGCCGCACCACCTCCACCACATACATCGACTCCCCTACCCCCAACGAAGCAGAAACCACCAACCTCCGTATCTCCTCCAACGCCGCCAACCCAGCAGCATCATGCGCATTCACCTCAAACACCACCCGCGCCACCCCATCACACACAATCGACCGAGGCCCCTCCACCAACTCATCCGCAAACGGCGGAAATACCACCTTCGAGGACGGCGCCCACACAGAACTCGCATACCCCGCCACATCATCCACCGACTGCACATGCCACATAATCTCCACCTCATCAGGCGAATAACACAACACCGACAACCGCTTCGCCACCAACGTCAAAAACTCATCCCGCGACAAACCCGACATATCAAACGTCACCATAAACCGAGGAACCCCACCATCAACACCCGCCACCGTCATCACCGTAGCCACAACAACCCTCTCCACCGAAGAAATATGCACCAACCACTGATCCACCTCCTCCCGCGTCGTATCCTCATCCCCCCTCACCACTACAGTCGCTTGATGAAGCACCGACTGCATCATCACCCCCACCCTATACCCACCAATATCAACAACCTCCACCAACTCCACCCCCCGCAACACCGGCACCTGCACATCCTTACTCCGCCGACTCACCGACTTCTTCCACAACACCCTCAACTCACCAACTTCCCCATCAACCTACGAATCCAACCACGACGGCGTAGAAGCCTTCACCCAAGGAACCTGACCAAAACCACACGCCACCTGAAACGCCGCATCCTGCTGACGCTTCATCAACTCCAACCGAATCGACGACCCCGCCGCCAACTGCTCCACATCATGCACCACCCGCGACATATCATCCCCCTCAGCAAGCGTCGCCGTCACAAACAACGAATACCTCCCCAACTGCGAACCCTTCGCCTGCGCCCGCCTGGCAGCCTCCGTATGCTCAAGACGCATCTCCGCCGCAGCAGAACGCACCTTCTTCGACGAATTCGCCGCATTCAACGCATCCAAATGCTCCTTCTCCACCAACCGCGCCGACACCCCCGCAGCATACGGCTGATAACACAACGCCACCCTTTTACGCGCCACCCGCTGATGCGGGGCACATAATCCATGGAGCACCATATCATCAAATGTTGAGCGGGGAGCCTCACGCATTTCCCAGGTCACCGATCGACATCCATCATGGAAATAAAACCGAGGAAACACACACGCCACCCCCGGACCCGCATCCTCCCATGAAAGTCCATGCTCCTCACCTGATAACAACAACTGCTCAAAATCCACCTCCGCCGCCGGATTAAAAAACGAATGCACCCGAGCCACCGCCCGCTCATACGACATCGGCTTCACCACCATCGACGACCACCCCGCCATCTCACACCAACTCGGCACCCTAGTTGCCAACTGCCCCAAAAACTCATTATCCTTCATCACACCCGAACTCATCTTCACCGTAATAGCAATATGCCCATCCACCTCAGGCTTCCCTGTTGAAATCGCCGACGCAGCCTCAAACAACACCTGCCTAGCAATCTCCGGGGCATCATCACGCACAATTGAACGTACCTCGTCGGCTACTAACATGCCTGAGCCTGGCCTGGTGGAAACAACAGTTACTACCTGTTCAATATCCCCAGATAATGATAGATTCGCTAAAAAGTCACACCACCCCGATGTCTGCACATTCCGCTCCGCCTGCGTCACCTTCACCTGACCCGTGAACTCCACATCCAACAACACCGTCGCCTCCTTCTGCGGCCTATCCAAAACCACCGCAAACTCCCGACCCAACACATCCCGTCCCCGCAGTAACTGCGTCCTAGCCAACAACCCCGGCAACCGCCGCTGACCACCCGGAACCCGCGAAAACTCACCCGACACATACAACTCCCCACCCACCAACGACCGCCGAAAAGACTGCCACACAATCACCGCATACTGCGCAACAGAACGATTATTCCACCGCATCGAAATCACCACAGCAAACCCCACTGCTGGCACCACCACCACATACGCAACCAGCCCCAACCCCCCAACAAGCTGCAACACCAACGCAAAAATAAACCCCAAAAACACCACCATCGACGCCCGCGCCGAAAACCCCCCAATACCCGTCCGCCGCGCCGGCAACCCCAACGCATACTGAATCGGCTTATCCCAATCCACCTCAGACACAACCACTCAACACCTTTCCCAACAACAACCTTTAATAACAAAACCACACATCACCGAGCAATCTGCCCCGGACCGCCCATCGCATTCTCCATCATCGACTCATACGCCCGCACAGCACCACCACCCATCCGCGCACCGGACGACGCCCCCCGAGCAGCAAACGACGCAGCCCTACCAAACCGCGACTGCCGAGGCATATTAATAACAACAGGCGGCGGCGCCCCATGACCCCCACCAGCAGCACCAGCAGGCGCAGCACCCGAAGAAGACCCACCATCACCAGCAGCCACCGGCGGTGCCCCATGACCCCCACCAGCAGCACCAGCAGGCGCAGCACCCGAAGAAGACCCACCACCGTGGCCACCAAACACACCCCCCGGTGGCGCACCAGCCCCAGCCGGCGACCCCGAAGACTGACCCCCACCACCAGCCTGCTGCTGTCCCTGCGAACCACCAGAACGAGCACCCGACAACGCACCTGTTACCCCACCCATCGCAGCACCCGTAATCGCCCCCGTCGCAGACACCGCCGCCGATAACGCCATCCCCCCAGAACCACCACCAGCCTGGGCAACCGCCGGCACAATCATCCGCACAAGAGAAGGAGCCAAAAAGCCCACCATCGCAATCATCATCGCATTAAACAACGCCTTCTTACCATCATCCCCAATCGGAGCCGACGTATTCCAAATCACCACCACATAAATCAACGCACACGCCGGCTTATACGCCAAGGCCGCAATAATATAACCCACCAAATGCCGTAGTCCATTACGCCCCGTCTCACTAAACGACGCAGCAGCAAAAAGCGGCGTTAGCCCCAACACAATCGGCAACACCAAATCCCGAATCACCAACGCCACAACCTGCATCACCGACCCACACAAACACACCAAAGCCAACGCCAACATAATCACCGGCCCGAACTTCGTCTCCTGCAACGTCCCAATCTGAATAATCGCCTTTGTATCCTTCGACCCAAACTCATCCATAATCGCCTTGGCTAACGCATCAGATCCCCGCAAAGCACTTGTCGTGCCCGCGGGCACGACAATCGAAAACATCAACCACTTCCCCACCCCCTCACCAATCTCTTCTAGGCCACCCATCACACCCGACTGCCTCGCCATCGCCATACGAATCCCCCCAATAATCAACGACGCAATCATCAAAAACCCCGTCACAAAATACACAATATTCTGCACCCACCGGGCATTATCCTTCATCTGCGTCGGCGACAACACCTCAATATCCATCCAAAACGTCATCGCAACCTGCAACGCCTCCCCATTCCCCTCCATCACAGCCTTCGTAAACTTCCCAACCGGATCCCCCCAAAACTCACTTTCCTTCCGATTCACGTAAACTCCCACAGCTTCAAAAACGGAAACTACACTACACCTCATTCCGTCTCCGGATTTAAGATCTTTACCTTCAGTCTCAAGTTGTCGCCGTTTTTCTTCAAAAAGATCCAAATGCTGACTTTTCACTTCCTGAATTGCGCCGTCTACACCTTTTTCATCCGCTAACTTTTGGTCTAAAGCAGGAAGCTTACGTTCTTTAGCTAAAGCTTCGAATACGTACTGATCAGTCGTCCTGCTACGGCATTCATCACTTGCTTGTTGCCGCGCGCTGCGCGGATCTTCTTCTCCAGAAGCAAACGGGGTAGAAGAAAATGCAAAGAAAACTACACACAGAAAGAATATTAATTTCTTCATGAATAACTAATCTCCGCAAAATCCTCTTTTTTCAATCCTGAGTACTTCGATTCCTGATACGCCTGATTATCAGCCGCTCCACTCAAATTTGCTTGCCAATCTCCATCCTTCCATACCATTGGAATTCGAGTAATAAGTTGCATGTCTTGCGCATAACAAATTGTTTCTACCACAATAATATTTTCTGAGCATTGGACAACTTTAAAACCATTAGGGGAAGGAAGGATCTTAGGACGATAATTAGCCATGAAAGCTTCATCTTCAAATAAGTCTTCCTGGGCCTTCGCTGAAGACTTCCATAGAGTTTTCGTTAGCTCTACGCCAATTTCATCTTCTTGTGGACGTCCGTAGTATGTCATATTAATGGTGGCAAGGATTGCTCCTTGCGGGGAATGTGCATAGCCGCGGGGAACGCCTCGCTCCATCTTCGTGGGACCAGCTTGCTCGTTCACAACCAAATACCGGGCGTTCACGTACTGCTGCTGAGTTTTCCCCTCCAAGGTGATCTTATCCGGGGTTTTACATCCCTCAAATCCGTCTTTCAACCCACTCTTCTTCGGCAAATCCCCATCATGATTAATAGGAGTCCACACCGGCCGCTGTTGGAACATATCAGGAGAATACTGGCCTGGAGTTTTATGTCCCGAATCATCAATTCGACCGGATTTATCTGGCCATGTGCGTTGAGTATTGCCAATTAAAGCTCCAGGGAAATTGTAATTCGGATCTTTCTTGAGTTTTTCAATATGCTCATGATACTCATGGTTTTTTTGTTTTTGTTCCACGAAGGAGTCTTCATCAGTCGCCGCTGAAGAAGATGTATTCTCCGCAGCCGTATTCTCACTGGGAGCATCCCCCCTCGTCACCACATACACCGCAATAACAGCGATGATAATAGTGGCTGCAACCACACCGATGATAAGTGGCTTCTTGCTGATTCCCATAATAAAATCACCTATTTTCCTCTTTATAATGGGATGAATTCTTTGTTGAGTTGGTCTGCTGTTATTTCTACTAAATCCGGCGCAGCATCCTGCGTCGGATTCACCACACGCCAATCCCCACTGGAATGCGACACCTGCACCGGGTAAGCAGTGATTGCACCATCCGGTTGCTTCACAGCAATAAGAATGACCGCTTTATCCGGCGTGTACTCCGTAAACTTAAAACCAGCAAAAAGCGGCGGATGAGTCACCCTCCCATCCACCGTCACCAACGCCCGCGCTTGCACCCACTGATCCCTACCAGGTCCAGGTTCTAGCAGGTGATTAGCAACCTCCGGAAAAGCCTTATCATCAGCACCCGCCATCCACACCTGAGCAGTAATCGCCGCTAACAACGCCCCCTGCGGCGTCGGAGAGAACCCATGCGGCACCGGAGAAGACTGAAACGGCCCATCACTAGTATTTTTCGGCTGATTCAACCCAGCCGGCCCAATTGACCACGACAAATTCTCAGGAACCGTAGTAGTTGACACCACCTGCGGTTGATTTTGATCCGTACCAGCAGGATCATCCCCACACGCAGACAAAACACCCATCACAACACCGCTTACCACCACAAAACCCACTAACCAACATGCCTTACTCACCATCATCACCTCGCTATTGCATACCCCAGCTGACCAGCCACCCCAATCAACATCGCAGCCACCCCAATCCGCAACAACACCATATGCGGAGCCGTCGCCGAAATAGCCTCCCCACGCTCCTTATCCAACGCCAACGCCGCCCCAAACATAATCAACGCCACAATACACACCGCCAACCCAATCCACGTCAACCACCCCAACCACTGCACAATATCCACCTTCAACCCCTGCAAATACCCACTACCATTCCACGGCGCATCCGGATGCTTCGTAGCAGGAATCTCCAACGGACGTGCCCCCGATGTCTGCGCCGCAGCCATATCAACCTCCACCTATCACAACTACCAATACTGAAACCTACGAAATCAACGCACTCACCAACGTCACCGCCGTACTAATCACCACCGTCCCCAACCCAATCCGCAAGAAATTCGCCGTTGCTTCCTCACTCGACCCCTCACGACGCGACAAAACAAGCCCAATACCAGCAACAATAACCCCCACAACCGCAAAGAAAATACCAAAATACTGCACCCACGACAAAAACGTATTCATCTTCCCCGCCAACCCCGGAGGAGCCTGCGGCTGAATCCCCTGACCCGGAATATCCGCCTGCGCCATCACCAAAACAACCCCCACCTTATCCACAAAAGCATTCATCAATTTACTCCTCTCCTTCCTTATTTTCCTTGTTAGAACTAAACCCCAGCTCACCAGGGACATCTACCATAAAATCATCACCAAGAACAGCCGCTACAATCTCCTCCCCCAACCGCGCAACCGACACCGGTACCCGCTCAATCATAGACACCTTCCGCCCCCGCCTCGTGGTATCCACCACATCACCCGGCAGCCACATAGCTAACTTATCCACCTCCACCAACCGCAGGTCAGAAAGATACTCCAATTCCCACACTGTTGTCAGAGGACGTAACACATCAATTTTATTTTTCACCAAATTTGGGTACTTACCAGGGGTTTCCGCCACCACCACAACACCTATCACATCCACAGTTTCTACTTGCTGCTGGCCTTGCAGGAGAACCTGGTGTGCTTTTTCCAGTGATGGCACACTAGCTTTCGCCACGACCACGCACACCCGATTTTCTTCATGCACCGGCCAACTATGCCCCGCATCCCCAGCAGGGGCTAATAAGGTAGCCAGCGTGGTTGTTCCCGCACCACCGTGCGCACCAACAAACCACCATAGCGGAGCAAACGTGGATGTATCATCCGCTATCACCTCACTATCCCACAACCGATTGGCCGCTTTATCCAACAAGAAATCTTCATTTAGCGCAATCACCCGCGGCAACACCCGATCAGACACGACCTACTCACTACCCTCAGACTCATCAGATGCCACCGCAGCAGCAGAAGTAGTCTTCCCAGTAGTAGTGGCAGCAGAAGAGGTTTTACCAACAGTTTTCTTCCCAGACGCACTCTTAGCAGCAGTGGTAGTAGTGGTGGCACCAAACCCATCCACCGCCTTCTTCGACGCAGCATCATCATAATCCTGCCTTGCCGCCTCAGTCTTCGAAGCCGCCGACACCAACTTCGCCGGCGCCTCATCACCAAGCGCATCAGCTGCTAACGCGGACAAATACTTCGTCGTCGCAGACTTCGGCGACTGCCCATCCTTCGTCGTAGGGTTGGAATACGCCCCATCACCAATAGTCTCACCAACCGCAGCTTCCACAGCCACCTCAGCGATTTCAGTATCCTCCATACCCGATGCTTTAGCTTCATCCACAACCCGCATCGCACCCGTCGATGCAGTCTCCGGAGTAAACAAATCAGTGGATGCCTCAATAAGCTTTTCCGCAACCACTAAACCAGCAGCTTCCGGGCCAAGTGCTGACGCAGCAGCAATCTGGGCGATATTCGATGGGGTAATCACTTTCTTCGCCACCGTCACACCAGCAGCCAGAGCCATACCCCCTAACTGAGCCCCAGCAGCAACTAACCGGCGATCCACCTCTGACTGATCCACCTTGGTTTCCGCATTCGCCGTGATCCGACCGATCAACGTATCATCCACGCTTTTTGCCCGCTTAAAAGTAAACCCATTCGTCCCAAAATCCACATCCTCAGCTAATGACTCCACCCCAGCCAACGCCACCGCCGGACCCAACGTTTGCGCCACATAATTCATCGACTGCTCCGGGTTATGAGCAAAATCAGCATGCTCTTCCGAATGCTTCACCAACCGGGCTAATGGGGCACCCTTTTTCACCCCACACCTGGTATCACCATCCACACACCAACTCATCGTCCGATCATTCAACGTCCCATAATCCGACGGCTTCTTTTCCTCAGCAACCGTAGCCACCCCAGAACCCTTTGTCGTTGGTGAATCAATCTCTACCTGATCGACATTCTTCCCACTCGTCCCAGGAGCTTTACCAGCCTTCTTCGACCCTGATGCAATCGTTGGTTGATCTTCAGAACGAGTCGGGTCAGCAAACGTTGCCACACCAGCCACATGATCGGCATCAATCACCCCCTTACCAGCACCAATATCCCGAGCAATCTCACTAACAACAGCGGCACCCTCATTCTCCCCGACAAGGGATACTTTCGTATCAGGGCATTTCTCATGAATCTGCTTCAACACCCCATTAACCTGTTCTTTATTGTCACCAACAGTCTCACGCCACGATGGATTTCCTTCTTTATGCACACCCGGAATAAACGACCCCGTCTGCTGCTGAGAAGCCAAATTCACGTATGTCCGCCCTACTTTACCTGGACTCTTCTTCGATGCTCCCATAGAAGCCTGCGTCGAAGGTACGACCGGTGAAGCCGTCGTCACAGATGCTACAACTGGTTTCACACCCGCAGATTGCAAGGCAGCCGCAGGCTTCGTCACCGGCGCAGCTGACTGCTTCCCCGCATCACCTGCTTTCTCCTTCTTCTCTAAATCCTGTTTCAACTGATCCCGCCAATCCCCACCAGTAGTAGGAACAGGCTCCGGCTTCGTCGCCGTTATCGTCGCAGTCTCCGTCGATGGCGCCATCGGATCAGTACTTCTCTGAGTAAAACCACCGGACTTATCCACATCCTGGCCATCATTTGCATCACGCACAACCGGACCCACCACACCCCCTAAAAACCCAGTATCAGCACCCGAATCATCAAACGAATCCGCAGCAGAATTCACCACCACAAACTGCATCTTCGGACACTGACCATCAAGCCCACCCACTGATGAGGGCACCGCCGATGCCGTCCCGGTAGTCTGCGCTAATACCTGCGGCGGAGAAAGCAAACAGCCAACCGCGATAGCAGCAACCACCATCTGGGCACATGTTATCCGTCTCATCACAACCAACCCTTCAATCCACTCAACAACAAATCCACCACAAAGCCATGACCAATCATGATGCCCCATCCCCCTCATCATTAGTTTTATCTTTATTCTCTTGTGCATTTTTATTATCATCAATCGCAGTGATCTTATACTCACCATCTATCTTCTTCGTATGAACCTTCTGCAAAAACACCAGTTCATCCCCACTTTTCTGCTTCACCGTCGTCGCAGCATCCACCACACCCCCATCATCACTCACCCCCACAATCTTGACGCAAAACTCTGCCCCCTTCATCTCCGCCGCAACCGTCGCCCAATCCACCTGCGCCAAATAACTCTCAGGATCAAGCGTTTTCAACACAGCTTCATTATTGGCATCAAAATACGCTTTCTGATACGCCACAACAACACCCCGCGGCGACTTTAACGACGCAGCCGGCTGATCCACACACCTATCCACCGGCTTCACCGACGACGAAGCCACCGGCTCCGGCGCACTCGATACCGCCGGCACCGGAGCAGCCGTTGTCTGCCGAGATGGAGACATCAACGACAGTATTGCACTCGTTGCCAATATTGTCGTCGCAAACACCGCAACAACAACCAAAACAGCAGTCCTCGACGGCATAGCAGCCGCTATCACCTGCCCCACACCTGATGTCGATGAAGAAGCAGACACCGCCTTCGCGTCTTTTCTGCTTCCACGACGGGTTTTCTTGTGTTTGAGATCATCAGCAGGCTCACACACCTCAGCAGCATCCGCTGCCTCCCTTTGCTCATGAATAAACTCAATCCATGATGTGGCCATGATATTTCACCTCAATCCCCACACAGAAGAAAACCCACACATATCAACAAACTTTTACACGTTCACCTGCGGCAACGCTACATTCGGCACACCAGGAATAGACGACCCCGGCGGCACAGGAGCAGGCGGTAAGTTTGGTACCTGCGACTGCATCGACAACGCAGCCTGAGAACTCAACGCCTGCGCATCCGGCATACTTGGTGGCACATACCCCTGATTCTTCGCCTGCTGCGAATTTGGCATCGAATCACCAGGCTTTTCACCAGCAAGTGGTTCCGCACCATTGGCAACACGCGCTTGTGATTCCAAATCCCATGTAGTATTTGCCACCGTACGATCCAATGCAGCACGACCACCAGGAACAGCCGTCGCACCCAATTGCGCACCAGCTAATGCACCAGCAGGCGCAGCTGCCACCGCACCAGCACCAGCACCAGACAAACCACCAACAACCGCACCAGCAGCAGGCCCCATAGCCCAACACCCAGCAGCAACCGGCGCAAGCGGTGGAGCTACCGGCACAGCAGCAGTTGTTGACGCACAGATTACTGTTGATGCACCAGCACCAGCAGCAACACCGGCTGCCCCGCCTACCGCAGCACCAGCAGCAGCGCCAATGACGGTGCCAGCTACCGCACCACCAGCAGCAGCACCCTTCGCCATATTGATGGTTTCACGGTCTTCGGCAGCAACATTACGTTCAAAAGTATTTGCCACATTCACGGGGTTTAACACTCTCGATCCACCTGCGGTTGCTAAAGCTAATCCAGGCGAGGTTTCGTATTTAACCACCTTGATAATGTTCTGCTGCACAACCACTTTCTTTACCACTGGCTGCACCGCAGCCTGCTGTGCCCCCGGAATAAACGCAACTGCCTGAGGTTGCACTGGTGCAACCTGCTGAACCGGCGCTGCCTGAGCATACACTTCCGGTTCAGCCGCTGGAGCTTCTGGCTTTTCCGTACCAGGCTGCGATGCAACCTTAGGAACCGCACTTGCATATGACGACGCAGAAACCGCAGCAGTTGCCGCCGTAGCAAAAGCCACCGCCGACTTCAACATACGCCTCTGACGAGCACTTAACCTGCGGTGCTTACCCATAACAACATCTCCTCACACTTGCAAACAACACACTTATGACAAAGCACAAAATATCTATTTTCTAATCATTATTGCCTACCCCCAGGACACCGTAAAGTAACCCATAAAAACCCAAGAAAAAAATACACGCAAACACAAGGCTTACGTCACGGTAAATTTAGTTAAAATTAATATAAAACACAGTAAAAGACCAGAATTGCCGCCACACTAACGCTAAAATATTCCCCCAAAACTATCATCAAACAGCAAAAATACTACACTGAAAAGAAACACTGCTAACTGTGAAAAATAATTACACCCAAATGGGTGCAAACATGAAAACTAAGCCAAAACTTAAAGACTCACGCACCACACACCCCACCACTAGCCTCCACAAACCACACCCATGTGATTCAATAGAAAAGTAAATAAAAAATGCACCCAACACGACTGTTACTTGGTTGCGACTTTCGCATTGGGTGCCCAAATCTCCAGAAAGGAGAAAGCATGTTTAATGATAACACCGATCCAATGCTTGATACAAACATGGTGGACCGCCTGGAACAAAAAGTCCACATGATGGAAGAACTCGGCATTGATGATCCCATTACTTTTTCGAGCCGGACTTTGATCCAAGCAACCTTCCCACACAGTAAAAAACACGCCGATGAAGCCGGCACCTTAGTCCTGCATAACGGGAATCTCACTATCACCATGTACAGCCGGAATGGCCTACCGTATGGTCATTATCCTCGCCTGATTATGTGCTGGTTAACGAAAGAAGCCATCCAGCGAAACGCCAGCCTCCCCATCGACCAAGCCCGTGTTATCCCACTTGGTAACAGCCTCAACCAATTCTTCGCAGAACTAGGCATCAGCCACGGAAAATACACAACCGGACGAACAAAGCGCATTGCAGGACCACAGGTCAAAGCTATTCGAGATCATTTAAATCGTCTGGTAAATACGATCATCTCTATTGACTACGTGGCAAATCATGGCGATATCTATCATGAAGCCCTGACTGAGTGTTATATGGAGAATACTCCTATCGCCAGTAAGACTCATTACTGGTGGTCAGATAAACACAAAGGGATTCAGTCAGATACAAAATCCTATATCGAACTATCCGAAGATTTCTTCCGTGAACTCGTTGATGGCGCAGTCCCACTTGACACAGTGCATCTGGCGCAACTTAAAAAATATCCTCTCGCCATTGACCTTTACTGCTGGGCGACATATCGAATCAGCTACCAAAAACACGACACCTACGTGACCTGGGAGCAACTCAAAGCCCAACTCGGCACCGGATACCCCACCACCGCCCAAGGCATGCGAAACTTCAAAAAGAAAGTCAAAAAAGCTATTGAGGATGTTAAAGCTGCCTGGCCGGAAGCAGGAATTGAACTCTGGACAGGCGGAGTCAAACTTGTTGGCC
>ERZ773059.521-NODE-521-length-20696-cov-5.153675_pt1 | contig 20696 bp, 18 predicted proteins | sample MGYA00580514_ERZ773059 | MGnify/ENA primary metagenome ERZ773059 (study PRJEB29015, sample SAMEA2737981) | human oral metagenome | biome: human oral; feature: human-associated habitat; material: dental | place: China | collected 2056 ...
TTGTGACGCAGTGCGGGTTCGACCTCGCAAAGGGCGCGGATTAGCGGCGGTCTGGAATTAAAGATAAAATTTAAGAGGCGGCTATGAAGTTAAAATTTTTCCTTGCACTTATTTCGGTCGTCTTGCTTGGCGGTTGCTCCCTGCTCTCGCAGGGCGACGAGGAGGCTCCATTCTTGGCGGACGCGAGCAGATGCGACGTCGCAAGCCCGCTAAGTAAGGAGCAGTCAAACCGCTGCGCGAAGCGGCAAAAGATTGACGCCGAAGTCGCGCGTGCGGCGCAAAAGCAAGCGGTCTCGCAAGACGCGCTTAATTCATTCAGAGCGGATAGCGCGCAAGCTCAGCAAAGAGCGCAGGAGAGGTATATCGCCACACAGCGAAACCTAATGCAACAGCAATCGCAGCAGCAGCTGGAGCAGATGCAGCAGCGACAAAATATGAGAAATTTACAAAATGAGCAGAACTGGAACAGGCTGCGCAATCTGGAAAATATAAGTAATGGCGGGATTTAGCCGTGAATTTTACAATTTGATCTAAATTTTAATTCGCGCGACTTTCATTCTAGATCAATTAGCCTCGGTAAAAATATGATGAAATTTCAGCCAAAATACTTCAAAATCAAATGAGGTCTTAAATTTCAAGGGCAGGCAGCTAAATGCTAGAAAATTTTAATTGATTTTAAGCAACGAAATGGTGACCCACAGGAGATTTGAACTCCTGTTACCGGCGTGAGAGGCCAGCGTCCTAACCACTAGACGAGTGGGCCGTGAAATTAAAAATGTGATAATAGCGAAGTGTATATAAATTTTGGATTAAATTATATAATTTCAACAAAAATAATGCAAAATAAAATTTTCGCCGAAAACTTAAAGCTTTTTGGCATAGCCGTAAATCTTGGTGCTCTAGAGAGTCCGATATGCCGCCCATTCTAGATGCCACATAAATAAGTTCCGTCGTTGCAGCCATAAGCCAAATCGATATCATAAAAGCTTGCTGCGCCTTGCTATCAGCATCAAAAACGCCAATAATTTTATCGCGCTGATTTAAAGCAGGTGATAAGAAGCCATTTAGCATACCTTTTATTTAGCTTCTAGGCTTTTTAGATACTCATATACTCTTTTATCCTCATTTTTCCTTGCCCAATCCGATGGAGTTACGCTTTGGTTATGAGAACATCTAGCTTTTGGATCGGCGCCTCTTTCTACTAGATATTTTACGATTTCTAGACTATGAGAACTTGCCGCATAATTTACCATGGAGCATCCGTCGCTATCTTTTGCATTAAAATTTCCGCCGTATTTTTCTAAAAGCTTTACGAGCCTAAAACTCTTCTCATCGTCGTGTTGGCTTCCGAATACGCTCATCATCATTGCGCTATCGGTCAGTCTTTTTGCGCACTCTAGCATCGCGCGAAGCGAATTTTCGCTACCTAACATTACCGCCATTTCGATGGGAGTGGTATTTTCATGACCTTTAAAATTCGGATCGCCGCCCATTTCGCAGTATTTTTTAGCATCTTTGGCGTTGTCTGAATATGCCGTTTTGTGAAGCAGCGTTTGTATCTCATCCGCGCTCAAACTCTCTTCAGTCTTAGGCGTAACGAAAAAGTTTTTGTCGTAAATCTCCTTTAATGAATTTGTGCCGTAGTATTTACCCGGCTCGTCTTTAAAAATCAAATTTATGCCGTTAAAATCCGTAAGTTCTATAGAGTCGTTTGTTTTTAAATTTATTATCTTGTTAAAGTTAAAAACTAAATCATCCTTTTTAACCCCGCTATCAAAGATGAAAAAGTGACTAAACTCGTAAGGAAATTCGTTTTTGTATTCGGGGTTTGACGCCGGATTTATCCTAGAATCGCCGATTTCTATCTTATCGTGCCCCCATCTTTTGCCGAATATAAATATATTTGTACCCCAGCTTTTTGAAATTTTATCATCGTTCTCGCCCATTACGAAGATATCGTTTCCCCATGGGTCTTCCACATCGCTTCTGCCGCCCGTCAAAATATAGACGTTGTTATTTCCGGGGCAAACTATAGAGTGCCTCGTATCGCTTTCGGCTATAATGATTTCGTCTGCGTTTTGGTTGCAGCGAGAATTTATATCCCAATATATGGTTTTGCTAAAATTTAAACTCACGTCTTCTAATACGGTGGTATCAAATCCTTGCGTCACTAAAATCTTTTTAGGAAAATATCCTTTCGCTTGCCCGTCTTTGATAAATTTTTCCAAGCTTTGAAAGTCGGTTATATTGCCTCCAAAACAGCCGCCAACCACCAAAAACAATATAACGATAAATCTCATACTTGCTCCTTTTTTCGAGATAAAATTTTAAAAATTATACAAAATTTGTAAGCAAAATTTACTAAAAACAGCTCAAATTTAAAAATCAAAAATAAGCGTTTTTAATGCTTATAGTAATGGCACTTAAATAGTTGTAAATTTTAAGCTGCTCCGCTGCTTTTAAATTTAAAAAGTTAAATCCATTTTAAACAGAATTTGCGTAAAATCCCATTTCAAAAACGTATTACGCGAGCGGCGGCGGCAAAGTAAAATTTGCGGCAACTACGGCGTTAAATTAAAAGCACTCGTAACAGCGGCACCAAATAAAATTCGCGGTAGTAGCCCAAGGATGAGATATTCGGCGGCGTGCTGAGCTTAAATCATTCACAGCGACGTAAAGTACGAAGTATGCGCGGCGGCGTAAAATTAAAATTCGCAGCGGCTAAATTTAAAGCCCGCGCGGCGATAATCAAAGCAGCGCCCGCCGTTTAGTTGCACGGCGCAAGCCGTGAGCCGCACATTAAAATTTAAAGGTATAAAATGAACGAAGATTTTCAAAGAGCAAAGCTGCAAGGCACGATCGGCGCGCTCTGCCTACTGGTCGGCAGCGCGGCGTATTCTATAAAAGGCGAGATCACGTACTTGGATTCTCAAATCTTAGTGTGGATTTTTGCCTTCACATTCCTTTACCACGCGCTTAAAAACATCCAAAATATCACGGGTCCGCAGGTTTTTATAATCTTCAAATACGCCTATAGCATTGCGCTTGCGGCGCTACTATATTTTTCAGCCATTTATATACTCAGAAGATGTGATTGTAATAGGCTGCAAATATACGTGCCGTATTTGATTTTTGCGGTTACGCTCGCTTGGATAATTATAAATTTTAAGTTGCGCGCCGCTACCGGATGCAAGCTTTTTGCCGTATACGCCGCGCTGCTAATCGTTGATGTCGCCGCAGACATCATCTACGGCATGATGTTCAAAATACCGGCCTCCGCCGCTATAACGATGGGCGTCATAAATTGCATGGAACTGCTAAATTTAATCTTAAATCCATTGGCGTCCGTAGTGCTGCTTCTTGCGTGGCTTAATATAAAAAATCCCGCCGAAGCAAAGGGTCTATGGAGCCAGACGCAGAGATAAAATTTGCTCGCGTTTATACTCGCGCGGGGTTTAAATTTAGAGCACGCCGGGGCGTTTGCAGAGATAAAATTTCACGCTGCTCGCGCTGTTTTGGCAAAGACACGGTCGCTAAACCCGCTCGCTGTTCGTCTGCGCAGTACAAGCTTTGGGCTGTATCGGCGCGATCCTCGACAAGATTAGGCAAAGATGAAATCAGTCAGATGTCGCTTTATACGATTATAAGGCCGCTTCGCCGCACTCGTAGCCGAAAATTTTAATCCCGGTGTCGCTCTGCTCGTAGCGCAGCGCGGGGATTTTTTGCAGTAGATCTTTTAGCTTCGCTAGATCGTTTTTTCGCCCGCCGTCAAAGGCTCGCGGCACCCACACCCACGCGATCTCGTCGTATGCAAACGAGCCTACCGTAAAGCTAGCCCGCTTTGAGCCCGCCTCCCATTTGGAGGAGTTTTTGATCGCGTAGAAGTTTGGATAGAGGATTTTTTTGATGATGAAGCATTTGCAAAATTTAAAATCCGCGAAAAACTCCGCCCACGTCGCATCCTCGGTAAAATAGCCCTTCGCGCGCAGGCGCTTTTTCTCTTTGCGCAGCCTGATCGGCTCATAAAACCTCTGCCAAGCCCTCGCGCAAGCATCCATAAACGCGAGCATACGAGCGAAGTAAATTTTAAAAAGCGCTTTGAAAAGCTCCATCTACTTCTCGATCTGCGATTTTAGCGATTTATCGATTGCGATCTCGCTGGAGCTTATGTCGATCGTTTGAAGCGCCTTGTCCTGGAAGATAAATCCGACCTCCTTCGCGCCGAAGCTCTTGGCGATCGCCTCCAGCGTGTCGGTCGCGGATTTGTGGATCTTGCCGCCCAGATCGTTGATAATTTTTAACGAGAGCTGCTTGACCTCGTCCTTAGCATCGTCGATGAGGTGGTTTTTATCGCTTTCATCGAAGCTCGCGCCGAATAGCCCATTTAGCGAATCGGGCAGCAGAAACGGCAGCAGCTTGGCGTTTTTCTCGTCGTAAATTTTCATATCTTTGATCGAGTATTTGTATTTGCACGGCGGCATCTTGATCTCGTAGCGATCCTCGCCCTGCGGCAGTATCGCAAAGTCGGGGCTTAGCAGGTCGTAAACGAACTCGATCTCAAACTCGAAGATGATGGCGATCTGCTTTTTCGTCATCAGCGGCGAGACGAGCGAGCCCAGCAGCCCGCTGCCTACGTTTTGCTTGCGCGTAACGATCTCTTTGGAGTAAATTTTAAAAACGCTCAGCTCGCCGATGCTTTTAAGCCGCGTGATGTCGGTGGCGATCTGCGGTTTGCCCGCCTGCTCGCCGCTTTTGCGCATCTTAAAAAACATAAAAACCAAGATGCAAAATATCACTAAATTTAGAAGAAAAGCAAAATTTTCCAAATTTCATCCTTTAAAATTTTATCGGTATTTTAGCAAAATACAGCGCCGATTTGTAGTGCAATTGAAATTTTACGATTTTTGCGGCAAGAAATTTTAAAATCAAAGAAATAATTTTAAAGAAGCGGAGCACAATTATAAATTTAACGCGGACGCAGTCCGCACCACTAGCGTCGTCGGGGGTTAGGTGGGGTTTGTGGGCGAGCGGAGCAATGCGGTGCTGCGGGGCAGCGCCGCCTCCGCGAGAAGTGTGACCTCGCAATTGGGGCTCCCTTACCGCCCCAAGAGAAATACACCAAAGATTAAAATACCCACGCAAAGTATTTCGGCGTGGCGGGTATAAGGCGGATGTAAATTTTGAAATTTCAGGCAAATTTACGAGCGAAAATAAATTTTACAAACTCCCGCGAAATTTTACAAAATCTCCCTAAAATCATACCCTGCGTTTTTGAGCGCCCAGGCGATGTCCTCTTGATGAGCCTTGCCCTTGGTCTCAAGCGTGATCGTGATCTGCGCGTCGCCGTACTCGATATTGGTCGAGAAGCGGTCGTAGTCGATCTTGACGATGTTTGCGTTGGCGCGGCGCAAAATTTCGGTAAGCCCCGTAAGCGCGCCCGGCTTATCGACGAGCGTGACATTGATCGTCATCTTGCGGTGCGATTTTATGAGACCCTTTTCGATGATGATGTTTAGCATCTGCACGTCGATGTTACCGCCGCTTAGGATGATGCCGATCTTTGCGCCCGCGGGGAATGCAAATTTCGCGTTCATCAGCGCCGCTACGCCCGCCGCGCCCGCGCCCTCGACGATGATTTTTTGCTGCTCGAGCAGATAGAGTATCGCGCTTGCGATCTCCTCGTCATCGACCTGCACGAACTCATCGACGCACTCGATGATCGTAGAGAGCGTGATCTCGCTCGTATCCCGCACCGCGATGCCGTCGGCGATGGTGCGGACCGATTTGGAATTTAGCGGCTTTTTCGCGACGAAGCTATCGTGCATCGCAGGCGCGCCCTTGGCGGCTACGGCGATGATTTTGATGTCCGGATTGATCTGCTTGGCGCAGCTGCAAACCCCCGTCGCAAGCCCGCCGCCGCCAACCGGAACGACGATGTATTCAAGATCTGCAACCTCTTCGATCATCTCAAGCGCGATCGTGCCTTGGCCCGCTTGGACGAACTCGTCGTTGAAGGGATGCACGAACGTCAAATTATGCTCTTTGGCATATTCCAGTGCAAACGCGTACGCCTCGTCGAAATTATCACCCTTCAGGATGATCTCCGCGCCCAGAGCCTTCGTGCCGCTTACCTTAAGTAGCGGCGTGGCTTCAGGCATTACGATCACGGCATGCACGCCGAATTTTTGCGCGCTCATCGCTACGCCCTGGGCGTGGTTGCCCGCGCTTGCGGCTATTACTCCATGCGCCCGCTCCTCATCCGTTAGGTGCGCGATTTTATTGTAAGCGCCACGAATCTTATACGCGCCGGTGCGCTGCAAATTCTCGCTTTTGAGATACACTTCCGCGCCGTAAAGCTTGCTGAGCTTCGGCGCCAGAGCAAAGGGCGTTTTATAGACGAAATCGTTTATCGTGCGCTTTGCTTGGATGATTTTATTTAGATCAACCATCTACTTCCTTTCGTAATTTTAAATTTTGTTATTATACATATTTTAGGCGAAATTTTATCCCGCGCGCAGCCTAAATCCGCGACTTCGGTTTTAAGCTCACCTAGCTCCTGCGCTTTAGCAGCACGCCGCATTCGATATGCGCCGTATGCGCGAACTGATCGAAGATCGCAAACCTGCGCACCTCATGCGTTGCGCAAAGCGAGCGCAAATTTTCAAAAAGCGTCTGCGGATTACAGGAGATGTAGATCAAATTTTGAAAATTTTTTATGAAATCAATCACGCTAGGCTCCAGCCCCGCGCGCGGCGGATCGATCAAGACGTGCGAAAAATCGTAGCCGAAAATATCAATTCCCTTTAACCGCTCAAACTCGCGTCTGCGCGCAAACGCGCTCATCAGCTCATCTGCGCTAAGGCGGACGAATTGCGCATTGCAAACGCCGTTGAGCTCGCAGTTTATGCGGGCATTCGCGATCGAGCTTTTTGAAATTTCGCTCGCCAGCACGCGGTTAAATTTAGCCGCAAGCGGGATGGTGAAGTTGCCATGCCCGCAGTAAAGCTCCAGCAGATCGCGCGCGGCGGAGCTTTCTTGGCGCACGGCATGTTGTTTGCAGCTCGAATTTTGCGGGGCAGACTGCTCGTGGCTCGAATTTTGCTCGGTTGAATTTTTGCAGGCTGAATTTTGCGCGCTTTTCTTTTCACAATCCAAATTTTGCGCAGCGGAATTTTGCACTTCCAAATCCTTGCGAGCGAAATTATCATCCGCAGAGCTTTCGTATGCGGATGGGCAGTTAAATTTCACGGAATTTTCGCCGTTAAATTTTGCAGAAGCGAAATTTGCTTTAACAGAATTTCGGCAAGCGGCATCTCGTTCGGCGAAATTTCGATCCATAGAATTTTGCGCGGTAAACCGCTCGCAGCTCGAATTTTGCTCGGCGGAATTCTCCGCTATGGAGTTCTTTGCGGCGAAATTCTGCGCGCCGCACCCTTCACCCGTGCCCTCTTTGCCGAAGTCCACGCAGCTTCTCGCCCAGGCGATCATCTTTTCGTTCACGCCGCGGTTGGGCTGGATGAAGGCGTTTTCGCCGAAACGAAATTTATAAACTAGTCCGTCCACGCAAAGCTCATCCGTGAGGCTTAGCTCGCCGCTTAGCAGCTTCTGTCCGCGCGCGCGAGCCATAACCCCGATGCCAAGCTTGCCCGCCAGCTCGCAAATCGCCTCCTGCTCGCGCTCGCCCAGGCGCTTGTGATAAAGCAGCGTCGCCAAAATCCCGCTAGCGCACGAGATAAACTCGACGCCGAAGAGCCTCTCTTTTAAAGCTTCGCTCCGCCTAAGCGCCTCTAGCAGCCGCGGCATTAAATTTGCGATAGGAAGCGCTACCTTAGGGCATTCGTTAATTAAAATTTTCTTGCTACGTGCGCCGCCCATCGTGTATGCAAGATCAGATGCGCTATGCCAAATATCGTGCCAGATGCCAAATTCCGCCCTGATACGGTAATTGCGCGGCTGCGAGGCAAAAAACTCAAACTCGCCGTCAAAAAATTCTCTGAACTTATCGCCTATCAGCTGCTTTTTGTATGAAATTTGATCCTCATAGGGCTCGCCGAGCGTGCAGCTGCCGCAGCTACCGAAGCTTTCGCAATTCATACATCCACTCTTTTACCCACCACGCGCAGTAAAAGAATGATAGCCGCGATACCCAAGATCAGACATCCCCACACGCTGAGCCCAAAGCCCGCAGGCAGGTAGCCGCAAACGATACTGATACCGCAAACGACCAGCGCATAGGTCATCTGCGTACTTACGTGCTCGATGTGATCGCAGCCCGCGCCCATCGAGGAGAGGATCGTCGTATCTGAAATCGGCGAGCAATGATCGCCAAAGATCGCTCCGGTGAGCACTGCGCTGATATTTACACACATGAAAACGTGAAATTCCTCGCCGCTAAGTCCGTATTTTTGCCCCACGGCGTGCGCTAACGGCACGGCTAAAGGTGTGACGATGCCCATAGTACCGAAGCTTGTGCCCGTTGAAAATGAGATAAACGAGCTAAGCACGAAGATCACGATCGCAAGAGCAAAGCGCGGCGTAGCGTCGCTTAGAAGCTCGACTAGGTAGCGCGAAGTGCCAAGCTCTTTGATAACCGAGCTTAGCGACCACGCAAAAAGCAGGATTATGACGGTATTTAGCATGCTTTTCCAGCCGCCGACCCAGACCTCAATCGCTTCTTTGACGCCGTAAATTTTTTGCGCGATGCCTAAAACGACGGCGATGATTGATGAAAAGAGCGCGGATTGAAACAGCACGACCGAGGCGTCCGCCGCGCTAAATGCGGTACGGATCGAAGTAAAGCTAAGAGGGGCTGCTTTGACTGCCTCCAAAGCCTCGCCCTCCAGCGAGCTGTAGCCGTTGAGATAAAATCCGACGACCGAGAGGACGATCATCGCTCCTAGCGGGATTATCGCGTTTAGCTTGCGAAGCGCGACGCCTTCTTTGGGTACGAAAATTTGATCCTCTAAATTTTTAATCTTAAAATCCGCGGCTCCGCTCTTACCGCCGCGAGATGCGATCTCTGCGCGATACATCGAGCCAAACTCCCTACTCATCACTGCCGTGGCGACTACGAAAAAGATCATGAAAATATTATAAAATCTATACGGGATCGTCTCTACAAAGACGGTGAAGGCATTTATGTTTTCTATGCCGATCTGCGAGTAGGCCTCTTTGATCGCCGAAATTTCAACTCCGACCCAGGTGGAGATCACCGCGATGCCGGTGATCGGCGCGGCGGTCGCGTCGATGATGAAGGCGAATTTCGCGCGCGAAATTTTAAATTTATCCATAAGCGGCCGCATGATAGGGCCCACGATTAGGGCGTTTGCGTAATCGTCAAAAAATATCACGATACCCATCAGCCAGGTGTAAATTTGACCCAAAACCGGAGTGTCTGCGTGCTTGCTAAGCCAGAGCGCAAGCGCCTTCGTGCCGCCGCTTTTGGTCACCAGAGCGATGAGCCCGCCGATACACATGACCTGAAGCAAAATGCCCGCATTCCACGTATCCGCCATCGATTTTACCATGCGCGAGCATAGATCGGTAAAAGCAAAAAGCGCCGAAGCCGCAATGCTGTGATCTACCATACCGACGAGAAAAGTCCCGCTTAGCACGCCCAAAAACAGCGACAAAATCACGTCTTTGGTGATGAAAGCAAGCACGATCGCCACGACCGGCGGGATCAGCGTCAGCATGCCGTAAAGCTCGCTGTTTCGCACGGCGGGCTCCACGTCCGCAAGCGCCAGCGCGGGCAAAAAAATCGCCGTAAAGATAAGCAAATTTTTTAACATTTTAATCCTTGATGATTGATAAAATTTTAAAATTTAACCTCCGATCGGGGGTTAAATTTTAAAATTCTGCGCGCCTTGCAGCAATTATTCGTATTCACGCGCTTTCTTTTACGGCGATTTTTGAGCGCCTTAATCGCACAGCAAGCTCTGCTATTTTGCTGCGTTTGCAATTTTGCGAACGCATTTTTAAGTAACTTGTCGCGCAGTAAAATCTCTCCGGTGCAAAATACCGCGCGCAGCGTAATCAAAAACGTTTTATAAGCGAATTTAAAATTTTACTTAACATAGCAAAAGACCCAAACTAAGGTAAAATTCCGCAATACTGCAACACTTGCTTTGTCGCAAAAGCGATAAATTTCTCGCGCAAAATTTGACAAAATCCCGCTCTTGATCGCAGACCAAAATCCATCAGTAAAAATTTTATCGCGCATAAATTGCACAAATCGCCATTTTTAAAGCTCGTCTGCGCGTTTATAAAATTTCAGTGCATGCAACCTGCGCAAGCAAAGCGATAAAATTTTAAAGCGTTAAATTCTACCAACTCGCACTCGAAAAATCCGCTAAATTTATAGAATTTACAAAGCGGCAAAACTCTAAATTTAAAGCTCATAAGGCTTTTGCAAACCCAAAACGACGACGAAGCGGCGAGCGACCCTTTAAATCAAGCCCGCTAATTTTCACGCTCAGGTGCATCTTGCGGATCGCTCGTAAAATCATCGCTTGCTTGCGTAGGACTTAGTCCAAGCGAGCGCAAATAGCTCTGCGTAGCTGCTTCACCACCCGCAAGCGCGTAGTCTAGCGCATTTAGCCCTGCCTCATCGACTGCTTTTTCGTTTGCGCCCGATTTTACGAGCAATTCAACGATCTGCTTGGTACTTTTTTGCGCCGCAAACATCAGCAGTGTCTTGCCCGCGCCCGAACGCTCACAGCCGTCGCTACGCTCGCCTAACGATGCTAGAGCCTGGGCCTCGGCGCTGCCGATCTGGCGGACATTTACGCTAGCGTGCGAGTAGATTAGCAACTTTACGAGCTCATAATTTTTTGCCGCGGCGGCGAAAAATATCGGAGTTTGCCCAAGTGAGTTTTTATAGCCAACCAAGGCGCCTTTAGAGATCATAAATTTAGCGCTTTGAACGTTATTCATCGCGTAAAATAGCGAGTTTTCCTCGCCAGCATTCACCTGCGCGCCTCGCTCGATCAAAGCGCCGCTAAAGCGCTCGTCATATCCTAGCAAAAGTGCCAGATCCAGGGCATTATCAAGCTCGTAAATCGCAAAATCCTTGCTAAAAAGTAACGTACGAAACTCATCTGCACCTACTCCGCCTTTTAGCGCCAGCTCAAGCTCACCGTAATCTCCCGCCTTGCGATCCTTTGCAGCGTATGCGATAAATTCCGCCATCACGGCGCTTGCCAGCTCATCGGCGTCGTTTTTGTTGAATTTAGCGGCGAAATAATCTTTTAGCTCCTCCCTGGCTGCTGAGATCTCGCCCATAAAATTGCCATAAGCGATGAAATTTCCAATCTTGCGCTCGGAGTAAAATTCTAAGGCTTCAAGCGATTTTTCGCTAATTTGCGCGTAGTTTTTCTCTTTAGCATAGCTCAAAAAGCCCTCGCCATCCATCCCCGCAAATGCCAAGGTTCGCTCAAGCCTTTTTTCGTTCAGCAAGGCTTCGTTACCGACACAATCGATATTTTCGTCCCTGATCTCAGAAGCCGCGCTTTTTAAATTTTGCAAAAATTCTGCGCCAGCTAGCGAGCCTTTACAGCCAAAATCGCTTTGCAGCAGCTCTTCGTCCGCAGGCTCTTTGCTAAAAAAGCCGCGCGGATCGCTTAGTATCTGCTCGCAAGAAGCGCCAAAAAGCGTGCCGCAAAAAACAAACGAACCCATTAGAATTTTTCGCATCGCTACCTCGAATTGCATTTGAAGCGTTATTTTACCTTTAAATTTATTTATTAAAACTTAGTGCGGGCGGTGGAATTTTATGGAATTCATTTCAGCTTTATAAAATTTTGCGGAATTTTTAAAATTTTACGGCGCGGCGGCGAGCAGCGTTAAATAATGGTAGTTATAGGCGCAGCAATGGAGGGCACTATATGAGGGCACAGCGACCGGCGACATTAAAATTTTAAAATTTACGCGCGCCCTAGCGGTAAGATAAAATTTCGCGCTGTACAGATCTAGCGGAATTCCGCGCGCGATTAGCCGCGGAATAAAATTTTGCATGTTTTGCGCGGAGTAAATTAAAATTTCGCCGCGCAAAATTCCGCGCCTAGCGTAAATTCCGTCGCGTTAAAATTTAGCGAATTTCAATCTGATGGAATTTAGCACGACCGTTACGGAGCTAAAGCACATCGCCGCGGCGCCGTACATCGGCTTTAAAAGCACGCCGAGCGCTGGATATAGCGCGCCTGCTGCGATCGGGATACACACGGCGTTGTAAAACAGCGCCCAGAAGAGGTTTTGCTTGATCGTCCGCATGGCAGCTTCCGATAGGCGGAATAGATATAGCACGCTTGCAAGGTCGTTTTTTATAAAGATCGCGTCGCCCGCGCCCTTGGCTACGTCGCTGCCGCCGTTCATCGCGATGCCGATGCTAGCGGCTTTTAAGCTCGGTGCGTCATTGACGCCGTCGCCCACGAAAAGCACCCGCTTGCCCTCATCCGTCAGGGATTTGATGAACTCATATTTGCCGCTTGGAAGCACTCCGCTTTTTACCTCGTCGATGCCGAGGTTGCGAGCGACGAAATTTGCCGTTTTGGCGTTATCGCCCGTTAGCATGACGGTTTTTACGCCGCTTTTTTGCAACGTCTGCACGACGCTGCGCGCTTCAGCTCTGATCTCGTCGCTAAATGCGATGAAGCCCGCGTACGAGCCGCCTATCGCGCAGTAAACGACGCCGAAGCCCTTGTCTAAAAGCTCCTCCGCTTCTACTTCGACGCCCGCATCCACGCCGCGCTCGCGCAGAAAGCCCGCGCTGCCGCAAAGAATTTCGCCGGTGGGATTTTTAGCGACAATCCCCTTGCCCGCGATGCTTTCGAACTCGCCGTTAAGCTTAGAAATTTCGCCGAATTTCAGCTCGGCAAATTTTACGATCGCCTTTGAGATCGGATGCTCGCTAAGCTTTTGCGCGCTTGCTAAAGCGTAGAGATCCTGGGCGCTCAGATCGCTGAAGCTTACCGAAATTTCGCCCTTGCTAAGCGTGCCGGTTTTATCGAAAACCGCGACGTCGGCGCCTTTTAAAATTTCTAAAATTTCGGGATTTTTGATTAAAATTCCAGCCTTTGCGGCGTTTGAGATCGCGCAAACGATCGCAATCGGCGTCGCAAGCCCTAGCGCGCACGGGCAGGAGATGATAAGCACGCAAATAGCGGCGGATGCGGCATATGAGAGTCGCCCGTCAAGTGCCATCCACGCTATAAAGCTAACAAGCGCGATCAAAATCACCGCGGGCACGAAGATATTTGAAATTTTATCCGCAAAGCGCGCGATCGGCATCTTTTTGTTGCCCGCCTCGTTCAGCAGATTTTTAATCTCGGCAAGCAGCGTCTGATGCGAAAATTTCGTCACCTTCACGTAGATGACGCCGTCGGTGCTGACGCAGCCTGCGTTTACCTCATCGCCTACGCTTTTATAAACCGCCAAGCTCTCGCCGCTGATGAGCGAGGCGTCGATCTGCGCGCCGCCTTCTACGATAAGTCCGTCGCAAGGGATGCGCGAGCCGTTTTTTACGAGCACTTTATCGCCCGGCTTTAGCGCTTCTGCGCGCACTTCGGCTATCGTGCCGTCGTCTTTGATCAAAAGCGCGGTTTTGGGGCTTAGATCGATTAGCCCCTTGATGTAGTCGTTCGCCTTCATCTTGCTGCGCTCTTCTAGGTATTTGCCGAGCAAAATAAAGGCGATTATCATCGAGGCGGACGAGAAATAAAGATTGGTAAATTCATTCTGCGCGCCGTGCGTATAGACCCATACTGCGGCCATTAGCGAATAGGCAAACGCAAAAAAGCTTCCCATCGCCACAAGCACATTCATATCAAAGCTTCTATTTTTCAGCGAGCCGTAAGCGTGATAAAAGAAGTTTTTGCCGCAGTAAAATAGGCTCACGCACGCCATCGCCGCGCAAAGTAGTGCCTTTGGAACGAAGCTCAAAAACCCGCTCATCTCCACCGCCATTACCGCCGCGGCTAAAACGAGAGCGAGGATTAGCCTAAATAGCGCCGCTTTGAGGTTGCGCCGCTTTTTGCGCTCCAAATCCTCGTAATCCACGGCGATGTCATAGCCCAGCTTTTTGATCTTGGCTTTTAGCGTCTCCTCAAGCGCCGGATCAGCAAGTACGAACTCGCCGCTGCCGTTTGCGAAATTTACGTGCGCTTCCTGCACCCCCTCGATCTTGCGGCTTACCCGCTCGATCGCGTTAGAGCAGTTTACGCAACTCATCCCGACGATATTTAGAGTGATTTTGCTTGACATTGCGTTAGTTTTTAGGCTAGCTTTTCTGCGACGCTAAAGCCCAAATCGTCCATCTCCTCTTTAAATTTAGCCTCGTCGCGCGGATCTAAGCTTAAACTCACCACTCCGCTTGCTATGTCCACCTCGATCTCGCCGAAATCCTCTTTTAACGCGTTTTTGATCGTCCTCGCGCAGTTTTCGCAGTGGATATTTTGCGCCTTAAATTTTACGCTTTGTTTCAAAGCCATGGATCTCTCCTTTGGATTAAAATTTCAAAACTTATACTACTTTTTAATAAATTTTATTTCAACGCCCGCTCCTGAAATTTAAGGGTTTTTCGTTATAATCACCCGTTTTTAAATTTAAGCTTTAAGGAATTTTATGGGACGAGCTTTTGAATACAGACGCGCTTCAAAAGAAGCTAGATGGGGGAAGATGAGCAAACTTTTCCCAAAACTGGGCAAGGCCATAACGATGGCTGCGAAAGAGGGCGGCGAAGATCCGCTGATGAACTCCAAACTGCGCGCCGCGATCGCCACGGCAAAGGCGCAAAATATGCCCAAAGACAACATCGACGCGGCTATCAAGCGCGCTAGCGGCAAGGATAGCGCCGATATCAAAACGATCTTTTACGACGGCAAGGCGCCGCACGGCGCACTTCTCATAATCGAATGCGCCACCGACAACCCGACCCGCACCGTCGCGAACGTAAAGTCGATTTTAAACAAAGCCAAGGGCGAGTTTTTGCCGAGCGGCAGTTTGAAATTTATGTTTTCGCACAAGGCTGTTTTTGAGACCAAGCTGCCGAACCGCGACATCGAGGAGCTTGAGCTTGAACTCATCGACTTCGGTCTTAGCGAGCTTGAGATCAACGAGTTTGAAAACGACAAGGGCGAGCTCGAAAAGACGCTTCTAATCTACGGCGAATACGAAAGCTTCGGCACTCTAAACGAAGGTATCGAAAAGATAGGGCTTGAGATCATCAGCGCAAGCTTAAAATTCGTCGCCAACGAAAAGCACGAATTTAGCGAGGATCAGCTTGGCGACATAGACGCGCTACTAGAGCGGCTAGAGGATGATGACGACGTGCAGGCAGTTTACACCAACATCGCATAGGAGAAAAAATGGAAAGCTTAAAAATTTACGACATTGACGCAGCGGCTTTGGCGCGCGATAAATACGCCGTGATAAAAACCGAAAAGGGCGATATGAAGCTGGAGCTTTTCGCAGATGAAGCTCCGCAGGCGGTTACGAATTTCGCTAGCCTTGCGCGCAGCGGGTTTTACAAGGGGCTAAATTTTCACCGCGTAATCCCAAATTTCGTGATCCAAGGCGGCTGCCCGCGCGGCACCGGCACGGGAGGCCCGGGCTGGCGCATAAAGTGCGAATGCGACCGCCAAAAGCACAAGCACGTGCGCGGCGCGCTATCGATGGCGCACGCGGGGCGCGATACGGGCGGGAGCCAGTTTTTCGTCTGCCACAGCGCGCAGCCGCACCTAGACGGCGTGCACACGGTGTTCGGACAAATCGTGGATCAGCCTAGCCTGGCGGTTTTGGACGCGATCAGACAGGGCGATAAGATCATCGACATCGAGATTAAAGAGAGCCTACAATCGTGATTAAATTTAAACCGCGGGGCGCCAGACCGTGATAAAGATCGGCACGGACATAACCGCGGTGCGCAGGATCGCGGCGCTGCGCGCAAAATACGGCGCGAAATTTCTAAAGCGCATTTTGAAAAAATCCGAGCGCTCCTCAGCACTGCGCGACGAAAGTATCGCGGGCATCTATGCCGCCAAAGAGGCGCTTAGCAAGGCGCTAGGTACCGGCATCGGCGCGGAATTCGGCTTTAAAGACGCTAAAATTTACAAAGACGCCCTGGGCGCGCCGCACCTAAAAATACGTAAAAAAATCCGTAAAAAATTTCATATCAAATCCGCAAGCCTTAGCATCACGCACGACGTAAACGTCGCAATCGCCGTAGTCGCACTGGTGCTAAAAAAATCCAAAAAACGAGCCTAAAATTTTATCGCTTTTTTCTTGAGTGCGGGATTTTTAAATTTTAAAATCTCGCCCGGGTTGCGCGTCCTAGGAATTTTATCGCGCGATCGCGCAAGCAAAAACCTTGCGTAAATTTTGCGCGGCAGAATTTTGAAATTTCATTGCGCCGCAGAATTTTGATTTAAATTTGAGGCACGGAATTTTATAGCGTCACGATACGCGACGGCACAATTCAAAAGGTAGAATTTCAACCTAAAATTTAGAAATACAAAGATAGATTTTCGGTTTAAAATTTGCTGCGAAATCGCGCTCTAAAATTTAAAGTAGACGCAAAGCCGCTTTCGTCCGACGCACGTATTATCAAGGATTTTTGTGAGCCGACCAAACATATATCGCTGCGGCGGCGTGTGTTCGTCGCACCCATCTCAAGCAAGAGCTTTTGCGCCGTATCTACGTCGAATATAATACCGAAGATAGCGCGGCGTTCTCTTTTGCTTGTACGAAAAAACGGAGGCGAGCTTGCGTAGCTGCATTTACCGCTCAGTCTGCCGCTAGTTTAAGCGCACAGATAAGCGGCGTGCCCACAGCAGCGAGCGATCAAAATTTACACGGCGAAATTCACAAATGAAATTCCGCGGGCTGTAAATTTAGCGCTAAATTTTTAAAATTTCACGGCGGCGCAAATTTTAAAATTCTATGCAGAGCGTATTTAAATTTTAAGCCGCAAGTCTGCAAGGATAAATTTAGCCGCCAAGAAGTTCGCAAGTCTCTGCAAAAAGAAATTTTATCAGGGTGCGACGCCGCAAAATTTTCAATTGCTCGTATTTGGGCGGCGAGCTTACGCGGCTTACGTTTTCGCGCGAGGTATAAGTTTCAATTATCTATATTTTGACCTACGGCGCATTGCGATAGGGTTTGGAATTTTTCCGTATAAATTTTCGATTCTCTATATTTCAGCCGCTTTAAGACTGCACCCAAAGCCGCCTCGTATTTAGAGCCGCGTAAATTTTAATCGTCCGCGCCAAGCTACGATTAAATTTCAAGCGTTTCAAGCGCAAAGCGCAGTCGTAGCGCCGGCTTGCGTTAAAACGCCTTAAACTACGATTAAATTCCAAGCCGCGACCGAATCTTACGCGCAACAAAAGGCGGACTACTCCGCCTTTTTTAGATTATCGGCGAGCAAAAAGGCAAGCTCCAGCGCCTGATCTGCGTTTAGGCGCGGATCGCACTGCGTTTCGTAGCGCTGTTTTAGCGTCTCTTGCGTCACGTTAAACGAGCCGCCCGTGCACTCGGTGACGTTTTGACCGGTCATCTCAAGGTGAATGCCGCCCGCGTGCGTGCCCTCCGCAGCGTGGATCTCAAAAAAGCTCTGAACTTCGCTTAAAATTTTAGAAAACTCGCGCGTTTTGTAGCCGTTGGCGGTCTTGACGGTGTTGCCGTGCATCGGATCGATGCTGTACAGGATCGCCCTGCCCTCGCGCTTTAGCTCGCGTAAAATTTGCGGCAGCCGCGCGCCGATCTTATCCGCGCCCATGCGGATGATGACGTTTAGCCTGCCTGCTTCGTTTTGCGGATTGAGCTTGTCGCAAAGGCGCAAAATTTCATCCGCAGTGCCGCTTGGGCCGATCTTGACGCCGAGAGGGTTTTTGATACCGCTTAAAAAATGCACGTGCGCATCGTCCGCGCCGCGCGTGCGCTCGCCGATCCAAAGCATGTGCGCCGAGCAGTCGTACCAATCGCCGCTGGTGCTGTCGATGCGCGTCAGGCACTCCTCGTAGTGCAGCAGCAGCGCCTCGTGCGAGGTGTAAAGCACCGTCTCGGCAAGGCTCGGAGAGTTCGTAGCGCTCAGTCCACACGCCTCCATAAATTTAAGCGTGCGCGAAATTTCATCGCTGAGCTCGTTAAATTTAGCCTCCAGCTCGCCCTTTTTCAAAAAGCCCAAATTCCACTTATGCACCTCGTGCAGGTTCGCAAGACCGCCGCGAGAAAAGGCGCGCAGAAGATTCAGCGTCGAAGCGCTTTGATGATACGCCTCGATCATGCGGGCAGGATCTGGCTTGCGCGCCGCTTCGCTAAACTCAAAGCCGTTGATTATGTCGCCGCGGTAGCTAGGCAGACTCACGCCGCCCGCCTCCTCAAAGTCGCTGCTGCGCGGCTTTGCGAACTGCCCTGCGATACGACCTACCTTAACGACGGGACATCCCGCTGCAAAGGTAAGAATGATCGCCATCTGAAGCATTACCTTAAACATATCGCGGATATTATTCGCGCTAAAATCATTAAAGCTCTCCGCGCAATCGCCGCCTTGAAGCAAAAACGACTTGCCCTCGCTGGCGCGCGCAAGCTCGGCCTTTAGGTTGCGAACCTCGCCCGCGAAAATTAACGGCGGCAGCTTGTAAAGGCGATCTTTAGCGGCCTGCACCGCACTTTCATCCTGATAAATCGGCTGCTGTAAAATTTTATAATCTTTCCACGACGTCCTACTCCAACTCATATCCACTCCTTAAATTTCCTAAATCTTGCGATTATACCCAAATAAGCTTTTATTAACCCAAAAAATCTTAAAATAGCGCCTTTAGGCAATTTGGAAGGAATTTTATGGAAGAAAACCGCACTAAAGGGCTAATGCTTGCATTTGCGACTTTTTTTATGTGGGGCGTTTTTCCGATATTTTTCAAGCTCATAAAGGACGTGGACGCGGTGCAAATTTTAGCGCATCGCGTCGTTTGGTCCTTCCTGCTGCTGCTCGTTTTTCTCTGCTTTACGCACCGCTTAAAAAACGTCGCGCGGCTTCTTAGCACCCCTAAAATCGCTCTCACGCTGCTTTGTACGGGACTACTTATCAGCACGAACTGGGGCATTTATATCTACGCGGTAAATTCCGATCAAATTTTAGCCACGAGTCTCGGATATTTTATAAATCCGCTATTTTCGGTGCTTTTGGGCGCTTTGTTTCTGCACGAACGGCTAAGTACGGCGGCCAAGCTTTCCCTGCTGCTAGCCTTTGCGGCTATCGGCGTGCAAATTTACGCGCTAGGCAGGCTGCCGATAATCTCGCTCGTGCTACCGCTTAGCTTTGCATTTTACGGTCTCATTCGCAAAAAAGTAAGCGTGCCTAGCTTTGAGGGGCTGTTTTGCGAGACGACGCTGATGCTGCTGCCTGCGCTTGCGTTTCTGATCTACTGCGCGCTGAAAGGAAGCGGCGCCTTCGGCTTTAACGTAAGCGGCGCGCTGCTGTTTGCAAGCGGACTGATTACGATTTTGCCGCTGCTTACCTTCGCCGTAAGCACGCAGTATCTGCCGCTATCTACGATCGGCTTTATGCAATACATCAGCCCTAGCATGAGTATGCTGATCGCGGTATTTATCTACGGCGAGGAGCTTGAGACTTACAAAATTTTAAGCTTTTCGCTAATTTGGTTCGGGCTCGCGGTCGTGGGCTTGGACGGCTTAAGGAGAAAAAATGGCTAATTTCGCTTTGATGTTCGCAGTCGCCCTTGCGGTGGGCGCGCTCGTGTATTTTCAGGTCCAAAAGGCTTCCGCGCGTGCAGATGCCGCAGACCCAGAGCTTAGCTCGCAAAGGTATATGAAATTTTGCGGTATTTTAGAGGACAAACTGCGAGATCTAAAGCGGCTAGAGCTGCGCGACGAAAGCGCTCGCGAGGACTATCTAGACGAGCTTGAGGCCCTTAGTAAGGAGTTAGTTTATATCAAAACGATGCATCAAAGCAACCTAAACCCCGCCGTGTGGGAGGGCAAGCTATTTGAGTTTCTAAGTAAAACGGACGCACTTATCGAAAAATACGCCGCGGGCACAGAGCGCTCGCTGCAAGACTGGCGCAAGCAGCTGGAGATAGAATTTAAGAATTTGTAGCGCGAAATTTTAAGCGGCGAATTTCGCGGGTGTCTATATCGGTAGAATTTTAACGCCTAAATTTATATAATTTAACGCGCCGCAACTCTCGGAATTTTTAAAATTTACATGCGTGCCGGAATTTTGCAAACCGCTTGCGTCATGGCGACAAAATTCGATGCGTTTTACAAAGCAAAACGACGCAAATTTTAAATCGGCGTAATTTATAGAATTTTGCAAGATACATAGCAGCTGCGAAGCCGATAATCGCGTCTATAAATTTTATAGAATTTACTCATGAGCAGACGCAGTATCTGCAGTCTTGGATCCCGCTTGCTCTAGCTGCTTAGACGCATCGCGCCTTAAAATTTTATCGTACTCCTCCACTCTTATCACCTTGCCCTCATACTCTATTTTAAGATCAAATTCCAAGCCTTTTAAGTGCGAATATCTAAAAAATTTATCCAGATCAAAGCCGCTCGCGCCATTAAGCTCATCGCCGCAGAGCGCGGAATAGCGCTTTATAAGCGTATCGTAGATACCAAGTAGCGCCGTATTGGGCGTTACTGAGCCGCATCTATTAAGATCGGGCAGCGAACCTCTG
>ERZ773059.522-NODE-522-length-20664-cov-3.516765_pt1 | contig 20664 bp, 11 predicted proteins | sample MGYA00580514_ERZ773059 | MGnify/ENA primary metagenome ERZ773059 (study PRJEB29015, sample SAMEA2737981) | human oral metagenome | biome: human oral; feature: human-associated habitat; material: dental | place: China | collected 2056 ...
TAATAAAGGAGAAATACCGGATAGTTCAAAACCTAAGCCTAAAGAATATTCAAAAAAAGCCAATGATAAATTTAGAAAACAGGAAAAGAAGATTTTAAAGCTTCAGCATAAAAAGCAAAGCTTTGAAAAGAAACTTAAAAATAAAGGTAAAGACAGCATATCTTCTAAGAGTGCAATAGTTGCGGTAGGAGCGGTAAACAGGTATCTTGAAAGTGGACAAGAGGACAATGCCGGTGTTAGTGCCGCCCATAAGACAACAGACGGTATAGAAAGTCTTGCAAGAAAAGCCCACAATCATGGAAAAGGTAGGGCATTAAAAAGACAAAAAAGGGTAGTAAGGCTTGAAAAAGATATTGAAAAACAAGAAAAAAAGCTGTTTTTTAAGAAAAATATGGAAGAATTTAAGAAAAGTAATGAGTATCAAAACACTTCAAGGTTAAGACAGTTTTTTAAAAGGAGGCAGTATAAAAAGCAACTTCAAAAGAAATACAAAAAAAGGATAAAGAACGGGCTTAAAAAATCCTTAGCAAAGGGAAGTAAAAGGTTTGCAGAATTTATAAAAGAAAGAAGTAAAAAGATAATGTTCCTAATACTTTTGGTTGTAGGAACATTTTTTATGCTCTTTCAGGCAGGAAGCATGGTAATGAATATAGGAACGGGAACAATCAGTGATACCGTTTCTACAACCTATCTTTCCTCAGAAGATACCTTAAGGAATATCAATCAGGAATTTTCTTCTTTAGAACAGGGACTGCAAGAGGAAATGGAAAGCGTAGAAGAAACACATCCGGGATATGACGAATATATAATAAACGGAAAAGAAAAAATAAGTCATAATGTCCATGAGTTGTTATCCTATATCACATCCCGATATGGTGTGGTAAAGGAAGTATCTGAAATAGCCGGAGAAATACAACAGCTGTTTAATCAAATGTATACATTGACCTATGATGAAGAAATTGAAATCAGATATAAAACCGTTACATCAAGCTATATTGATGAAGCTGGGAATGAGCAAACAGAAAGCCATGAACAAGCTTATGAATATAAAAAACTCATTGTAAGCTTAGAAAAAAGAGAGATGGACGATATCATCAGAGAAGCATTTAATTCCTATCCCAACAATTTAGCTCACTATGAAGCACTGCTTTCAAGTAAAGGTAATATGGAGCTTGTTTTTGGGAGTGATAACGGGGATCTATCGGAGATTATAAACAATCCCGACTTTTCAAATCCGGGAATCGCCTTTGATGATGTAACGGTTAAGGCACTGTTTAACGAAGCGGAGAAACATATAGGTAAAAAATATGTATTTGGAGCAAACGGACCGAATAACTTTGATTGTTCGTCATTTGTATGCTGGAGTTTCACACATTCAGGAGTTAAAAATATGCCAAGAACTACTGCTTGGGGGATTTATAAAACTTATTGTAATCCTATATCTCCAAGTGAAGCAAAGGCTGGAGATATTATCTTCTTTAAAAACACTTATAACAGCAAGAGTCCGATATCCCATGTAGGTATCTATGCAGGAGACGGAATGATGATACATGCAGGCAATCCTATTCGCTTTGTAAGTATCAATACACCTTACTGGATAGAACATTTCTATGGTTTCGGTAGAGTTAAATAACAGGAGGAAGAAGTTGAATAAAAAATATCAAAAGAACATCGAAAATCAAAAAGCGATAGAAGAAAAAATAGAAGAACTTAGGCTGAGGCAGGAAATACTTAAAGAAGAGCAGGAGGAAATGGAGCAGGTTGAGGTTCTAAAAGAATATAGAAGCATTGATATTTCACTTGATGAGTTTTTAGAAATGATGAGGGCTTACAAAAGAGAAAGACAAAATGAAAAGAAAATAAAAGAGCCGGAAAATTCTAAAGAAGTAGAGGAAAACAGAGAAAAAATCATGGAGGATACGAATGAAAGAAATGAAATCTAAAAAGAACAAGGTGAAAAGATTGGTAGGAGTTATTTGCTTACTTGTGATGTTTATTATAGGTAATATTTACCCTACATATATTTTTGCACAGGTTAATGAAAGTGAAATAGAAACTGAGGAGACTCGGGAAACAGCCGTAGAAAAAGATAAAGAAGAAAGGGAAGTACGCTTTCCGAATAAACTTGAGGCAAAAGAGCCGCCAAGTGATAATCAAGGAGGCAGTGGTCAAAGTGATAGTATAAATAAAGGTATTCCTACATCGGAAGGCAGTGCTAAGGCGGATCTTATAGAAAATGTAAATAATGCTAATCAGGATTATCCGATTCATCATAGAGAAAGTACCGGGGATGGAAGTGATAAATACTTTGCTGATGCCAGACAGTTCATTACATTTAAAACAAAGTCCGGAAAGACATTTCATCTAATTATTAATTATGATGAAGAAGGGCAGAATGTAATGTTGCTTACAGAGGTTAGTGAAGATGATTTACTGAATATGGTTGAAGAAAAAGAAAAAACTAAAGAGGAGGTAAAAAAGATAGAAGAGGTACCGCTACCAACAGAAGCAACAAAAGAGGAACCGGTAAAAGAGGAGCCTAAAAAGAAGGAAGAAAGTAAAGGAGGAGGACTTTATATATTTTTAGGATTGCTTGTTACGGCAGTTGCCGGAGCAGGGTATTATTTTAAGATTTACAAGAAAAAGCAGGAAGAAAGTGAGGATGATGAGGATTACAACGAGCTTGAGGATGATTATGAAAGTGAGGACAATGTAGAAGAACCGGAAGAAACACCGGAGGAAGAGAAGCAGGAGGAAGTTGATGATATGGCAATAGATGCCTATGAGGAAGATGATGATGAGTAAAAAGTATAAATAATATGGTGTCTTTTTTATTCATATATAGTATGATATATACGGATAAAGAAGTATAAAGTGGGTGGGTTTAGTAGGTGGCTTGTATTTGATACAAGTATTCAGCAAATTAGAAGTTGTTGAGATAATAAGACAGATCAAAATATAGTTTTATTTTTTTGACAAAAAGAAGACAAATTAAATTATTGGAGGAATATGGGAAGTACGGTAAAAAAGCAACATTATATATGGCGAAAGTATTTATCTGAATGGACAGAATCAGGTGATATATTCAAAGGAAAGTTATTTGTATTAAGGAAAGCCCCCAAGGGTAATCAAAATAAAATAGAATTTCGTGAGCTGGAAAAAATAGGATTTGAAAAATATTATTATGATATTACAGGTTTTAAAGAAACTGATATACTAATTCTAAACCAGCTTATTGCAAATATGCAGAGGAAAGAATTGGCGAAGTTTGGAATAATAATGGATGATTTGAAGGAAGCGGCTATTCAACGTGATTTCATTGAAAAGAATGTAATGTGTAATTCAGAAAATATAGAGACTGAATTTCATTTTTTTGAGATGTTATTAAAAGGAGATTTATCTTTTTATGAAGATAGCAAAAACCAGGGCGTGTTGGACGCATTGATGAATAGTATACTATCCTCTATATTATATGGTGAAGAAATATCAGAAAAAGAAGTAAATGATTTGGTAAAGGAATTTTCTATAGAGGGAACGGTGGATTTAAAGTATGAATTTAATCGATTTTTTTGTATGCAATATTTTAGATCACCTAGGGTGCATGCCAATACAAAGAAAAATATTGAGGAATTAAAACAGAAATATGAAGCAATTAATGATATGAACCTAAATTTTTTTACCAATATGATGATGGTATATTTTGCTGAGAGAATGGCATTGAACATTACACAGAATTTTAAAAGTAGCATTTTGTTATATAAAAATAATACAGAAATTCCTTTTGTTACAGCAGATACTCCAATTATATGTCTTACTGGAAATAAGATGAATAGTATGAGTATATTTCATTATCCTATATCACCTAAAATTGCGGTTGAACTAATTATAACTCCTAAGTTTAGTGATTTTGCAACTGTTAGTAAAAATATGGTAATGGAATTAAATCAGGAGTTTATTAGTGTTGTGAAGAATTGTAATGGGAAGCTTGCAGATAACTGTGTAAACGAAATTTATTCTGACACAGAAAAAAGTCTATCTGATTTAGTTCTGTAGGGAAAACTGAATTCACTAATACTATAAATCCCAGTTTATGAAGCTTACATGAAATAACCCCAAAAACTCTGCAAGAAAAATCTGAAGATAGAAATTCTATCGAAAAACTGTAAATAGGCAATAATATAAAAATTAAATACTAAAACCAAAAGGCAATCAGATAACTTCCGGTTGCCTTTTTTAATACAAAAAAGGAGGATTTATAAATGAAGTTAGTGATATGTGAAAAGCCGAGTGTTGCAATGAGTATTGCAAAGGTCATCGGTGCAACCGGCAGACAAAACGGATACTATGAGGGAGGTGGATATATTGTAAGTTGGTGTGTGGGGCATTTGATACAGATGGCAAGTCCTCCAGCTTATGATGAAAAGTATGCCAAGTGGAAATTGGAGGATTTACCGATTATCCCTAAACAGTATAAGTACGAAGTGGTAAAGGCAACTAGGGGTCAGTTTAATACTCTTAAAAAGCTGATGAACACTAAAGAGATTGAAGAGGTTATTAATGCATGTGATGCGGGGCGTGAGGGAGAGTTAATCTTTAGGCTTGTGTATGAGCAGACAGGTTGTAAAAAGAATATCAAAAGGCTTTGGATCTCATCAATGGAAGATGTGGCAATAAAGGAAGGCTTTAGGCAGCTAAAAGAGGGAAAAGAATATGAAGCTTTATATCAATCAGCTCTTGCCAGAAGTAAGGCGGATTGGCTTGTAGGAATGAACATGAGCAGGTTGTATTCCCTTATTTACAATCAAAATTATTCTGTTGGAAGAGTACAGACACCGACACTTTTTATGATTGTAAAAAGAGATGATGAAATAACGGCTTTTAAGAAAGAAAAATATTATACAGGCGAGCTTTATTGTACAGGCTTTACTCTTTCAACAGACAGGATCGACAGCCTTGAGATTGTAGAAGATTTAGTAAATGTGGTAGGAAATACAATCACAGTAAGAAATGTGGAGAAAAAGGAGAAGCTTACAAAGCCCGACTTGCCGTTTGATTTAACAACACTTCAAAGAGAATGTAACAAGTACTTCGGATACAGTGCAAAGCAGACACTTGACTATGCACAAAGCCTTTATGAAAAGAAAATGATTACATATCCGAGGACGGACAGCCGATATCTTTCGGAAGATATGATTATAAATACGATAAATAACATACTTGGCAAAAATGACTTTGATACAAAGAGAATTAAAGTTATTTTCAACTCAGCTAAGGTAACGGATCACCATGCAATTATACCTACAGTAAGTTCTTTAGAGGAAGATATGTCCACAATTCCTGAAAGTGAAAGAAAAATATATAACCTTATCTTAAATAAACTCCATGCAAGTGTAGGCTATCCCTTAATTGAAAACATAACAAAGATTGTTGCGGTATATGAAAGTCAGGGCGATGTATTTGAATTTAAGACAAGCGGTAAGGTCATTACAGATGAAGGTTTTACAAAATATCTTAAACAGTACGGTTCAAAGAAAAATGAAGATGTTGTATTACCTTATTTAAATGTGGGAGATGTACTTGAAATTAAGGATAAAGAGATAAAAGAAAAATATACGACACCACCCAAGCATTTTACAGAGGATACTTTACTTAAAGCCATGGAAACGGCAGGTAATGATGCTTTAGAAAAGGGTGTTGAAGTAGAACGAAAAGGTCTTGGAACGCCGGCAACAAGAGCAGGCATTATAGAAAATCTGATTTCCAAAGATTTTATAGAAAGGGATAAGAAAAATCTTATTGCAACCAAAAAAGGAAAAGCTCTTATAGAGATCGTGGAGGATAACTTTAAGTCGGCTAAAACAACAGCCAAGTGGGAAATTAAACTTTCTGACATAGCACTGGGCAAATCATCAAATGAAGCGTTTTTATCGGGTATTGAAACCGAGATAAAAGAAACTATTGCAAAGTATCAGGGAAGATAATATATGTTTGATACATTGATAAAACTTGATAAAGACAGAGAGGTCTTGGATTTTTATGCCACAGATAAAAGAGCAACAAAGGAGCTTTTGATAAGAGAAAATTTTATAGAAACAATATAATAGTATAAAAACAATAAAGAACAGAATTTAAGGAGGACGAAATGAACGATAATAAAAACATTCAAAGACAGGAAGAACAAACAAAGGAAGTTATAAATGAGATCAAAGCAGAATATACAAAAACAGCAGACTTTTTAGAAGATAATACGGATACACAGCTTAAAATTGCCGGGGAGCTTAAAGGAGACCTAAAAAACAAAGACTTTGATGTAAATATTGAAGAGTTAAAGGCACTTAAAGATGAAATAACAGGTCTTAAGGCGGAGATTAAAAGACTAAATGAAATGGATAATATAAGCCTTAGCTCACTTATAGTTAAGGATATTAAGACGGTAGGAAACTCCCTTATTAAGCTTCAGGAAAAAGCGGTAGGAAGTATTAAACATCTTTATGACAACATGAAACATCAGCTTACCTACAGCCTTACCAAAGCACAGGAAAAGTTTGTGCAAGTAAAAATTGGAATTGTAAAGGGACTTGTAAACTCAATGCAAAGTTTCATAAAGGAGCAGCAAAAGAAGCTTAATAACTGCCTTGAAAAACTGGATACCTTATCTAAAGAGATACAAAAGGATGAGGAAAAATTAAATAAGGGAAATAAGGAAGAGATTAGTCAATCGGATAATGAAAATAAAGACATTAAGTCAAGTGAAAAAACAGTTGTGAGAAATGGAGTCGAAAGGCAAGGTACAAACATTCAAAAAAGCAATGAGAAAAAGCCCAAAAGTATGGAAAGAAAACCTTCAGTATTAAAAACACTTAAAGAAAATCAGCAAAAGATTAGACTTGAAGAAAATGGGAAAGGGGAAAAGACAGTAAAAAAGGATAAGGGAATGGAAATATAATGAAAGAAGTCGACCTTATCAAATATAAAAATATTCCGGATGAATTAAAGCTAGAGAAAAGATGGTGTCTTTATAAAATCATTGTAAGAGATGGAAAAAACACAAAAATGCCGATTATGCCAAACGGAAAACCTGCCAAGTCAAATGATAAAAAAACTTGGAACAGTTTTGATGATTGCATGGGTGCTTTATGTAAAAATCAAGGAACCGGCTTGGGATTTTTCTTAGGGGACGGGTATATAGGAATTGATATAGATAAGGTAAGTGATGAAATAATAGAATACAGTATGGACTTTAATGCTGCTTCCATGACAGCTAACTTTTTAAGAGGGATTTCCACCTATGCGGAAATCTCTCCGTCAAAAACAGGACTGCATTTTATAGGAAAGGGTAAAGTACCGGGAGAAAGAAAAAGATATAAAAACCTTGAAATTTATGACAGGGACAGATTTTTTACAATAACCGGGAATATATTAAAGGATAAAGACAGAGGTAAAATAGTAAATATCAATCAGGAATTATTGCCGCTTTATCAAAAATATATGCCAAGTATAGACTCCGTAGAAGGCAAAGCGGGTAGGATTAATCTAAGTCCAAGCAGTTTGGCTGATAAAAACAGATTTTCACAAGATGATATTCTAAACATACTTTTTAATAGGGGATACTTTAACTATAGCGGAGAAGATCTAAGACAAATATATAACGGGAATTATCAAAACTATTTTAACAGCCAGTCCGAGGCTGATTTTTTTATGCTTGGGAGGTTGCTTTATTACACCGCAAATGTGGAAAGGTCAATCAGTCTTATGGAAAATAGCGGGCTTAAAAGGAAGAAGTGGTATAAAAGGCGAGGCAGTGCGGACTATATACACTATATTGCAGATAGGGCAATGAACGGCATAAATAAGTTTTATGATTGGAATAAAGAAAAAGCTAATATTACAAAAAATGCAAAGCAAGAAGAGACTGAAAATAAGAAGAAGGAGGGAAAGATGCCAAGATATTCAACTGAAAAAATCAGTGATATTTTATCTCACTCTTTAGAGGAAATCAGAAGGGATGTAAGTGCCTACAAAGATTTTCTAAAGATAATGGGAAATAACTATAAATACTCATATATGCACCAGTTAAGTATTTACAGTACCTACAAGAGAGCAACTGCCTGTGCGGAGTATGATTTTTGGAAAAAGCTTGGAAGAAGTGTAAAAAGAGGAGAAAAAGGAATACCGATTCTTGATTTAAGCATGAGACTACCAAAGGTAAAGTATGTATTTGATGTCAGCCAAACAGTCAGTATAGGAAATAAGATCAATGAAGTAAAACTGTGGAAATATGAACCTGAGAAGCATACTTTGGCTATTGATTTACTTATTGACAGCTTTAAAGAAAGAAACAGCAGACTGCTTTTTTCACAGGAAGAAAAGATATCTGCACTTATAGACTTGTATGCTAAAAGAAAACTATATACAATTCTTGATACGCTGACGGATGATACACTTAAAAGCCATAACAAGGTAGAACTGATACAATTCATCACAGAATCCTTAAAGATTTCACTGGCACAAAGAATGGATATAGGTATTTATGTTGATGAGGGCAAACTGAAAACAGGAAGTTATGATACCGAATATCAAGATGCCAAAGATAATAGATCAGAGCAGGCTGAACAGATTTGGCAGGGAGAGGCTCAAATTCCTGAAAGAAAACAGGGAGAATCAGTATCAGAGCATGTATTACAGAGGGACATTGATGGAGCATCTTCTAAATATAGAGGAACAGGCACAGGAGTTTTTGGAGAAGGAAGAGCCGAAAATGATGGAGGCTTGGGGGCTTACAAACGAACTGAAGTCGGAGGATTTTCTGAAATACACAGGACTGAAGAAAAATCTCGATATGATATTAACGAGAATGGTACTGGAACAGATAGTCTGGGCATAGATAGAAAAATACAATCAAACAGCAGAGACAGTGAAAGGGAAGTCGATAAGACTTCTTTTTCTTTTGCCGAGAATGAAAGCGGTCAGGTAAGAATTAACTTGCCACTACAGCAAAAAGAAATAGATACGGTTTTAATTTATGGAGGAAATGAAGAAAATCTAAGGCTAAAGATTTTGGCTGAGTATTCTAAAGGAAAAAGTATAGAAGAATTAGCAGAATTTTTTAAAAATACTTTTAAAGGTGGAAACGGTTATGAGGTAGGCAGAAACAAGGTTTGTGCATGGTATGATAAAGAAGGAATCTACTTATCCAATGATATTTCATCAAAAGAAAATCCGATGCAGATTTTATCATGGTCTGATGCGTCAAAGCGTATAGGAGAACTTATTGAAAGCGGTGAATATGCAACCAATGTAGAGGTGGCGGAAGCTTTTTCTTATGAAAGAAAAGAACTTGCCGAAAAGCTTTGGTACTTAAAAAGAGATTTTGCAGATGATGTAAAAGAAAACTACCTACAGGTTCTTGACCGAACAGAAAAACAAGGATTTCCTGATGAAACTGAAGAACTTACAGAAAAGCTTAGAAGTACTGAATTTAGAGATAAACTTAGAGAAGAATATAGCATATTTTTACAGGACTATATGGAAAATAAGGGGATATTAAGATTTGATTTTCATAAGCCGGATGAGATTTTACAAAGGTTGAATGATTTGGAGATACCAAGGAAGGAATTTGGTTCCGGTCTTATGGAATTACCGAAGATAAAAGAATTTATCACAGAAGATGAGATAGATGAAAATTTAAGGAAAGGAAGCGGTATTTCAGGAGGAGGAAAAAGGATTGCCGACTTTTTTAGAGAAAATCATACACTTTCCCAACAGGCGGAGTTTTTAAAAAATGAGTACGGCACAGGTGGAAGAACTCATGCTTTATCAGGAAATATGGAAAGCAGTGAATGGCATGATGTTAAGGGAATAGGTCTTAAAAAGGGAAACTCTCCGGAGCTTATACTTAACTGGAGTCAGGTTGCATTAAAAGTTAAAAAACTAATAAAGAATGACAGATATGAAAGTAAGGATATTACATTCGATATACAAAAACAGCCAAAATTAAAAGAAGGAAATATAGAGGCAGAATATTTAAATCCGGAAAAAGAGGATATAAAGGATAAAGAAAATGCTATCGCCATTGATCCGGATATACAAAGGGAAGAAGAAATACTTTTAATTCAGGATGAAAGAGAAATATCTTATGAAGAAGCCGAAAAGATCTATGAGTTGCAAATAGAAAGAGAAAAGGGTTTCAGTACAGAAAATATATTAAATCAAAATACTGACTATAGTAACAAAGAAAGTGAAAGACAAGTTAATTTATCTGAAGAAGAAAATAAAAATGCATCAGAGCTTAGAGCTAAAAATGAGATTATATCTGCTTTGACTTTTAAAGAGGAAAAGGAAGCCGGAGGGTATCAGTATAACTATCAAAATGAAGAACTTATTTTGCTTAAAAAGACTGTAGATGGAGGAAACTTAAAAGCACCGGAGCATATAACAAACAGCATAGACGGGAAAGTCGAATATGAAGCGGAGCTTGTTTTGGATATGAAAAACAGGCAGTTAAAACAAAATCTTAGATATAACGGATATTTGTTAAATAACAATGTGGCTATTTCATATGACAGCTACAAAGAGATGCTTCAAAATCTTCCCTATTTACTTGATGATAACCATAGAAATGTACTTCTTACAGGTTATATAAATGAGGAGATTAAAAAGGCAAATGAACAAGAAAGTGTAAATGAGCCGATTTTTAAAGAAGGTATGCAGGTAAGATATCAAGGAAAGGAATACCTGATTTCGGAAATAAAGGATTATGGAAACTATAAGACAATAAAATTGGATGATAATGAAGGGTATCTTACCGGCTTTGTTACAGGAAGTGAGATTATTGTATTCAGAAATGAAAACGAACTTGACTTTGAGATACTTTCCATAGCAGAAAAATCACTAAATGAGAGTGTAGATAAAGAAGAGTTACCTGTCTTAAATAAAGAAGCTTTAAGTGAAGTACCAAAGCAAGAAGAATCCTATAAAAAAGAAGAGAATAAGAAAAACAATCTACCCGTCAATTACAGGATAACAAGAGAAGATGAAGTCTTACCACCATCAGAGCGATTAAGAAACAACATTGAAGCAATAAGGGTACTAAAGCAACTTGATAAAGAAAACAGAAATGCAAGTAAAGAAGAACAGGATATTTTAAGCAAGTATGTAGGTTGGGGTGGGCTTTCAGATGTCTTTGATGAAGAGCGGGGAGGTCAGTGGCAGGAAGCAAGAATGTTCTTAAAAGAAAACCTATCACCGTCAGAGTATGAAGCTGCTAAGGGGAGTACACTTACCGCCTTTTATACACCTAAGGTAGTAATAGATGCTATTTATCATACTTTATCGGATATGGGATTTGAGAGTGGAAATATCTTAGAGCCAAGTATTGGAACGGGAAGATTTATCGGAAACTTGCCTTGGTCAATGCAAAACTCAAAGTTTTACGGCATAGAACTTGACAGTACCAGCGGACAGATTGCTAAAAAGCTTTATCCCAATTCAAACATTCAGGTAAAAGGCTTTGAAGAAACTGCTTTTTCAAATAATCTTTTTGACATAGCTATAGGAAATGTACCTTTTGGAGATTATAGGGTATCCGATCGTGAGTATGAAAAAAACAACTTTCTTATTCACGATTATTTTTTTGCCAAAACACTGGATAAGGTGCGTAGCAAAGGAGTAATTGCTTTTATAACTTCATCAGGCACAATGGATAAAAGAAATGAGGATATAAGAAGATATATAAGTGAGCGTGCAGAGTTTCTGGGAGCTATAAGGCTTCCAAATAATATATTTAAAGGTGAAGCCGGTACAGAGGTTACAAGTGATATTATTTTCTTAAAGAAAAGAGACAGGCTGTTAAAGATAGATGAGGACTGGGTTAAGCTTGATAAGGACAGGCAGGGACTAAGCTATAACAAATACTTTGTAGAGAATCCACACATGGTACTTGGCAGTATGCAGGAAGTACCGGGCAGGTTCGGTACCGCTCTTACCTGCATTGCAGATGAAGGTAAATCAATAAAAGAACAGCTTGAGGCTGCAATTAAAAATATCAAAGGTACTTATGAAAAGGCGAAGTTAAATGAAGAACTTGAAACAGAAACACTTCCGGCTGATGATAATGTTAAAAATTATTCCTATGCAGTGATTGAAGATAAGGTATACTTTAGAGAAAACTCCATTATGCAAAGGATACTTTTAAATAAAGCTGATGAGGCGAAGATAGAAGCATATCTTGAAATAGAAAAAGCGTTAAGAGGAGTAATTACCTATCAAAAGGAAGATTATCCGGAAGAAGAAATAAAAGCCTTACAGGGGAGATTAAATAAGCTTTATGATGAATTTTCAGGTAAGTATGGACTGATTAATTCAAGGGCAAATAAAAGATTATTGCAGGAGGATGCCAACTACTCTTTAGTATCCACCTTGGAAAACCTTAATAAAGAGGGTAACTTTATCGGTAAGTCCGATATTTTTACAAAAAGAACCATTAAAAAAGCGGAAGTAATAGAACATACGGATAACTTAACTGAAGCACTGATCCTTTCCATATCTCAAAAGGGAAATGTCAACCTTGAGTATATGGAGAAGCTTACAGGAAATATAAGAAAAGAGCTGATAGAAGGACTAAAAGGAGATATATTCCTAAATCTTGACAGTTTTGAGCCAAGTGATATTACTCCTTTTTTATCAGCTTTAGATTTAGGAGATTTTTCCAGATCCTATGTCAGTGCAGATGAATACTTATCAGGTAATATCAGAGAAAAAATTGAAGTAGTAGACGCATATATAAAAAATATAGATTATGAAATTAAAAGGAATGAAGAGGAGTTAGATAAGCCTCAGGTATTACAATCGGGTATTGACGGGGGAAGATTCAAGCAGGAAGAATTATCACATAAATCAGAAATAACAGAGAAAATTTCGGTATTAAAACAGGAATTATCAGCTCTTAATTATCAAAAGAAAAAGTTAGAAGAAGTAATGCCGAAAACTCTTGAAGCAAGTGATATAACTGTCAAGATGGGTTCTACATGGATACCTGAAAAAGACTATAAGAGCTTTATGTTTAATCTGTTAAAGACCTCCGCATCAAACAGATGGAATATAGATATTAAATATACTGATTTTAAGGGAGAGTATAGGGTAGAGGGAAAAAGCACAGATAAAAATAACGACCTGGCTAAATTCACCTATGGAACAAGCAGAGTGAGTGCATATAAGCTTATAGAGGATAGTCTAAATCTTAGAGATACAAAAGTATATGACCAGATCATTGATTCGGACGGAAAGAAAACATCAGTTCTAAATCAGAAAGAAACCATGCTTGCAAGGAGTAAACAGGAAATTATCAAAGAAGAATTTAAAAATTGGATCTTTGAGGATGTGGACAGAAGAAACAGGCTGGTGAAAAAATATAATGAAAGATTTAATTCCATTCGATTAAGGGAGTATGACGGAAGTCATTTGCCTTTTGACGGGATAAACCCTGAAATTAAGCTTAGACCTCATCAAAAAGATGCAATAGCAAGGGGGCTTTTTGGAGGAAATACATTACTTGCACATGAAGTAGGGGCGGGCAAGACCTTTGAGATGATAGGAATTGCGATGGAGTCTAAAAGGCTTGGAATGAGTTCTAAAGCCATGTTTGTAGTTCCAAATCATATAGTAGAACAGTTCGGGCGTGAGTTTAACGAGCTTTATCCGGCAGCCAATATACTTTGTGCTACGGAAAAGGATTTTACACCGGACAAGCGGAAAAGATTTTGCAGTAGGATTGCAACAGGAGACTATGATGCGGTGATTATAGGTCATAGTCAATTTGAGAAAATCCCGATTTCAAAGGAAAGACAGGAGTATGAAATTAAAAGTCAGATCGATGAGATCGTGGAATTTATTGGAGAATATAAAAGAGACAGAGATCAAAGATTTAGTGTAAAGCAGCTTGAAAAGACAAAGAAAAGTCTGGAGGCAAAATTAAAGAAACTTAATGATGATTATAAAAAAGATGATGTGGTAACCTTTGAGGAACTTGGAATTGATAAGCTTTTTGTGGATGAAGCCCATTCATATAAAAATCTGTACCTGTTTTCAAAAATGAGAAATGTTTCAGGAATCAGTGCAACGGATTCACAAAAGTCATCCGATATGCTTATGAAATGCAGATATATGGATGAGATAACAGGTGGTAAGGGAATTGTTTTTGCAACAGGAACTCCGGTCAGTAACAGTATGGCTGAACTTTATACCATGCAAAGGTGTCTTCAGTATGACGAACTTAAAAAAATGCACCTTCAGCACTTTGATTCATGGGCATCTACATTTCCAGAAACAGTTACGGCAATAGAGCTTAATCCTGAAGGAAACGGATATAGAAGTAAGACAAGATTTTCAAAGTTTTACAATCTCCCGGAACTGATGAACATGGTTAAGCAGTTTATGGATATAAAAACGGCGGATGTATTAAATCTTCCCGTTCCAAATGCACACTATGAGACCATAAAGACAAAGCCTACCGAGGAGCAAAAGGAAATATTGGAGTCTTTTTCTGAAAGAGCGGATAAGGTTCGAGCAAAACAGGTGGATTCCTCTGTCGATAATATGCTGCTTATTACTAATGACGGAAAGAAGATGGCACTTGATCAGAGGCTTATAAATCCTTTGCTTCCCGATGATGAAAACAGCAAGGTAAATACTTGTGTAAAAAATATCTTCAGTATATGGGATAAATATACAGATAAAAAGTCGGCACAGCTTGTCTTTTGTGATATGTCCACACCCTCAAGCGAGTTTAATATTTATGATGATATTAGGAACAAACTCATTACGATGGGAATTCCAAAAGAAGAAATTGAATTTATCCATAATGCAAATAACAACAGGGAAAAGGATGCTATTTTTGATAAGGTAAGGAAAGGAGAAATTCGTGTGCTTTTAGGTTCAACACAGAAGATGGGAGCAGGAACCAATGCACAAGATAAACTCATTGCCATTCATGATCTTGATGTCCCATGGAGACCGGCAGATCTTTCTCAAAGAGCCGGAAGAATCGTAAGACAGGGAAATGAAAATGAAGATGTTTATATCTTCAGATATGTAACTGAAAATACCTTTGATGCTTATCTTTTCCAAACACTTGAAAATAAACAAAAGTATATTTCACAGATAATGACAAGTAAAACACCGGTAAGAGTTGCAGAAGATGTGGATGAGGCTACATTAAATTATGCTGAAATAAAAGCTTTGGCAACGGGAAACCCTTTAATTCGTGAGAAGATGGATCTTGATGTGGAGGTATCCAAGCTAAAAATGCTTGAGTCAAACTTCAAATCAAACCTGTATAAACTTGAGGATAAGGTGGTAAAGGTTTACCCTAAAGAAATAGAAAATTTGAAAAATAAAATAGAAAACCTGAAAAAAGATATAGAAAATATAGAGCCATATAGAGAAGAAAATATAGATAAGGCAGTATATATTCAGTCAAGTTTGGAGAATGTAGGAGAAAATTCAATGGAGATAGAGAAAAAGTCGGATAAAGAAGCAGTATCAAAATTCACTTCTATTATTCTTGATGGCAAAAAATATACAGATAAAAGACAAGCCGGAGAATTTTTAATCAGCAAGATAAAAAGCATAAAAAAGACGGATGATTTTAAGTCGGAAGAAGTAAAAATCGGAGAGTACAGAAACTTTGATTTATTTGCATACTATGACAGCTTTTCCAATCAGTATAAATTTAATCTAAAAGGCGAAGAGAATCATTATGGTGAATTTGGAGCGGACGGTATAGGAAATATAACGAGAATGGATAATGTTCTTGATAAAATGCCTGAGAGACTGGAGCAAACTTTAGGTAAGCTTAGTGATATCGAAAGTCAACTAGAAACCGCAAAACTTGAAATTCAGAAGAAATTTCCACAGGCGGAGCTTCTAAAAGAAAAGACATTAAGGCTTGCTGAGGTAAATAGTCTACTGGATATGGGTCAAAAAGAACCGGTAACAGAAGGGAAAAATCCATTACTTGAAGAAGTAAAAGAAGAATTGATTACCTTCTTAAATAAGGAGTATGAGGAAAACCATAGTATAGAGGATTTTGATACTTTGTTTCCTGATTTAAGCGATATAGGGCTTGCTTATACGACTACTCCGGATGAAAAGCATGAAATACAGACAAGCCTTGATTTAATCAATTATAAATTAAACACTTATGTTGATAATACTTTAGTTAACAGCTTTCAGTACACCTATGATCCTCTTGATGCAAGCGATAGAAGAGAGCTTGTGCAGATAAAGGCAATTATAGGTTTTTGGGATTTTAATGAGCTTATCTATGTGGATGAAGAAAAGTTAAAAGAGGTGATGGGGCTTGAAATTGATGATGAGGGAAATTTCTATGATCCGTTAGAAAAAGATACGGACTTGGACGGTGTAGCGGACAGGTACGATGCCGACTTTAGAGACAGTAAGGTACAAAGTATCGGAGATCTGGATAGAAGAGATAGAAACTCTGTAGTAGAAAAATTAAACGGGTATAAGGAGCAAGTAAGTCAAACAGGTGCAAGGGAAAATCAATTAGAATACTTTGAGGATGCAAGGTAGGATTCAGATAAAAAATATCATATATAAATACGGGAAGAGAGTATCTTTTATGGGTACTCTTTTCTAAATCTTAATAGAAAAATAAAGTGTAAAGACAGAAATGGAGGAATTTATGAGCTTAAAAAAAGGGGATATTATTAAAACAGCACTGGGAGAACATACAACGGTATTAGATGTAAAGAAAAATCAGGCAGTATTATTTTCAGGAGAACAATTTGTAATAGCATCAGGAATTAAAGAGAATAAAGAAACCGGTAAATTTGAGTGGCTAAACGGAAGATATGCAAATGATTTAAACAGTATTTCAAATATGCAAAACAACAGCTTTGAAAGTATGAAAGAAACGCTATCATTCCTGGCAGAGTATAATCATAGCGATTTTATCAAGGGAATAATATCACTGGAAACAGATATAAATAATGAAGACATACTGGATAATGCGTATGACAATTATATGAATGACTCTTATATGGGGTTGATTGATGAAAGGTTTATGGACTTTATTGATGAAGACCTAAAAACAGCGAAAGATATAAAGCAGGAAGAGATAGAAAAAGATGCAGACATTCAGGAAAAAAGCAAAGAAGAAATAAGTGAAAATGAGCAATACCAAACACAGGAAAACACAGTAAAAGAAAATACAAGTCTGAAAGATAATAATGATCAAGAAAAGCAGTATATAAAAGGTAATCTTACCGGAGATGTTGAAATAAAAGATCTAAGGTCAAATGAGGGACAGGATTTTAGAGTGGCAAGTTTTTCCATTGCTCAAAATGACGGAATGGGGAATGTAAAGTTTATGAATTGCTTTGCCTATAATGAGCAGGTTCAAGCAGTAAAGGACTTTAGAAAAGGGGATTTTGTTTCTCTTTCAGGAAAAGAAAAGCTTAGTATCGGAAAAAATGGAAAGCAATATACAAACTTTAAGGTATATTCTGCCAAGTTGTTAAAAGCCAGAGGACAATATCAAGATACAAAAGAGAAGCCTTCAACACTTAAAAAACTAAATGATTATAAGGAAAAAACGGATGGCAGATCAAAAGAACAAGGGAATATGAAAAATGAAAAGTGTGTAGAACGATAAAAGTGTGGGGATTGGCAGCCTAATAAGCTGCTGTCCCCTATCTTTTTTTGATTCTCTTTTAAACTTAAAATAAGGATTTGCTAAAAAAGAAGAGGGGCGTTATAGTATAAGAAATAGGATTATTTAGTAGAAAGGATGAAATGATATGATTGTTATTTTTATAGCCTTAATTATACTATATTTGGGAGTTATCCTGTTTGTAGGAACAACATTTGTAAAAATAAGCTTATTTGCAATGGATAAGCTTGCGGTATTTATAGCAAGTTGGTACTATACTCACCATTATTTTTCCATCAAGTTTTCATCCGGATATGCAGTATATTTTTGGGATATATTAGCGGCAATAGTGGCTGTAGTGCTATATTCTGTCTTATTTAAGCTAATTCATGATAAATTTGGATTGATTGGAAAGATTCTTAATTTAGCTATATCGTTTTTCAGCTCAATGACGGTATATTGTATTTTGATACATGGATTTATTACAAATGAAAAATCTTATTTCCTACCCCTTTTAAATAATGATTTAGCCAATCAGGTGGTAAACTATATCATAATAGGTATAATCTCTTTAGTTGTATGGAAAAGAAGAGAAGATTATCTTATAGAAATGGACAAGGTATAAGAAAACAGTGTTATTAAAAAACAGATCTTGCAGAAAAATTTAACACTGGGGGTAATCATACTGTTTTGACTTAGCCTATAAGAAAAAGTCTACCACTATGTCTATATGTTTTTGTTACTTATAAATAAGGAGGCTGCTTTCTACCAAAAATCAGGTAGGAGCGGTCTCCTTCTTTTATTTTTCCAGATGGTTATTAAGATATATATCCGTATTTTTCTTTGCTTGTTGAAGATCGTGGAGCATGAAGTTTTGATAGGAGTATTCTTCCATAAGGTTAATTTTTTTCTGTTCCAAAACAGCATATTTATCTGACAGTTTAGGAATACTTAATGTATGGTATCCTGATTTTTCAAGTTCTTTTAAGGCGATTTCATAGGCAATAATCTGTGGCTTATATTCTTCAAAAAATGCTTTATTTTCCTTATCTTCAATATACATGTCATGGATCAGCTGATTTTTAGAAAGTGTGTTTTTATTCTCTATCACAGAATATATGGATTTCATTTCCTTTTCAGCTTGCTTTATCCAATCTAATAATTGTTGTCTGTCTGAGGCTGCCTTCTTTAATTTTAATTCAAGCTCTTCATAGGTGTTTATGCCATATCTTCTCATATCGTTTAAGGATGAAGCCATTGTTTTCATGTTATGTTTACCTGCCCACACTTCATAACCTTTTGAGGATTTTACCTTTTCATTGTTCTTTATATTTACAATAGTACCAGGCTTTTTATAAGAGTGTTTGTCATAAAGCTGTTCTTTATTATAAATCTGCTGTTTAGTTGGATCTTCAATTCTTTCTTTAATTTGCTCTTTGGTATAATCTTCGCCAAGCACATTTGCCTTTGTCCTTGTAAATCTGCCGCTGTCTTTTTTGTCTTTATGGCGGAATGAAAGATACTTTCCAATCTTAATTTCATATCCTAAATCTTCCATTGCTTTTAAAAACTCTTCGTAAGTACCGGACTTTAGAATTGCTTTATCAATGGCAAGGTGAAGCCTGTTTTTCCAAGAACCGCCTTTCTTAAATTCCATATATTCAATATAACTTTTACCGTTTGTGGAATATCTGTTCTTGAATTTTTTATAGTTTTCATCAATGACAGATAAACCGTTTTCCTTACAAATCTCATCACTGACAGTTCTGATTTGATGATAACTTCTTTTGTTGCTTTGATATGCCTTACCTGTTACAAAACTTACATTATTAAATAAAATATGATTATGAAGATGCCCCTTATCTATGTGGGTAGTGAGTACATACTCATACTTTCCTTGAAAGACTTTTTCACATAGTTCAAGACCTATTTTGTGTGCCTGCTTAGGAGTGGTTTCTCCGGGAGCGAAAGATTGAATTAAATGCCTTGCCAATATTTTTGCCTTGGAATTACATTCTCTTTTCGTCTGCTCAAACTCAAGATGAGCCAGCTTAGGATTACAGTTAAAAGAGGAAATAAGGATTTTTCCATCGGTCTTATCAGCATTCATGATGTAGTTTAGGGCTAAGTGCAAAGTTTTTTTAATGGGATGAATCTTTGTAACAGCCATCAGCTCTCCTCTGTATTTATTGTTTCTAAATTTCCAAGGTCATATAGTTTTTTTCGCAGAGAGTAAATATCTTTCCCCTGCTTTCTTAGCAACTCTTGTATATCAAGGATGTCATCTTTATAAATCACTGCGGTGGAATTTACCCGCTTTGCAATCTGATTGATACTACCGGTTATTCTACCTATACTTGCGGAAAGTTCCCTAAAAGCTGTCATATCCAATACGAAAATATCCTTACCAAGGATGCATTTCATAATAAACTGACGCAAAGTTTTGCAACCGGAGAGCCTATATTTTTTCCCCAAAACCTTTAGTTCATCATCTGAAAGCATTAAATAAATGCCATGAGTTCTTACTCTGTTTGCCATATCAAAACCTCCAAATCCTAAAAACAGCAAAAGAAAAAACCTGTAGAATCAAGTGCTAAGCTTGACTTACAGGTTTTGTTTTATAGTATATTTCTAAATCAGAAATCTCCTGTAGAGAGATAAAATAGTTATATAAGGTATAAGAGGATTATAACATTTTGGAAAGTAAGCTTCAATGAAAGAAGTGAAAATTTTTTCAAAAACCACGTAGTTGATGAAATCAAAGAAGTTACTTATGCAGGGGTTTGGGGATATTCCCCAACAAGCAAAAATTGACTGAAAGAGTCCGATGCGAAAGCGAGGATTAAGTCAAATTTTTGTAAGTGCATATGCACTTACTGTGCTTGCTAAAAAGTGTAATCTATGGAGTGAATATCAAGCAAATTTTAAATTTGTTTTTTGATTATACCATAAGGACTCTACAATTTTTACAAGCGACTTGACAAATATTGAAT
>ERZ773059.524-NODE-524-length-20628-cov-3.851796_pt1 | contig 20628 bp, 17 predicted proteins | sample MGYA00580514_ERZ773059 | MGnify/ENA primary metagenome ERZ773059 (study PRJEB29015, sample SAMEA2737981) | human oral metagenome | biome: human oral; feature: human-associated habitat; material: dental | place: China | collected 2056 ...
CGAGATTCGTCTATCTCTTTAAATTTCATGCAATCTCTCCTTTCTTTGGATTGTTAAATTTACAAAGCTCTTTATTTCAAAATTTAGAGCAACCCGCTTAAAGCAGTTCTATAAACGCCTCTAGGCGCGTTCGGATTTGCCCTACGTCCTGTTTGGAGTAGTCGGTCTCCAAGCTCATATAGTTTGCTCCGGCTTCGCGGCTTGCCTCTTTGATGCGATTTGTCTCGATCGCGTAGGTGTGACAGCCACTTAGCACGACGTCGATGACACCGTCTGCTTGATATTCGCGTACGGAATCCTTGATAACCTCTGAGCGCGCGTCGTTTTGATACATCACCGAACAGGGGATTTTGAGGTAGCGTTCGGCGATATTTGCGACCAGGTCGCCCTTCGTTTGCGCTTAGCGAGACGATCTCGCTCTCGGCAAAAACAGTGCAGGTCGAGCTTAGTTTGATCGCGGGATTTTTGCGGGCGGTTTTGTAAATTTCGCTTAGCTCTAGCCCCAGGCGGCCCGCGCTGATCTCTAAAAATTTGCCCGTGCCCGCCGAGCATTTGTCGTTCATGATAAAATCCGCGGGCTTGCTGTTTTCGATCTTGATCGCCTTCGTATCCTGCCCGCCCACGTCGATGACGGTGCAGTCGGGCTCAAACAAAAAGTGCGCCCCAAGGCCGTGGCATAAAATTTCGCTCATGCTAAGCTGCGCGTAGTCCACGCTGACGCGTCCGTAGCCCGTAGCTGTCACGAAGCCCTCGCCGTAGCCTTTTTGCTCTAAAATTTGCTTGATCTGCCGCGCGACTTTGACCGCGCTAAAGCCGCTAGGTAGCAAAAACAGCTCGCAAAATTTGCCGCACTCATCCATAACGGCGACCTTTGATGAGGTCGAGCCGATGTCGATACCGATAAAATGCATACTCTGATCCGTAGAAAATTTTTCCGACACGCGGAACTTCGTCAAATTTGAGCGCAAATTTGTGCTCAGGTTCGTGTAAATTTGCAGAAACTATAAATGAAGATAAATCTATGCAAATGTAAATCGCGACCGCGATCTGCTTTGGTTGAAATTATAGCCAAAATCAGACGTAAAAAGCGAGGGAAATTTGAAAAAATATTATTTAGCGCATTAAATTTGAGATTTTCTATGCGGGAATGAGGGTAAATTTGACGACGGAATTTTAACGTACGGCGTCAAATTTAAGGTAGGTTTTGAGCTGAGCGACAAGCAAATTTGATGGTCGTGAGAGGCGAGAGCAGACTATCAAATTTGGCTGGCGCAGTATGTAAATTTAGCCCGATCAAAAACGGGCTAAAATGCTAAATCTTACTAACCAAAAAGAGCCAGCCTACCGATAAACCTCGCCGTCGATTATCGCCATGGCTTTGTTGTCTTTACTGCGCGGCGGAGTGTAGAAAAAGCTGTGGCGAACAACCGTGCCGTCGTCGTATTTGAGCGTTAGTTCGCCTTGATCGAGCGTGTATGAGCCCTCGTCGCTGCGCGATTTTGAGCTACCCCCGTCTATGCTGCCGCCTGGGGTACCCGAGGTTGCCATAGCATACGACGATCCGCCCGAGCTAAAGCGCCCTTTGCCGTCAAAGCAGTAGTATCCGCTCACGCCTACGCTCACCGTATCGCTGCCACCCGACCAGCCGTACAGGGACGACGAGCTGTCCTTGCGAAACGAGAAGCACTCTTTTGGCATTTGGCTTGAAATTTGCGCTTGAAACATATAGTACCCCGTACCGATTGAGTTCCACAAAAAGGTGCAGTCGTCGTTCTCGCAGTAGTAGCTCGTATCGTAGCCGTCGTTGCTGGTTATCGTTAGGATGCCATCTTTGACCTTATACGTGCCGTCGATGCGCGTGCGCCAGTCGGGCTTTTCTAGGCGGCTCGCGTAGGTGCCGTCGTCGCGTAGGTAAAAGGAATAATCCTCGCTCGTGTTTAAAAGCATGTTAAATTTCGTACCGCCAAATACCCCCGAGCCTTTTTTGCTCGCCCCGGCGCTACTGTGTTTGACGCTAGAGTCCTTTGCGGGTTTTGCGGACTCGCCCGAATTTGAGTTTGACTTGTTTGCTTTTGCTTGCGCGCTATTTGCGCTTTTTTTAAAGACGAACAAGACCTCTTGCCCGTCCGCGACTTGTTTGTATTCGAGCATGCCGTCTTTTAGCCAAAACTCGCCCAGCCCTTTAGCGCTAAGCGCGTATTTGCCGCCGCCTAGACTTTCGTAGCCGCTTTTGCCTGCACTATTGTTGCACGAACCGTCCGGATTTACGCCCACGATGCCTACCGTCGCTTCATCGCCGCCGATCTCAAAAAACGAGTCGCCGAAGCACTTTTGCCCCGCGACTTTAAAGCTCTGCCCCTGCGCCTTTAGCGAGACTAGCTCCCATCTGCCTTCTAAATCGCTTAAATTTGACCCGCCGAGGCCGGCTTGATTTACGGCGCCGTTTACGATGCCGGCTAAATTTACCTCGTCTTTTTTAAAGGTAAATACGATCTCGCCGCTATCAGTGCCTTGTTTATATTCGAGCGAGCCGTTATTTAGCCGTAGCTCGCCGCCGCCAAGCGAGTATTTGCCGCCACCTAGACTTTTTAGAGCGAAGTTTTGTTCGGCTTTTTCGCATGAGCTGCCGCTCATGCTACTTAGGCTTAGGCGCGCGTTATCGCCGCTAGCCTCGATAAAAGAGTCTTCGAGGCACTTTTGTCCGGCCGTTTTAAACGTTTGCCCCTGTGCCGTAACCGAAACGATGCTCCATCTGCCCTCTATCTCGCTAGCGCTTAAATTTAATCCGAGGCAAAGCGCTGCGAGGATTGCGAAAAATTTAAATTTAGCCATATTTTTCCTTTCGTAAATTTTTTTAAGCCGTCTGCGGCGGTTTTGCCTTCGGCTTTTTGTTCTCAAATTTGCCCTGGTTTTACGCCGATGGGTTGCTATTCGTCCAAAAAATGTATCACGCCGTCGATGACCGCTCCGCCTGCCTTGCCTTCGCTAGTAGGCGGGATATAAAAAAAGCTATGACGCTGCGTCCGTCCGTCGTCGTATCTGAGCGTGAGCTCGCCCGCGTCTAGCGTATATGAGCCCGCGCTACTGCTAGATCTTGTTCCGCCGCCGCCCACATTGCTCATGGCGGCGGAGGAGTAGGCCCAACTGCCGTCCTTGAAGCGGCCTTTGCCGTCGAAGTCATAGTACCCGCTCACGCCGCCGCCCACGATATCTGTACCGCCCGAGGCGTTATAGACGGACATGGAGCCAACGGCGGTGAATGAGTAGCTGCCCTTTGGCACCTCATTTAAGATTTGAGCGTTAAAGAGATGGTATCCGCCGTCGCTCCACAAAAACGTGCAGTCCGCATTCTCGCAGCTATATGTGCTTTGCTCGCCGTCGTTGGTGGTTCGTACGATTTTTTTGCCGTCTTTTTTATACGTGCCGTCGATGCGCGTGCGCCAGTCGGGCTTTTCTAAACGGCTCGCGTAAGTGCCGTCGTCGCGCAGATAAAAGGATATGTCGGTATTGGTGTTTATGAAGAACCACTTGCCTGCAAACACGCCCGTGCCTTTTTTGCTCGCTTTTGCGTCGCTATGCTTGACGCTAGGGTCTTTTTGGGGCTCTAAATTTGAGCTTGATTTGGCTTGCGCCTGATTTGAGCTAGCCTGCGCCGCGCGGCTTTTTTTAAAGGTAAACAAGATGCCGCCCGCGCTTTGTTCGTATTCGAGCGAGCCGTTTTTCAGCCTAAATTCGCCCGCATCGTTATCTAGCGCGTATCTGCCGCTGCCAAGGCTTTTGTAGCCGCTTTCTCCTGCACCCGTCTTGCACGTGCCGTCCGGATTTGCCGCTACGATACTGACTATGGCTTTGCCGCCTGCTATCTGGAAAAACGAATCCTCAAAGCACTTTTGGCCCGCCGTTTTAAACGTCTGCCCTTGTGCTGCGACCGAGTCGATCTCCCATCTGCCCTCTAGCTCGTCTGTGCTCAAATTTGAGCCGGTTGCCGTTGCCGCGGCTTTGTTTGCGGCTGCGTCTTTTTTGAATGAAAAAACGATAAATTTGCCGCCGTCTAAGGACTGTTTTACCTTTAGCGCGTCTTTTTCTAGCCAAAACTCGCCGATAGGACCCAGCGCGTATTTGTCCGCACCTATGCTTTTAAAGGCGTAGCTTGCCGCGCCGCTTTTGCACGCGCCGTCCTCGCCTACAGAGCTAAGGCCTAGCTTTGCCTCGCGGCCACTAACCTCGAAAAACGAATCCTCAAAGCACTTCTGCCCCGCCGTTTGCACCTCCTGCCCGTCTATGTTTGCCGAGACGATGCTCCATCTGCCCTCCAGCTCGCTAGCGCTTAAATTTAATCCGAGGCAAAGCACCGCGATGGTCGCAAAAAATTTAAATTTAGCCATATTTTTCCTTTTCGGTAAAATTTATGAAAAAACGGTGGCTGATTTTAGCATCTAAGGATAAATCTACGAGAATTTAAGCAATGAAAAACGAAAGCAAGCTTGGCTTTTTGCGGCGAATTTATCGTTTTGCGCCTATTTTAATCTCGCGGTTGGCGTAAATCGGCGCAAAAGCGTTTTGCAAAGCAGGCGTAGCGTACGAGTTTAATTTATATTTCGCAAAATCTCGGTACCTAGGCTAACTTAAGCCTTTGCATAGCGACTTAAATTTAAGCTAAAACGCACGGCGAGATATCTTTAATCGGCGCTAAAATTGCGCACGTCAGCGGCTAAAGCGTCTTTTTCAAAGTCTAAAAATACGCCTGTAAATCGCGTTGTCGATATCGCCGTCGTTCAAAAACTCCAAATAATCATTTCGCATCTCCTCGCTCATAGCGTAAAAAGGCGAGACGGGCAGCAGGCACTCAAATAGCGACACACCGCCGCAAAACGCGCTGCCGCCATCGCCGCCTTTAAAGTATATCGGCGCGCTTACAAGCTCGACCGGGTAAGGATCAAAGGCAATGAATAGCCCGAATAAATTGGGCTCAAATAGCGAAAATTCCGGATTTTCGGGCTGCTTAACGTGCGGTAACGCTACCTTGTCGGGATCAGGCTCGTCGCCAAAACGCCAAAGCGTGCGCGCCCCGCATCCGGCTAGATATTCCCATTCGTCCTGGCTGGGTAGGCTAAAGCCGTTCTTGCGTAAATTTGCCTCAAGCTCCTCGTGCGTGACGTCGTCAAACAAAAACGCGCGAATTTTACCGCCTTCGCGAACTAACTTTATCGTGCTCCAAACCGTCATTTCAGAAACGTCTTTGTCTTTACCGCGCGAAAAATCCTCTATCTCGTTTGCGTAAATTTTAAGCCTTTCGTCGCTTAAATCTACTTCGTACCAGCTAAGTTCGGCGGGTTTTCTTTCGGCTAGCATAGCGGGGATTTTGGCGCGGCGAAGCGGCGAGGTTTGCTTGGCTACGAATTCATGCAGGCTTTGATCCTCGGGACAAAAGTCGCATTGTTTTTTAATCTCTTTTGCCGAATTTTCATCTAAAACGGCAAAATCATCCCAGCCAAGCTCAGGCTCGTCCCCCGGGATAAAAACGAACTCGCTCCCCTCAAAGTCAAAAATGCCCGTCTCAAAGCTATGCTCGCCGCACGTAAATTTGCTTAAATTTAGAAATTTAAATTGCGGATATGCGGCGGATATTTTTAGCATCGCGTCTTGTTTTTCGTTGGAATTTAGCTTTTGAAATTCTGCTTTGTTCATCTTTTTCCCTTTTAAAATTTAACGCATTTTAGCGGACTAATCTAAAAAACGTTTAAATTTAGACGAGTGGCGCGGCTAAACTCAGCTTTGAGCTAGACCGTAAGCGATAAAATAGATTCAAGTAAAAACTATTTGCGAGTTAAAAATAGGGCGAATTTAAAAATCAAAAAGAAGGATGCGAAGCGGTAAAATTAAAAAGAGCCCGGAGTCGGGCTCAAATTTTAGTGTAGGTCAGACCAGACTTTGCGTTTCCAAAGCCATCCAAATATACCGAAAATCAAGAAGTAGATCATCGCATTTATGCCTAGGCTTTCGCGCTCGGCTTTTTTAGCGTCGCCCGCTTTTGCCATGTAGGCTACTACTTTGTCCTCGCTGGCTTTGTTTAGGCCTACGCGAGGCATCGAGGTGCCAGGTAGCATTTTTTGCGTGTCGTTTATAAATTTATGCAGATAATCATCGCCTTTTGAGCGGATCATCATGGATAAATCAGGCGGATTTGAGCCCATGTACTCGGCTAGTTTCGCGCGGTTTGTGAGCGTAAAGACGTTTTCGTATTTCATATCGTGGCATCTTTGGCACGCGTCGCGGAACACCTCGGCGTCGCTAAGCGTTTTTGGCGCGATAGATTTTAGATACGCGACTATATCGGCTAGTTCGGCATTTGGATCCTCTCCGCCGGCTCCGAAAAACGGAGGCATCGGATAAGGATGCTCGTCGTTAAATTTATGCGTTAGTTTTAGCGCCTTGGTCGGATCTTTGATAAGGGCTGCCAAGAAATGCTCGTCGTATATCGCTCCCGCGCTGCTAAGATCAGGCGGCACTACGCCGTATGCTTCGCTAAGTTCAGCAGCGCTCATAGCTGTCGGCATACCCGCAGCCTCGACTCCGTGACAGCCGGCGCAGCCAGCATTTGCAAAGGTTTCTGCGCCTTTAGTCGCGTCGCCTTTGGCTAAATTTATAGCCTTTATATCGTTCCAAAACGCAGTGTAGTCTTCGAGAGTTTTTTGTGCCTCTTCGAGATCTTTTTGTGCTCCGGCGACTTTTTTCTCGTCATTCAGAGCTTTTGTCGCATCAAGGGCTTTTTGTCTAGCTTCTACTACGGATTTGGCTTGATTTATATCCTCGGCGCCAAAGTCGTAATCGGCCGCACCGACGTGCGGATGCATGACGTTATGCGCGTAAGGCTCGATACCCCAGTATGTTACGCCGGTTAAAATAACTACGATTATGAAAATTTTTAACTCTCTCATTTTACCGCTCCTTTTTTCTCAAGAGTCGTTATGATAGGTAAAACGACAAAAAGCAGAACGAAAAACGTAATGGTCGAGTAAAATCCTATCCATGAGTTTGAAATACCAAGCGTCACGCCGTCGGCAGGTAGCTTACCGAAGATCGTAAGCACGATCATATCGACCACTAGCAGCCAGAACCATACGAAAAAGCCTTTTCTCTCGTGAGCCGGAGCCACGACGTCGCTTCTGTCGTAAAGAGGCATGAAAAATAGCGCCACGCCCGCGATCGCAAACGCGATAAGGCCGATGTTGTAAGCTTTAAAGCCGAAAATGTCGAAGAAAAATCCACGTAAAATTTCGTACTGCCACAAGAAGTACCACTCAGGGTAGATGTGCGGAGGCGTTTTTAGCGGGTTGCCCGGCTCGAAATTTATCGGATCCATCGCAAAGTCGAAATGAAAGCACACGAGATAGAAAAAGAAAATCATGAAAAAGCCGATATACATGAAGTCTTTTGCCAAAAATCCCGGCCAAAACGGAATTACTTTCGCGTTTTTCGTATCGCCGCTTAGGTATTTTTCGGCTTCTACTTCAAAGTCTATCTCCTCGCCCGTTTCGTTATTTACGTGCGGAACGCGGAGCGTATAAAAGTGTATCGCGACGACTGCTATAAGCACGATCGGTAGCAAGCAGACGTGAAGCATAAAAAATCTCGTTAAAGTCGGATCGCTAACGGCGTAGTCGCCTCTGATCCACTCGACCACCGCATCACCGATAACCGGGATGCCGCCGAATAAATTCGTAATAACCATCGCCGCCCAGTAGCTCATCTGACCCCAAGGTAGCATATATCCGCTAAAAGCCTCGGCTGAAAACAGGATGAAGAGCAACATGCCGCTGACCCAAATCATCTCGCGACCTTTTTTGTAAGAGCCGTAGTAGATCGCCGTAAAGGTGTGTATGTAGATGATTAAAAATACGACCGAAGCCGCAACCGCATGTATGTGACGCCATAGCCAGCCGTACTCGACCTCTTTCATTATGGTAAAATTTACGCTATCAAAGGCTAAATTTATATCCGGTTTATAGTACATAACTAGCATAAATCCGGTAAAAATAAGCAACGCAAAAAGCGTCGTGAGTATAACGCCCATCGCCCAGAGGAAATTTATATTTTTCGGTATCCAATATTCGCTGACGAGGACTTTCATTAGCTTGTTTAGGGCGATCCTCTGATCCAGCCAGTCTAAAACGCCCGTTGATTTTCTGATGTGCATTTTCCCCTCCTTACGCTTGAGCCGTTAGTTTTTCGTATTCGGGGCTAGTCTCGCCCAAAACGAGTTTCGTACCGTCTATCTTAAACGGCGGTATGTCTAGCGGGCGCGGAGGAGGGCCGAAGGTATTTACGCCGTCTGCATTAAATTCGCCTCCGTGACAGGCACAAACGAAAAGTTGCTTGCCCGGTTTCCACTCCGGGATACAGCCAAGATGCGTGCAAAGCCCGATCGCCACCATATATCTAGCGCCGTCTACCACGACGTCGCGCTTGTCGTTAGGTGCCATCGAAGCGTCTTTTTTTAGGATAAATATCGGCTTTTTGCGCCACTCTATTTGGCGCATCTCGCCGTCTTTCATTGGGCTAAGATCTACAGTCGTAAATCCGGCCGCCTTTACGCTAGGAAGCGGGTCCCAGGTCTTTTTAACGGCTACGAGAGTCGCTGCGCCGCCGACTGCGGCTACCGCGCCAAACGCTAGACCGATAAAATCTCGTCTTTCTTGTTTTACGGACATTACTTTCCTTTCAACGGTTTTTGAAGAATAATCGAGATTATACTCTTATGAAAATTAAACTTTTATTTTTCTAGCAAATAGTTTAAATGTTTAAATTATTTTTAAATCATCATTTACTATTTCGTATTTTAAGGCTTTCGGTAGTAAAATTTGAGTGTAAATTTGGTTTAGTCGGTTAAATTTGACGGCCTATAAACAGACGTAAATTTAAATTATATTTTAGTTTGCGCGTTTTACCTGCACCGCAAAATTTGACGCCGAGCGACTTTGAATTTACGCCGTCAAATTTGCCGTTTTTGGCGGGAAATGTTTGGTAAAATTTGATTTAAAAGGAGAATATATGCGTATCGCTTCGATCGATCACATCGTTTTAACCGTCGCTGATTTGCAACGGACGCTTGATTTTTACGTGCGCGTGCTGGGTATGCGCGAGGTTGATTTTTTAAACGGACGCAAGGCTCTAGCCTTTGGCTCGCAAAAGATAAATTTGCATGTAAAAGGCGAGGAAATTTTGCCAAATGCGCGAAACGCAAACGTGGGAACGGCCGATATTTGCTTGCTTACGGATATGCCGCTTGAGCTAGTTTTGGAGGAGTTAGAGGTTGCCGGCATCGCCGTAGAGCAGGGCATCGTGCCGCGAACCGGCGCGCTTGGAGCGATAAGCTCAATCTACGTGCGCGACCCGGACGGAAATTTGATAGAGATTAGCAGATACGTTTAAATTTGACGGGTTTGTAAATTTAAAACAGTAAATAGGCGGAGCGTTAAATTTAACCTCGAATTTAACGCTCCGCCCTTGCTAAATAGCATTTTATCGCGATTTACTGCGACTCCCTTGCATTCATCTTTATATAAATATGTAAAATATCTATCGCAGGAGGCGTCACGCCGCTGATCTCGCTAGCCGCAAAGAGCGTCGGCGGGGCAAATCTCTCGAGCTTTTCGACCACTTCGTTGCTTAGCCCGCTGATACCGCGGAAGCTAAAGCCCTCGGGGATTTTCACGCTCATCATATCTTTCATGCGGTCGATCTGCTTTTTTTGCTCGGCGATGTAGTGCTGGTATTTGGCTTCGGTTAAAATTTGCTCCAAGCTTGCTTCGTCGAGCGCCTCGAAAAACGGATCTAGCTTGCGCAGCTTTTCGCTCGTGAAGCTTTTTCTGGCGACGATTTTTTGCAGGGTCAAATTTTGGCTGATTATCTCCTCGTCTAGGCTGGCCAAAAGCTCCAAATTTCGCTTCGTCGGCGTGACCTCGGTGCTGTTTAGCAGCTCTAGCCCGCGAGTCAAATTTGACCTTATGGCTTCTATTTTCTCAAACGTCGCTTCGTCTAGCAAGCCAAGTTCGCGGCCGTATCCTCCCAGGCGCAGCACGGCATTATCCTCGCGCAGCAGTAGCCTGTACTCGGCGCGGGAGGTAAACATGCGGTAGGGCTCCTTCGTGCCCTTAGTTACTAGATCGTCGATGAGAACGCCGATATAGGCCTCGTCGCGGCGCAGCACGAACGGCTCTTTGCCATCAAGCGCAAGCGCTGCGTTTATGCCGGCCATCAGCCCTTGCGCGCCCGCTTCCTCGTAGCCGGTGGTGCCGTTGATCTGGCCTGCGAGATAGAGTCCGCGCGCCTTTTTGGTCTCTAGCGTGTGTTTTAGCTCGGTGGGCTGGACGTAGTCGTACTCGATCGCGTAGCCGTGGCGCACGATGCGAGCGTTTTCAAAGCCCTTGACCGAGCGTAGCATCGTGACCTGCACTTCATACGGCAAGCTCGTAGAAAAGCCGTTGATATAGTACTCCGTCGCCTCTAGCGTCTGCGGCTCGACGAAAAGATGATGTCTGTCACGGTCGCCGAATCTATTTATCTTATCCTCGATACTCGGGCAGTAGCGCGGTCCCACGCCCTCTATCTGGCCCGTAAATAGCGGCGCTTTGTCAAAATTTGAACGGATGATGTCGTGCGTAGTCTCGTTTGTGTAGGCGATGTAGCAGGGCAGCTGCGTAGGCGCGAAGTCTCTCGTGCGGAAGCTAAACGGGCTTGGATCCTCGTCGCCGCCTTGGATCTCGAGCACGCTAAAGTCGATGCTTTTAGCGTCCACGCGCGGGCAGGTGCCGGTCTTTAGCCGGCCGACTTCTAGGCCTAGTTCGCGCAGGCTATCGCTTAGATTTTTAGCGCTTAGCTCGCCCACGCGGCCGGCTTCTAGTTTGTTAAATCCGACGTGAATTAGCCCGTTTAAAAACGTACCCGTCGTGATGATGAGTTTGCCGGTTTTATACTCGTTGCCTAGGTGGGTTTTTACGCCCGTGATCTCGCCGTCCGAGCTTAAAATTTGCGTCGCGATCTCTTGGCTGATTTCAAGATTTGGCGTATTTAGCAGCAAATTTCGCATATAGACGCGGTAGCGGTCCATGTCGATCTGAGCACGGCTGCCTCGCACCGCCGGGCCCTTGCTCTCGTTTAGCACGCGAAACTGTATGCCCACGGCATCGGTCGTTAGCCCCATTTGTCCGCCCAGCGCGTCGATCTCTTTTACGAGGTGGCCTTTTGCTAGGCCCCCTATTGCGGGGTTGCAGCTGGCTGCGCCGATCTGCTCGGCTAGGATGGTGATTAGCAGCGTTTTTTTGCCCATTCTTGCGGCGGCGAGGCTGGCTTCGATGCCTGCGTGACCGCCTCCGACGACGATAATATCATAGTTCATATTCAAATTTTCCTTGTCCTTAAAATTCGCGATTTTATCAAAAAACAGATAAAATATACAAAAATTTAAGAAAAGACGGCGAGGAAAATTATCTTAAATTTGACTCTCTATGAGCCGGTGTGCGCAGTTTGGCGATTTGGTTTAAATTTATTTATAGCAATCTTTACAGAGTATTTTTTGAGAGATCGGGCGGAAATTTAACCCCGCGTTAAAGTCAAATTTCCTTTGCGATTTTGTTCATTTTAGCAAAGATTTGCGCTCGTTCAGCGTCTTTTAGATTACCCATCTCTAGCTTCGTCATCATCTGCATAAAATCAAATTTCTTAAACATTTTTGCGGCTTCTTTGGCTTCGCGTTCTAGTTTGGCATAGATTTGCGCTTCGTTTTCGTCGCGAGCTAAATTTCGTAAAAACGAGCCGGCCTCGCCGCCGTGAAATTTATCCGCACCGATTTTGTCTGCCGCGTCGCTTAAATTTGTGTTTTCGTTAAATTTATCTAGCATCTGGGCAAAATCCGTCATATTTGCCGCCGCGAGCGTAGAGCCTCCTAAAAATTTATCGCCTTTTTGACCTTGAGCTACGCGGTTTGCCAAGGTCTTTAAAATCTCGTTTGAAGTGCCGTTTTTGATCTGCATTTTTATCCTTTTTATATTACTAACGGCGAGTTCTAGCAAAAAGCATTCCGTCAAATTTTTAAAGGCTGAGATTAAATTTTGCCTTAAGCTTTCCGAGTCATTATAGGACTAAAACACTCCTTTTAGTGCATTAGATAGTCTATGCGTAATATTTTTATATTCGTATAAGTTTAAAATGGTGCCTATTTTACAGCAAATTTAAAGATAAGCTTAAAAATAAATAATTCATAAAAATTAATCTAAAAAATACAAAATTCGTCAGCCAAATGACGGAAATAAATTTTTAAAAGTAATACAATTAGCTCAAGATTTAAGAGAAATCAAGAATCGTAAAACAAGTAGAAAGGAGAATTTATGAAACAACATAAATTTGTGATCGCCGATTACAAACGTTGTATCGGTTGCGCTACTTGCATGGCGGCCTGTTTTCGTAGCGCTTATGAGCGCGGTAAGCTTTCAAAAGCTAGACTAACAGTGCTCCGTCAAGCAAAAGGCGTCATGCCGACGCAGTGTCGCCAGTGCGATGACGGTCCTTGCGCGAACGTATGTCCTACCGGGGCACTCAGGTTTGACGATAACTGCATCGAGCTTCACGAAGAGATTTGTATAGGTTGCAAACTCTGCACGATCGCTTGCCCTTACGGCGCGATAAGCTCGAGCGCGGAGCTCATGCCGTCCGTTAACTACGCGGTAGAGCCGAAGTACTACCTCGAGATCGAGAGCCAAGCGGGCGCAAAAAACACCGCGATCAAATGCGATATGTGTTTCGGACGCGAAAACGGCCCTGCGTGCGTCGAGGTTTGTCCGACTAGCGCTATCATCATGGTCGATCCGCTACACAGCCATCACAAGCTTGGCAACAGGATCGAGCAGGAGGCGGCGCAGGATTTCGTAAATAAAATTTTACGCGGAAGCGGAAATTTAAAAGAACCTCACGTTTTAGCCGATATCGGCGCTCAGGACGTGGACGGCGAGGGCGACGTTATCGTTATCAACGAGCTTGACAAAACTCCTAGCGAGCAAGCAAGAGAGCAAGCGGCGTCAAATTCGCGCGCTATGAACGACGAAAATAGCGGCGCAAAAGGGGGTGCGAGATGGTAGGCGTGTATCTGCTTTTCTTAGTTAGCGCCGCCGTTAGCATCCTGCTCTACGGTGCTCAAAAATCAGCCGTCAAAATCGGCTTTGGACTAAGCGCGATCAGCTGTTTTTACGCGCTTTGCTACTTTGTGGCGCATATGGGGACGATACAGGGCTTCGCTCTTGGCGGCGATTTTTTATACGCGCCGAAATTCGAGCTAACTCCGCTTGGAAATTTCTTTAGCTTCGTAGTCGTCTTTATCGGCTTTGCCAGCAGCGTCTACGGTATGAGCTACGCGGAGGAATACATAAAAAAAGCAAGCGTAGGCGTTTTCGCCTGTTTGTTTAACCTTTTCATCCTTTCGATGCTTCTAGTCATCAGCGCAAATAACGTATTTTGCTTCATCGTTTTGTGGGAGCTTATGACGCTTATTTCGTCTTTCCTCATCCTCGTAAACGACGGCAAAGGCACGCTAAAAGCGGTGATGGTGTATCTTGGCATCGCTCAGGTCGGCGCATTTTGCATCACTTGCGGACTGCTAATAATGGCTCACTATGCCGGCAGTGCCGAGTTTAGTAAATTTGCCCACTTAAATATGCCGACTGCGGCTAGCGTCGTGGTGTTTATACTATTTTTGGTCGGTTTTGGCAGCAAGGCGGGTATGTGGCCGTTTCACGTATGGCTACCGATGGCCCACCCGGCCGCTCCTTCAAACGTCTCTGCTCTAATGAGCGGCGTAATGATTAAGGTTGCGCTATTTACTCTAGTTAAATTTACGCTTTTCTTGCCTTTAAGCATTTACTTTGGTTTGACGGTTTTGATCCTGGGTGCTGCTAGCTCACTGTTTGGCGTTCTTTACGCTCTTTGTCAGCACGACTACAAAGCGCTTCTTGCCTATCACTCGGTTGAAAATATCGGTATCATCTTGCTTGGTCTTGGCACCGGTTTATACGGTCTAGCTGCTGGAAATACGACGCTTGCCGCGATCGGATTTTTAGCCGGATGCTATCACGTGGTTAACCACGCGATATTTAAGGGACTTTTGTTTCTTTGCGCGGGTTCGGTTTTGCACGCTACGCACACTCGCGATATGGACGTGCTAGGCGGCCTAGCTAAAAAGATGCCTTGGACCTCTGTTGGCATGTTTATCGGTATTATGGGTATCGCAGCGCTTCCTCCGGTTAACGGCTTCGTATCCGAGTGGTTTACATATCAAGGTATGCTTCAAGGCGCGCTAGAGCAGGGCATCTTTACAAGATACGCTTTTACGCTTTCAGTCGTCGCTTTAGCGCTTACGGGCGTGTTAGTCGGCATGCACCTTAAGCTTTACGCAGTAATCTTTGCGGGAACTCCAAGAGATCAGAAAATTTGGGAAAATGCAAAAGAAAGCCCGATATTTATGGTGCTTGGCATGATCGTGCTAATGATCGGCTGTATAGGCTTTGGTATAGGAGCTAACGTAGTCGTCGGCTACATCCAAACGGCCGTAAATTCGATAGGCGGCGCAGGCGGTTACGTAGCTAGCCACGGTATAAATTTGACCTCAAATTTAGGCAGTATCGTCTCAACTCCGCTTATAGCTATCATCTTATGTTCTACTATGGTTTTGCCTTTTGCGATTTTAGCTTTCATGAAAGCAAACCGCGAGAAACCTCGCGAGACAGATCCTTGGGCTTGCGGATTTAAATACAGCTCTCGCATGCAAATGACGGGCGGTCCTTTCACCGGCGATCTAAGACGCATAATGAACTGGCTGTTTAAAGGCGAGAGAAAAGTCGTGACTAAAGGCTATTTTAACCCGGTCGAGTATCACAACCATCCAAAAGATATCTGGTGGGGGCTATTTTACGAGCCGGTGATTAAATTTACCGAAAAGGTCGCCGATAAAATAGGCATAATGCAAAGCGGCTACACCAACGTTTACGCGCTATATATCCTCATATATCTTTGCGCGATACTAGCGGTTAGCTACTTTTTGATATAGGGGGCGTGAGATGGAAATTTTACAGACTATACTTTTGATGATATTTCAAGTAGTCGTCATCGTCTTGGTTGCGCCCTTGTTTGACGGTATGGCTAGGAAACTAAGAGCCAAACTGCAATCAAAACAAGGTAGCGATTTCTTCCAGACGTATCGCGACATCATAAAGCTTTTTAGACGCGGTAGAACCGTGCCTGCATGCTCTCACTGGGTATTTAGGCAGGCTCCGTTTTTCCTATTTGCTACTTCGGCGGCGATACTAGCGGCTATTCCTATTACTTATAGTAAAAGCACGATTTTTGGAGCGTATTCCGACATATTCGTGATTCTTTACCTAGGCGCGCTACTTCGCTTTGTTTTCGGCGCTGCTTCTATGGATAGCGGCAACCCGTTTGCGGCTACCGGCGGCGGTAGAGAGCAGATGCTAGCCGTCTACGTAGAGCCGGTGATGATAATGTGCCTAATCGTAGTTATGCTTGCGGCAGGAACGTCAAATTTAGTAGAGATCCAATCAATGGTAAAAAGCGGTCAAATCGGATATCAAATCCCAAGCTTTGCGGTTGCTTCGATCGCGTTTTTGTGGTGCATATACGTTGAAACCGGCAGAAAGCCTTTTGACCTAGCAGAAGCCGAGCAAGAGCTGCAAGAAGGCTTGCTAGGCGAATACGCGGGCTCTGATTTAGGCCTAGTTCAGGCTTCGCTTATCTTAAAACAATTTGCGATGATCGGACTTTTCCTTTCGATTTTCGAGCCGTGGAATTTTAGCAATCCGTTTTTAGCGGTGATAATCTTCGTCTTAAAAACGGGAGTGTTTTACGTAGCGGCCGTGTTTATAGATAACTTCGGACCTAGATTCCAGATGACTTCGAGCTTACGTAAAAACGCTCTAGCTGCTCTAGCTATATCTTTTGCGGCTTTGACGCTTTACGTCGTGGGGGTGTGAGATGAATATTTTAGATACTTTGGCTATCTGTATGATGGTAACGTCTTTGGCGGTTTTCGGGCTAAGAAGCCTAAAGCTATCCGTTATAGTTTACGGAGTCCAGACGCTACTATTAGTCGGGATATTTTTTACTTTGTCGTCTAAATTTAACGCCGAGCAACTATCTACGTGGGCGGTCGTGGCGTTTTTTACGAAGGTTTTATTCGTGCCAGCGATCTTGCTTTGGCTTATTAAAAATCTTGGCGTCGTACACGAAGACGAGCCTGTAGGCGGCTTTTTCGTTAGCCCCGTTATAGCGATGGGTTTTAGTTTGGCTTTGGCGATGAGTATTAATCCGATATTTTTGGAGTTTTCGCTAATCCAAGAGAAAATAATGTTACTAGCCGCGGTTTGCGTATTTATGATGGGGGTTTTTGGCTTTATGCTTAGAAACTCGTTTATCAAGCAAATTTTAGCTTATTGCCTTTTTGAAAACGGCATACATCTAAGCCTAGCGCTTATGGCTTACAACTCAAACGAGCTTGTCGAGCTTGGAATTTTAACCGATGCGATTTTTGCCGTTATCATTATGAGCGTTTTAGCGATTAGATTTTATAAAGCATACGGCAGCCTTGATACGTCTAAGGCTACGAATTTAAGGGGATAGAGATGGATAGTTTAACTTTGATATTAATTTTACCGCTTCTTGGAGCGATACTGCTATTTTTCTCTCCGAAAAATTACGCTTTTTTGAGTTTGCTTCACGTAGCCATTAGCGCAGTTACGTCTTTAGCCTTGCTATTTAACGTAAGCAAGGTTTTAACCGGTGGTACGTTTTACGCGCACGATAAATTTTTGTTTCTAGACAGCCTTGGCTGCGTATTTTTGATACTTATCGCGGTTACCGGCTTACTCGTAAATTTATACGCGACCCACTATATGAGATGGGAGCTTGAAGAGGGACATATAAATTTAAGCGCGCTTAAGAAATACTACGCGCTTAGCCACGTATTTATCTTTACGATGAGCTTAAGCGTCATCTGTAACAACGTCGCGTTTATGTGGGCTGCGATCGAGGCTACTACGCTTTCATCGGTGTTTCTAGTCGCGATCCTAAAAGATCAAAAATCAACCGAGAGCGGCTATAAATACATAGTCCTTTGCTCTATCGGCCTAGCGTTCGCGCTTTATGCGACCGTGCTTCTTTACTCTGCGACCTTTGCGGAGACAAAAGACGGCGAGGCTGCGATGCTATGGACCGGCATAATGGCAAATGCTAAAAATTTAAGCCCCGACGTTGCAAAGCTAATCTTTGTCTTTGCGCTTATCGGATTTGGCACCAAAGCCGGCCTCGCTCCTACGCACACCTGGCTTCCCGATGTTCACGCCCAAGGCCCAGCCCCGATTTCGGCTCTGCTTTCAGGCGTTTTGCTAAAGTGCGCGATGCTAGCTTTATTTAGATACTACGCTATCGCGGCTCAAGCTACCGGTATGGAGTTCGTTCAAAGCGTGATGATAGTTTCCGGTCTTATTACGCTATTTGTGGGCGGAATTTTCCTAATCAGGCAACACGACGTAAAAAGGATGTTTGCCTACCACTCTATCGTGCATATGGGCGTCATAGCTTTTGCCTTGGGAGTCGGCGGATTTTTCGGGCTATTTGCGGCTATTTTCCACTGCCTAGCTCACAGCTTTACAAAAGCTCTTGCGTTTTGCTCAACGGGCAATATCGCTAGAATTTACGGACACAAAGATATGAGCAAAATGGGCGGTATGATAAAGATAGCTCCCGTAACTACGATGATGTTTGGCGCAGCGGTTTGCTCGCTGGTAGGCGTGCCCGCGTTTGCGATATTCGTTAGCGAATTTAACGTCTTCGTCGGCGCCGTAAATAGCGGTCAATACTTTAGCGTCGCTTTATTTGCGATTGCTCTTGCCATCATCTTTATCGCGGACTTCTCGCACTTTAACTTAGCAAGTTTTGGCGAACCTAAAGGCGCGGTCGTTCATAATAAAGAGATGAGTATATTAGAAAATTTACCGCTTATCCTGCTTTGCGCTTTGATTATAATCTTTGGCGTTTGGCACGTGGATAACTTTTATACGCTGGTTGAAAACGGCGTTAAGATAATAACTGGAGAACTATTATGAGAGGCGATAAATTCGTTGAAATTTTAAAAACAAAGGTAAAGGTTTTAGAAGTAACCCGCCAAGCCGACGACCAAATCACGGTTTTGGTCGATAGAAACGACCTTCCGCTTGCGGTTAAGACCCTTTACTACGATATCGGCGGTTTCATCTCTACGATGATACCTAGCGATGAGAGGACTATAAACGGCTGTTTTGCGCTTTACTACGCTTTGTCTATGGAGGGCGGCAAGATGACGGAAGAAGACGACTTTGCTGCCGAGGATAAGTGCTTTATCACCGTTAAAACGCTAATTCCCGGCGTCGATCCGACTTTTCCGTCGGTTACTCCGCTAGTGCCTGCTTGCGTCTGGTACGAAAGAGAAGCCTACGATATGTTCGGTCTAGTAGCCGAGGGTTTACCCGATAAGCGTAGATTGGTGTTAAGTGACGATTGGCCCGACGGCCTTTATCCGCTTAGAAAAGACGCGATGGACTACCGCTACCGCCCAGATCCCGTCGCTCACCAAGATGAGCCCGACACCGAGTTTTTATTTCCAAAAGGCGATAGCGTCATCGACGTGCCGCTTGGGCCTTTGCACGTAACCAGCGACGAACCGGGACACTTTAGGTTGTTTTGCGACGGCGACGAGATCATAGATGCGGACTACCGCCTCTTTTATCAGCACCGCGGTATGGAAAAGCTAGCCGAAAACCGTATGAACTACGATCAAATGGGCTACCTTGCAGAGCGCGTCTGCGGAATTTGCGGCTACGCTCACGCGATTGCATGTATAGAAGCGGCAGAAAAGGCTATCAGGCTTGAAGTTCCGCTAAGAGCGCAGGCTATCCGCGTGATTTGCCTTGAGATCGAGCGCCTTCACAGCCACTTGCTAAACATCGGTCTAGCTTGCGAGGTAACTGGTAACTATAACGCCTTTATGCATATCTTTAGGGTGCGCGAGTACTCTATGGAGTTAGCCCAGCTAGTAACCGGCGGCCGTAAAACCTACGGCAACGTCATCATGGGCGGACTTCGCCGCGATATGACCGATAACGAGATAAAAAAGGGCATCGAGATGATAAACAAGCTCGACGTTCAAATTTCTGAAATTTGGGACGCGGTTATGGACGATAAACGCCAAATCGCGCGCTGGAAAGGCGTAGGCGTGCTAGATAAGCAAGTAGCAAGAGACTTTAGCCCCGTGGGGCCTAATATGCGAGGCTCGGGTCTAAAGCGCGACAACCGCTACGACCACCCTTACGATTTCTTTAAAAATATCGAATTTAAAGTCTACGTAGAGTACGGCGGAGACGTATTTAGCCGCGAAGTCGTGAGATATAACGAGCTAAAAGAGTCCATACATATCATCAGGCAGTGTTTGGAGCTAATGCCTCAAACGCCGATATCAATCGATCCAAAAACGATGATAAAGCCTGAAAATTTCGCCCTCGGACACGTAGAAGCTCCTCGCGGCGAAAACGTCCACTGGATCATGCAAGGCAGCGCGCAAAAGGTTTTCCGCTGGAGATGCCGCGCGGCTACGTATAACAACTGGCCGAGCCTTCGCTATCAGTTCCGCGGAAACAACATTTCAGACGCGGCGCTCATCGTTTGCTCGCTAGATCCGTGCTACTCCTGCACCGACCGCGTTACCGTAGTGGACGTAAATACCAAAAAGAGCAAAATTTTAACCGAAAAAGACCTTAAGAAATTTTGCCAAACGGGCAAAATTAGCAAAAAGGATTTAAGATGATGAAGTTATTTGACGTAACCGAAAAATACGGAAAGGCGACCTACGCCTATCCGTTTGAGCCTTATAAGGTACCCGAAAATTTCCGCGGGCAGCCGTTTTATACCTACGAGCTTTGCATAGGCTGCGCGGCGTGCGGCGTAGCATGCCCTAGCAACGCCATAGAGCTGAAGATGAACGAAAAACAAGACAAGCTCGTGTGGCAGTTTGATTGCGGACGTTGTATATTTTGCGGACGCTGCGATGAGGTTTGTCCAACGGGCGGCGTACGACTAAGCCAGGGTTTTGAGCTTGCGGTTAAATTTGACAAAAGCGCGCTAATACAGCGCGGCGAACTAGAGATGCAAAAGTGCAAATGCTGCGGCAAACCCTATACGCCGGTTCGCCTTATAAACTATACTTTTTCAAAGCTTAGTACGGCAAATTTGCTTCCCGGCAGGCTAGAGGAAGCTAAAGACTATCTATATATCTGCCCCGAGTGCAAAAAAGCCCAAGCCGTAGAGCGCATAACTAAAGACGTAGAGGAGGGGATAAAATGAGCCTTTATCAAGTTCCCGAAAATATAAAAACGGCAAACGACCTAACCGCAAAGTTAGAACATCTAAAAAATATCAAACGAAGCTTTAGCGTCTACCGCATCGACTGCGGCAGCTGCAACGGCTGCGAGATAGAAATTTTCGCCGCTATTACGCCGATGTGGGATCCGGAGCAAATTCGTCAATTTTTTCGGCGAG
>ERZ773059.526-NODE-526-length-20594-cov-16.296168_pt1 | contig 20594 bp, 14 predicted proteins | sample MGYA00580514_ERZ773059 | MGnify/ENA primary metagenome ERZ773059 (study PRJEB29015, sample SAMEA2737981) | human oral metagenome | biome: human oral; feature: human-associated habitat; material: dental | place: China | collected 2056 ...
CGACCTCCGGGTTATGAGCCCGGCGAGCTACCGAACTGCTCCACCCCGCGTCGGCCCTACCGAGTCTAGCGCACGGGCACGGGGGGCACAAACTGAACGCGGTGATGTGGGTCCTAGCAGCGCGCGGGCGCTGCTAGCGGGGCGCGGCCGCGGGTTCAGCGCGACGGGCACTGGCGCTCCCGTCACTCCTGGGGCCCTTGAGGGGTTCGCGGCGGGTACTGGCCGCCACTGGGGGACTGGAAGCCCTGGCCCCCACCCGGGTGCTGACCGAAGCCCTGAGCCGGCACAGGATAGGCGCCCTGCCCGGGCGGGGGGAACTGCCCGCCGGTGGAGCCGTAGGGCGCCATTGCGCCATGGGCCGGCACGGCGCCGCTGGGGCGTCCGTCGGGAACCGCCAGGCAGATCGCGCAGGCGATGCCGACCATGTTCAGCACCCACAGCACCATCGCCCGTATGAAGAAGTAGGCGTCCAACTCAGCCGGCGGCGGGAGGAAAACCTGGTACCAGTCCCCTCCGAAGTAGACCTGGTTCAAAGGGGCGAACAGCAACGCCACCACGAGGTAGACGCCGACGAGCGCGTAACGGACGGCGCTACCGCGCCGCGCCAGGAAGACCGCCGCCAGAACGATCAAGACGGCCCTGAGGGCGACCCACAACCAGGTCGCCCAGTGGAGCAGCGTCGCGCCGAACAAGCTCAGATCCTCGAAGTTCCACGGGACGAACTGGTTGAGGAGCAGGCACGCCTCGACGACGAGGATCGTTCCCGCGCACGCGCGCGCACGGGGCGAGGCGAACGCGCCCGGGCGGGCGCCCTGCTGGACGGGCGCGCCCGGCACCGCCTGTCCGTACTGGTAGGGCCCCCCTTGGGCAGGGGCCGGCTGGTAGGGCGTCCCTGGGGGGATGGCCGACTGCTGCGCTCCTCCGGAATTGAGATCCGCGGAGTACGGGCCTTGGGGAGCGGTCATAGTGCTCCTTCCACTGAGTTGAGGGTTCAGCACTTCATGTGCTCTGCACCATAGTAGCAAGCCGCTGCTGACTGAACCGCATTGCCCCGCCCCGTCGACGGCGGTGGCCCCCGCCTCGACTGGGCGGGGGCCACCGGGGGGCGGTGCTCTGCTCTAGGAGCCGGACTGCCCCCCGCCTGGAGCGGCGCTCGGGCTCGGAGTGGGCGCGCCCGCGGCGGCCTGGGCGGCCTCGGCGCGGTTCAGCGCGTCCTTCAAACGGTTCTGGGCCTCGCCGTAGGCGCTCCAATCGCCCCTGCTCATGGCCGACTCGGCGTCCCGCATCGCCGCGGAGGCGTCGGCGAGCGCCTGGGCCACCGTGGGCGTGCGGGGTTGCGCCGTGGAACCGGACTGGGCGCCGGACTGCGATCCGTCGCCGCCGCCCCCGCCGCCCGGCGACGGCCTCGTCGAGGACCCGTCGTCGGAGATCAGCTGCTTGAGCGACTCCTCCAACGTGGAGGCGAAGCCCACCTTGTCGCCGAAGGCGGTGAGCACCGAGCGGAGCACCGGGTACGAGGCGCTCCCCGTCCCCTGCACGTACACGGGCTGGACGTAGAGCAGGCCGCCGCCGACGGGCAGTGTGAGCAGGTTGCCCCTGATGACCGTCGAGTCGGCCTGGTTGAGCAGGTTGAGCTGCGTGGCGATCTTCTCGTCGGAGTCGTACTTGTTCTGCACCTGCCCGGGGCCTGGCACAGTGGTCGACGACGGCAGCGCCAGCAGCCTCAGTTTCCCGTAGCCCTCGCGCACCACGCCCGGCTGGGAGCCGGTCTCCGAATCGACTGCCAGGAAGCCGGCCATCGCCTCGCGCCGTCCCTCGCCGCCGCCTCCGGGCACGAACACGCTGGTGAGCGAGAACTCAGCGCTCTCCTGGCCCGGCATCTGCATGGTGAGGTAGTACGGCGGCTGCAGCGAAGTCGAGGCGGGCGCCTGCGAAGCGGCGGCCTGGGCCTGGGAGGCGCCGATCGTGGAGGTCTCCTCGGCCAGGCGCCACCTGTCGCCGCCCGCGTAGAAGCCGGCCGCGTCGGTCACGTGGTAGGTGGCCAGCAGGTTGCGCTGCACCTTGAACATGTCCTCCGGGTAGCGCAGGTGGCTCATGAGGTCGCCGGAGACGCTGGCGATGGGCTCTACCGACCCCGGGTAGATCTTCTCCCAGGTCTTGAGGATCGGGTCCTTGTCGTCCCAGCGGAACAGCCGCACGGAGCCGTCGTAGGCGTCGACGACGGCCTTGACGGAGTTGCGCATGTAGTTGATCTTGTTGGCCTGGACGTACTGCCCGACCTGCGTGGCCTGGGAGTCCACCGTCGCGTCGGACAGGGACTCGTGCTGCGAGTACGGGTACTGGTTGGTCGTCGTGTACGCGTCGACCACCCACACGAGGCGCTTGGGGGTCGAGGCGTCGTCGTCCATGTCGACCACCGCCGGGTAGGCGGACTGCTCGAGGGTCAGATAGGGGGCGACCTTGGCCACCCGCTGGAGGGGGTCGCGGTCGTAGAGGATCTGGGACGCCTCGTTGGTCTGCGAGGAGAAGAACAGGTCGGTGGAGCCGAACTTGATGGCGTAGAGGAGCTTGTTCCACACGTTGCCCACCGAGGGCCCGCCGTTGCCGGTGAAGGTCGTGGAGACCTGGCCGCCGACCGCGGTGTCATCCGGGTAGTCGAGCTCCTGGGGCTCGGATCCCTCGGGCGCTCCGACGATCGAGTAGTCGGGCGCGTTGGGGCTGAAGTAGACGCGCTCCTCGTAGTCGCCCATCTCGCCGACCGAGGGAACGGACTGCTCCCAGTAGGAGGGCAGGCCGTCGCTGGTGAGCTGGTTGCCGTAGGCCGCGATCGCCCCGTACCCGTGGGTGTACACGGTGTGCTGGTTCACCCAGGTCTGCTGCTCGGCGGACAGGCCCGCCAGGTTGAGCTCGCGCACGGAGACCACGGTGTCGCGGCGCTCGCCGCCCACGTTGTAGCGGTCGACCTTCATCCCCGAGTTGAAGCCGTAGTACAGGCGGGACTGCTGCAGCTGCTGGACGGTCTTGGTGATGACCTTCGGGTCGAGCAGGCGCACCTGGCCGGTGAGGGCGTCGTTGTCGAACTGCCCCGCCGAGGCGGTCGTCGCCGCGTCGTAGTTGGTCTGGTAGTCCACGTCGTCCAGGCCGTACGCCTCCAGAGTCGCGTCGATGTTGCGCTGGATGTAGGGGGCCTCCAGGGTCCGCTGGTTGGGGCGCACCCGGAACTGCTGGATGAGGGCGGGGTAGGCCATCCCCAGGACCAGGGCGGCCACGACGGTCACCGCGATGCCCGACCCGGGCAGGCGCCACGTCCCGCGGTAGGCGGCGACCACGAAGAGGACGGCGACCAGCACGGAGATCACCGCCAGGATCGAGTGCGCGGGCAGCGTCGCGTTGATGTCGGAGTACATGGCCCCGTCGATGTTCATGCTGGAGTTCGTGCTGGTGAGCAGCTCGTAGCGGCCCAGCCAGTAGTTCGCGCCGATCAGCAGGGAGACGGCGGCGGCCAGCATGCCCGTCTGCAGGCGGGCGGGCTTGGAGGCGTGGGGGCGGGGGACCAGTCGGACGGTGCCGTACAGGTAGGAGACGACCAGGCTGGCCACCAGGCAGATCACGGCGGCGCTCATCAGGAAGGACACCAGGACCTTCAGGGCCGGCAGGGTGAAGACGAAGAAGGAGATGTCGAGGCCGAACTCGGGGTCGACGCGGTCGAAGGACGAGCCGTTGACGAACTGCAGGAGGGTCTGCCAGTTAGCGGCCATGCGCGCCCCGGCGGTGAAGCCGAAGAACAGGGCGACGCCCCAGAACGCGAGTTTGCGGACCGGCGCGAGCGCCTTCTGGTAGGCGCGCAGCGACGCGGCGGCCTCCCCCCGCGTCGACGCCTCGCGGTGCTTGTAGGCGTGGGCCATCGACAGGTAAACAACGGCCGTCATCGCGCCGAAGCCCACCAGGAACAGCCCGATATGGGCGCCCCACTGGGTGAGGAGCACCCGCGTCGCGCGCATCTGGTTGAACCACAGGACCTCGGTCCACACGATCGAGGAGGCGTAGACGATGCCCGCGATTGCGGCGAGGGCGGCGATGGTGATCCCGAGGGGCCCGACCCTGGGCGCGGACCCCCGCGAGGAGGGGCGGCGCTGGGGCCGGCCGCCTTGGGCGAAGGGGAAGGAGCTCACGGCGTTGTCCTCTCTGTCGACGTGCAGCTCCGCCCAGTCTAGCGGTGCCGGGCAGTCGGGACGGCGGCGGGAGTTACGCTGTCCGTGAGACGATGGGTGCATGAACGGATCCATGACCCCGACGGCCCCCGAGGTCGCGCTGGCCAACGTAGTGGTCGACATCGAGAGGGGCGCCGCCCGCGCGGGCTGGGACCAGGCCCCCACGCTGTACGCGCTGGTCCCCACGGCGCGGCTGCTGGGCGACCCCCTGCTGCCCGACGAGGTGGCCGCCCACCTGCGGTCGGGCTGGGACGGCAGCGACGACCACCTGTCTGCGGTCGTCCAGGAGGACATGGCCGACGACGACCTCGAGGCGGTGCTGGGGCACTTGGCGTGGCCGCCCGAGGTCGCGGGGGCCGCGCTGACCGTCGAGCGCGTCGTCGTCCCCCCGGAGGTGGAGGCCCAGGCGCCCGAGGATCCGGAGGCCGCGATCGAGTTCGTGTCCAACCACCCCTCCCGCACGGAGGTGCGCCTGGCCGTCGGCGTCCTGCGCAGCGGGGAGTCGTGGTGCGCGCTGCGCATGCGCCCCTTCGACTCCGACGACAAGGTGGGCCAGGGGTCGGTGCTGGTCCCGGCCCTCGTCGATGCGCTGCGCGTCTCCTTGGAGCCGGACGAGGCACCGGCCTCGTAGACCGCGGGCCCGGAGCAGGCGCCGGCCTCGTATGACCGCTCAGCAGGGCCGCCCGTCTCACCACGTGGCCAAGTTCCCACGTGATGGGCTCCCGACGGGGTAGTCTAGGCGTATTCCAATTCTTTGACGATTTCTTGGGAGCGGCAATGAAGTTCGGTTTCGTCGGCACCGGGGCGATGGTGAGCGCCATCGTCCGGGGGGCGGCCGCGGCCGGATTCAATGCCTCCGACTTCGTCCTCTCGAACCGCACGCCCCAGGACGCGAAAGCCCTGGCCGACGAGGTGGGCGCCACGACCGCCCGCTCCAACGGCTCCCTGGCCCACCAGGTCGACGTCTTGGTGCTGGGCGTGAAGCCCGCCGTCCAGCCCGGGGTCATCGAGCAGATCGCCCACATCGTGCGCGAGCGCCCGGAGATGTGCGTCGTCTCGCTGGCCGCGGGGCGGACCCTGGACACGATCCTCGAGGACTTCGGCGCATGCGTGCCCCTGGTGCGCGTCATGCCCAACGTCGCGGCGCGGATCGGGCAGTCCATGAGCGCCCTGTGCTCCGTGGGGGCCACCGACGACCAGGTCGCCGCGGTGCGCCGACTGATGGACGCCGTGGGCCGCACCGTCGTCATCGACGAGAAACTGTTCCCCGTTTTCCAGTCCTTGGCCAGTTGCTCGCCCGCGTGGCTGTTCCAGGTCATCGACAGTCTGGCCCGTGCTGGAGTGAAGCACGGCCTCCCCAAGGACATCGCCGTGCGGGTCGTCGCACAGGCGATGGCGGGTTCGGCCTCCCTGGTGCTCGCAGCATCGGAGGAGGGGCGCGTGCCCGCCCAACTCATCGACCAGGTGTGCTCGCCCGGCGGCACGACAATCGCAGGATTGCTCGCCGCCGAGGAAGGTGGTTTGTCGGCTTCGCTGGTAGGCGCTGTCGACGCATCCATCCACGCCGATTCCCATCTCGGCTGACCCCGCTCCCAGCGGGCATCCCCTGCGGGCCGCGCGCCCGCCGGGCACCACCCCAGCGCACCGCCGCACCTCCTCCCTGTCCATGGGAGTCCCCAGCGGTCCGGTTGCGCTCCCCTCCCATCACAGGAATAGTCATGTTGATCTTCAACGCGGTTGTCATCTCCGTGCTCGTGATGCTGGTCCTCTCGATCGCCCGCGTGCACGTCGTCATCTCATTGTTCATCGCCTCACTGGTGGGCGGCCTGGTCTCCGGCATGGGCTTGTCGGCGACGATGGTGGCCTTCCAAGAGGGCCTCGCCGGGGGCGCGAAGATCGCCCTTTCCTACGCGCTGCTGGGCGCGTTCGCCATGGCCGTCGCCCACTCGGGCCTGCCGCGGCTGCTGGCCAATTGGATCATCGTCCGGATGAAGAACGCCGACGAGTCCAACCAGGCCAGGATCGCCCGCAACGCCAAATGGGGGATCCTGTGCGGCGTGATCGCCATGGGCATCATGAGCCAGAACCTCATCCCCATCCACATCGCGTTCATCCCCCTGCTGATCCCGCCGCTCATCGGCGTGATGAACCGGCTGGGGCTCGACCGCCGGGCCGTGGCGTGCGCGATCACCTTCGGCATCGTCACGACGTACATGTTCCTGCCCGTGGGCTTCGGGCGGATCTTCTTGCACGACATCCTCTACAAGAACATCATCGAGGCGGGCCTGGACGTGTCCGGGGTGAATCCGACTGCCGCTATGGCGATCCCGGCGGCCTCGATGCTGGCGGGCTGCCTCATCGCGCTGCTCATCTCCTACCGGGGGCGCCGCGAGTACGAGGACCGCAGTGACTCCTTCGGGAGCCCGGCCGACGAGCCCATCGACATGAAGCGCGTGTGGGCGGCTCTGGCGGCCCTCGTCCTGTGCTTCGCCATCCAGACGTGGCTGACGCTGATCGAGTCCGAGGCCGATCCTCTGCTGATGGGCGCCATCGTGGGCCTGTGCGTGATGCTGTCGATGCGCGTGGTCCCCTGGCAGCAGGCGAACGACATCTTCAGCACCGGCATGAAGATGATGGCGATGATCGGGCTCATCATGATCTCCGCACAGGGCTACGCCTCGGTCCTGAAGGCGTCCGGCCAGATCGAGCCCCTCGTCACCGGCACGGCGGCCATGTTCTCAGGGTCGAAGGCGCTGGCGGCGTTCGTGATGCTACTGGTCGGCCTGGTCATCACGATGGGCATCGGGTCGTCCTTCTCGACCCTGCCGATCATCTCGGCGATCTACGTGCCCCTGTGCGTGACGCTGGGCTTCTCCCCCATTGCGACGGTGGCGATCATCGGCACCGCGGGGGCGCTGGGCGACGCGGGCTCGCCGGCCTCGGACTCGACGCTGGGACCGACGACCGGTCTCAACGTGGACGGCCAGCACGACCACATGCGCGACACGGTGATCCCCACGTTCATCCACTACAACATCCCGCTCCTGGCCGGAGGCTGGATCGCGGCGATGGTCCTGTGACTCCTTCCCCCGTCCCGGCCCGCGCCGGGGCGGGGGAACCGCAGTCAGCGGCGCCGGGACGGATGAGATCGACGAGGCCGGGGCCGACGAGTGCGCTCATGCCCTGTGGCCGATGACCAGCACCGCCCTGTTGCCCTCCTCCTCCGTCCACACGCCCGCGTCCCATAAGTCCTGTCCCCTCAGCGCCAGGGTGTCGGTCTCCACCCATGACTCGCCGAACTGCTCGTCGGTCCAGGGGTCGTGGACGAGCACGTGGTCCCCGACCGCACCCCACGCCAGGACCCAGTGCGGCATGGTCTCCCCGTTGAGGGAGGCGAGGTCGACGAGCACCACGACGCGCCGCCCGGCCGCCAGCGCCCGCGCGAGGTCCTGGGGAGCGGGCTCGCGGAACTCCCACGTGACCCCGAGGGCGCGCGCCTGGTCGACGTGATTGCGGTGGATCGCCTCGCGTACGTGCCTGGTGGCCATGTGGGCGCGGCTCACGCCGACGACAGGCCCGGGCGAGGAGGTGATGACGTGGACGCGGGCCCCCCGCCTCGCAATCGCCCCGGCGAGGCCGAAGTGCCCCACCCCCACCGTGTACGTGGCCTCGCGCCATATCTCCATCTCGGCGTCCAGACCGTACGGCGGCGCGGTTCCGCCGCGGCCCAGGGCCATGAGCGCGCACGCGGGACCGCAGGTGAATTCAGTCTTCTGCCTCTCGTACGCGGGGGCTGGCGCCACAGGGGGACCGGGAGCGAGCCACCGGATCCACCCGATGGTCCGCTCGTGGGCGAATTCGGCTGGCGGCGCGCCGGACAGCGGGTCGCCGCCCCCTGGCATGCGGGTGAAACCCTCGGCCACGAGCGCGCCCGCCAGGGGGTCCTCCTCCCCCTGGGTCTGCGCTTTGACCATCGGCAGTCCCCGCCTCCCGGCCTCGTCGACGATGGCGCGGATAATCCCGGCCAGGGCCCCGGCGGCGTCTGCCGTCCCGCTTCCGACCAGGGGCGCCCATCCGGCGATGCGCAGGTGCGCCGACAGGGGCCGGTGGACCTCGTGCACGGCGGCGCCCCCACTGATCCACACGGTGGCGCGGGCGATACCGCCGACGCGCGACCACCTGCGCGCGCTCGGCCCGGGGACGCCGAGGCCGGCCAGGGCAGCCCCTGCGCCCTCGCCGACGGGGACCGGCGCACTCCTCATGCCGGGGCCCCACGTCCCGGGACCGCGTCGATGAGGCTCGCCGTGTACGGGTGCGAGGGCGCGGCCAACAGGGCCTCGGTGGCGCCCTCCTCCACGATCGCACCGTCCTTCATGACGATGATGCGATCGCTCATCTGGCGGGCCACCGCCAGGTCGTGCGTGATGAACGCTAGGGCGAAACCCTGCTCGGCCTGCAACCGGCGCAGCAGGTCGATGATGGTGGCCTGAACGGAAACGTCCAGCGCGGAGACCGCCTCGTCGCATATGAGCAGCTCGGGACGGGCCGCCAGGGCGCGGGCGATGGCGACCCTTTGGCGTTGGCCGCCCGACAGGGCCGCGGGCAGGCGCTGGGCGTGGGCGGCGGGCAGGCCGACGGCCCCGAGCAGGTCGGGCACTTGCGCGCCCCCTTGCCCGCCGACCGCCAGGGCTTCGGCGAGGGTCTGCCCGACGGTGCGGGCGGGGTTGAGCGCGGAGTACGGGTTCTGGAAGACGATGCCGACGGGCGGGGGCGCCCCCCGGCCAGCGCCGGGCGCGCGCGCGACGTGGACGGTGCCCGAGTCCGGGGCTTCCAGGCCGACCATGATCCGCGCCAGGGTGGTCTTCCCCGAGCCGGACTCGCCGACGATCCCCACGGACTGTCCGGGCAGGATGTCGAGGCTGACGCCCGCGAGCGCGAGATGCCCCTCAGCGCGCCTGCCACCGGAGCGGAACTCCTTGACGACATCGCGCAGGGCGACGATGGGGCGCTCGTCGGCCACAGTGGTGGCGGGCACGGCACCTGCGGGGCGGGGGCTGGGCCCGTCGAGTCGGAGCTGGGCGTCCAGGAGCTGGCGCGCGTAGTCGGTCGCGGGGCGGGCGAGGACCCGGCGGGCCTGCCCGGCCTCGACGATGGCGCCGCCCCGCATGACGACGATGTCGTCCCCGTAGTCGCGGGCGAGGGCGAGGTCGTGGGTGACGAGCACCAGGGCCATGCCGCGGGCGTCGCGCAGGGAGGCGAGGAGCGTGAGGATCTCCTTCTGAGTGGTGACGTCCAGGGCAGTCGTCGGCTCGTCGGCAATGAGCACACCGGGGGCGGCGTCCAGGGCGGCGGCGATGGCGACGCGCTGGCGCATTCCTCCGGATAGCTGGTGCGGGTAGGCGCGGGCCGCGCGCGCGGGAAGCCCCACTTCTGCCAGGCGCGCGAGGGCCCGCTCCGCGCGTTCGGAGCGGGGGCCCTGGCGGTGGGCGATCACCTGGACGCCGCAGCGGTGCAGGGGGCTCAGGGAGGTGAAGGGGTCCTGGGGCAGCCACACGATGCCTCCCCCGCGCAGGCGGCGCAGGCTGTCGGCTGCGACCCCCAGGTCGATGGTGCGTCCGGCCAGCTCGACGGTGCCCGAGGTGGTGAACTGGGCGGGTGCGAGCCCGCAGATCGCGCGGGCGAGCATGGACTTGCCCGCGCCGGACTCCCCGACGATGACGAGGGTGCGCCCCGGCGCGGCGTCTACCGAGACGTCCGCGACAATCGGACGGTCGGGGTCGGAGGGGTTGGCGACCCGGATCGCGCGGGCGCGGAGTCCCGTGCCCGTTCCAGTGCTCCCGGCTGTTCCGATGCGTTCTGCGCGCGCGGTCACTGTCCGCCCTTCGCGCTCGAGGACGTCCACCAGTCGCCGGCGATGTTGAAGGCGGCGGCGACCACGATGATGGCGGTGCCCGGTGCCAGGGCGGCCGCGGGGTTGAGGGAGAGGAACGTGCGCGCGTCCGCCAGTTGGCGCCCCCAGTCGGCGGCCTGGGCGGAGACCCCGAAGCCCAGGTAGGACAGCCCCGACAGGGACACCAGTGCGAAGGCGGTGTTCACGAAGAGGTTCGCCCACGCGATGGGCGCCACGTTGGGAGCGATGTGCAGGGCGAGGATGCGAGGTGTCGGCAGACGCAGCACCCGGGCGGACTCGATGTAGGGGGCGCCCATCTGGGCCAGGGCGGCGGCGCGGATCATGCGCACGTCGGAGGGGGCGAAGAGCACCGTGAGCACGGCCACGCTCACCCAGTAGGAGCCGCCGACGACTCCTGCGACCACGATGGCGAGCAGGGTGACAGGCAGGGACATCAGGACCTCGACCCCCCGGGAGACGAGCGCGTCCCACCAGGAGCCGAACCAGGCGGCGCTGATGCCCGCGGCCATCCCCACCAGCATCGACCCGGCGGCGACCACCACGGGGCCGACCACGGCCGAGCGGGCGCCCGCGATGGTGAGGGCCAGGATGTCGCGCCCCAGCTTGTCGGTGCCCAGCACGTGGCCGGGGGACCCGGCGGGCAGCGCGGCCGCCCCCAGGTCCTGGTCGAGCGCGCCGGGCGCGAGGAAGCCGGGCAGGGCCGCCCACACGGCGACGACCCCCAGGACCACCAGGGCGACTGCCACGGACCCGGGGAGTCCGCGGAGCCTGTGCCCCGGTCCTCGCGGCGCAGGGCGGGCGGGGGCGGTGTCCGCCCCGGTCATCGCGCCCTCCCCCGTCTGCCGGGACGGGATCCGCGGATGGCGCGCGGCCCCTGCGCGGATAACGCCCGACGGGACTGCGCCCTCCCCCAGGCGGGCCTCGGGTCGAGGATGCGCGCGACGATGTCGACGACCAGCGTGGTCGTCATGATGAGGGCGGCGACGATGAGGACGATGGCCTGCACGACGGGGATGTCCTTGTACGTGATGGAGTCGGCCAGCAGTTGGCCGATGCCGGGCAGTGAGAAGGCCTCCTCGACCAGCACCGTCGACCCGAAGAGGGAACCGAGGATCAGGCCCGCGCTGGTGACGATGGGCAGGGCGGCGCCCTTGAGGTACATGAGGGTAGTCCTGCGCTCGGACAGGCCCCGCGAGCGCGCGAAGAGCACGTAGTCGCTGGCGAGCTCGGTGATGACGGCGGCGCGGGTGACGCGCACGATCATCGCGCAGGTGCCGACAGCCAGCGCCACTGCGGGCAGCGCCAGGTGCCAGAGCCGGTCGGCGAAGCCGCTGCCCTCCCCGTAGATCGGGAAGAGCCCGCCCATGAGGGCGAAGACGTAGAGCAGGACCATGCCGAGGGCGAACCCCGGGGCGCTGACCCCCACGACGGAGGCGCCCACGATGAGCCGGTCGGTGCCAGTGCCCGCCCGGCGCGCGGCGACGACGCCGAGGGGAACGCCGACGGCGACGGCGATGGCGAACGCGAGGGCGGTGAGCTGCCCGGTGAGCGCGACGCGGCCAGCGAGGATGTCGGTGACGGGCGCGGAGTTTCGCACGGAGTCGCCGAAGTCGCCGTGAAGGGCGCGGCCGAGCCACGTCAGGTACTGGGACCACAGGGGCTCGTCCAGGTGGTACTTCGCTGTGATGGCGGCGCGCACGCCGGGGGTGACGGCACGGGTGCCGACCAGCATCTTCACCGGGTCCCCGGGCACCATGTGCGTCAGGGAGAACACGATGACGGACAGCACCGCCAAGACGGCAGCGAACCCCGCGATCCTGCCCAGCAGGTAGCGCATTGTCATGTGCGGGGCCTCACTGGACGAGGTCGAGGGAGGCCGTCCACGGCGTCATGAAGAAGTAGGGCCCGAAGTCCTTGGGCGCGACCCGGGAGGAGAAGGCGCTGGTGGACTTGCCCCACCAGATGGGCGAGTAGATGACGTTCTCCTGGGCGATCACGGTCGCGGAGACGAGGTCCTGGGCGCGGGCCGCGGGGTCGGCCTGAGCGTTCGACTGGGCGATCAGGGAGGCGACCTCGGGGTTGGAGTACCTGGCGGGGTTCGCCTCCCCCAGCAGCCACCCGGGGATCTCCCCGGCGTCCCCGGTTGTGGGGGTGTAGCTCATGTAGTAGAGGCCATACTCCCCGGTGCCGACTTGGGAGATCCACTCCTCGAGGGGCTTGGAGGTGACGGTGAGGGTGACACCGATCTTCTTGAGGTTGTCGGCGATGGCCAGGGCGGCGTTGCCCATCTCCGGGATGGAGGCGGGGTAGGTGAGTTCCGCCTCGAACCCGCTGGACACGTGCGAGGCGGCCAACTCCTCGCGGGCCTTGTCGAGGTCGAACTCGGTGTTCGGCAGAGTGGCCAGCAGCGCGCGGGCGGCGTCCTCGCCGATCTGGGAGCCCAGCTGGTCGGGCGGTTCGATGCCGGTGGCCGCCTCGCCGCGCCCGGAGAGCACGGAGGCGACGATGGAGGCCCGGTCGACGGCGTGGGCGACGACGCGGCGCACGTGGATGTCGTTGAAGGGCTCCACCGCCTCGTCGAAGGTGAGGCCCACGTAGGAGCGGTCGGACTCGGTGTGGACGGTGGTGCCGTCGATGGCCTCGAACTGGCCGACCTGGTCGGCGGGGATCTGCACGGAGACGTCGATCTGTCCGGCGCGCTGGGCGAGCAGGCGGGAGTTCTCGTCGGAGAAGAAGTCGAACTCGATCTTCTGGGCGCTGGTGTCTCCACCCCACCAGGTGCCGCTTTTCACGAAGACCGCTTTGGAGTCGGGTTGGAACTCGACGGCGCGGTAGGGGCCCGTGCCCATGATGAGGTCCTTGGCGCTGCCGTAGGCGCCCGCGGCCTCGTAGTAGGACTTCTCGGTGATCCACAGTCCGCCGTTGGCGGTGACGGTCCACCCGAAGTTCTGCGCGGGCGCGGGCAGGGTGATGGTGATCTCGGAGTCGCCGGTCTGGGAGACGTCGGTGCCCGCGGGCCAGTAGACGGACGAGGACGGGGACCTGTCCGGGTCGCGGGCGACGTCGATGGAGAACAGGACGTCGTCGATGGTGACGGGGTTGCCGTCCTGGAAGCGGGCGTCGTCACGGATCTGGAACACCCAGGTCCGGCCGTCGGCGGTGGTGTGGGACGAGGCGACGGCGGGAACCAGTTCGCCCTGGGCGTCCACGCCCAGGAGCCCCTCTGAGGACACTTGGGCGACGTAGTAGTTGATGATGCCGGTCTCGTGGGCGACGTCCAGGGTGGACAGGGATCCGGGCAGTCCGACTGTGAGGGTCCCGGGCTCGGCGGCGGCTTGGGAGGGCGCGGCGGAGCGGGGCGCGCAGGCGGCCAGGGAGCACATGAGCGCGAGTCCTGCGATGGCGGCCGCGGCGGCGGGTTTCCTTGTCATCACGTGTGGTCCTTTCGCTTTGCCTTCCGGCCGGTGGCCGTGTTGCCCCAGGTGGTGGCCGTCGTCCACGGTATTGCGCCCGTGGGCGGGGGATCCGGCGGGCCCGAGGCATGGTCTTTTGTAAACGCTGCCGTGGGCACCGCGCCCCGCCCCTCAGCGGGCGCCGAGGAAGTCGGCGGCCACGGCCGCCAGCGCCCGCACGGTGAGGTCGACGTCGGACAGGCGGATGTGCTCGTCGTGCGCGTGCAATCGCGAGTACAGGTCCCCCAGGGCCACGTCCCGCCCGAAGGACCCGAACCCGTAGCCCACTCCCCCCAGGCGCCTGGCGACCCTGAGGTCGGAGCCGCCGGGGAAGAGGACGGGCACCACCCGCGAGCCGGGGTGCTGCGCCAGCAGGGCGCGCTCGATGGCGCGGTACAGGCGCGTGCCGGTGGGCGAGGCCGTCGCCCCCTCCACCAGGAGCCGTTCGATGCGCACGTGCTCCCCCAGCTCCCCCAGGGCGCGCCGCAGGGCGGCGTCGACGAAGTCGTCGTCCTGGCCGGGCAGTGTGCGGATGTCGAGGTCGATGTGGGCCGATGAGGGGAGGACGTTGATGGGCCCGCCCGCCCGGACGGCGGTCTGGGCGACGGTGAGGCGGCTGATGGCGTGGGCGTAGGCGGCCAGGTCCCCGAACTCGTGGTAGTCGCCGTCGTAGTCCGCTGCGAGCAGGGCGGCGCGGGTGGCGGGGTCGAACTCGAAGGCGGAGACGAAGCCCTCCCATTCGCCCCCTCCCCCGGCGGGCCAGCGGGCGGAGGCCAGGCGCTGGACGACGCGGGCCAGGACCTCGACGGCGCTGTGGCGCCCCAGGGGCACCGATCCGTGGCCGGCGTCCCCGTCGACGTGGAGGCGGCGCTGGGCGGCGCCCTTCTCGCCGACGACGACGGCGATGGAGTCGCTCCCCCGGGCGCCCCGGATGTGCCCGCCGCCCATCTCGGAGATGCAGTTGCGCCACGGGATGGCCTGGGGCTCGGCTTCCCCGATCCACGGCACGCCCAGGCCCCCGCGGGCCTCCTCGTCGGCGGCGGCCACGAAGGTGAGGGTGCCCGCGGGGCGCGCTCCCCCCTCGGCGACCCGCCGGGCCAGGTCCTGGGTGACGACGGCCATCGCGGCGGTGAGGTGCAGCATGTCCACGGTGCCGCGCCCCCACATGACGCCGTCGGAGTCGATGCGCGCGGCGAAGGGCTCGTGGGCCCATTGGGAGTCGTCAGCGGGGACGACGTCGGTGTGCCCGATGAGGGTGAGGGGCTCGGCGGCGGGGTCTGAGCCGTCCAGGGCGACGACCAGGGTGGTGCGCCCGGGCGCGGGCTCGATGCGGCGCATCCGCACGGGCAGGTCCTCGAAGAGGGCCTCCAGGGTGTCGGCGCTGCGGTGCTCGTGGCCCGAGGCGGGTGTGAGGTCGTTGACGCAGGCGTTGCGCACCAGCTCGCCCAGCAGTTCGACGGTTCGGGCCCCAAGGGGTGACAGGTCGCTCATAGCGGTCCTTCCTCGTGCGTGCGTGTGCCCCCACGTTAGGGCCGCGCGCGGCGGCACCGCTCCCGTGACCGCAGTGGGGGCGTTTGTGACGAAGACTCCCGCTCCCCCGGGCGGGGCCGGTGGACCGGGGGCTGCGCCGAAAGTACGCTTGTCGGGTACTAGTCCACGACTCGGATGGAGATAACAGAACATGGCAGATCGACCCGGTCAGCTGCCCGCCACCGCCCGCGCCCCCCGTGTGCCCGACCGCGCGGCGCCGGAGGGCCTGGAGCACAAGTGGGGTTCGGCCTGGGAGGCCGAGGGGACCTACGCCTTCGACCGCACGGCCGCCCGCGAGCAGGTCTACTCGATCGACACCCCGCCCCCCACGGTGTCCGGCTCACTGCACATCGGCCACGTCTTCTCCTACACGCACACCGATGTCGTCGCCCGCTTCCAGCGCATGAGGGGCAGGGCGGTGTTCTACCCGATGGGGTGGGACGACAACGGGCTGCCCACCGAGAGGCGCGTGCAGAACTACTTCGGGGTCCGCGTGGACGCGACGCTGCCCTACGACCCCGATTTCGAGCCGCCGCACGTGGGCGGCGAGGGCAAGTCCATCAAGGCCCGCGACCAGAAGCCCATCTCGCGCCGCAACTTCGTGGAGCTGTGCGAGCGCCTCACCGTCGAGGACGAGGCCCAGTTCGAGGCCCTGTGGCGCTACCTGGGGCTCAGCGTGGACTGGAAGCAGAACTACCAGACGATCGGGCGGCGCGCCCGCAAGGTCGCCCAGGCGGCGTTCTTGCGCAACCTGGCGCGCGGCGAGGCGTACCAGGCGGAGGCGCCGGGCCTGTGGGACGTGACCTTCCAGACGGCGGTCGCCCAGGCCGAGTTGGAGTCCCGCGAGTACCCGGGCTTCTACCACCGCATCGCCTTCCACCTCACGGACGCCTCGGCCGCCGCCGAAGCCGCGCGGGCGGGCGCCCCCGTGGAGGACGGCGCCGACGTGTGCGTGGAGACGACCCGCCCCGAGCTGCTGGCCGCGTGCGTGGCGCTGATCGCCCACCCGGACGACGAGCGCTACAAGCCGCTCTTCGGCAAGACGGTGGCCTCCCCCGTCTACGGCGTCGAGGTGCCCGTCCTGGCCCACCCGGCCGCTGAGAAGGACAAGGGCGCGGGCATCGCCATGTGCTGCACCTTCGGCGACACCACGGACATCGACTGGTGGCGCGACCTGGGCCTGCCGCTGCGCGCGATCCTGCGCAAGGACGGGCGCATCGTCGCCGACACGCCCGAGTGGATCACCACGGAGGCCGGCCGGACGGCCTTCGCGGAGATCTCGGGCAAGACGACGTTCTCGGCCCGCGAGGCCGTGGTGGCGCGCCTGCGCGGCAGCGGCGAGCTCAAGGGCGAGCCCACCAAGACGGTCCGCCAGACGAACTTCTTCGAGAAGGGCGACAAGCCCCTGGAGATCGTCACCTCCCGCCAGTGGTACATCCGCAACGGCGGCCGCCCCTGGACGAGGCCCGCCTCGGGCGCCGACCTCAACGACGAACTGGTGGAGCGGGGCCGCCAGCTGGATTTCCACCCGGATTTCATGCGCGTGCGCTACGAGAACTGGGTGCGGGGCCTGAAGGGCGACTGGCTGGTGTCGCGCCAGCGGTTCTTCGGCGTGCCCTTCCCGCTGTGGTACCGGGTGGGCGCCGACGGCCAGGTCGACTACGACGCCGTCATCACGCCCTCGGAGGACAGCCTGCCCGTGGACCCGTCCACGGACGCGCCGGAGGGATTCGCGGAGAAGCAGCGCGGCGAGCCGGGCGGCTTCGTGGGCGAGCTCGACATCATGGACACGTGGGCCACGTCCTCCCTGTCGCCGCAGCTGGCGTGCGGCTGGCTGCACGACGACGACCTGTTCGCCCGCACCTACCCGATGGACCTGCGCCCCCAGGGCCAGGACATCATCCGCACGTGGCTGTTCTCGACGGTGGTGCGCGCCGACTTGGAGTTCGGGGCCCTGCCGTGGCGCCACGCGGGCCTGTCGGGGTGGATCCTGGACGCCGACCACAAGAAGATGAGCAAGTCCAAGGGCAATGTGGTGACCCCGATGGGCCTGCTGGAGAAGTACGGGTCGGACGCGGTGCGCTACTGGGCGGCGTCCGCGCGCCTGGGCCTGGACGCCGCTTTCGACGAGCAGCAGATGAAGATCGGGCGGCGCCTGGCGATCAAGGTCCTCAACGCCTCGAAGTTCGCGCTCACCATGGGCGGCGAGGGCACGCAGCTGGACCTGGATCCGGCTCTGGTGACGGTGGACTTGGACCGTTCCGTGCTGGCGGAACTGGCCGGGGTGGTCGCCGAGGCGACCGACGCCCTGGCCTCCTACGACCACGCGCGCGCCCTGGAGGTCACGGAGTCGTTCTTCTGGACGTTCTGCGACGACTACTTGGAGCTGGTGAAGGAGCGCGCCTACAACCGCGAGGGCGCGTGGGACGGGGCGTCGGCGGCGTCGGCGCGCGCCGCCCTGGCCCTGGTGATCGACACCGTGGTGCGCCTGCTGGCCCCCTACCTGCCGTTCGTGACGGAGGAGGTGTGGAGCTGGTACCGGGAGGGCTCGGTGCACACCGCGCCGTGGCCGACCGGCGCCCCCCTGGCCTCCGCCGCCGGGGACCCGTCCGTGCTGGCCGCGGCCTCCGGCGCCCTGATCGCGCTGCGCCGCGTGAAGTCCGAGGCGAAGGTCTCCCCGCGCACCCCGTTCCTGTCGGTGGCGCTCGAGGCGCCCGCCGCGTCCCTGGGGGCCCTGGAGTCCGTCAAGGGCGACCTGGAGGCCGCGTCGAAGGCCGTGGGCGCGCTGGTGCTGGTGGCCGCGTCCGGGGACTCCGAGGCCGCCGACGCCGTGGTCAAGTCTTTCGAACTGGGCGAGGCCCCGGCCAAGCGCAAGAAGGGGTGAGCCTGTAGCTGCGCTGATTGGCGGTTGTGCCCCGGGCCCTGCGGCCCGGGGCACGGCCTTGTTCCAGATCCGTACCCGTCACATTCCGGACGCAATGTGATACAGTTTACTTGAATTCTGGTGTCGTCTGCTGAAGGTATAGACATGCTCACCCGTTTTGAAGTCTCCGGATTCAAGAACCTTGAGAATGTCTCTGTCGACTTCGGACCATTCACCTGCATCGCAGGGCCGAACTCGGTGGGGAAGTCGAACCTCTTCGACGCGATCGAGTTCCTGTCCCTGCTGAGTGACCACAACTTCCTCGAGGCCTGCACGCTCATCAGACCCACGCCCCAGCAGCGATCGGACGTCTCCTCCCTTTTTTCCGCCCGAGTGATCCAGGGCAACGAGAACTTCCGTTTAGCAGCGGAAATGATCCTCCCCTCCCCCGTTTCCGACGAGTTCAACCAACAGGTTGAGCCCGAGCGCACGTTCGTGCGCTACGAGGTCCGACTCGCCGTCCGCCAAGGAGGCCCCCTCTCAACGGGCCTGCAATTGAAGTTGGTCAACGAACAGCTTTCGCCGGTCCAATACCCGAAGGACCATCTCCGCTTCCCGGAGTCCACAGCCTACGTGAAGAGGTTCGTGCACGGAGCCCATAGGTTCATCCCGCTATCCACCACCGAGGAGAACGGCAACACGATCATCCAGATCCAGAACGGAAACAGGGGCCGGCCCAGGAAGATCGCCGCTGACAACGCACAACGAACCGTGCTGTCGGCTACGGCGTCTGCCGAGAACCCGATCATCCTCGCCGCGCAGGCGGAGATGCGCTCCTGGCGATTCGTCGCCTTGGAACCGAGCGCAATGCGCGCCCCTGATGACATGGTCGAGGCCCGGCCAATTTCCGCCACCGGCGCCCACATCCCGTCCTCCTTGTTCCGCCAGGAACTCCAGGAGGGGAACGGCAGTAACGTCATGAATCGCGTTCGTGACGCGATCGGAGCACTTGTGGATATACGTCGCCTGCGCGTCGTTCAAGACCGGGCCCGTGACACGCTTGAACTGCGCGCCAAGATCGGGGCGACACCGGAGCTGCCCGCGCGGTCGCTCTCTGACGGCACCCTTCGCTTCCTCGCCCTGTCCGCAATGAAAGTGTCCCACGACTATTTCGGAATGCTGTGCATGGAAGAGCCTGAGAACGGTATCCATCCGTCCAAGATCGCTGACATGCACCGCCTCCTGCGGGGGATTTCCGACCCTACGGAGCACTCGGCCCGACAGGTCATTGTCAACACTCATTCCCCCTACTTCGTCCAAGCCACGAAAGACGATGACATCCTTTGCGCCGTCGGAAAATCGATTCCCGACGGCCAGGGAGGTATCCTACGCAGCGTCGGGTTTCACCCGCTCCCTGGCACATGGAGGGCCAGGACCAAACCGGAGGACAGCACGGGAGCCCGTCCCGTTTCGCGTGGCGAGATCGCGGCGTTCCTTGAGAACCCGGAGAAATGGAACGGCGACGAAGATGAATGAGTGGCATTGCTGTCTCGTGTGCGAGGGCTCCTCGGACGCCGCTCTCACCAACGTGTTGGAGCTCCTGCTCATCCGCCTGACACTCGAGCCCGCTTCGGTCAGCGCCCGCCTCGACTTGAAGGGTTCAGTCCGCGAGAAGCTCCTCGCACTGCAGACCAATGATGCGGGGCTCTACGATCTCGTCTTCGTCCATCGCGACGCGGACAGTGCGGGCCTCCATGCGCGCCAGGAAGAGATCAAGCGCGCCGTGGATTCAATTCAAGACGCCGCAGTCACCCCGGTTGTTCCCGTAGTACCTGTGACAATGACTGAGACTTGGGCCCTGGCGTCACTTTTCGGCGATCCGGATTGCCGTGCCTGGTTGCGGCGCGAGGCGTCAGTATCCGAGAAGACACTTGAAACCTACCGCGACCCCAAGGATCTTCTCCGCCGCCTCCTCAGTCGTGACGATCCCGATGGCAAGCTTCTACCCAATGGAGTGTTCTCGGTTCAAAGAGCCCGAATCCTTGCCGAACTTGACACAGCGGACGGTTCCGCACTCTCCCGCCTCACAGCGTGGACCGCCTTGAACAAGGCACTCGCGGACGCCGTTGCCCGCGCCCGCCCGTGGCTCTCTTAGGCTAGGACGCGAAGACCCAACGACGTTGCATTTGGCGTAGGAGTCGGGGTCGAAGGATCACTCGCGCCCACCCTTGCCGCCCGGGGCTTCGCGTGGGAGCGTCGCGGATCGGCGGCGGCGCTGGGTTCTCCCGCTCGGACTCCCGGACTCCCGCGCGACGGGAGTCCCGCCGGAGGCGGGTTCGGCCCGGTCCCGGCCCCGATTGCCGCGCCGAGCCCCGGTGACCGCATTGCCATTCAGGTGGTCACCGGGGGCCGACGCTGGGACCCAGTCACTCGCCGACAGCGTCGTCCGCTTCTGCGGTTCGCGCGCGCTCATCGGGCGTGTGGGCGGGACGGGCCCACGGGCGGACCCAGTCACTTCTCCGCTGCGTCCGCTTCTTCCCCTCCCAACGTTGTCTCCAGCTGCTCGACGATCTCGGCGTGCTTCTTCTCGCTGAGGGTCACCTTGGCCGCGAACACGGCGGCCGAGG